>Ga0172382_10002089_pt1 | contig 34128 bp, 34 predicted proteins | sample Leawel138RmetaG_FD_122245 | JGI IMG/M metagenome (GOLD analysis project Ga0172382, IMG submission 122245) | Leachate microbial communities from a municipal landfill in Southern Ontario, Canada - Leachate well 138R metaG | ecosystem: Engineered > Solid waste > Landfill > Unclassified | place...
CGGGCGCGGCCGGCGGCCAGCGCCTGCGCGGCGGCGGATTCGTCATCGGGCGGCGCGCCCTCGGCATGGGTGAGGGTCAGCTCGGCGGCCGGAAAGGACGAGGCGGCCCCCGCCTGCGCCTGCGCCAGCGCCGCCAGCGCCGCGCGGCGGCCGGCGGTGATCCGCGCCCCGGCGCGGGCCATCTGCGCCTCGAGCGCGCCATACCAGTGCGGATCGCGCACCATGTCGCGCAGCAGCCGGTTGCGCTCGCGCATCGCGCGCTCGTGCTCGAGCACCGCCTCGGCGTGGTCGGGGACCAGGCTCATGGTGGCGCGGTCGAGGAACCGCCGGCGCCCCTCGGCGCCCTCGGTCCAGAGCCGGTCCATCGCCGGCACCAGCCACAGCACCGCCCCGAGCCGGGCGAGCGCCACCTGCGGCGCGGCCTTGCCGTCGATGCGGACCTCGCGGCCCTGTCCGGGCCCGGCCCCGGTCTCGACCTCGTGGCCGAAGAACTCGGCCGCCACCTTCCAGCCGTCCGTCCCCGGCCGGCGGGCGAGATCGGCCGAGGCCGCACCGCGCAGCCCCCGCCCCGGCGACAGCAGCGAGAGCGCCTCGATCAGGTTGGTCTTGCCGGCGCCGTTCGCGCCGCTCAGCGCCACCGGCCGCCCGTCGAGCGCCAGCCGCAGCGCCTGCCACGACCGGAACTGCGCCACCACCAGATGCGTGATCGCCGCCATGCCGGGCCGCCCGGGCCGGGCCGGGCTCAGACCCGCATCGGCATCACGACATAGATGGCGCTGGGATCGTTGCCCTCGCGCACGAGGGTCGGATCGCCCGGGGTGTTGAACAGGAACACCGCGTTCTCGCGATCGACCTGGCTGGCGATCTCGAGCAGATATCTGGCATTGAAGCCGATCTCGAGATGCTCGTCGGCATAGGCGACCGCCAGCTCCTCCTCGGCGGCGCCGGCATCGGGGGCGTTGACCGACAGCAGCAGCCGGTCCTCGTCGAGCACCAGCTTCACCGCCCGCGCCCGCTCGGACGACACCGTGGCCACGCGGTCGACCGCACGGGCGAAATCGGCGGCATCGACCTCGAGCCGGCGGGTGTTGCCGGCCGGGATCACGCGGCTGTAGTCGGGGAAGGTGCCGTCGATCACCTTGGATGTCAGGGTGATGGTGGCGGTGGCGAAGCGGACCTTGGTCTCGCTCACCGAGACCGCGATATCGACATCCTCGTCCTCGAGCAGCTTGCGCAGCTCGCCCACGGTCTTGCGCGGGACGATGACGCCGGGCATGCCCTCGGCGCCCGCGGGCAGCGGCATGTCCACCCGCGCCAGCCGGTGCCCGTCGGTGGCGACGCAGCGCAGCGCCGGGCCGTCGTCGCCCTGGGCGACATGCATGTAGACGCCGTTCAGGTAATAGCGCGTCTCCTCGGTCGAGATCGCGAATTTCGCCTTGTCGAACAGCCGGCGCAGGTCGCCGGCGCGGGCGGTGAAGCTGGTGGTGTATTCGGGCGAGGCCATGAGCGGGAAATCCTCGCGCGGCAGCGTGGCGAGCGAGAAGGTCGACCGCCCGGCCGAGATGGTCAGCCGCTCGTCGCCGCCGGTATCGCCGAGCTGCACCAGCGCCCCGTCGGGCAGCTTGCGCACGATCTCGTTGAGCAGGACCGCGGGCACGGTGGTGGCGCCGGGACGCTCGACCATGGCGGGGGCGCTGTCGATCACCTCGATGTCGAGATCGGTGGCGCGCAGGCGAAGCTGGTCGCCCTCGGCCTCGAGCAGGATGTTGGCGAGGATGGGAATGGTGTTGCGCCGCTCGACCACCGACTGCGCCTGGGCGACGGCCTTGAGGAGCGCGCCGCGCTCGATACTGAATTTCATCGCTCACTCCATCGGGCTTCGCCGGGCTTCGCCCCGGCCCGGCCGGGACGCGGAGCCTAGCGGATTTCTGCCGCTGCTCAAGGGGGACCGGGTTCCGCCACCATGCCCCGTCATCGCGAACCGGCGCAGCCGCCGCGGCACTCCCCGGCTTGGGCGGGGATGGATTTGCCGGCGCGCGCGATGACGGCGGGATCCCGGCCCGCCGCCCCGCTACCCCTCCAGCGAGCGGCGCAGCAGTTCGATATCGTCGGCCACCTGGCCGTCGCTGGTCATCAGCTCCTCGATCCGCCGCACCCCGTGCATGATCGTGGTATGGTCGCGCCCGCCGAAACGGCGGCCGATCTCGGGGAGCGAGCGGTTGGTGAGCGTCTTGGCCAGATACATGGCGATCTGGCGCGGCCGGGCATAGGAGCGCAGGCGCTTGGGGCCGAGTAGGTCCGAGAGGCGGATGTTGAAATGCTCGGACACCCGGCGCTGGATCTCCTCGATCGAGATCTTGCGGTCCTGGCTGCGCAGCATGTCGGCAAGGCAGTCCTGGGTGAGTTCCAGCGTGATGTCGCGGCGCACGAGGCTCGCGAAGGCAAAGAGCCGGGTCAGCGCCCCCTCGAGCACCCGCACGTTGGTCGAGATGCGATGGGCGAGGAATTCGAGCACCCCGGGCGCGATCGCGACCTCGGCATACTGGCCGGCATAGTGCCGGGCCTTGGACTGGAGCACCCCGAGGCGCAGCTCGTAGTCGGTCGGATGCACATCGACCACGAGGCCGGACTGGAGGCGCGAGCGGATGCGCTCCTCGAGATCGCGGATCTCGCCGGGGGCGCGGTCGGCCGAGAGGATGATCTGCCGGCGCGCGTCGACCAGCGCGTTGAACGTGTGGAAGAATTCTTCCTGGGTCGATTCCTTGCCGGCGATGAACTGCACGTCATCGACCATGAGCACATCGACGGTGCGGAAGATCTGCTTGAAATCCATCATCTTGCGGTCGCGGATCGCGGTGATGAAGCGATACATGAACTGCTCGGCCGAGAGGTAGAGCACCCGCAGCTCGGGCTGGCGGGCGCGCAATTCATGGGCGATCGCATGCATCAGGTGGGTCTTGCCGAGGCCGACGCCCCCGTAGAGGAACAGCGGGTTGAAGCTGACCTCGCCGCCCTCGGCCACCCGGCGCGCGGCGGCATGGGCAAGCTCGTTGGGCTTGCCGACCACGAAGCTCTCGAAGGTGAAGCGCGAATCGAGGCCGGCGCCCTCGTCCGCCTCGCCGGCCGGGGTGTCGGCGGGGGCGGCAGCCCCGTTTCCGGCCCCGTTTCCAGCTGCGGCCGCCGGCGGCTCGGCCTCGGCGCCGTTCTCGACCACGAAGCCGATGCGCTGCACCGGGCAGCCGGCCCGGGTCATGCGGTGGAGGATCTGGTCGCCGAAATTCTGGCTCACATAGCTGCCGATGAAATGGGTCGGCGCCCCGAGCATGAGCACCGGCCCCTCGACCGCGCGGAAGTTCAGGGGCGCGATCCAGTAGCGCCAGTTGTTCGCCCCGATGGTGCCGCGCAACTCGTCGCTCACCGTGCCCCATGCTTCGCTTGTCATCTTCCCCCGGACCCCAGACCTCGCATCCCGCGGCCAGACCGCCGCCGCCCGAACCGGGCACTCGCATCCGGGACACGGCAGAACCCGGCCCGACCCGAAGCCGCGGCCGGCCCGGCAGGGCCAGCATGCTTCCGGTCGGACTGGCGGCACCCCCGCAGACCCGGCCCCGCCGGCACCGGCCGGCAGGAACGGACGACCCGGCCGCTGCCGCGCCCCTCCCCCAAGAGGGGGCCGGGATCGCTCCCGGCGGGCGGCGGATGGAATCGTCTGCCGGCAGGCTAGCAAGCCGGGGGCCGGGGCTTCAACCGAACAAGCCGCTTGACGGGCCCCCTCCGGGGGCGAATCTCCCCGGCCGCAGGAATCCGGCCCGCTTGCGCGCCACTTGTGGCCCGGCTGCCAGAGCCGCGCCGGCAAGGCGCCCGGGCGCCGGCCCGCCGCCTTGACAGGACGGCTTTCGGCGCGTCGGGCAGATTCGGGCCCGGGTGGCAGGGCCCGGGATGCGGGGGTCAGGATGCGGGGGCCGGATGCAGAAGGGGCGCGCCCCTGCGGGCGCGCCCCTGCGGATTGGCCGGCGGCGGCCGGGTCAGCCCGGGTCAGGCGGGCACGGCCCCCATCGCCTTGATGCGCGCCGAGAGGCGCGACATCTTGCGGGCGGCGGTATTCTTGTGGAACAGGCCCTTGGTCACGCCGCGCATCAGTTCGGGCTGGGCATCGCGCAGCGCATCGCGGGCGCGGTCCTGGTCGCCCGAGGCGATCGCCTCCTCGACGCGGCGCAGATAGGTGCGGATGCGCGACTTGCGCATCTTGTTGATGTCCTGGCGCTTGGCGGACTGACGGGCGCGCTTGGCGGACTGAAGGGAATTGGCCATCTGGAACCTCGGGTCATGCAATCACGGTGATGCACATGAGGCCGCTGCCGGAAGGATCCGACAGGATGATCGCCAAAGCGGGCCCACGCGCATGTCGGGGCGGCCTATAGACGAGGCGGATGGAAAAGCAAAGGCGAAAATCGGCGGGGCGGGGGAGGCGGTGCTCCCCGTCACCCGCGCGGCGGCGAAGCCGCCGTGGCGAACCGTGGCCGGGGATGGATTGCTTCGCCTGCGGCTCGCAATGACGGGGGAGGACTCTGGCACGACCGCCCGGCCGGGGGGAGGCGGGCGCTGGCCGCTGCCATCCGTCATTGCGAGGAGCCGAAGGCGACGCGGCAATCCACCTGCCCGGCGCGGATTGCTGCGCGGCGCCTGCGATGACGGGGAGGCGGCCGGAAAGGCGGCCCGGCCCGGGCCTTACCCGCCCGCCCCTCACCGCTGGCAGGTCGCGCAGAACCAGGTCGAGCGGCCGGCCTGTGCGATCCGCTCGATCACGCCGGTGCAGCCGGGCGAGGGGCAGGGCGCGCCCTCGCGGCCGTAGACGCGGAAATCGTGCTGGAAATAGCCGAGCTCGCCATTGGCGCCGCGATAGTCGCGCAGGGTCGAGCCGCCGGCTCCGAGCGCCGCCTCCAGCGTGTCGCGGATCGCGGCGACGAGGGCGGCGGTTTCCCCCGGGCGCAGGGTTCCGGCCGCGCGGCCGGGATGGATGCCGGCGCGGTGCAGCGCCTCGCAGACATAGATATTGCCGAGGCCCGCGACGATGCGCTGGTCGAGCAGCGCGGCCTTCACCGGCATGCGCCGCCCGGCGAGGCGGCCTTCCAGATAGGCGGCGTTGAAAAGATTGCCCAAAGGCTCGGGCCCGAGTCCGGCCAGCAGCCGGTGCGCCTCGACGGCCGCGGTGGGCGCGAGGTCCATCATCCCGAAGCGCCGCGCGTCGTTGAAGGTGACGCGGGTGCCGGTCTCGAGGTCGAGGATCACATGGTCGTGCCGCGCCGGTGCCGCCGGTGCCGCCGCCCCGCCCGAGATCAGCAGCCGCCCCGACATGCCCAGATGGATGAGCAGGGTCTCGCCGGTCGAGAGATCGGCGAGCAGGTATTTCGAGCGCCGCCGCAGCCCCGCGACCCGGGCGCCGGCCAGCCGCGCCGCCATGTCCGCGGGCAGCGCGAAGCGCAGGTCCGGCCGGCGGATGTCGGCCGCGACGATCCGCCGCCCCTCCATCACCGGGACGAGGCCCCGGCGCACGGTTTCGACCTCGGGCATCTCGGGCATGGTCCTTCCTTCCTTCTCGCTTCGCATGTAAGGCGGGTGCCTGACGGAAGGAAGCGCGCGATGACCGGACCGACCACCCATTTCGGCTTTCAGACCGTGCCCGAGGAGGAAAAGGCCGGCCGCGTGCGCGGGGTCTTCACCTCGGTCGCCGGGCGCTACGATCTCATGAACGACGTGATGAGCGCCGGCATCCACCGGCTCTGGAAGGATGCGATGATGGACTGGCTCGCGCCGCGGCCGGGGCAGCATCTGCTCGACGTGGCCGGCGGGACCGGCGACATCGCGTTTCGCTTTCTCGCCCGGGCACCGGGCTCGCGGGCGACGGTGCTCGACCTCACGCAGCCGATGCTGGACGAGGGGCGCCGCCGCGCCGCCGCCGGGCGGCTGGCCGACCGCCTCGACTGGGTGGCGGGCGATGCGATGGCGCTGCCCTTCGCGGATGCGAGCTTCGACGTCTACACGATCAGCTTCGGGATCCGCAACGTGACCCGGCCCGAGGCCGCGCTGGCCGAGGCGTTCCGGGTGCTGCGCCCCGGCGGGCGGCTCATGGTGCTCGAATTCAGCCGGGTGCCGAATGCGGGGCTGCGCCGGCTCTATGATCTCTACTCCTTCCATGTGATCCCCCGCATGGGGGCAGCGATCGCCGGGGACCGCGACTCCTATCAGTATCTGGTCGAATCGATCCGCCGCTTTCCCGACCAGGAGATGTTCCTTGCCATGATCCGCGATGCGGGCTTCGCCAATGCCCGGTATCGCAACCTGACCATGGGGGTCGCGGCGCTGCATTCGGGGTGGAAACTATAAGGGGCCCGCACAATATCCTGCGGCTGATCCGCACCGGCGCGACCTTCGAGCGCACCGGGGCGATGCGCGTGGTGCTCGACGCGCTCGAGGTGCCGCCGCTGCTGCGTCTGGTGCTGCGCGGGCTGGCCTGGCCGTTCGGCTGGCTGGGCTATCGCGGCGATCCGGCCATGCCGCCGGTGACCCGCGCGCTCACCGCGCTGGGGCCGGCCTATGTGAAATTCGGGCAGATCCTCTCGACGCGGCCCGATGTGGTCGGCCCCGATCTTGCCGCGCAACTGCAGGTGCTGCAGGACCGGCTGCCGCCGTTTTCGCAGGCGGCGGCCCGCGCCGAGGTGGCCCGCGAGCTGGGCGAGGAGGTCGACACCCTTTTCAGCACCTTCTCGCCGCCGGTCGCCGCCGCCTCGATCGCGCAGGTGCACCGGGCGGTGCTGCGCGGCAGCGGCGAGGAGGTGGCGGTGAAGATCCTGCGCCCGGGGATCGAGCGCGCCTTCCGCCGCGATATCGACGCCTTCTATTTCGCCGCGGCGATGATCGAGTTTCTTGCCCCGTTCTCGCGCCGGCTGCGGCCGCGCGACGTGGTGGCGCATTTCGATTCGGTGGTGGCGGCCGAGCTCGACCTGCGGCTCGAGGCGGCCTCGGCGGCGGAATTCGCTGCGAGCACCCGCGACGACCCCGGCTTCCGGGTGCCGCCGGTCCTGTGGCCGCTGTCGGCCCGGCGGGTGATGACGCTGGGCTGGGCCGAGGGGATCAATGCCGGCGACCTCGCCGCGATCGAGGCCGCGGGTTTCGACCGCGCCGCGCTGGCCGAGCGGATCATGCAGAGCTTCCTGCGCCACGCGCTGCGCGACGGATTCTTTCATGGCGACATGCATCAGGGCAACCTGAAGATCGCCGGTGACGGGGCGATCATCGCCTATGATTTCGGCATCATGGGCCGGATCGACGCCTATACCCGCCGCGCCTATGCCGAGATCCTGATCGGCTTCATCCGCCGCGACTATCGCCGCGTGGCCGAGGTGCATTTCGAGGCCGGCTACGTTCCCGCCGACCGCAGCATCGAGGATTTCGCCATCGCCCTGCGCGCGGTGGGCGAGCCGATCTTCGACATGGATGCGAGCCGGATCTCGATGGGGCGGCTGCTTGCCCATCTCTTCGAGGTGACCGAGCAGTTCGGCATGCGCACCCGCACCGAGCTGATCCTGCTCCAGCGCACCATGGTGGTGGTCGAGGGGGTGGCGCGCAGCATCGACCCCCACATGAACATCTGGAGCGCCGCGCGCCCGGTGGTCGAGACCTATGTGACCGAGACCATCGGCCCGCGCGCGGCGCTGGCCGACCTGGGCCGCGGGCTGCGGGTGCTGATGCGCTTCGGCCCGCTGCTGCCGGATCTGGCCGAGGCGGCGCTGATCCGTGCGCGCAATCCCGAGCCGGCGCCACAGCCGCGCGAGCGCCTGCCACGCGCGCTCTGGGCGGCGGGCGGCGCGGCGCTGGCGCTGCTCGGGGTCTGGATCGGGACGCTGCTTTAGGTTGCGCATCGTGCTCATGCCCCGCGCAGGGCGGTGACCGCCCCGGCCTCGACCTCGATCCCGCCGGGCAGGACGAGGCGCAGGCCGTTCCCGTCCATGCGCAGCTCGACGACCCGGGCGTAGACCTGCGCCGGTTCGGACATGGCCACCCCGCCGTCGGAGCCGTCCGGCGTGCTCTCGATCGCCAGATGGTAGATCCCGGCCGGCAGCGGCCTGCCGTCCGCGGTGGTGCCCGCCCATTCGGCCGTGTCGCTGCCGGGCGGCAGGGCGAGGCGCTGGACCTCGGTCCCGGCCGGATCGCGCACCACGAGGGCCCGGGCCGGCAGGCCCGGCACCGGCGCGGGGAGCGAGATCTCGACCGGCGCGCCGTCGAACCGGACCGGCGCGGCCACCCGCACCTCCTGCCCGATCCAGGCGCCGGCCTGCGCGAGGCTGCCGGCGTCCAGTTGCTGCGACAGCGAGCGCAGCAGGTCGTTGGTGAGCACCTGCTGCTCGACGCTGGAAAAGGTGGCGAGCTGCACCGCGTAATCCGAGGCGGCAACCGGATTGAGCGGATCCTGGTTGCGGATCTGGGTGGTGAGCATGCGCAGGAAGGTCTCGAAATCCGAGCTGATGGCGCGGGCGCTGGTGCCCGAGGTGAAGGGCGTGGTGTTCGCCGAGGCGATGGCGGCGGTCTGCATGGCGGCTCCTAGAGGCGAAGGTCGAGCCCCGCGTGCGGCGCGGGGGCAGGGGCGGCGGCATGGCCGGGCGGGGGATCGGCGCGGTCGGCCGGCGCGGTCCCGGCGGTCCCGGTCCCGGCCGCGGAGTCCGGCGGCGGGGGCGCGCCCTGCTGCGGGCCGCCGCCTGGCCCCTGCCGGGCGCTGCCATCGGTCTGGGTGCCGTCCGCCGCGGGGCGGGCGGTGTCGGCGAAGGTGATCTCGACCCGCTCGTAGCCCAGGCCGCGCAGTTCCCCGGCGAGGGCCGGCAACCCGCCGCGCAGCAGATCGAGCACCTGCGGCCGGGCCTCGATCACCAGATGCGCCACGGTGCCGCCGGTGCGCAGGTCGAGGCGCAGCCGCCCGAGCCCGGGCGGATCGAGCCGGATCTCGGTCACGCCCGGCGCGCTCGAGCGCAGCGCCAGCATGGCTTGCCGGAGCAGCGGCGCGGGGTCCGGCAGCGGGCCGGCTGGCGACGGGCCGGAGGACGGCGGCGGCGCGGCGCCGGCCGGCGGCGGGCTGCCCGGCCCGGGAGCTGCCGCTGCGGGGGCGACATCGGCCGGCTGCGGGGGAGGGCCGGCCGTGGCCGGCTGCGGGGCAGGCGGGTCGGGCGCGGCCGGAGGCGGGCCCGGCCGGCCGGTCGAGGTGGCGGGCGCCGGGCGGATCGCGGCAGTCCCGCGGCGCGCGGCGGGCGTGGCTGCGGCGGGCCGGTCCGGCGCGGCATCGCCCCGCCGGGGCGGCTCCGGGGCGTGTGGATGCGGGGTGTCGGGATCCGGCGCGGGCGGCGGGCCGGATTTCGGACCCGCTCCTTCCCCCGCAATGGCCGGCTGCCGGGATTGGCCGGCTGGCGGCGGCGAAGCCGGTGCCGGAGACGGGCGCCCGGGCAGCGCCCCCGCCCCGTCCGCGGCTGCCGATTGCGCGAGCCGGGCCGGCGGCGGCATGGCCGGGCTGCCCCTCGCCCCGGGCGGCGGCTCGGGTTGCACGGCGTTCGGGTTGCGCGGGGACGAATCGGGCCGGGGCTCGCTCTGCGCACTCGCCCCTGGGGGCGTGGCCGCGACGGACCCGGTCCCCGGCCGCCCGAGCTGCGGGAGGTGTCCGCGACCATCTGCCCGGCCTTCCGGCAGCGGGGCCGGCAGGGTATCGGCGAGGCGATCGCGCCGCGCCGGCGGCGCGCTGCCTTCCCCCGGTGCCGGAAGGGCCGGCGGCCCACCAGCAGCCGCGTTGGTATGCTGCAATTTCCCGCCTGCGGGCCCGTCCGGGCCGGCGGCCGGCTCCGTCCCGCCGGCATCGGCCGGCACCCCCTCTACCGGGGCCGGCGGCGCGGATCCGGGCGGCGTGGGGGCGCCGGAGGTGCGATTCGCATCCTCGGCCATGCCGCCGGGGCGCGGGGTGAAGGACAGAATCACGGCGGAGGGCATCTCCGGTGCCGGCTCCGTGCCGTGGGGCGATTCGTCCCCGGATTCATCCCCGCCCCCGGACGGCGCGCCGGCCTGCGCCCGGGGCCGGGCAATGCCCTGCAATATCGCAAGAAAATCCTCCTCCGCCCCGCCGGCCACGGGCGGCGGAGATGGGGTTCCCGGCGGCTCGGCACCGGGAGGGAGGAAGGGCAGGATCTGCATGGCCGAATCGCCTTTCGCATTGCTCGAGGCCGATCATGCACCCGAAGGGCTTACCGAATATTTACCGCCGGCCGCCATGATCGTCGCAGATGAGGTGACCGACCATGGCTGATTCGATTCTTCCCGCTGCGCTCCGGCCGCAGCCTCCGGCCCCCCCGCCCGCCGATGCCGGCCTGCGCGATGCCGCGCTGCGGCTCGAATCGCTGTTCCTCGCGGAAATGCTGAAATCCGCGGGGCTTGGCGCACCGCCCGGCCCCCTCGGCGGCGGCACGGGAGAGGCGCAGTTCGCCTCCTTCCTCGTCGATGCGCAGGCGCGCGAGATCGCCCGCGCCGGCGGAATCGGCCTTGCCGAAACCCTGTTCCGCACCCTGTCCGGGCGGGCCGATGCCGGCTGACCGAATCGCCGCCGAGCTCCTCGCGCTGCTGGAGGAGGAGCGCGAGGCGCTCTGCACCGCCCGCCCCGATCTCGCCGCCGCGCTGGGCGAGCGCAAGCTGGCGCTCGTCGCCCGGCTCGAGCGGCAGGCACCCGGTCCGTCCGTGCTCGCGCCCCTGCGCGGGGCGGCGCGGCGCAACGCCCGGCTTCTCGCCGCCGCGCTCGCCGGCCTGCGCGAGGGGGCGGGGCGGCTGCAGGCGATTCGCGCCGGCGCCGCGGGCTTCGACAGCTATGACCGCGCCGGTCGCGCGGATCATGTCGCGGGCCATGGTTCCGGCCCCGGATCCGGCACGGTCGAGCGTCGGGCCTGACGGATTGCATCAAATCCCGGGTATTTTCGCCGCGGCCGTTCACCTCCTGTTAGCGACCCCCGGGCCAGTCTGGTCCCGCATCCGATCCGGATGGCGCGTCCGGGCCCCAGGCGGGGCAGGCGCATCGTCAGAATGGCTCCACCATGCCCGGGCCTCCGTCCGGGCGTCACGAAACCCCGGCGCAGAACGTGCCCCGACTTCAGGACCAGCACATGTCCAGCATTCTGACCAATACCGGCGCGATGGTCGCGCTGCAGTCGCTCAAGGCCATCAACGCCGACCTCGCCAGGACCCAGAGCCTGATCTCCACCGGCAAATCGGTGGGCAGCGCCAAGGACAACGCCGCGATCTGGGCGATCTCCAAGGTGATGGAGGCCGATGTCCAGGGCTTCAAGGGCATCGCCGATTCGCTCTCGCTGGGTGAATCCACCGTCGCGGTGGCCCGCAAGGCCGCGGAAACGGTGACCGACCTTCTCAAGCAGATGAAGGAGAAGATCGTCGCCGCCCAGGAAGAGAACGTCGACCGCGAGAAGATCCAGACCGACATCCGGGCGCTGAGCGACCAGATCGGCTCGGTGGTCGGCGCGGCCCAGTTCAACGGATTGAACCTGCTGTCGAATCACGATGTGGACCCCGAGTCCGGCTCGGTCAGCGTGCTTGCCTCGCTCGACCGCGGCGTGGGCGGCGTCACCGCCTCGTCGATCACCGTCACCAAGGCCGATCTGACGACCCAGGCTGCCGATTTCACCGGCGGCACCTATGCGGCCGGCACCGGCACCTCGATCGCGACGCTGAACGCAACGCATTCCGTCAACCTCGCGATCGTCCGCACCAGTGCTTTGGGCGGCGAGGTCTACTCCCTCGGCATGACCGGCACCGATGCGGATTCCTCGACCTTCACGCCGGCCGACTACACGACCGCCGCCACGACCGCCGGCGCCAAGGAAATCTTCTACGTCACCCGCGCCGGCGACACCGCTGCCGATATCGCGCGCGGGCTCGCCGATGCCTATGCCGCCCATGCGGCGGACAACGGCCTCGATACCAACGTGCTCAACGTCACCGCCAACGGCAACGGGCTCGTCGCGACCTCGGGCGTGACGGATGGCAACGACACGATCGCCGTGCGCGTGGACCGCGTCACCGCGCCGACTTCGGTCACCATCGGCGGCGGGCTCGAGGCGCTGGCGAAGGTGGATGTGACCACCGACAAGGGTGCCGCGGCGGCGCTGTCGTCGATCGAGTTCATGATCCAGACCGCGGTGAACTCGGCCGCCTCCTTCGGCTCGGTCGAGGGGCGGATCGCCACCCAGTCCGATTTCGTCTCGAGCCTGATCGATTCGCTGAAGTCGGGGATCGGCACCCTGGTCGACGCCAATATGGAAGAGGCATCGGCCCGCCTGCAGGCGCTGCAGGTGCAGCAGCAACTGGGGGTGCAATCGCTGTCGATCGCCAACCAGGCGCCGCAGTCGATCCTGTCGCTGTTCCGCTGATGATCCGGGGCGGAGGCCGATCCTCCGCCCCGAAACCGCCGCCCATCGCGGCAAAGCCGCGGCCTTTCACCGTGCTGTCCGGAAAGGACCACCCCCGTGAACCCAATCCAGCAGGCCCGCCAGGCCTATGCCGCGGGGCATGCGCCCCTGCGCTCGGCCCGCTCGGTCGAGATCGAGATCTTGGGCGAGATCACCGCCCGCCTGCGCGCCGCCGCGCGCGACGGCAGCTTTGCCGGCCTCGCCGCCGCGTTGCACGACAACCGCCGCCTCTGGATCCGCCTCGCCGCCGATGTGGCCGACCGCGACAACGGCCTGCCCGAGCGGTTGCGGGCGCAGATCTTCTATCTTGCCGAATTCACCATGGTCCATTCCCGTCGCGTCCTCCATGATGGCGCCGATCCGGGGATGCTGGCCGAGATCAATACCGCCGTCATGCGCGGCCTCGGCGGCGGCCCGCCGGCGCCGGTGCCGTCATGAGCGGCCTGGTCCTCAAGCTCGGCCCGCGCGAGCGGGTGCTGGTCAACGGCGCGGTGATCGAGAACGGCGACCGCCGCTCGCGGCTGTCGATCCTGACCCCCAACGCCAATATCCTGCGCCTGCGCGACGCGATCCGCCCCGGCGACGCCACGACCCCGGTGCGCCGGGTCTGCTATATCGCCCAGCTGGCCCTTTCCGGCGATGCGGATCCGCTGCAGGCGCGCGACCAGCTCCTGCGCGGGATCGCGCAACTGGCACAGGCCTTCGCCGATCCCGACAGCCGCCTCCATCTCGACGAGGCTGCGGGCGCGGTGGCGGCCGGCGACTGCTATAGGGCGCTCAAGCGGCTGCGCCTGCTGCTGCCGCGCGAGGAGCGTCTGCTCGCCGCCGCCGCCGGGAGGCCGGCATGAGCTTCCAGCCCGTCCTGCCCCTGGGCGGCGCGACCGGCTGGGCCTTTCTCACCCGGACGCTCGGACGCCAGCAGGACGCCTTTGCCGACAGCACCCCGGTGCGGCGGGCAACCGACTACTTTCGCGCCAATATCGCCCGCGCCACCACGGCCGAGGCGCTGGTGGCCGACCGGCGCCTGCTCGAGGTGGCGCTCGGGGCCTTCGGCCTCGAGGACGACATCAACGCCCGCGCCTTCATCCGCAGGGTGCTCGCCGACGGGACCATGGCCGGGGATGCCCTGTCCTCGCGCCTCTCCGACAAGCGTTATGCGCGGCTGGCGCTCGAGTTCGGCTATGGCGATCTGGGCGCGCGGGTCGGCCTGCCCGGTTTTGCCGACACCATCATCGCCCGCTACGAGGCCCGCCGGTTCGAGGCCGCGGTGGGCGAGCAGGACAACGACCTGCGCCTCGCGCTCAACCTGCAATCCGCGCTTTCCGACCTGCTCGCCGATACTTCCGGCGACCGGGCGCGCTGGTTCGCCCTCATGGGCAGCCCGCCGCTGCGCAAGGTGTTCGAGACCGCGCTCGGCCTGCCGGAGAGCTTCGGCCGCCTCGATATCGACCGCCAGCTTGCCGCCTTCCAGGACCGCAGCAGGGCGGTGTTCGGCACCGCCGACCTCGCCGATTTTGCCGATGATGCGCGGCGCGAGGGACTGATCCGCCGCTTTCTGGTCCGCTCCGAGGCGGCCGCCTTCTCCGCCGCGCAGAATTCCGCCGGCATTGCACTGACCCTTCTCGCCAGCGCCGGGCCGATGTCATGGCGGCGCTGAGGCTGCCATCCCGGGCCGCGCGCCGCGCACTGGACAGGGCGGCGGCGCCCGGGGCAAGAGAAGGGCATGGAGACCGGCACCGGCACCCTCGCCCGGAAGGTCGCGCAGGGCGACCGGCGCGCCCTGGCGCAGGCGATCACCCTGATCGAGAGCGGGCGCCCGGACCACCGCGCCCGGGCCGAGGATCTGCTCGCCCGCCTTGCCCCGGTGGCGGCCGGACGGCAGGTGCTGCGGCTCGGCCTCAGCGGTGCGCCCGGGGTCGGCAAGTCGAGCCTCGTCGAGGCGCTCGGTCTCCACCTGCTCGGGCAGGGCCTGCGGGTGGCGGTGCTGGCGGTCGACCCGTCGTCGCAGCGCAGCGGCGGCTCGCTGCTCGGCGACAAGACCCGGATGGAGCGGCTGAGCCGGGCGCCGGGCGCCTTTGTCCGGCCGTCGCCGGCGGGGGCGCAGCCCGGCGGGGTGGCGCGGCGCAGTCGCGAGGCGCTGATCCTGTGTGAAGCCGCCGGGTTCGATGTGGTCCTGCTCGAGACCGTCGGGGTCGGCCAGTCCGAGACCGGCGCCGCCGACATGGTCGATGTCTTCGCGCTGCTGATCGCCCCGGCCGGCGGCGACGAGTTGCAGGGCGTGAAGCGCGGCATCATGGAGCGCGCCGATCTCACCCTCGTCACCAAGGCCGATGGCGAGCTTCTGGCTCCGGCGCGGACAACGCGCGGCGATTATGCCGCCGCCCTGCGCCTCCTGCGCCCGCGCGCCGAAGACCCGCCGGGCTATCCGCTGGCGCTGGCGGTCTCGGCCCGCGAGGGGACGGGAATCGCTGCCGCCTGGGAACGGATCGCGGCGCTGGCGGCCTGGCGGCGCGACAACGGCATCGCCGCCGGGATGCGCGAGGACCAGGCCCGCGCCGCCTTCCGGGCCGAGGTGACAGCCGCCTTCCTCGCCCGCCTCGCCGCCGATCCGGCGCTGGCGGAGCGGATGGCGGCGCTCGAGGCCGAGGTTGCCGCCGGCCGGCTCCTGCCCGGGGCGGCGGCGGCGCGGCTGGTTGCTGCGGTGATGACGGGTGTCGGAGCGTGAGAGGGCAGTGCCCGCTGCGGGCGCTGCGCCTCGTAGTGCTTCCATAGCCGGCTCCGCGGGTTACGGGATGGCCTCGCGAGCAGCCCGGGGTGGTGCTGACGGCGGTCGCGGCCGGCCGGCTCCTGCCCGGGGCGGCGGCGGCGCGGCTGGTTGCTGCGGTGATGAAGGGTGTCCGAGCGTGACAGGGCTGTGTCCGCTGCAGGCGCTGCACCTCGCGGTGCTTCCGTGGCCGGCTCTGCGGGTTACGGGATGGCCTCGCGAGCAGCCCGGGGTGGTGCTGGCCGAGGTCGCGGCCGGCCGGCTCCTGCCCGGAGCGGCGGCGGCGCGGCTGGTTGCTGCGGTGATGACCGGTGCCGTAGCGTGAGAGGGCTGTGTCCGCTGCAGGTGCTGCACCTCGCGGTGCGTCCATAGCCGGCTCCGCGGGTTGCGGTGTGGCCTCGCGGGCAGTCCGTTGTGGTGCCGGAGGCGGTCGCGGCCGGCCGGCTTCTGCCCGGGGCGGCGGCGGTGTGGCTGGTTGCTGCGGTGATGACGGGTGTCGGAGCGTGAAAGCGCTGTGTCCACTGCGGGCGCTGCGCCTCGCGGCGCTTCCATGGCTGGCCCGCGCGCGACGGCGTGGCTTCGCGGGCGACCCGGGGTGGTGCCGGAGGCGGTTGCGGCCGGCCGGCTTTGGCCCGGTGCGGCGGCGGTGTGGCTTGCTGTGGTGATGGCAATGGATACCGGGTGCGTGAGGGTCATGTCGTAGGTCACCGATTCATGACCCCTCAATCAAATCCCGATAGAAGCGAGTCGGGCGGCTGCGGGGAAGTTGCGTCCCGCTTGTCACGGCGGGTTGTCACGGCCATGAAGTATTTGACCTTGATGAAGAAATGTTCGGCGGCGTTGCCGGATGCCAGAGCCGGTCGCTGACCGGAAATGCCCTGATGCGGTCGGGCATGGCGTGGATGTTGGCCCATGTCCCGCGCCCGGTCGGCGTCATGCGCAGCGCATCGCCGTCACCGGCGCGGTCGGCGAGCGGGACATGGCCCGTCCTGACGGTGCCGGACCTGTCGGCGGCGGGGCGTCCGTCATGGGCCGGGCCCCCGGTCAGCCTGAAGCGGACCGGGGGGCCGGCGGCGTTGGCGGGCGCATGGATCCCGGTGGTCAGCCTGTCCCGCGCGCGGTCCAGGCAACGGGATCGCCCGGTTTCCTCTTCGGGCCATGGCAAGCCAGGCGGCTTTTCGCGGCACGTCTTCAGATTCAGCCGTGTGAGGTTCCTGCCGCGATTGTCGTATCTGAGCCCGCATTCCTCGGGGTGCAGCGGCACGGTCGCGCGGCTGATTCCGCGCCAGCGGTCGATGCGGCTGACGCGGGCCGTATGCGGCCCGTGGCGCGCCGGACTGCCCGCCCGGGGTTGTCCCGCTGCGTGGCCGCCGGAAGCTGCCGTCCGGCACCCGCCGGTCATCGGCCCGATACACCCCGGCACTTTTGTCGGCGGCAACGGCCGGATCACCAACTACCCGAAATCCGTCAGATGAAGGTGCGCCATCTCGACCGCCGGCTGTCCGCAGGAAGAATCACGGATGCCCGGGGGCGGGACTCATGGTCATGGGCATGCGACCTCGCATGCCGATCCTGCCTTCGCGGGGCGCGGTCCTGATCCGGTCTCCGGCCGCCGCCGGGCGCGCGTCATCTGCGGGATGGCCGGATCAGGTTCGGGGCCGGGGCTGTTGCCGGGTGCGACGGGCTGCGACAGGCGCCGGGGGCGCCAGCGGACTGTCGCCGGATGCCGGCCCCGTCTCCGCGCGGGGCGGTTCCGATCCGGTCGCGGAAGGGGGCATCGCCCCGGCGGGGCGGCCCGTCACGGCGCCGGAGGCAGATGTCGCCGCCCGGGGTTCACCTGCGGGTGCGGCGGCGGAGCGCACTTGCCATGCCCGGCCCGGCTGATAGCGAGGGCACCGGACCGCGCCCCCGGCCCGCACCCACCCCCGACGACAGGCCCCGCCCATGACCATGCCGCCCCCGCCCGCCGCCGCCTTTGCCCCGGTCTTTTCCGGCCGGCACCTGCGGGCGGCGCTGCATCCGGGCGCCGGCAACCACGACCTGCTCATGGTCACGTTCGATTTCCGGCGCGTCAACCGCAAGGGTTTTTCCGAGGCCAATTTCTCCTCGGTCTTTGCCCGTCTCGGCCATGCGCAGCTCTCGATCACCTCGCGCTGCAACGACTGGTTCATCAACGACGATACCGAGGCGCTCGAGCGTGCGCTCGCCCCGGTCGCGGCGCGGTTCGGGCGGGTTCATGCGATGGGCTATTCGATGGGCGGCTACGGCGCCTTCCGCTTCGCCCGGGCGCTGGGGCTGCGCCGCGCGGTCGCGATCTCGCCGCAGGCCACGATCGCCCCCGGTGCGGTGCCCGGCGATCGCCGCTATGCGGCCGAGGCGCGCGGCTTCGACCCGGTGCTGGGCGATCTCGCCGGCCGCGGCGATCCCGGGCTCGAGGGGCTGATCCTCGTCGATCCGTTCCTGCGCGCCGATCTCGCCCATGCAAGGCTGATCACCCGCGCCTTTCCGGGGGTGCGGATCCTGCCGCTGCCCTTTGCCGGGCACCCCGCCTCGGGGGTGATCGGCGAGGCCGGGCGCATCTGGCTGTTGCAGCGGGCGGCGAGCGCCGGCGGCAACGATGCGGCGATCCGCGCCGCCCATCGGGCCGCGCGGCGCGACTCCGGGCATTACTGGACACAGCTCGCGCGCGCGGCCGCCCGCCGCCATCCGCTGCGGGCCGCGCAGGCCGCCGAGCAGGCCCGCCTCTGCGCCGCCCGCAGCGCCGCCGCGCGCGCCGCCGCCCGTGCCGAGCAGGAGGAGAACACCCGCCGCAACGCGGCGCGCCGGGCGGGGGCGCCGTCCGGGCGGCTGCCGGGGGACGGGTAGTGGCGGCGCGGCGGCTCCGGCATCATCCGTCCGTTCCGTCGCTGTGCGCCGCGGGCGACTCCATCTGGGGGCCGGGCCGGGTGGATTGCCGCGGAGGCTTCGCCTTCTCGCGATGACGATGCGCGGGGCGGACCCGGGTCATCCGCCGCTCGGCCCCGCTTGACCTCGCGGGTGATTGCCCGTATCTGCCCGCAATCGAATTGAGGGTCCGCGCCGGGCCCTGTCACCGTTGCCGCGCCGGGGCATGTGGTCCCGCCGGCCCAACCGAAGGACGAGCACCATGTCCCGCCGCTGCGAGCTGACCGGCAAGGGTCCGATGTCTGGCAACAACGTCTCCCATGCCAACAACAAGACCCGCCGTCGTTTCCTGCCCAACCTGCAGCCGGTCACGCTGACGTCCGAGACGCTGGGCCGCTCGTTCCGGCTGCGCATCTCGGCGGCGGCGATTCGCTCGGTCGATCACCGCGGCGGCCTCGATGCCTATCTGGCCCGCGCCCGCGACGAGGAACTGTCGCCGGCCGCGCTGGCGATCAAGAAGGAAATCGCGCAGGCCCAGGCCGCGGCCTGACCCCTGCCTGCGGCTGTCCGCACGGGGCCCGGCGCAGCGCGCGCCGGGCCCTGTCCGTTTCCGCAGCCGGCCTCGCCGGCGCACTGTTAACCCTTTTCCCACAGTGATCTGACAGAGTGACCCCGTCCCGGCGCGGAGTCACCCTTGGCCATCGGCAATCTGTTCCTTCTTGTTGCAGTGCTGCTTCTGGCCACGGGCCTCGGGGCCTGGGGCATGCTCGCGCTGTCGCAGCAGGCGCAGGCCGGCAGCCGCCTCCGCCTGCAGGAGCGGCTGCTTCTGGCCGAGTTCCACCGCATGGCGACCGAGGATGCGCGCGACGGGCTCGCCATCCACGACCTCGACTTCACGATGCTCTGGGCCAATCCCGCCTATCTCGAGATGATGGGTCGCACCGCCGCCGAGGTGATCGGCCGGACGCCGTTCGACTATGCCTTCCCGCCCGAAGCGCAGCCGTCCCGCAACGAGATGCGCGCCCTGCTGCAGGGCCTGCGCGACCGCGGCGGCGACCGGCTGCGGCTGTTTCGCAACCGGCGCGGTGACGGCAGCCTGTTCTGGAACCAGATCAGCATCGGCTTCCGCACCACCGAGGGCGGCGAGACCCGGGTGATCCTGGTCTGCCGCGACGTGACCGCCGCGGTCGAGCAGGAGGGCGACCTGCGGCGCCTGCACGACCGCCTAGCCCACGAGGCGAGCCATGACGCCCTCACCGGCCTTGCCAACCGGACCGAACTGCGCCGCTTCATGGCCGCCGCCCTGCAGGAGGCCGCCCCGCGGGGCGACCGGATCGCGGTCCTGCGCCTCGACCTCGACCGCTTCAAGGAGATCAACGACACCCATGGCCATACCGCCGGCGACGAGGCGCTGGTCGACGTGGCCCGCAAGCTGCGCGGGGCGCTGCGGCGCAACGACATGGTGGCGCGGGTGGGCGGCGACGAATTCGTGGTGGTCTGCCCGGCGGTGCCCGACCTGCCGGCGGTCGAGCGGCTGGGCCGCGGGCTGGCCGCCGCCCTCGCGCGGCCGTTCCGTTTCGAGGGGCTCGACCTCTACGCAAGGGCGAGCATCGGCTGCGCCCTCTCGGCACCGGGGCAGGAGAATGCCCAGGAACTGCTGCTGCAATCCGATTTCGCCCTCTACGAGGCCAAGCGCACCGGCCGCGGCCGGGTCGTGGTCTATGACGAGGGGCTGCACCGCCGCCACAGCCGCTTCCAGAGCCGCGCCGCCGACCTGCGCGAGGCGGTGGGGGCCGAGGGGCTCGACCATGTGTTCCAGCCGGTGGTCGAACTGGGCAGCGGCCGCATCAGCGGCTTCGAGACCCTGGTGCGCTGGCATCACGAGCGCGAGGGGCTCATCAGCCCGGCCGATTTCCTGCCGCTGGCCGAGGATCTGGGCCTGCTCGCCTCGATCGACCTCGGCTCGATGGAGGCGGCGCTGATGATGAAGCGCCGGCTCTCGGCCGCCGGCCACGGGCAGGCGACGCTGTCCTTCAACGCCTCGAGCGACCTGCTGCGCCACCCGAGCTTCATCAACCGCCTCGTGTTCGGCACCGAGGCGGCGGGGATGGAGCGCAGCCGGATCGCCATCGAGGTGCTGGAGACCACGGCCCTCACCGACCACGGCGAGCACGATTCCCCCGCGCGCATCATCCGCGACCTGCGCGATGCCGGCTTCAACATCTATCTCGACGATTTCGGCATGGGCCATGCCGGCCTCGCCCATCTCGCGGAACTCGCCATCACCGGGATCAAGCTCGACCGGGCGCTGGTCCGGCAGTTGCTGGTCAACCCGACCTCGGCCAAGATCATCGGCATGATCATCGACCTGTGCCGCGAACTGGGCCTGCGGGTGATCGCCGAGGGGGTCGAGGATGCCGCCACCGCCCGCCGGCTCCAGCAGATGGGCTGCCCGCATGTGCAGGGCTTCTGGCTGTCGCCGCCGCTTCCGGCCACCGAGGCGCTGGCCTGGGCCGGCACCCGCACCGCCACCCCGCTCCTGCCCGGCCCCCGCCGCAGCCTGACGGCGACATGAGAGGGGGGGGCGAGAGGCGAGGGGGGCAGCGATGCGGCCCCGGCGCGACCGGGCGGGGGGTATGGATTGCCACGGCGACTGCGCCGCCTCGCGGGTGGCGCGCCGGGCGCGGGCCCCTGCCTTCGCCCCCGGATTGCCCCTGCCGGCCCGCCCCTGTATGAGGGCGCCGGCCCGGACGGGCCATTCCCTGACAGGAGCATCGCATGGCCGGCCCGCAATATGTCTATCACATGGATGGCGTCTCCAAGAGCTACCCGGGTTCCGGCAAGAAGGTGTTCGAGAACATCCGCCTGAGCTTCCTGCCCGGGGTGAAGATCGGCGTCGTCGGCGTGAACGGGGCCGGGAAATCCACCCTGCTGCGGATCATGGCCGGGCTCGACAAGGACTTTCAGGGCGAGGCCTGGGCTGCGCAGGGTGTGCGCGTGGGCTACCTGCCGCAGGAGCCGCAGCTCGACGAGAGCCTGACCGTGCGCGAGAACGTGATGCAGGGCGTGGCGGCCAAGCAGGCGGTGCTCGACCGCTACAACGAACTGGCCATGAACTATTCGGACGAGACCGCCGACGAGATGGCGCGCCTTCAGGACGAGATCGACGGCCAGAACCTCTGGGATCTCGATGCGCAGGTCGATGTCTCGATGGAGGCCCTGCGCTGCCCGCCCGACGATGCCGATGTCGGCACGCTCTCGGGCGGCGAGCGGCGCCGGGTCGCGCTGTGCAAGCTGCTGCTCGAGGCGCCCGAGATGCTGCTGCTCGACGAGCCCACCAACCACCTCGATGCGGAAACCATCGCCTGGCTCCAGAACCACCTGATCGAATACCGCGGCACGATCCTGATCGTCACCCACGACCGCTATTTCCTCGATTCGATCACCGGCTGGATCCTGGAACTGGATCGCGGCCGCGGGATTCCCTACGAGGGCAACTATTCGAGCTGGATCGAGCAGAAGGCCAAACGCCTTGCCCAGGAGGCGCGCGAGGACAAGGCGCGCCAGAAGGTGCTCGAGAAGGAGCTCGAATGGATCCGGCAGGGCGCCCGCGCCCGGCAGGCCAAGCAGCGCGCGCGGATCAGCCGCTACGAGGAGATGGCCGGCCAGTCGATGCGCGACCGGATCACCACCGCGCAGATCATCATCCCGCCCGGCCAGCGCCGCGGCAACCGGGTGATCGAGGTCGAGGGTCTCACCAGGGCCGTGGGCGACCGGCTGCTGATCGAGGACCTGAGCTTCTCGATCCCGCCCGGCGCCATCGTGGGTGTGATCGGCCCGAACGGCGCCGGCAAGACCACGCTGTTTCGCATGATCACCGGGCAGGAGCCGCCCGATGCCGGCACCATCGCGCTGGGCGAGACCGTGGACCTCGCCTATGTCGACCAGAGCCGCGACGCGCTCGATGCCGACAAGACCGTGTGGGAGGAGATCTCGGGCGGCGCCGAGATCATCGAGCTGGGCGACGCGACCATGAACAGCCGCGCCTATTGCGGCGCCTTCAACTTCAAGGGCACCGACCAGCAGAAGAAGGTCGGCCTGCTCTCGGGCGGCGAGCGCAACCGGGTGCATATGGCCAAGCTCCTGAAATCCGGCGGCAACGTGCTGCTGCTGGACGAGCCGACCAACGATCTGGACGTCGAGACCCTGCGCGCGCTCGAGGATGCGCTCACCGATTTCGCCGGCTGCGCGGTGGTGATCAGCCACGACCGCTTCTTCCTCGACCGTATCTGCACGCATATCCTTGCGTTCGAGGGCGAGGCCCATGTCGAATGGTTCGAGGGCAATTTCGAGGATTACGAGGCCGACAAGGAACGCCGCCTGGGGGCGGACGCGCTGCAGCCGAAGAGAGTGCGGTTCAAGAAGTTCGCGCGGTAGGGCGGGGGGACTGATCTGTGTTTATGTCAGGGTCAGATCTGGATTGAAGGGCGTCCTTCACAAGCTTAACGAAATCCTCGGGGTTTGTAAGATAGTTCCGATAGGAGCTCCTGATGGCAGTGGGCGATGATGCGCTAACATACACAACGTTAGCGCATCTCGTATCATGCAGTAATTCACCCTCTTTGTCGATTGCGCGCTTGGCTTTTGTATAGCCAAATATTTCCAGCGTGCTGTCCTGCATAAATGCCAAAATAGTGTGCTGTTTAATTCTAGAAAAATCCCCCTGTTCTCTAAGCTTTGCCAGCCGATCTAGTATATCGACCCTCTTCTCGATTTCCAAGAACCTTTCAGCCACCTCGTCAAAAGATAGCTCTGAGCAGCAACTCACCATGCCCTCATGCCGTCTTGCGATTAGCTCGCTTGCAAGCCGAAAGAACTCACCGTTGTCGCCGGACCCGTCTTCGAACTTTGTTCTGGTCCCAAATACCAAATCTGAAATCTCCACCGCCGTTGCCCATGCGTGTTGGGCTGCTGTTCGCAACTGGACCTCCACCTTCAACCCAGAGAACTCTCTGCGGGAATCTGTGGTCGGGGCGTATTTATAGACATAATGGACGCCGCGGTAACCGGTTTGTTTCGGTGCCGATATATAGTCATATTTGCTAGGGGTGTGCGAGAGTATGTGATGAGCACGACTCCTGTTATCGAGATATTCACGGAACTCATTTAAGTCCGCAAGCGTTTTGAAGATCAAGCGGCACCCTCCAAGATCTTGCATGGAAGACGCATCAATGGCTCGCCCACTGATTAATTTGTCAAGGAATGTCTCGCGCCGCTTCAATCTCTGGGCTGGTGGTTGATCGGTAGCCTTTTGAGAAGGTGCGCGTAACCACATTGCTATAGCGGTCAGGGGAGTCAGGTGCGCGCGACGCCACTCGTCGAGAATTTCGAGGTCGTCATTCGAAATATCGTTAATTGAGTTTGCGGCGCTGGCCCGCTGGCCCGCTCGTTTAACTGTTGCCTTGCTTGGTAATGCCATAATAGCTGCCCTCAACAAAAGGCGTCAGCGCTCAGTGATGAAAAACTTGTGACAGGGTTTCCAATATTTATAAACGTGCGGACCTAGTTGCTGAACCTCTATCATGTATTATATGTTGCGAACATGCTACTATTATCTGAATGAACGCACGGGCCCGGGACCCGGATCTATACCGCATCGAACACACCCACTGATAGGCGATCCAGATGTATTCGTTCGTCGCCATGTGTCAAGCCAAGGACTTGCGTCACTACCGCAACGGCCCCCCCCTCACCCCGCCCATGCCACGATCTGCCCCGCGGCCACCGCGCCCGATTGCCGCTTCGCCTCGCGGCCGCCGGCGAATTTCACCATGGTCGGGATCGAGCGGATCGCATGGCGGGCGCCGCCTTCCGGATCGGCTTCGGTGTTGAGCTTCACCAGCCGGGCGCGGCCGTGCAGTGCCGCGGCGGCCTTCTCGAATTCGGGCGCCATCATCCGGCAGGGGCCGCACCACGGGGCCCAGAAATCGACCACCAGCGGCAGGCCGTCGTTGCGCATCGCCTTGGAAAGCGTGGCGGAATCGACCTCGACCGGGCGGCGCGGCAGCAGCGCATCGCCGCAGGTGGCGCATTTCGGGCCGGCGGAGAGCCGCTCCTGCGGCACCCGGTTCAGCTGGCCGCAGGCAAGGCAGGTCAGTTTCATCGCAGCCTCCACATATCCGTTCCCGCTGATGTGTGCTCTCCCGCCCGTGATGCAAGATCCCGACCCCGACTGACCATGTTCCAGTCATATTCCTGCCCGAATCATTAACCTTGATGGAGGCGTCGGAGTGGAGGGCGAGATGGCCACGGTTCTGGTGATCCTGTGCAGCCTCGTGGGGTTCGTGACCGGCCTGACCGGCTGGCTGGTCTTCGGCATGAGCCCGCTGGTGGCGCTGGGGATCTGGGTCGGCAGCGGCCCGCTGGCCGCGGCGCTGGCCACGCTCTTTACCGCGCCGGCGCCCGAGCGCGACCCGTCGCGCCGCCCGGTCGAGACCCGCCACCTCGCCTGAGGCCGGGCGGGCGTCAGTCGCCCGCGAGGCCCAGCACATCCGTCATGTCATATTCCCCCGGCGCCCGGTCGAGGCCCCAGAGCGCCGCGCGCAGGGCGCCGCGGGCAAAGATCGCCCGGTCGGTGGCGATATGGCGCAGCACCAGCCGCTCGCCCTGGCCGGCGAAGATCACGTCATGTTCACCGACGATATCGCCGCCGCGGAGCGCCGCAAAGCCGATATGCCCCGGCACCCGGGCGCCGGTCAGCCCGTCGCGGCCGCGGTCGGCGACCGCATCCAGATCGACCCCGCGCCCCGAGGCCGCCGCCTGCCCGAGCATCAGCGCGGTGCCCGAGGGGGCATCGACCTTGGCGCGGTGATGGGCCTCGACGATCTCGATGTCGAATTCCTCGCCCAGCGCCGCCGCCACCTGCCGGGTGAGGGCCACGAGCAGGTTCACGCCGGCGCTCATGTTGCCGGCGCGCACGATTACCGCGTGGCGGGCGGCGGCGGCGATCGCGGCAAGATGGTCCGCCTGCAGGCCGGTGGTGCCGATCACATGCACGGCCCGGGCCTGCGCGGCGAGCGCCGCGAATTCCACCGTTGCCGCCGGCGAGGTGAAATCGACCACCGCGCGGGCGCGGGCAAAGGCATCGAGCGGATCGTCCTCGACCGTGACGCCGAGCGCCGGGCCGCCCATCGCGGTGCCGATGTCGCGCCCGATCCAGTCGTGCCCGGCGCGTTCGATGGCGCCGACCAGCCGCAGCCGGTCCGAGGCGGCGATCTCGCGCACCAGCATCTGCCCCATGCGCCCCGAGGCGCCGGTGACCACGATTCCCGGCAGGTCGGCCATGACTTTCCCCCCTTCAGGCTGCGGCGTGATAACGCGCAAGCGGCGGCTTGGCAAAGGCCGCGCTTGGCTTCCCGGCGGGGCGGCCCTAGATGGGGCGCATGAGCGCATATCGCCACCATTCCGCCCGCGGCCCCTCGCAGCGGCAGCTTCGCGTCGGCGAGCTGATCCGCCGCACCCTGTCCGAGGCGCTGTCGCGCGGCGATGTCCATGACCCGGACCTGTCCGAACGCTCGATCACCGTGGGCGAGGTGACGGTCTCGCCCGACCTGAAATGGGCCACCGCGCATGTGCTGCCGCTGGGCGGCGCGGATGCCGGGGGGGCGCTGGCGGCGCTGGAGCGCAACCGCGGCGAGCTGCGGCGCCTGCTCGGCCGGGCGCTGACGCTGAAACATGTCCCCGACCTGCGCTTCGAGCTCGACCTGACCTTCGACCGGCTCGACGATACCCGCCGGCTGTTTGCCGACGAGCGGGTGCGGCGCGATCTCGAGGCACCGGACGGCGATGCGGAGGACGGCGAGGACGGGGGCGGGGGCGGAGGCGCGGCATGATCCGCGCGCTGGCGCTCGCGCTCGGCCTTGCGGCCGGCCCGGCCCTCGCGGTGGATTGCGCGCCGGTCCGGTTCGAGGACCGCGCCTATACGATCTGCGAGGTCGATCCGGCCCAGGACGACCTGCGCCTGTTCCGTGCCGATGCCGAAGGCCGGCCCTACGGCAGCTTCCCGGCCCTCGAACAGGCGGCGGGCCGGCTCGCCTTCGCGATGAACGGCGGCATGTATCACCCCGACCGCTCGCCCGTCGGCCTTTATGTCGAGGACGGGCACGAGGAGATGCGCCTCGTCACCAGTGCCGGCCCCGGCAATTTCGGGCTGCTGCCGAACGGGGTGTTCTGCATCGGCGACGGCCGGGCCGATGTGATCGAGACCCTGGCCTATGCCGCCGATCCGCCCGCCTGCCGCTATGCCACCCAGTCCGGGCCGATGCTGGTGGTGGACGGGGCGCTGCACCCGCGCTTTCTGCCCGATTCGACCTCGCGCAACATCCGCAACGGGGTCGGCACCTCGGCCGACGGGCGGCGGGTGGTGTTCGCCATCTCGGACGAGCCGGTGACCTTCCACGAATTCGGGCGCCTGTTCCAGACCGGCCTCGGCCTGCCGCAGGCGCTCTATCTCGACGGGCGGGTGTCGCGGCTGCATGCGCCGGCGCTGGGGCGGTCGGACCTCGGGCTGCGGATGGGGCCGATCCTTGCCGTGGTTGACCCTGCGGGCCCGGGCGGCTAAGCGGCGGGCCTTCTGGGCAGGGGCGGATATGGCACGGACACGCAAGGGGCGGCGGATCGACGGCTGGGTGATCGTGGACAAGCCGGCCGGCATGGGCTCCACCGATGTCGTGAACCGGGTGCGCCGGGCGTTCGAGGCCCAGAAGGCCGGCCATTCCGGCACCCTCGATCCCGATGCCACCGGGCTGCTGGCCGTCGCGCTGGGCGAGGCCACCAAGGTCATTCCCTATGTCATGGACGCGCTGAAAGCCTATGACTTCACGGTGCGTTGGGGCGCCGCCACCACCACCGACGACGCCAGCGGCGAGGTGATCGCGACCTCGGAGCTGCGCCCGACCGATGCGGCGATCAAGGCCGCGATCCCCGCCTATCTGGGCGACATCATGCAGACCCCGCCGGCCTTTTCCGCGGTGCGCGTCGCGGGCGCCCGGGCCTATGATCTGGCGCGCGAGGGGGCGCCGCCCGAGTTGCAGCCGCGCCCGCTCTGGGTCGAGGAACTGCTGCTCACCGACCGCCCCGATCCCGACCATGCGCGGTTCGAGATGACCTGCGGCAAGGGCGGCTATGTGCGCGCCATCGCCCGCGACCTGGGCCGCGATCTGGGCTGCCTCGGCCATGTCACCGGGCTGCGCCGGCTGTGGTCGGGGCCGTTCACGCTCGAACAGGCGGTGGCGATGGACGAGATCGAGGCGCTGGCCGGCAGCGCCGGGATCGACCGCCTGCTGCTGCCGCTCGAATCCGGGCTCGCGGACCTGCCCGAGGTGCGCATCGGCGCCGCCGAGCTCGGGCGGCTGAAGAACGGCAATGCGGTCGCGGGCGTGCCGCAGGAGCCGCTCGAGTTCGACGAGGAATGCTGGGCCGGCGCCGGCGGCCGCGCCATCGCGCTGGGGCGCTGGCAGGGCGGGATGTTCCAGCCGGCCCGCATCCTCGCCCGCGCGTCGTGATCCCGGACGGGATCTACGACCCGCCGCAGGAGCCGCTGCGCATCCTCCATGACGATCACGAGGTCGTGGTGGTGGACAAGCCGCCGGGCCTGCTCTCGGTGCCGGGCAAGGGCGAGCATCTGGCCGATTGCCTGATCGCGCGGCTGGCGGTGGCCTGGCCGATGGTGCTGCTGGTCCATCGCCTCGACCGCGATACCTCGGGGGTGATGGTCTTTGCCCTGACCCGCCATGCCCAGCGCCATCTCGGCCTCCAGTTCGAGAAGCGGCAGGTGCGCAAAAGCTATGTCGCCCGGCTGTGGGGCGAGGTGGAGGGCGAATCCGGCACCGTGGACCTGCCGATCGCGGTCGACTTGCCGAACCGCCCGCGCCAGAAGATCGACCATGATGCGGGCCGCGAGGCGATCACCGGCTGGCAGGTGATCCGGCGCGGCAAGGGGGAGACGCGGGTTCGCCTGACCCCGCAGACCGGGCGCAGCCACCAGTTGCGGGTGCACATGCTGGCGCTCGGCCACCCGATCCTCGGCGATCCGTTCTATGCCACCGGACCGGCGCGCGACTTTCCGCGCCTGATGCTTCATGCCGAAAGCCTGCGCCTGCGCCACCCGGACGGCGGCCGGCAGATGCGCTTTACCGCACCCTGTCCGTTCTGAGCCGGGCCCGGGCGGTGGATTGCCGCGGCGGCTGCGCCGCCTCGCGGGTGACGGCCGCCCTTACTCCGCCGCCACGCCGGTATCCCAGTTCGAGATCGCCTTGCTGACGAGGAATTCCTCGATCCCCCAGACCCCGCCCTCGCGCGCGCCGCCCGAGGCGCCGATGCCGCCGAAGAACGCCCCGCGCGGCAGGCTCTTGCCGTTCATCTCGATCATCCCGGCATTCAGCCGCCGCGCCAGCCGGTTGCGCCGCGCGCCGTCGCCGGTCTGGACGTAGTTGGTCAGGCCGTAGACCGTGTCGTTGGCGATGGCGAGCGCCTCGTCCTCGGTCTCGAAGGGGATGATCGACAGCACCGGGCCGAAGATCTCCTCGCGCTCGATGGTCATGCCGGGGGTCACGTCGGCAAAGACGGTCGGGCGCACGAAGAACCCCTTGTTGAGCCCCTCGGGCCGGCCGAGGCCGCCGGAGACCAGCCGCGCGCCCTCCTCGATCCCCTTCTGGATATAGCCCTGCACCTGGTCCCATTGCCGCGCGTTCACCACCGGGCCGATATGGGGCCCTTCCTGGTCCGGGCGGCCGACATGGGTGGCCTCGGCCACGGCGCGGGCCTGTTCGACGGCCTCGTCGTAGCGCGGACGCTCGACCAGCATCCGGGTGGGGGCGTTGCAGGACTGGCCCGAGTTGTTGAACACATGCCGCACCCCGCGCTGCACCGCATCCGCGTCGGCATCGGCGAAGATCAGGTTCGCGCCCTTGCCGCCCAGTTCCAGCCCGACGCGCTTGAAGGTCTCGGCCGCCACCCGGCCGATGGCGCGGCCGGCGCGGGTCGAGCCGGTGAAGGAGATCATCGCCACGTCCGGATGCCCCGAAAGCTGGGTGCCGACCCCGGCCCCGTCGCCGTTCACGAGGTTGAAGACCCCGGCCGGGCAGCCGGCCTCGTCCAGAAGCTCGGCGAACAGCATCGAGGACAGCGGCGCCTGTTCGGACGGTTTCAGCACGATGGTGCAGCCGGCCAGCAGTGCCGGGATCACCTTGAGCGTGACCTGGTTCATCGGCCAGTTCCACGGGGTGATGAGGCCGACGACCCCGATCGGCTCCATCGCGATGCGCGAATCGGGCACATCGGCGCGCAGCGGGCGCAGGAAGCGGAAGTCGCGGAACGCCTCGAGGAAATTCTCGGTATGGCGCGACACGCAGGGGGCCTGCTGCTCGCGCGCGAGGTCGATGGGCGCGCCCATCTCGAGACTGATCGCCTGCGCCATCTCCTCGGCCCTTGCGTGGTAGCGGGCGAGGAAGCGCTCGACCAGCGCCACCCGTTCGGCCGGATCGCCCGAAGCCCAGGCGGGGAAGGCGGCCTTCGCGGCCGCCACGGCGGCATCGGTATCGGCGCTGCCGCCCAGCGAGATGATCGCCGCCGGCTCCTCGGTCGAGGGGTTGATGACCACATGATCGCGCCCGTCGAGGGGCGCAACCCAGGCACCGTTGATGTAGAAGGCGCGCTTCTCGATCATTGTCGTCTCCTCGCAGAATACGCATGGCGGCCATGCCGATGCGGCATGGCGGCGCAGGGTGACAATCCCTATATAAAGAGTCGGTTACCAGAAAGGGAGTGCCGACATGGGTCTTCGCATCAACGATACCATCCCCAACCTCACCGTCCAGACCGATCAGGGCGAGATCACCCTGCACGACTGGATCGGCGACGGCTGGGCGATCCTGTTTTCCCATCCCAAGGATTTCACTCCCGTCTGCACGACCGAGTTCGGCGCCGTGGCGCAGCTGGCCGACGAATGGGCCCGGCGCGGCACCAAGGTGATGGGCATCTCGGTCGACAGCGCCGAGGACCATGTGAAGTGGAAGAAGGACATCGAGCAGGCCGCGAACGCCACGGCCGGCTTCCCGATCATCGCCGATGTCGATCTGGCCGTGGCCAAGGCGTTCGACATGCTGCCGGCCGAAGCCTATCTGCCCGACGGCCGCACCCCGGCCGATACCGCCACCGTGCGGGTGGTGTTCATCATCGGCCCGGACAAGAAGCTGAAGCTCGCGCTCACCTATCCGATGAACGTGGGCCGCAACTTCGCCGAGGTGGTGCGGGCGCTCGACGCGCTCCAGACCGCGGCGACGCATGGCGTCTCGACCCCGGCCGACTGGCGGGTGGGCGATGACGTGGTGATTCCCGGCACGCTCTCGGACGAGGACGCGCAGAAGAAGTTCACCAACTTCAGGAAGATCCTGCCCTATCTGCGCAAGGGCGGCCTGCCGGCCTGAGCCGGCTTCCGCCATGGCACAAGGCGAAGGCGGTCCCCCGGGGCCGCCTTTGTCGTGCCGGGGCCCTGCGACGATCGGTCCCGGGGCAGGGGCTTTCCTTCCGCACCCGCCCTGCCGCATTGATTCAAGTCAAGACCGGAATCGCCGGAGCCTGCTAGTCTTGCCGCATCCGGGCCGGCGGAGTGTTCAACACGGGCCCTGACAGAGCGGAGAAAGGCCAACCCGTGGGTTACAAGACAATCAGCCTGATCGCCACCGATACCGCAACCGACGGCCCGGCCCTGCGCGCCGCGCTGGGTATCGCTGCGCGCGAGGAGGCGGCGCTCGAGATCTATTGCGTCGGCATAGACCCGGCGCATTACGACGCGCTCTCGGTGGGCGCGGTCGCGGTGACGGTCGAGGCGGCGATCAACGAGGCCCGCGCCCGCGCGGGCGGGGTGGCCGCTTGGGTCAAGGACAACATTCCGGCCGGGACCGCCCGGGTCTCGGTGCAGGAGGTGGTCTCGCCGCAGCTCGGCCTCGATTTCACGGTCTCGCGGGTGGCGCGCTACAGCGATCTCGTGGTGGCGACGCAGCCCTATGGCCCGGGCCGCGACACCACGCAGGTGACGCTGGTCGAGGCGGCGCTGTTCGCCACCGGCGCCCCGGTGCTGGTGGTGCCCGAGGCCGAGGTCGACTGGAGCCGCCCGTTCGGCCGCGTCCTCGTCGCCTGGAACGAGAGCGACGTGAGCTTTGCCGCCATCCGCGCCGCCATGCCGATCCTCAAGGCGGCCGAGACCGTCGACATCATCATGGTCGACCCGCCCAGCCATTCGCCGGAACGCTCGGACCCCGGCGGCTCGGTGTCGCTGATGCTGGCGCGCCATGGCGTCAAGACCGAGGTCTCGATCCTCGCCCGCACCCTGCCGCGGGTGTCCGAGATCATCCTGCGCTTCGCCCGCGACCATGGCGCCGAGGCGGTGGTGATGGGTGCCTACGGCCATTCGCGCTTCCGCGAGGCGATCCTCGGCGGCGCCACGCGCGAGATGCTCGAGGGTGCGCATGTGCCCCTGCTGATGGCGCATTGATGGGTTGCGGCGGCCGGAGGTGGCCCGCGGGCCGGTCCGCGCCGCCAGCCCGCCGGGCGGTGGTTGCGGGAGTGGCCGCGCGTTCAGGCCGCCGGAAGATCCTCGGTGCCGCCGCCGCTTTCGGCCGTGAGGCGGCGCAGGGCCGGGATCCGCACCCGGCGCTTGCCCTCGAGGCTGATGAGCCCCTCGTTCTTGAGCGCCGAGATCTGCCGGCTCACGGTCTCGAGCGTCAGGCCGAGGTAATCGGCCATTGCCTCGCGCGTCAGCGGCAGGTCGATGGTGATCGCGCCCGCGGGCGCCTCGGCCGGGGGCGTGCTGCCGTCGCCGGCGGCGGCGCGGCGGGCGAGGATGGTGAAAAAGCTTGCGATCTTCTCGCGCGCGGTCTTGCGGCCGAGGATCAGCATCCATTCGCGCGCCGCGTCCAGCTCGTCGAGGCTCATGTCGAGCAGCCGCTCGGCCACGTTCGGGGTCGAGGAGATAAGCTGCTCGAACGGCTTGCGGCGGAAGCAGCACAATGTGACATCGGTGACGGCGGTGACGTCGTAGCTGCTCAGCCGGCGGCCGGGGCGGCCGATGAAGTCCGAGGGCAGCAGCAGCCCCACCATCTGCTTGCGCCCGTCCTGCAAGGTATGGCTGACCGTCGCCACGCCGCGCACCACCGACCCCACGAAGTTCATCTCGTCCCCGCTCCAGACGATGGTCTGGCCGGCCTCGTAATGGCGGTAGTATTTCAACTGTTCGAGGGTCTCGAGCTCGTCGGGCATGCACATGGCGCAGACCGACTGGTGCCGGATCGGACATTCGGCGCAGGCCGCCTGTTCGGCAGCATCGGGCAGGAGAATCTTTGCGGTGCCGGCCATGAGCGAATCATACAATGAAACCATGAGGAATGTGAAATGACGAATTTGGCGAGGCTGCACGAGCTCGGGCTCTTCGATGCCCGCGCGCCGCGCTATACCAGCTATCCGCCCGCCAATCATTTCACCAATACGGTGGGCGGGGCCGATGTCGCCGCCTGGCAGGCGGCGCTGCCGGCCGGGGCGCGGGTCTCGCTCTACCTGCATGTCCCGTTCTGCCGGCGGTTGTGCTGGTTCTGCGCCTGCCGCACCCAGGGCACCGCCACCGACCGGCCGATCATTCCCTACCTGTCCTATCTTCACGAGGAATTGCGCCTGGTGGCGCAGAGCCTGCCCGCCGATGTGGTCGTGAGCCATATCCATCTCGGCGGCGGCACGCCGACGCTGCTGTCGCCGGAGATGTTCGCCGAGCTGGGCGCGGCCCTTGCCGCCTTCCGCCCGGTGGCGGAGGATCTGCAGTTCTCGGTCGAGATCGACCCGACCGAGGTGGACGCGCCGCGCATCGCCGCCCTGCGCGGGATCGGGATGAACCGGGTGTCGATCGGGGTGCAGGATTTCGACCCGGTGGTGCAGGAGGCCATCGGCCGCATCCAGAGCTACGAGACCACGCGCGAGGTGGTTGAGATCCTGCGCGCCCATGGCATCGGCAGCATCAACATGGACCTGCTTTACGGCCTGCCGCATCAGAACGTGGCGCGAATCGCCGATTCGGTGGACAAGCTGCTCTCCCTCTCGCCCGACCGGGTGGCGCTCTACGGCTATGCGCATGTCCCCTGGGTGGCCAAGCGCCAGGTGCTGATCCCCGAGGAGGCGCTGCCGGGTGCCGAGGAACGCTACGACCTGTTCGAGACCGCCCGCACCCGGTTCCTGCGCGCGGGCTATCGCGAGATCGGCATCGACCATTTCGCGCGCGAGGGCGACAGCATGGCCGCGGCCGACCGCGATGGGACGCTGCGGCGCGACTTCCAAGGCTATACCGTCGATGACAGCGTGGCGCTGGTCGGGCTCGGGGCCTCGGCGATATCGCGCTATCCGCAGGGCTATGCCCAGAACAATCCCTCGTCCTCGCTCTATGCCACCGCGATCGAGGCCGGGCGGCTGGCGACCCTGCGCGGCCATGCATTTTCCGACGACGACCGGCTGCGGTCCCGGATGATCGAGGACCTGATGTGCCGCTTCACGCTCGACCTGCCGCGGATCGCGGCGGCGCACGGGGTCGAGGTGGCGCGGCTGCGGGTGATGGTGGCGCCGGCGCTGGCCGCCTTCGGCGATGCGGTGCGGCTGCGCGACGACCGGCTCGAGATCGTCGAATCGCCGCGGCTGATCGCGCGGATGGTGGCGCAGGAACTCGATGCCTACGGCCGCCCCGAGGGGCACCATTCCCGCGCCCTCTAGGGCCGGACCCAGTTGAAGCGGTTGTCGCGCGGGAAGCCGCGCGGCGCCATGCGGCCCGCGCCGGCGCGCTTGCCCAGCCATTCGGCGAGGTCGGTCTCGGTGCGGGTGCGGCCGGCGGGATCGTGCCAGGACAGGCCGTCGGCCAGCGCGATCACGGTGACATCCGACAGGCCGCCA
>Ga0172382_10002090_pt1 | contig 34115 bp, 24 predicted proteins | sample Leawel138RmetaG_FD_122245 | JGI IMG/M metagenome (GOLD analysis project Ga0172382, IMG submission 122245) | Leachate microbial communities from a municipal landfill in Southern Ontario, Canada - Leachate well 138R metaG | ecosystem: Engineered > Solid waste > Landfill > Unclassified | place...
GCAGCCACTGTCGCGCCCCAATCTGGAGCCGATGCCGCTGGAAACGGTTGGCATGCCGCGCTTGGCACCTATACCACCAACTGGTCCAATCTCACCATTGGAAAAACGGTCTCTAATGGCACTTCTAACTACCATATCCCTGGGGACGAGATCACCTACACCATCACCGTCACCAACAACACGGGCAGCGCAGTATCCGGCGTCACCGTTACTGACAACCTTTCAGCCTTGCCTGTGACCTATAAGCCTAACTCTATTTATGTCACCGCACCGAATATTAACGGAGGTGTGAAGATCCTCTTGACCGATGCTTCATCATTTGCAGACGAGTTTGTTACCGTTTCCGGCATCAACCTTGCCAATAACGAAGAGGCAATTGTTGAATTTACAGTGACTATCGACTAATCGGCACATCCATGTTAAAGCAACACGCCCCCATTCCGGCCCTCAGGCCGCACCGCAAACCCGGCAAACCCACCGGGATGGGGGACGTTTGCGCTTTGACATCAACTTCACCCCGCGCGGCGGGCCGGTCTGCGGACCGGTCCGCCCGTCTTTCCGTGTTGGCCGCACCCTGCAATGGGTGGGGCCGCTACGGAAAGGCGCTGCTGCTCGCGCTGATTCCGCTCCTGATTTTCCTCGGCACCTCTTCCCTCGCCGCCACCCCGCCGGGAACACCGATCGAGAACACCGCGGCGGTGGCCTTCAGCAACGGTCCGACGACCGCCGTCCAGTCGAATACGGTCAGCCTGGTCTCGGTGCAGCGCCCGCGCACCGTTTCCACCCTCGAGTTTCTGCAGTACGCTCCCACCGCCCCGGCGGCGGACAACGTTTCCGTGGGGAAAACGACCTACCGGACCGGTGAGGCTTCGACCAGCCCCTTCGCCGAACTGCCCGCGCCGACCCGGATCCCCTCGGGGAACCCCATCGATCTGAGCCAGCCGACACCTCTCCTGCCCGCCGACGTCTATCTGCGTGGGGAGCCGGTCTTCCTGCGTCTGACCGACCTCGACCAGAATGTGGACCGGTTGCGCGCCGAAACCGTCCTGGTGACGATCACCGCCGAAGGAACGAACGATGTCGAAGTTCTGCTCCTGACCGAAACGGGGCCGGACACCGGCGTCTTCGTCGGCTACCTCCAGTCCTCCGACCTGCCCGGCGCTCCTTACGACGGCAGGTTGGAAGTGGCCGAGTCCGGCAAGGTGAATGGGCAGTATGTCGATGCCATGGACGGTGGCGACACCTCGGTATCCGCTTCCCTTTTCGATCCCTTCGGCGTTGTCTTCGACAGCCGCACCGGCCAACCGGTGGACGGCGCCACCGTGACCCTGGTGGACGCGAGGACCGGCGCGCCGGCTGTGGTCTACGGCGACGACGGCGTCAGCCTTTATCCCTCGCAGCTCATCTCGGGCGGCAGCACCACCGACAGCGCCGGCAACCTGTACGATTTTCCCTCCGGCAACTACCGCTTCCCCTTCGTGGCGCCCGGACTTTATCGCCTCGAGATTGTGCCGCCAGCAGGCTATTCGGCCCCGTCCACAACGGACAATGCGGAACTGCAGCTTCTTCCCGGCGCTCCCTACGCTCTGGTGGTCGGTTCGCGCGGCGAGGATTTCCCGCTCAACCCCGGCCCGGCCCTGCGTATCGACATCCCCCTCGATCCCGTCGCCGTCGGGAACCTCTGGGTGCGCAAAACCGCAGGCAAATCCCAGGTGGGGATCGGCGATTTCGTTCCTTACCGGTTGGATGTGGAGAACCCGAACAACGTCCCGACGACCTCTTTTATCTTGACCGACCGCCTCCCCGTCGGTTTCCGCTATCAAAAAGGCTCCGCCCGCCTGGCCGGTGCGCCGACCGCCGATCCGGCGATTTCGGCCGACGGTCGCACCTTGACCTTCAGCCTCGACGCCGTCGCTTCCGGCGAGAGTCGGGAGATCCGCTACGTGGCGGAAGTAACCGCCGGCGCCCGCCCCGGCGAGGCAATCAATAGCGCCAATGCGGTCAGCGCGACCGGCATCGTGTCGAACACCGCGAAAGCAACCGTGATGGTGCGTGAGGACTTCTTCCGCAGCACCACCTTCCTCATGGGCCGGGTCTTTACCGACGGCTGCGGCGAACTCGAACAGGGGGAAGCGGATGGCCTCCCCGGTGCGCGCATCTATCTGGAAGACGGCGCCTACGTGGTGACCGACGAGCACGGCATGTTCCACTTCGAAGGAATTCGCCCCGGCGTACACGCGGTTCAGCTCGATCTCGATTCCATACCGCCGCAATACGAGGTGGCGTTCTGCGAGGAAAATACCCGCTTCGCCGGCCGCGCCTATTCCCAGTTCGTCGATCTGCAGGGCGGCTCCTTGTGGCGAACCGATTTTCATCTGCGCCTGAAACCCAGAGCGCAGGGGGAAGTGAGCATCGAGCTGAACAGCGCGTTGGACAAAGATGCCGGCACGGCGATTTTCAACATCCCGGTCCACACCAGCAGTGTTGTCGCGGGAAATGTGCGGCTGACTCTCCTTCTCCCGGCGGGGCTTACCTATCTTGAGGGATCCAGCACGCTGGACGGGCTGCCGATTGCCGATCCGAAAGCCGGTTTCGGCGGTGCGCTGACCTATGCCCTTGGCGATTTCGCCGCCGGGCGGGAGGCGGAAATCATCTTCCGTAGCGATACCGCACAAGCTACCGGCGACCTGGTGACCCGTGCCCTTCTGACGTTCGACTCGCCGCAAAAGAAAAATCAACGCACGCCGATGGCGGAGAACTCACTTCGCGCATTTATTGAAAAAAGCCGTGTTTCCATCCCGGATTTCACCATCCGGCCGCTTTTTCCCACTCTCGGCGCCGAGCTGACGGCCGAAGACAAAATCGAACTCCACGGACTGGCGGAAAAGCTGCGCGACACGAACATTCTTCGTCTTTTTGTCACCGGGCACACGGACAGCATTCGCATCGCACCGCACAACAGGCATATTTATGCGGATAACTTCGCCCTTTCGGAGGCGCGGGCAAAGAGCGTCGCCCGCTACCTTGGCGATATTCTCGGCGTACCGCCGGCAAATATCGTTCTGGTCGGGTTGGGCGAGGCCGCACCGATTGCGGACAACGCCACCGCCGGAGGGCGGACGCTGAATCGGCGCGTCGAGGTCCGCGTCGAGGGGGAGAAGGTTCAGGAGAAAAGAAGCGTTCAGTTGACGAAAGACAAAAGCGGGACACAAAAGGTGGCCACCGAGGGAAAGCGTCCGGGCGAGGAAGACGCTTTTGCGGTGCAACCCGAGGCGAGTCTTCAGGGCGACCGCATGCCGGTGATCGATAAGGTCTGGGTCGACAAAGCGCAGCCGGGCCTCGAATGGGTATGGCCGCAGCCGTCCTACGGACCAGCCATTCCGAGTATCAAAATTGCGATCAAGCACCACCCGAAGGAAAAAATCCAACTTCTTCTTGCCGGCAAACCGGTGTCGCCGCTTGCCTTCGAGGGGACGCTGGCCAACGGCGCCGGCACGGTGGCGGTGAGTCTCTGGCGGGGGCTCGGAATTCTCGAAGGAGACAACGATTTCGAGCTTATCGTCCATAATGCCGCCGGCGAAATTACCGATCGGCTGAATCGGGTCATCCATTACTCCGGACCGCCGGTGAAGGTCGAGCTGGCGCCGGAACATTCGACCCTGGTCGCCGACGGAAAAAATCCGACCGTTATTGCCGTCCGCATGACCGACAAGGATGGCTTCCCCGCCCGGGAAGGGGTGGTCGGCGACTTCAGTGTGGACCCGCCGTATGTCGCCTGGGAACAGAAAAAATCCGTCGCCAGTAGCGTTCAGGCTCTGGAGCAAGGGTTCCGGCCAAAATTCCAGGTGGGCGCCGATGGCGTTGCCCGCATTCAACTGGAGCCGACCACGGTCTCGGGGGAAGCGGTGTTGCGTTTCAAGTTGAACGATTATGAACAAGAGATCCGCGCCTGGCTTCAGCCACAAATGCGGGATTGGATTTTAGTGGGCCTTGCCGAGGGGACAATGGGTTACAACACGGCAAGCGGCAATGCGGAGAATCTCCCTGCGAACGTCGAGGAGGACCTGTACGAGGATGGCCGGATCGCTTTCTATGCCAAAGGGCGGATCCTAGGCAAGTTCCTGCTGACCATGGCCTACGATTCAGATAAGCCCGACCGTAAAGGTCAGGAGCTGTTTCAGACGATCGATCCCGACTCCTATTACACCCTTTATGGTGACGCCGGCCAGCAGGCCTACGATGCCGCCAGCGCCGAAAAAATTTATGTAAAGCTGGAGCGTGAACAGTTCTACGCCCTTTTCGGAGATTACACCACCGGGCTTTCGCAGACCGAGCTCTCCCGCTATAGCCGCAGCCTGACCGGCCTTAAATCGGAGTACAACGGGAAGTACGCCACCTTCAATCTTTTCGCCAGCGACACCGAACAAGCCTTTGTCAAGGACGAGATCCGCGGCGACGGCACTTCCGGTCTCTATCGCCTTTCCCGCCGGGACATCGTCCTGAACTCGGAAAAGGTGACGATCGAGGTGCGTGACCGTCTGCGCAGCGAAGTGATCCTGTCGGCGACGCCGCTGGCGCGCCATCTCGATTACAACATCGATTACGATGCGGGAACTCTCTTCTTCAAGGAACCGATCGCCAGTCAGGACGAAAACTTCAATCCCGTTTTCATTGTCATCGATTATGAGACAGATAGCTCCGGCAACACCGCACTGAATTACGGCGGCCGGGCGGCGGTCCGTCTGCCGGAGGGCAAAGTCGAGATCGGCGTCACGGCGATTCACGAGGAGTTGGATAATTCCGAAGGGGACCTGTACGGCCTGGACGCCACTTGGGGATTGGCCGAGGGAACCGAACTGCGCGCCGAAGTCGCCACCACGGACAGCAAATTCGCCGCCGACAACCGCGACGGGAATGCTTGGGTGGCCGAACTGGAACACCATTCCGCCGATTTTTCCGCCCTCGCTTATTTCCGCGAAATGGAGGAAGGGTTCGGACTTGGGCAGCAGAGCGGCAGCGAGGAGGGGACGCGTAAATTCGGCGCCGACGGTACCTATAAACTGAGGCAAATGTTGAATCTGAGCGGCGAGATCTACCGCCAGGTCAATCTTGAAACCGACGCGGTGCGGGACGTGGCGCAAAGCGACCTCACCTACACGGCTAAACGCTACTCCCTGAGCGGCGGACTGCGCCATGCGGTCGACGATTTCGCCGACGGCGCCGAAGAGAAATCGACCCAGGTTCTTCTCGGCGCCACCTGGCAGGTCCTTGATCGCCTGCTGCTGCGGATCTCCCGCGAGCAGTCTGTCTTCGGCAACAACGGCAGCAGCGACTTTCCAACCCGTACGCTGATTGGCGCCGATTACAAACTGACCGAATCCGCCATCCTGTTCGCGGCTCAGGAGTGGTCCGAGGGGGACGATGTCGAATCGTCCGGCACCCGATTCGGCCTGAAAACCATACCCTGGAGCGGCGGTAAGGTCGACAGCGCCTTGGAGCAACAGATCAACGAGTACGGCCCGCGGATGTTCGCCCTCTTCGGCCTTGGCCAGACGCTGCAACTGAGCGATCGCTGGAGCATCGACGCCAGCCTCGACCGCAATCAGACGATTCGCGAAAAAGATGCCAAGGACTTCGACATCGACGTGCCGCCGACCGCCGGCGGCGAGGATTTCACCGCCGTATCCGTCGGCGCCAGCTACAAGGAAGTGAAGTGGTCCTGGGACAACCGGCTCGAATACCGCACCGCCGACAGCGAGGACAAATGGGGCGTGTTCAGCGGCATTATCGGCGAGGTGCGCGAAGGCCTGGCCCTCTCCGCCCGCGCCCAAATCTTCTTCACCGAAGCCGACTCCGGCGCAAAAGCCACCGATGGCGAGGTGAGTTTCGGTCTGGCGCACCGCCCGCGCTACACCCGCTGGATCGTTCTCGACCGCCTCGATTACATCTTCGACGACAACACCGGGGGCGAGATCGATATCACCACCTGGCGGCTGGTGAACAACCTCAACGCCAACTACAAACTGGACAACCGCACCCAGATCTCCTTCCAGTACGGCGCCAAGTACGTGCGGGACAACATCGATGATGCCGATTACAGCAGCTTCACCGATCTCATCGGCATCGAAGGACGCTACGACCTGACGAAAACCTGGGATATCGGACTGCGCACCAGCGTGTTGCACTCCTGGAGCGCCGATGCCCTCGATTACAGCGCCGGCGCCTCCGTCGGCTACAATGTGATGAAAAACGCCTGGGTGAGCCTCGGCTACAACGTCATCGGCTTTGAGGACAAAGACTTCTCCCGCGCCGACTTCACCGCCGAAGGCCCGTACGTGAAGTTCCGCTTCAAGTTCGATCAGAACTCGGTGCGCGACGCGCTCAAGTCGATCTAAGCTTCCTCTTGACCTCCCCGGCATTCCGCCCTATCTTCTCCCCCATGCCACCGGACCGCTCCCGACCTTTTTCCCGCCCGCAACGCAAGCACGAGCTGACGGCGCTGTGCGCGCCGGACAGCCGCGAGGTGATCCGCGACCGCAAGATACGTCTCATTCATTTTAGAGATCTGCCATGCGGGTCGTGATCGTGGCGCCGCGCCAGAGTCGAGCCACCGGCAATCACATTTCCGCCGAACGCCACCGGCAAGGATTGACGGCGCTCGGGCATGAAGTCGCACTGTTGGAGGCCGATCCCCGCGAGGCGTTTCCGACGCTGGAGCTCAACGCTTTCGCGCCGGATATCGTCCACTTGCTGCACGCCTACCGCAGCGGTTTTCCTTTTCTGGCGAGCGGGCTGCCCCATCCCTTCGTGGTCACTCTCACCGGCACCGATATCCATCAGGGGATCGACGATCCGGTCCAGGGACCGGTCATCCGCGAGGTTCTGCGCCGGGCGGCGGCGGTGATCACCCAGAATGCCCTGACCTTTGCCGCCCTGCAGCGGCAGTCCGAACTCGCGCCGCGGCTGCACCGCCTCATCCCGGGGATCGTGCTCGGCGATGAGCCTTTCTCTCTGCGCGAATGTTTCGCTATTACGCCGAATACCACTATTTTTCTGCATCCGGCGGGCATCCGCCCGGTCAAGGGGAATCTCGAACTGTTGCTGCTGCTCGATCCCGTCGCGGCAAAACATCCCGAACTGCGCGCGGTGTTTTGCGGTCCGGTTCTCGACACCGCTTACGACAACCGTTTCCAGGCCGCCCTGCAGACGCGCCCCTGGGCAATTGATACCGGCGCGATCACGGCGGCGGCGATGCCGGCGGTCATGCGCCAGTCCGATGTGATCCTCAACAATTCTGTCTGCGAAGGAATGCCGAACGCGCTGCTGGAAGCCGCCGTTCTCGGCCGGCCGATCCTCGCCCGGGACATCCCCGGCAATCGCGCCGTGGTGGAACACGGAGCGAACGGCCTGCTCTACGGCGACGCGGAGACGTTTTGGCAGCACGCGAATGCGCTGCTGGACAACTCAGAACTACGCCGTCGCCTTTCCCGCCCACGACCCGACCTTTATCGGCCCAAACGGGAAGCCCTCGAATTAGCAGATATTTTCAGGCAGTCTCTTGAGGTGCGCCCATTTTTCCCTTGGGCGAAGAGCGCCCGCTGATCGCTCGCAATTGCGGCAACGCAGCAGTTGGTGAGTTTTTGCGACGCCATCAGTGGTGGGCGAATTTGCGCGCCAGGTTGCTGTCGATGACGTACATGCAGACATCCTTGGCGCCCTGCCGGGTGTAGTGAAAGTTGTTGCACAGATTGTTCATCAAAAAATCGACATCGGCGCGAATCTTTTTGTCGTACGTCTTGAACACCTCCTTGTTGTCGTAATCCTTGATCGCGCGGCGGAAGTTCTCGTTATCCAGAAATGGATCGAGCACCTTCTCCTTCAGATTATGCACGTAGCGCTCGTGCATCAGGGCGTAGAGCCGCGTCTCGGTAATCTTCTTTCCTTCCGCCATAATCTCCCGGGTCAGCGTGTCGGCGGTATATTCGCGCTGTGTTTCCCGTCGGAAATTCAACCTTTGCAGGCGGGTGACCTCGCCGCCGAGCAGCCGCGTTTCGATGCCGTGGAAGAAATCCTCGCTTATTTCCAGCTTCTCGCGGGTGAAGGTGCAGATCTGCACCGCCCCCGGTTCGAAGTTGACGGCAAACAGGTAATTCTGAATGTCCCGGGAGATTCGTTCTTCGTTGTAATAGTAGAGCGATTCCTGGACCTCCTGCAGCACGGTGTAATCGTACATGCGCACCAGCGAATCGAGAAAGCCGCCCGGAATCGCCTCGTTCAATTCCCGATGGGTGCGGGTGAAGAAGTTGTACAGCACCGACATGTTGATCAGCCGATCCTTGCGGGCGAAGGTGGTGTGGAATTCGTTGAAGATTTTGATCGAATCGCGCCCGGAGAACCCCGCTTCCCCCTCCCCTTCCGATTCGGCGATGATCATTCGCCGGCGGCGGGCGGTCAGCCGCTTGCGGTCCTCCTCGTCGAGCCATTTCGGTATGTTGCCGGTGTATATCTCCATTTTCAGCAGTTGCAGATTCTCGTCGCAGTAGAGGCTGTACTTACGTGGTTCTTTTATCCACCCGAGCAGGGCATCGGAACGCAGGTGCAGGCGGGAGGAGATGATCACCCGGGCAAAATTGTGCAGCACCCGCGGCAGAAAGCTTTCGTCGATCTGCCGGCCGAAAATGTTGCGATAGATTTCCACCTCGGTGGTCAGATCGAGGACATAGGGAATCTTGATGAATTCGATGCGGTCGGAGAAGGAGGGAAAATCCTGGATGCTTGCCTTGTCCTCCGGATTCATCAGGGCGAGAAACAGGGAACTGACGTTTTCCTCGATGTCTTCGACCTTGTGCACCCCCTCGCTGATAATGTTGTGCAACTCGATCAGCCGCTCCGCGTTGTGCGATTTGATATCCATCAGGGCGTAGATGCCATTGTTGGTGCGGGCGAAGCGGGAAAAGATGTAGCGGACCAGATTGCTGTCCTTGAGAAGTTCGTTGATGCGGTTCTGCAGCATCTCGTTGGTGAATACCGTCTGTTTGGACGGCTTGTCGCCGGGGTTGAAGACGCTCGCCCCTTCGCCGAGACGACGATTGAACAGATACGGGCGGGCGTAGAGCATGCCGAAGATTTCCGTCGGCGTCTGCAGCCGGCTGAGCAGGGCGCTGTAGAGGGAGCTGCAGATGGTGCAGGGATGGCTGCGGAAAACCCATTCGTATTCCTTGCGATTGAACAGCTCTTCGCCAAAGGGGTGATCGCGAAAAATATCCTCGAGAAAGGCGCGGCGATGCTTTTTCGGCACGATGAGCACCGGATTGTCGTGGCTGGGGCAGGGAATTTCGACGATGTCGTCTCCTTCCCGGTGCAGATTCAGCGCCTCGGTGAGCTGCTCGTGCAACTGCGGCGAATGCTGCAGCAGATTGCCGAGGCGCTCTTGCAGGCGGTAACCCTCCGCATCGCGGGCGACCCCGAGGGCGCGCCGGTCCAGGCGCCAGATCGTTTCGTAGCGGGCGCCCTTTTCGGTGTTGACGAACTGTTCGAAGCGGCCGAGCAGGTTGTTGAGAAAGGTGCTTTTGCCGCAGCCGTGCGGGCCTTCGAAGATATAGATCTTGTTCTGCTGGGCGCCGCTCTTGAGCGCCTCGACCAGATTGATCAACCGGTTGGCAAAGAGGCGATCGGCAAAAAACGGCTGATCGGTCCCCTCCACGAACAGCCGGGTGCAATCGTAATAGAAGTAACGGATCGTTTCCGGATCGTCGGAATATTCGTCCATTCCTTCCGAAATATTGTCCTTGATCAAGTCGTGGAAAACCTGAAAAACATTGCGCAGCAGCCGTTCTGGATGCTCCGCCAAAGCTTTCAGGAATTCTTCGAAAGCGATGGGATGCCGCTGTTCCCAATCGGTGATATGCTGCTCGATATTGCGCAGGGCGCCGGCAATGCGCTCCGCCGATCGGCCGGTCAAGGCTGTGCTTTTCGGCTCTTCGTTCATGCCAGCACCCGGCGAAAGAGCTGTCGTTCCTTCATCTCGTAGACAACCCGCCGCCACTCTATTTCCCCTTCCGGATCGGCTTCCCGCGCACCGCTTCGCACCCCTTCGCTGGTCTCCAGGCGCACCGGTCCGCCCCAGAGAAATTCGATGCCGAGCAGGGTGTTGGCAATATAGTCGGTGACCAGGGGCTTGCCTTCAAAGCGATGCACCAGGTAAAGGATGCGGCCGACGCACTTATCGTGATCGACCTCGATGCGCGGCGGATGGTACAGGGAGTCCAGCAACATCTGCCGGTAATCCTCCGCCTTGCGGCTCTTGATGACATATTCCCAAACCATGCGGTTCTGGTTCAGCTTGCGCTCGGCGATGAAAAGTTTATGGCGATTGACAAAATCCTGATCGACAAAGGATTGGATAAACAAAAAATCGGAATAATGCTGCCGCACCCGGAAGATGGTTTCCTTGCCCTGTCCGGTTTGGGCATCGTAGCGTTCGCGGGCGCCGCTGTCATGCAGACGCTGGAAGGCGTCGGTGTAGCGCCCCTGATCGGCGTTCTCTTCAACCGCCTGAAACAGGCGCATGCCCAAGCCGTAGGGATTGAGCCCGATCCGCGGCAGGGAGGCGACGCCGGCGTGCAGGCGGGCGAATTCGACCTCGTGGCCGTGGATGCGTGCATCGTCGAGAAACAGCTTTTCATGCCAGTAGCTCGCCCAGCCCTCGTTCATGATTTTGGTGCGGATTTGCGGCTGAAAATAGATGGAGGTCTTGCGCACCACCTGCAGGACCGGGTGCATCCATTTGTTCTCGTCGCGCTGGAGCACCTCCGAATGCGCCATAAGAAACTGCAGCAGGTCGTTGCGATGCGCGGGTTTCTGCTCCAGGGATTTTTCGAAAATAGCTTCGAATTCCGGATATTTTTTCGTCGTCTCGGCGAAAAAGTCCGATTCGCCCTTCCCCGCCCGCTTTTTCACGCATTCGTTATAGCGATTGATCTCCTTGACATAGTCGGCGGTGCGCACCTTGCGCATGTCCTGCAGAAAGACATCGAAATAGAAATCGAGGCGGCGCGAGTTTTTCTCCGGCGACGGCGGTTCGTTGCGACCGAGTTCGTCGAAATAGCCGACCAGGTTGTCGATGCTGCGGGCAAATTCGATAACGTAATCGACCCAGCGGCCGTGCCGGGTGCGCAGCCCGGCAATGAGGCGCTTGTCCGACAGCGCCTGCCCGGTCAGGTCGTAATCCCAGGTGTGGCGAAAGAAGAAGTTGTTCTGGAAAAAGTCGATGTGCGCCAGCACGTGATAAAAGATCATCACGTTCAGCCAGTCCGGGTTGTTGTCGTTGTAGAACGATATCGCCGGCCGGGTGTTGATGACCGTCTCGTAGGGATTGCCCGGATACAGTTCGTAGCGCCCTTTTTCCTTCAGCACCTCGACATCGTGCACCCAATAGTCGTAGAGGGTGGGAATCATCAGCTTGGGGGTCAGCTCCAGCAGATCGCGGTTAGTGACGACGTACTCCAGAGTCTCGTCCCCGAACCGCAAACCGGCCGCCCGCGCCCGCTCCTTGCACCCTTCCATAATCCGTTTCGTATGCTGATCGATCAGTTCCATACGGTATCCGTTGGGGCGCCCTGGTTTGGGCGGGGTGATCCCGCCCGCTGCCCATCACCTCACGAGATCAATTTTTTGATGCCCTCGATCACCCGCGCCTCCTCGGCGTTTTCGTCCATCGTATCGAGACGGATAAAGGCCGGCTTCGCATCGAGCAGCCCCGATCGCGTCAGATTCTTTTCGACCTCGGTGGCGCCGGACATGCTGTAGGCGTGCTCGGCGATGGTGACTCCGACCCGACTGGCGTAGGTGAGGATCTTCTCCAGTTCGGCGACCACTTCCTGGCCGTCGGCGTCCCAGTCGTCGCCGTCGGTGCCGTGAAAGATATAGATGTTGTAATCGCGAGCCAGATTATCCCTGGCCACCAGTTCATTCACCAGGCGAAAGGCCGATGCCACCCGGGTGCCGCCGGCCACCCGCGAATTGTAGTAGGTGTAAAAATCCGGCACCTCCTGCGCCTCGGTGTCGTGCAGAATGAACCGCGATTCGACCTGCCGGTCGTACTGGTAAAGCAGCCAGCTGTAGATCATCACGTGCTGCGAAACCACCAGATCGGTCGCCTTGCCGGCCATCGAGCCGGAATAATCGCGCAGGAAAAACACCATCGCCTGCGATTCATAATCCTTTTCCCGGGAAAGGACGCGATAGACCCGGTCGTCGGGACCGATGAGAAAACGGGTGGTGTCGATATCGCCGACGTCGGGCAGGTTGCCCAGACTCAGATTGGTCTCCAGGATGCGGCGCAGGGTCGCCTTTTTGTCGAGAATCTGCCCGAAGCCGCGGTTGCGGTCGGTCAGATCGTAGGTATAACGGGTCAGGGAGCGCTTCTTGCCCTTATCCTTCAGGTTCGGCAGCTCGAATTTTTCGGTGAGGATGCGCCCCAGGTCGTAGGCGCTCGATTCCACTTCATGCGATCCGCCCTCGCCCTGCCCGGCCCCGCCGTCCCCCGCTTCCCCCGGCTCATGCACCGGCTGCTCGCCGACAACCTCCCCCGGCTCGCCTTCGCCCGCGCCGCCGGCAGCGCCGCCGCCCTCTTCCTGCCGCGGAAAAGTGTTGTCGTGCAGCAGCTTCTCCTCGACCGTCGTCGGGACGATGACCACCTTCCCCTGATTGCCCATCCCCGGCCGGATCAGCTTGCCGACCCGGATTTTGCGCGGAAAGCCATCCTTTTCCCGCTGCCGGTCGCGCTCCAGCAGTTCATCGATGGAGCGGATGCTGGTCGTGTAGGTCGCCTGCGGTTTTTCCAGTCGCTGCAGGATGGACTGGTCATGCCAGTCGTAGAGAGACGGCGCAGGTTTCGGCAGCTTTTTCGGTTTTTCGGATTTATTGGGCATGCTGCCTCACATCTCATCCTCCTGCGTGCAGAAGTACTCGATCGTCTTTTGCGCGCAGGTGTGACAGTACTTCAACTTGTGCAGCATGGTGTCGATCATCCGGTCGTACAGCTTCTGGTTCTCCTCGTTGGTGCGGTTGGCCAGGGCGCCGATGAGGCTGCCGGCGCCGGCGATGTCCGACTTCAGGCGCACGTCGGTGACCGCCTTGACCAGCTCCAGGTTGTCCATGAAGTCGTAATTGGGATCGACGGAGATCTTCTGCCCGTAAATCTTGCGAATCGAAGTGCGGAAGGCCTCGATCTGCTCATCCGTTTTTAGTCCCAGCCGCTCCTCGATGTTGCGGACGTAACGCTCATCGATTTTCAGCGCCCGCAGTTCGCGGGTCTGCGGGTCCTTGTACTTCCACATCTTGTCCGGGCCGAGGTTTTCCGCATCGATGCCGATGATCATGTTGACATAGTTCATCACGTCCTTGCGGATGGCGAAGGGTTCGTCCATGTAGGCGTTGAACATCTCCGTCATGATCCGCTCGCGGTACAATCCCTTGGCGGTTTTCAGATCTTCCAGGTACTTGGCCCGGTCGTTGGCGTCGGCAACATAATCGAGAATGATCCGCTCGACGGCATTGTAGACATCGTAGGCGAACATGCAGCGCCCCTCGTTGGTCTCCGAGCTTTCCACCAGCAGCTGAATGGCCCGCCCCAGGTTGCGCTGACCGAGCCCCTTCTGGCCGAAGCGCTTGGTGATGTCGGGGTCCTGATTGAGGGTGTCGATCACCTCCGCCAGCGTCTTGATGCTTTTTTCTCCGGCCACTTCGCCGGCGGCCAGTTTCATCGTCTCCACCCCGGTCAGCTTCTCCGAGCGCGGCAGACGGGAGAGGACCGCCGCCACCGAAGCGGCGTAGTTGAGGTTGGGATCCTGGTGCAGACTCTCTTTGGTCAGGGTCGTCTTGGTCTCGCTGCCGATGGCGTAGCCGGTGAGATTTTCCTGCATGAGATAATTGGTGTTGTGCGAAACGTAGCAGATGCGGCAGCGGTCGACGATCGGCGCCTCTTCCTTCTCGGCGAGAAAGCGGTTGAATTCCGAATTGTTGCTGGTGGCGATGATCAACGTATCGATGGGCCATTTGTAGCCGTCGATCTCGATGACCCGGTTCTGAATCACGCCCAGATAGACCTGCACCAAATCCTTCTTGTTTTTGTAGATCTCATCAGAAAAATGGATGCCGCCGCCGGCCACCCGGGCCAGAGCGCCGCGCCGCAGGTCGAACCGGTACGGGTTGTTGGTATCGGTGATGTGCAGCAGGCGCTGGATCGATTCTTCTCCGAGCAGATCGACGGCCGACGAGGTGATCTTGTCTTTGGCCGCGTACTTGCCGGTTACCGTCCCCAGACTCTCGGTCAGCGGCACCGGGATGATGTCGATGCATTTGAGCATTTCTTTCAGGTTGCCGTCGGCATATTCGCGGATGTCGTTCCACATGTAACCGCTGCACGCCCCAAGAGGGCGGTAATTCTCATAGAACCGATCGATTTCGGTATCGGAGAATCCTCCCTCTCGGGCGAGAAATTCCCGGCTTTTCTGCGGATCCTCATCGATGTTCATGGCCAGAATCAGCGGATCTTCGTAAGTCTGCGATTCGATGGCGCGAATGCGACCGTAATTACCGAGGCGATCCATGCCGGTGAAACGAAAAGTGTATTTCCGGTTGGTTTCGCGCATGAGAAACTGGCGATACTGGGTGCAGAGAAATTCGACGAAAAACGTTTTACCGTTTCCCGGCTCGCCGACCAGAACAAAGGCCATTTCCTTGCTCGAACCACCCTCGGCGGCATCCTTGACGAAGGAGACCAAACTGTTTATTTCGTCGTACATGCCGATGGCATGCTTGCGCCCCCGCCGGAATATCTTGAAGTCATAGGTGGTTTTGCCGTTGACCACCACTTTCTCGATTTCGTCCTCGAGAATCATGCGCGCCACCGCCTGAAAGGCGTTCTCGAAACGGCGCTCCCCTTTGCGCACCGCGGCCAGATGTTTATGCAGAGAATTATTTCCTGCTATTTCAGTCATCTAATCCTCCAGAACGGCTTATCAACGTGAAACAGCGATAATTATTATACTGAAATTGTATTTCTTCGGTTGAACCAAGCTGCTGTGCATCGGACTGCGGAGGGTGGAATTGGGAGATGACGGGTGGAAGCGAGGGCTACTGCACAGGGATATATCAAGACCCTTTTCGCCGGTGGGTGGCGCCTTACCCTCCCGTCATTTCAGAAGATACCCTCGTGGCAATATTCTGACCGCTTCTGCCCGAGTTGCAACCCCGTGGGGGGAAGAAAGGGTTTGGAGGCGGGACGGGTGACGGGTGACGGGTGACGGGTGACGGGTGACGGGTGACGGGTGACGGGTGATGAAGCGGGCGAAGGGGGTCAGTTGGTGTCGCCGAGGAGGCGGTCGATGGCTTCGGGCAGCATGGGCCGGCCGCGGCGGTTGAGGGAGGTGCCGATGACGCGGGCGTTGAGGACGGGCTTGTCGTCGGCGGCGCGAAAAATATCCTGGATAAAAACGAAACGGACCTTCGTCAGCCGCTCGACATTCAGCCCGACCCAAAACCTGTCGCCGCTTTGCAGCGGCAGGCGGTAATCGAGCTCGGCGCGTATCACCACCAGATTGATCCCCTCGCGAGTGAAAGCAGCGAAATCGAGGCCGACTTCTTTCAGAAACTGGTGGCGGGCGTGTTCGAGGTAGTGCTGGTAAACGGCGTTGTTGACGATCCCCTGCATGTCGCATTCATAATCGCGGACTTGGAAATCGAGGCGGTAGCGGTAATCGGGCAAGGTTTTCCTCCCTCATTCAATTCAATCGGCAATTCCCTTTGGCGATGTTCTCCTCGTCAAAGTTCATCCCAGTAATCGTCCAGATAGTCCATTCCTTGGTGCACAACACCGATGATCTCTATTCCGGCGAGGCGTAAAACATAAAAAACAAGGTTCTTCCTTCGGAAAAACCATGATATCCCGCCTGAGCATTAAAGAGTAATACAAGAAAAAGACCAAAGGCAAGCTTTTCACTACGGCATGGCGAAGGGGGCGGCAACCGTCTGCAGTTGATGATCGGCAACCGGCCCAGCGTTTTCGCTATTCCGCCGCCCGCTGCTTCGACAAACTGGTCCTCCTTCGGACTGGCGGAACATGCAAGCGGTTGATTTTTAAATCAATTACTACCGGGAGGATGGCAGTGGGCGGTAAAGTTTCACCGCAGCAAATCGGCAAGGTATTCCTTGCCTTGCGGACTTATCCGCTCAGACTCGATTTCGAACTCGACCGCCGGCCGATTGAAGTCGCCGTCGATGAAACCCAGGCGGGCGATGCACTGCCAATTGCGCCCGTAGAGCAGATGCCGGGGGGATATTTCCTGCCAGCCCGCCGGCGCCGATCCTCCCTGGATGACCTGCCGCGCATCGACCTGAAAACGTCCATCTTCTTGCATCCCGCTGTACACCCGGTCCCCTTCAAAGCGGATGGCGAGATCGCCGAAATCGTTTTGGTACAGCTCGGCATGGATGTTAAATGCGAATTGACCCGGATCCTGCTCGTTCATAAGGCGACTCCCAAAGATGTTTCTGTATTTTGGACCATATCCCCTTCATCCCGGTTCGATGCCTTTGCCGGGATGTCGGCGCCATTTTCCCGCAGCTCGTCGGCCAGCAACCCGACCGCCAGGGCGAAGGAGATCGACCGGTTCCAGTCGAGGAGCACGCGGAAATTTTCGTTGACCAGAAAAGCCGGACCACTCACCCCTTCCGGCAGCAGCAAAGAGGCCTGCCGCTTCTCCGGACCCTGCACATTTTCCACCCCCAGCCGCCGCCACTGGCCGAGGCTTTTGCGGGAGTTCAGGCCAGCAATTTCCGGATCGAATCCCGCCGGCAACCGCACGCGCCGTCCCCAATCCATCCCTGGCCGCCAACCGGCCTTGCTCAGGTAGTTGGCGGCCGAGGCGAAGGCGTCGCCGGGATCGCTCCAGATGTCCTTGCGGCCGTTGTGGTCGTAATCGACGGCGAAGCGGCGAAAGGTCGAAGGCATGAACTGGAACTGGCCCATTGCGCCGGCCCAGGAACCGGTCATCTGCGCCGGGGCGATATGTCCTTCGTCGATGACCCGCAGGGCGTCGAGCAATTCCCGGCGGAAAAAAGCGCTGCGCCGCCCTTCCCAGGCGAGAGTGGCGAGGGCTTCGATCACCGGAAAACCGCCGGATCGGGCGCCGAAAGAGCTTTCGATCCCCCACAGGGCGACGATAAGGCGCGGCGGCACCCCGTATCGCTCGCCGATGCGGCCCAACAACATTTTGTTTTCCCGCAGCCGCTCGCGCGCCGCCGCGATCCTTTCTTCGGTGACAACTCTTTGCAGATACTCGCTGGTGCTCAGAATCGATTCGGGCTGCCGCCGGTCGAGCTCGATCACCCTGGGCAGCGGTCGCACATCGCCGAGCGCCGCCGCGAGGGTGTTTTCGGAAATGCCTTGCGCCGCCGCCTCCACCCGAAGAGCGACCAGCCATTGCTCGAAATCCTCCCGTCCCTGCACCACGGAGGGGAGGAAAAGAACCAGCAGCACCGGCAACCAGCGGATGGCGAACAACCTTTTTTCCGATGTTTTTCCACTTCGCCCCCTCAGCAGAATCTCCATTGCATTCTCCCACTTTCTTGACATGTCCGCTGTCGGCCTTACACTAGATTATGAAATTATTGGTTTTTTTCAAGGGTAATATTTTCATAAAACATAATGAAAAACCGGGGAAGGAGACCAGCCATGGGGAAAAAAATAGCGGTCCTGATCACCGACGATTTTGAGGATGTGGAGTACACCCAACCGGCGCAGGCGTTTAAGGATCATGGCAATCAGCTGATTCATCTCGGGCTGGAGGCCGGGCGGGCGGTAAAAGGGAAAAAGGAAGGAACAGCGGTGGAGATCGACCGGCCGGTGCGGGAAGCCAGGGTGGAGGATTTCGACGCCCTGCTGATTCCGGGCGGCTATTCGCCGGACAAGCTGCGGGTGGATGAGAGTGCGGTAAACTTCTCCCGCGAATTCGTCGAAAGCGGCAAGCCGGTTTTCGCCATCTGCCATGCCGCCCAGTTGCTGATCACCGCCAAGGCACTGGAAGGACGCAAGATCACCGGCTGGAAATCGATCGTCCAGGACATCAGGAACTCCGGAGCGCAATACATCGATCAGGAAGTAGTCGAAGACGGTAATCTCATCAGCAGCCGCGGCCCGCAGGATATTCCCGCCTTCGTCGATGCATCGCTGCGAAGGCTGCAGTAAAATGCCGGAGCATGGGGCGGCGGGAGGTGCGGCGGATATTGCGCGCAGACCATCCGGAAAAGGGAAAATCCGGATGGTCGCCATCTTTCTGGCGGTATTTTCGTGCGTTGGCGGCGCAATCGGCTTCGCCGCGGAATCGAAATCGTCGAACCAGCCGAAGGAATTGCCGGTTTCTGCGGAAATGGCGGTCGCCGCAATGCCGGTTGCGGTTACCGCCGTCGCTCCATCGCCCTTGCAATTCGATGATCTGCCACGCGGCGGCGAGGGGGAATTGATCCGTTACGGCTGGCGCATTATCGATAACACCCCGGCCGCCCTGGGCAGCCCCGCAACGACGAATCGCCTTTCCTGCCGCAACTGCCATCTCGACCATGGAACCCGCGAAAGTGCATTCAGCTGGCGCCGCGCAACCGAGGCCCGACCTCGGTATCAGGCGCGCGAAGGGCACAAGGTTTCCCTTGCCGAACAGGTGAACCTCTGCCTGCAACGCAGCCTGAATCGGTCGCCGCTGCCGGACGACAGTCTCGAACTGCAGGGCGTCCTCGCCTATCTTCGGTTTCTGGCGGAATATCCCGCCGCACCCACGGACGCCGGGCGGGAGCCATACATCGCCCCGGACCGAACAGCGGATCCAGTGAGCGGCGAGGGGATTTACCGCCAGTACTGCGCCGAGTGTCACGGCGCGCCCGGGGATACGGCACAGCGCAACACCCCTCCCCTTTGGGGCGCCGCCAGCTACACCGAAGGCGCCGAGATGCATCGGTTGCTGACGGCGGCCGCCTTCATTCACGCCAACATGCCGCCGAATAAAAAGATAACCGCCGAAGAGGCCTATGATGCGGCCGCCTTCATCAATTCCTTTCACCGCCCCCCTCTGCCGAATCTCGCCAGAGATTACCCCGCCCTGCGGGAGAAGCCGGTTGACTGCCCCTACCCCCCCTACCCCGACCAGTTTTCCGCCAGCCAGCACAAATATGGCCCCTTCGCGCCGATGGAAAGGGAACGATTGGCCACCGGAGCAGCCGATTTCCGCCTCTATCGGCAGGATCGACGCCAGCAACTCTCGGCAACCAGACCGGAAATCCCTCAGCAAACGAGCAAATAACCGTTTAGCGGCCATCCCTTGGCAACAACTGCGGTGGGCCGGCGATTGTCGCGGTTGGTCGCCAATGCCGTGTCTTGACAACCGACTTCGACCCCCTAAACTGACCAGCAGCGCCCCCGAAACCAGTTAAAAAGCACCGGGCCAATTCGCATTAAGAGGTAAATAATCTCGAACATTCTCCTACTTATCGATTACCAAACAAGGAGTCAGGCGTGCTGAATACCGACAGCAGCGTCCATTGCGCGTTGGCCGATGGATATCAGGCCGTGCTCGCCGGGGATCGCAATATCGTTCTGCGCACCACCGGCGCCGCCGGATCGTTTCTCGATTTCGCCCATTCCGTCGCGGCCGGATTGAGCCGCCGTCCGCGCACCCTGGAATGTCGGTTTCTCTACGACGCCCGGGGCAGCGAACTGTACGAGAAAATCACCGCACAGCCCGAATATTACCCAACGCGCACCGAGGCCGGCATCCTGGCCCGGGAAGCTCCTCGCCTGCGCTCCTTGTGCGGGCCGGCAACGCTTCTCGAATTCGGCTCCGGCAGCTCGGCCAAAACGAAGCATCTGTTGGACGCCTGGCTGGCTGTCGATTTCCAGGTCCGCTACATTCCGGTGGATGTCAGCGAAAGCGCCCTGCTGCAGGCCAATCGCGCCATTTCCGAGCGTCATCCGCGGGTGCGGGTTATCGGGATCAACAGCACCTATGAAGAAGCCTTTGCCCTCCTGCCCGACGCCTCACCGACGCTGGTCATCTTTCTCGGCAGCAGCATCGGCAATTTCACTGAGGCGGAGGCGGTCGGCTTTTTGCGGCGTTTGGCCGCATCGCTTGGGCCCGAGGACAAATTTCTGCTCGGACTGGACCTGGTGAAGGAACCGGCCATTCTCGAGGCGGCCTACAACGACGCCGCCGGGGTGACCGCCGCCTTTACCCGCAATCTCTTCGCCCGCATGAACCGGGAGCTCGGCTGCCGGCTCGATTTGGCGAGCATCGAGCACATCGCCCGCTGGCATCCGGAGCGCCGGCAGATGGAAATTTTCGCCCGTTTCAACCAGCCGCAAACGATTCACGTGCGGGCCCTGGGGATGCGCTTTCCGATTGACGCCGGCGAGGAAATCCAGGTCGAGATCAGCCGCAAGTTCGATCCGGCCGCCCTGCCGGAATGGTGCGCCGCCTGCGGTTTGACCCTGCGCGAAACCTTCACCGACGACAACCGCTGGTTTGCCCTGCTGCTGCTGGAGAAAACCGCGACCGGGAGCGCTTCCTGATGCCGTCCGCCAACCCCCGGCAGGTAAAGGACGGATTGTGCGGCATCTGCCCGGCCGGCTGCTGGATTAGAGCCACCCTGGCGGATGATCGCCTGCAGTCGGTGGCTCCCCTCCCCGGTCATCCGATGGGGATGCTCTGCCGCATCGGCCGCCACTCGCCGGAAATCGTCCACGATCCCGACCGCCTCCTCTACCCGCAGCGCCGCGTCGGTCCGAAGGGCGGCTACGCCTTCGAACGGATCTCCTGGGACGAGGCGATGGCGACCATTGCCGAACGTCTACAGACGATCAAGACCGAAAGCGGCCCGGAAGCCACCGCTATCTATACCGGACGCGGCAGCTTCGACATGGCCCTTTGCGATCTGTTCCAGCCGGCTGGCGTGGCTGTCTCCTCCGCATCGAGCGTCCTCTTCCCCTTCGGCTCTCCCAACACCCTCGGTGTCGGCGCTCTCTGCTACGTCTCCTTCGCCATGATCGCGCCGCACGTGACGATGGGCGAGATGTTGATCACCATGGACACCGATATCGAGCAGGCGGAGCTGATCGTCCTCTGGGGGGCGAATCCGGCCACCGATTCACCCCCTTTGGCGCATGAGCAGATCCTGCGCGCCCGCGAGCGCGGCGCCGAGGTGATCGCCATCGATCCGCGTTACCACGGCACCGCCCGGCAAACCGGCGCGCAATGGACCCCGGTGCGGCCGGGGACCGACGGGGCGCTGGCCCTCGGGATGATTCAGGTGCTGCTGGAGGAGGAGCTTTTCGACGAAAAATTCGCCTCCGACTGGACCGTCGGCTTCCCCGAACTGAAGCGGTACGTTCAGCACTTTCGCGCCGAAGTCGTCGAAGGGATCACCGGCGTGCCGGCGGCGACGGTGCGATCCCTGGCGCGGCGCATCGCCACCGCCCGCGGCGCATCGCCGGTGATGTACAGCGGCCTGGAATACTCCGACAGCGGGGTGCAGGCGATCCGGGCGGTATTCACCCTGTGGGCGCTGGCCGGCCAGCTCGACACCCCCGGCGGCCTGCTCATCCGGATGCGGGAAAACATCTTTGCGCAAAACCGCTCGGGGCTCATCGCCAATCCGGACGCCCGCAAGGCCCTCGGCCGCGACCGTTTTCCGGTCTACATCCACTACCGGGGCGAATCGCACGCCATCGCCCTGCCGGCCTCCGTGCTCGACGGCGAGCCGTACCGCGTCCGCGCCCTGCTCGTTCTCGGCGGCTCTATCATCACCGCCTGGCCCAACCCGGAACTCTGGCGAAGGACCCTGGACGCCCTCGACTTTCTCGTCTGCATCGACCGCTATCCCACCGCCGACGCCGCCTATGCGGATATTCTGCTGCCGGCGACCACCGGCTATGAAATCACCTCCTTCATGCGTTACGGTCCGCTGTTCAAAATCCGCGAGGCGTTGGTGCCGCCGCAGGGGGAAGCGCGCAACGACTACCTCATCCTGGCCGAACTGGCCCGCCGACTCGGCTATGGCGAGCTTTTCCCGCAAAGTGAAGAGGCGGTTTTGCGCCATGCTCTCGACGGCAGCGGCTTTACCCTGGAAGAGGTGCGCGCCGCCGGCGGTTCGGTGCGGCGGCCGGCGGTTATGACCCAATACCGCAAATGGGAAAAAGGATTGCTGCGCCGGGACGGACAGGCCGGGTTCGCAACGCCGAGCGGCCGGTTCGAAATTGCCTCCTCCCTCCTCGCCGAGCACGGCTACGATCCGCTGCCGGTCTACACCGAACCCCGGGAGGGCCCCCTCGCCCGGCCTGATCTGGCCGGCGAATTCCCCCTGGTCTTCAACTCGGGAGCGCGCACGCCCTACGACTTCCGCAGCCAGCATCATGGGGTCAAGGGACTGTCCACCCAACTGCCGGAGCCGCTGGCAATCCTCAACAGCGCCGACGCGGCGGCGCGCGGCATCGGTCACGGCGACAAGGTGTGGGTGGCGACGCCCCGCGGTCGGCTGGCGTATCGCGCCTTCGTCACCGACGATATCGTCGCCGGCGCCGTCGATGCCCAGATGGGCGGCGGCGGCCCCCTCGGCCCGCAAGCCTGGCGGGAGTGCAACGTCAATGCGCTCACCGATCCGGAACATTACGATCCGATATCCGGTTTTCCCGTTTACAAGACGCTGCTGTGCGAGGTGCGCCGGGCCGAAGGCGAAGCGGTCCGTCCCGGCGATCCGGACCGCGAGGGGCGAGCCGCGAAGATGGGTATTTCGACCGCTCCGGTGCGCCGGGTTTACCTCGATCACAACGCCACCACGCCGGTCGATCCCGAGGTGCTGGAGGCGATGCTGCCCCCCCTGCGCGAGGGGGGCGGCAATCCCTCCAGCCTGCACGCCGCCGGCAACACCGCCCGCGCGGCCGTGGAGGCCGCTCGGCGCAAGGTCGCCCAGACGTTGAACTGCACCGCCCGGCGCATCGTTTTCACCGGCGGCGGTTCGGAGGCGGACAATCTGGCGCTGCAGGGGATCGCCCGAACATGGCGCAAGCAAGGCCGGCATCTGGTCACCAGCAGCATCGAGCATCCGGCGGTTCTCGCCACCTGCCGCGCCCTGGCGGCGGAAGGCTGGGAGCTGACCGTCGTGCCGGTGAATCGCCTGGGCGTGGTGGAGCCGGCCGCCTTCGCCGCCGCGCTGCGCCCGGACACCGTACTGGCGAGTATTATGTTGGCCAACAATGAGACCGGCGCCCTGCAGCCGGTGCGCGAACTGGCGCGGATCGCCCGGCAAAGGGGCGTCCTCTTCCATACCGACGCCGTGCAGGCGCTGGGAAAGATCCCCATCGATGTCGAAGATCTCGGCGTCGACCTGCTCTCCCTCTCCGCGCACAAAGTGCACGGGCCGAAGGGAGTCGGCGCCCTTTACCTGCGCCAGGGGGTCGATCCGCTGCCGCTGATATACGGCGGCGACCAGGAGCGCGGCCTGCGCGCCGGCACCGAAAACGTTCCCGGCATTGTCGGCTTCGGCAAAGCCTGTGAAATTGCGACGCGCCGCCTCAATCACGGAATGATGGAACAGGTGCAACGGCTGCGGGATCGGCTGGAAGCGGGGATCGCCGAATCGTTGCCTGCTGCGCGGCGCAACGGTCCGGCCGAGGCGCGCCTGCCGAATACATTGAACATGGTCCTGCCGGAAATCCGCGGCGAATCGCTGGTCCTGTTTCTCGACCGGCGGGGGATCTGCTTCTCCTCCGGCTCGGCCTGCAAATCGGGCCATCCGGATCCATCCCCCGCCCTGCTCGCCATGGGGCTGAGCGTGGAAGAGGCGCATTGTTCGGTGCGCTTCTCTTTGGGCGCGGCGAACAGCGAGGAGGAGATCGATTACGCCCTTCGGGCGCTCGCAGAGGTGCTGCGCGAGACGCGCAGCGCCGTGCGTTTCGTTTCCTGCCGGTAACCGGTGAAAACCGTCGGTCCTGCCATCGATTTTTTCCACCCGAATAATAGGAATTCTGTTATTGTTGGCGATTACGCGGGATCAGAGGACTGCGCGGATTTTTACCAGAGAAAGGGATACCGATGAAAAAAGTAAAACAGGGGGATCGCGTTAAAGTGAATTTCACCGGGAAACTGGACGACGGCATGATTGTCGACAGCTCGGAGGATTGCGGCTGCGAGGAATGCGACTGCGAGGAAGCGGCGCCCGTGGAATTCACCATGGGTGAAGAAGAGGTCATTCCCGGCCTGGAACAAGCCCTGCTCGGCATGGCCCCCGGCGAATCGAAAACCGTCCGCATCGCCAGCGATGAGGCCTACGGTGCGCACGACGAGGAGTTGGTGATGGTGGTCGATCGGGAGGAAATCCCGGCGGAGATCGCCCCGGAAGTTGGTCAGACGCTGGAATTGACCGGCGAGGACGGCGAATCGTTTCTCGTCACCGTCACCGAAGTCACCGATGAAACGGTGGTTCTCGACGGCAACCATCCGCTGGCCGGCATGGATATCAATTATGAAATCGAGTTGGTGGAGATTGTTTGAGAAGATCCGTAATCTATGATCTATGATCTATGATCCCGTGATCCGTGCTGATGTGCGGATCGCGGGTCGCGGATCGCTCGCGCCTGGTTTATTCGCCGCCCCGGTCCGTTTGCCAGTTCCGCACACCGCCGCCGCCCTCCAGGCGGGAGGGCTGCCAGCGTCGCAGGGCGTTCTGCCGGGTGGGTTCCTCCGGCCAGCGGCGCAGGCCGTCATCGGGCCAACCTTTTGCCGCTTCCTCCGCCTCTTCCGTCGGCATATCGCCGGACAGGGTGATTCCCCGCGCGCGGGCCCGCGCGTCCATTCGGTAGCGATGATCGTCAAGGTAGCGCTCGCGCTCCGTTTCGGTGGTGAATTCCCACATTTTCTGCCTATAGTCCCGGCGCTCCTCCGGGGTCATCACTTCCCGCCCGTATATTCCGCTGCGGTCGCTATGCCAGAATCCCTGCTGTTCCTGGGCCAAAGCCGCTCCGGCGCAGAGGATCGCGCCCAGAACGACCGCCAGCACCCACCTCTTCTTCATAAGACGCCTCCCGTTCAGAAATGCCGGCGCACGGCGAGATGAAAAACCACATCCGGAGCGGTGGTGGGGAGTAAATCTTCCACAATGCCGAGATCGACCCGGTATCCTCCGGGGAGATCGAAAACGCCACCGACCGTGATCTGAATCGATTCGGTATCGAGGGGACACAGGGTGCTGTCCCGGAAAAATGCCGTATGCCCGTCGAATTGAAGTTGCAGGGCCAGCCAGGAAACCCACTCCCAGCCGATCCCCACCGTGCCGAAAGCCACATACCGGCGCTGCAAATCCGCCAGCACCTCCCCCTGGCTCATGGCCAGCGCCCCGAGCGTGCCGAAAAGCGTCATGTCCCAGCCGGCCAGGGTGGCGCTGTCGCTGCCGCACAGCCGCAACGAAAAATCGGTGCTGTCGCTTCCCGTCAGTTTATCGGCTTCTCCGGTCGGCAGCTTCAGACCGGCGCGCAAAGCCAGCGATCGGCCGGTCGCCAGTGGGGCATCGGGCGTCAGGCGCAGCCCCAGAGACAGCAGCAGATCGCCCAGGCCATTTTGCGAGTCCTCCATGAACAAGGCGGTCTCACCGTTCCGGGCGTAGAAATAGCGCAGATTGTCGCGCGCGGCATCCTGCCGTCCCCCTTCGGGAAGATCGAAAGTTCTATGGAATCCGTCGATGAACCCATCGAGCTCGCCCCCCGTATGCCAGACGTAGGGGATATCCAGTCCGGCCTCCCAGCGACCGGCCAGACCATGGCGCACGGCAAAGGTCAGGCGGTAAATTTCTCCGTCGAGATAAATTTTCTCCTGAGCGTTGTCGTCATCGGAAAACACGCTGGCCGCATCGAGCAAAAGGCCCACCGTCGTTTCTCCCGGCCGGCGGATGACGCCGCCTTCGGCCGGCGGCAGGCCGAAAATCTGCACCAAAGGAAGCTGATTTCGCGTTTGGAACGGTTGAATATCCATCGCCTGGGCATAACCGCCCAGAAAAAGGAGAATAAATACGGCCGACAGGGCGCCCCCAAGCAATCGCCGCAATATGCGTCACCCCCAAGGTTAATTTGAATCACCTCATTGTGTTTAACACAAACACCGGGGCTTGCATGGGGTTTCACACATTTTATTGCGGCGGGGGATAAAATTTCAGGGGCGACGCGGGAATGAGAAAAACAGCGTATCGCGTTACAGCTGAAAAAACCGGGGTTCGAGGGATTGCCCGCGGATGCGCAGCAGGGCGAGGGAGATCGGCAGGCGGAAACGGCGTGGTCCGATGCTGCCGGGATTGAGATAGAGAACGCCGTTGCTTTGGCGCATGGCGGGCTGGTGGGAATGACCGCTGACGATGGCCTGGACACCGGCCGCGACCGGATCGAGATCGAGGCGAGCGAAATCGTGCAGAAGATACAGGGTGACGGCGCCGAGTTCGACCATCTCCGTAACAGGCAGGCGCATCGACCAGGCATCCGTATCGACATTGCCGCGCACCGCCACGACGGGCGCCAGCGCTTCCAGCGCGGACAGAACCTGCGGGCCGCCGATATCGCCGGCGTGCAGGATGAGATCGGCGCCGCGCAATATATCGACGGCTTCGGGACGCAGCAGCCCATGGGTGTCGGAAACGACGCCGACCAGGTATTCGTCTTTTTTCGGCAAGTTCATTTGCCCGCCCGGTGAGCTTTGGCCGCGCGAATCTCTTCCACGCAGCTGAAGGGAACTTTCAGGTTGCCACGCGGTCCGCCAAGGACCAGATCGCCGTCGTCGATGCCGTGGAAGTCGGTGCCGCCGGTGACGATCAAAGAACGCCGCCGCGCCTGGGTAATATACCAGTCGATATCGTCGTTGCTCGATCCGTTGTTGTAGGCTTCGATCCCCTCCAGCCCGAGCGCAACCAGGGCGTCGAGAAGACGCAGGAAAAGCGAGCGGTCGGCGGTGATGAACGGCGGATGGGCGAGGGAGGTGACGCCGCCGGCGCGGTGGATCAGATCGATGGCGTCGCCGATGGGAAAGTAGCGCTTGCCCACATTGCAGGGGACCAGGTATCGCTGGAACGCTTCTTCCGAATTTGCCACATAGCCGTGCTCGATCAGTGCCATGGCGATATGGGGACGACCGAGAGTGCCGGCGGCGCGGGCAAGAACCTCGGCGAAGGCGATCGGCCGTTTATTCTCGCCGGCCAGCTTCTCGTTGACCTGGGCCAGGATCCGCTCGTTGCGGCCGGCGCGAAATTGCTGAAATTCCCGCAGGGATTGGCGCAGCTCCGGATCACGATGGTCGAACCCGTAGCCGAGCAGGTGCAGATCCTCGATATCTTCCCAGATGGCCGACAACTCGACGCCGGGTATGACTTCCACCCCCATTTCACGGCCGGCGGCCATCCCCTCTTCGATACCGTCGACATTGTCGTGGTCGCAGATGGCTATGGCGCGCAGACCGGCGCGGGCGGCGCGGCGGACCAGCTCGGTCGGTGAAAGAATGCCGTCGGAACAACTGCTGTGCAGATGCAGATCGATAAATGATTTCATAACTGGAGGATAACGCGAAGGGAGGGGAAAAAAAGTGGGACGCACAGGAGGGGGGAAGTGCGTCCCAATAAATTCAATGTGGGATTAGATATCACCTTTTTTCCTGTCGGTCAAGATTTAATTAGAGACACAAAGAAACAGGCGCATCTGCCAAGGAGGGGAGCAGATACGCCTGAATAAATACTGCTTATCATGCATATCCTCCAAAGCCCCCTTTGTCAAGTCGCTTCCCCTGACGGATTAAAAATCATTCAAATGGTGGCGCATACCCCTGTTTCTATGAACTTTTCATTATACTTACCGCCTCTTGAATTTGCCCTTTCGCGCGATAAGCTGATGCCATTCGCCCGCTTTACATCCACCGGGCGTTCTCCTCACAGGCCGTGGAAGGGAAAATCATCAACCATGAAAATAGCCCAGATTGCTCCCCTTTATGAAAGTGTGCCGCCGAAGTTTTACGGCGGCACCGAACGTGTGGTCTCCTATCTGACCGAAGAGCTGGTGCGCATGGGTCACGACGTGACTCTCTTTGCCAGCGGCGATTCCATCACCGAGGCGCGCCTTTGCGGTCATGGCGCCAAGGCGCTGCGGCTGGACGACAAATGCTCCGATCAGCTGATTCATCATTTTCTTCTGCTGGAGAAGGTTTTTCGCCTCGCCGAGTCCTTCGACATTCTGCATTTCCATGTCGATTATCTGCACTTTCCCCTCTCGCGCCGGTGCGGCGGCGCCCAATTGACCACCCTGCACGGCCGCCTCGATCTGCCGGAATTGGTTCCTTTGTACGAGGAATACCGAGAGATGCCGGTGGTTTCCATTTCCCAGGCGCAGAGGACACCGCTGCGCGGCGCCAACTGGCTGGCCACGGTTCATCACGGATTGCCGGACGGTCTGTTTCCGTTTTATCCCGAGACAGGCGGTTATCTGGCCTTTCTCGGCCGCATCTCGCCGGAAAAGCGTCTTGACCGCGCCATCGAGATTGCCGTGCGCAGCGGCCTGCCGCTGAAGATCGCCGCCAAGGTGGACCAGGCGGACCGGCAATATTTCGAAACCGCCATCCGCCCCCTGCTCGCCCATCCTTTGGTAGACTATCTGGGCGAGATCGGCGACCGCGACAAGGCCGACTTTCTCGGCCGGGCGCTGGCCCTGCTGTTTCCCATCGACTGGCAGGAACCCTTCGGCCTGGTGATGATCGAGGCGATGGCCTGCGGCACGCCGGTGATCGCCTGGCGCCTGGGTTCGGTCCCCGAGGTGATGCGCGAGGGCGTTTCCGGCTTTGTCGTCGATAGCCTGGAGGAGGCGGTGCAGGCGGTGAAAAATATTGCGCGGATCGACCGCAGCGCCTGCCGCCGCTACTTCGACGAACGCTTTTCCGCCAAGCGCATGGCTGAGGATTATCTGGCCGCCTACGGCCGGTTGCTGACCTCGGGGAAGGTCCAGGCGAAGCGGCTGGCCAATTAGCCAGCAAGGAGCGGACGATGCAGGAAGTCATCCAGGTCGATGACAAATACTATATTCTGGCGACTTCCTCCCTGGCCTCCGATCTCAGTCGGGTGCTCAAACAGGGGGAAACCTTCGCCGTTTTCGACGTGCATGGGGATATTCTCTCCCTGGGGATGGGGGAGGAGGGAATCTACCACGAAGGCACCCGCCACCTCTCCAGCCTCGAACTGCGCCTCGGCCCTTCCCGCCCTCTCCTGCTCGGCTCCAACGTCAACGAGCACAACGAACTGCTGGCGGTCGATCTGATGAATGCCGACCTGGAGGATGAGGAAGGATGCCAGGTCCACCGCGATTCGCTCCATATCTTCCGTTCCAAATTCCTCTGGCAGGGGAGCTGTTTCGAACAGTTTCGGATCACCAATTTCAGTCTGAGACAGATCTGCGTCCCGATGACGATCAGCTTCGACGCCGATTATGCCGACATCTTCGAAGTCCGCGGAAACAAGCGTCCGGCCAGGGGGCGCCGATTGGAGAATACGGTCGCCGGCGCTGAAATCACCCTCGGCTACCAAGGCCTGGACGGTCACACCCGGCGCACCCATCTCACCTTCTCTCCAGAACCGGAGGAGGCCGCTGCGGACCGGGTGCGCTTCCGCATCTGCCTGGAGCCCGGCGAGGAAACCCGCGTTTCCCTGGTCATTGCCTGCGAGTGTGAATATTGCGGGCCGACTGCCATCCTGTCCTACAAAAACGCATTCGTCAAAGCACGCAAGGATATCGAAGACCTGCGGCAGCAAAACTGCAGGATCACCTCTGGCAACGAGCAGTTCAACCTGTGGGTGAACCGCTCGCTGGCCGATCTGCAGATGATGCTCACCCGCACGCCGCAGGGGCTTTATCCGTATGCCGGCGTCCCCTGGTTCAGCACCGCCTTCGGCCGCGATGGAATCATCACCGCCTACGAAATGCTCTGGGTCAATCCGCACCTGGCGCGGGGCGTCCTTGCTTTTCTCGCCCACAACCAGGCGAACGAAGTCAACCCGGAGCAGGACGCCGAGCCGGGAAAAATCATCCATGAAACCCGCAAGGGCGAGATGGCCACTCTTGGCGAGATCCCCTTTGGCCGTTATTACGGCAGCGTCGATTCGACCCCCCTGTTCGTCGTCCTGGCCGGCGCCTACTTTGAAAGGACGGGCGATCAGGCCTTCATCGAATCGATCTGGCCGAATATCCGTCGCGCCTTGCAGTGGATGGAGGAATACGGGGATGCCGACGACGACGGGTATCTCGAATACGCGCGCAGCACCCCCACGGGGCTGCTGCAACAGGGCTGGAAGGATTCTTTCGATTCGGTGTTCCATGCCGACGGCAGTATCGCCGAAGGACCCATCGCCCTGTGCGAGGTGCAGGGCTACGCCTATGCCGCCCGGGAGCGGGCGGCGACCATGGCGGAACTGCTGGGCGAAACGGCCTTCGCCGAGGACTTACGCCAGCGCTGCGCCCAGTTGCGCGAGCGTTTTTGCAACGATTTCTGGTGCGAGGAGCTGGGCAGCTACGCCATCGCCCTCGACGGCCGCAAGCGCCCTTGTCGGGTGCGCACGTCCAACGCCGGCCATTGCCTTTTTACCGGCATCGCCGATCCCGGACACGCCCGGCGGTTGGCCGAAACGCTGCTCGGGGAGAATCTTTTCTCCGGCTGGGGCCTGCGCACCCTCGCCTCCAACGAAGTCCGCTACAACCCCATGTCCTACCATAACGGCTCGGTCTGGCCGCACGATAACGCGCTGGTCGCCGCCGGCCTGGCGGGCTACGGGCATACGGCACAAGCCATGCGCATCATGGAGGGACTGTACCAGACCGCCATCGCCATGGAGATGCACCGGCTCCCCGAACTCTTCTGCGGGTTCCGCTGGCGTCCGGGCCTCGGACCAATTCTTTATCCGCTCTCCTGCGCCCCGCAGGCGTGGGCCGCCGGCGCCGTTTTCCTGCTGTTGCAGGCCTGTCTCGGTCTGCAGATAGACGCCCGGCGCAAACTGCTCCAGTTCCGCTATCCAGCCCTTCCCGGTTTTCTCGATGAGCTCTCGATTCGCCAGTTGCGGGTGGGGGACGCCAGTATCGATTTGTCCTTCCGCCGCTACGCCGAGGACGTGGCGATCACTGTTCTGCGCCGGGAAGGGGCAGTCGAGGTGACCGTCGTCAAATAGACAGGGAGGGATGGATGAAAGCCGTTGCCACACTGACCATGAACCCGACCATCGACATCGCCTCCAGCGTGCGCAAGGTGCTGCCCGAGCGCAAGCTGCGCTGCGATGAGCCGAGTCGCGACCCCGGCGGCGGCGGCATCAATGTCGCACGGGTGATCCATCAGCTGGGGGGGACCGCCATGGCGCTGTACATCGCCGGCGGCGCCACCGGCCAATTGCTGCATAAAATCGTGCGGCGCGAGGGGATCGAGGCGCGGCGGATCGAGATCGAGAAGTTGACCCGCGAAAACATGACCATCACCGAGGCGGAGAGCGGCAATCAGTTTCGTTTCGTTTTTCCCGGGCCGTCGATACGCCGCAGCGAATGGCAGCAATGTCTCGATATGCTCGGGCTGTTCATCCCCCGGCCGGCCTACATCGTCGCCAGCGGCAGCCTGCCGCCCGGGGTTCCGGTCGACTTCTACGCCCAGGCGGCGCAGGTGGCAAAGCGGATCGACGCCCGTTTCGTTCTCGATACCACCGGCGAGCCGTTGTGCGCGGCGCTTGGCAAGGACGTCTACCTGATCAAGCCGAACCGCCGCGAGCTGGAGGACGCCACTGGGCAGGAATTAAGCGATCCGCAAGTGCAGGAGGAAGTGTGCCGGGAGCTGGTGGACAAGGGGAAATGCCAGATGATCGCCCTGACCCTGGGCGAGAGCGGAACATTATTCACTGCCAAGGGGTTGCAGGCGCGTATCAAAGGACCGCCGGTGCAGGTGGTCAGCGCCGTCGGGGCCGGCGACAGCTTTCTCGGCGGTCTGGTCTTCGCCCTGACCGAAGACTACCCGCTGGCGGATGCGTTCCGCTACGCCATCGCCGCCGGGACGGCGGCCGTCCTCACCCCCGGCACTCAACTGTGCCGGAAGCGGGATGTGGAAAGAATCTACAAAGAGATGGCGGGCCAGAAAGGCTGAACCGGCAACCAACCATCCTCGCCCATAGAGACATGAACCTGCTGGCCTGCCGAGTCTCCGCCTTTATTTTTCCTCCTGCCGCCCATTCGCCTCGCAATGGGCGACCACTTCCTTGAGCCAGGCGATCTCCTCCGGCTGGAAAAGCTTCGACGGCTCGCTGCCGACATTCAGCGCCCATTGCAGTTGCGGCACCGAATTCGCCGCGAGCACATGCCCCGGCGCCTCGATGAAATCGACCTCCTCTTGCGCCCAGTTGCGCAGCCGCTCCTCGCTGTCGAAGAGCATCAGATAGGCGACTTCCTCAGCTTCGACCACCAGCGGCACCGCATACGCTTTTCCCGCTTTGTCCCCTTCCCCGGCCTGTTCGCCCACGGTCGGCAGGAAGAAATTCGTGTTGAGAAACAGGTTGTAAAAACCAGATTGGCTCTCGGCATTGTTCCGGTCGGCCAGAAATTTCGCCAACGCGTTTTCGAATTCGGTCACTCATCGATCCTTTCACGGTTTGGGTATTCTTTCTTCCGCAAACGCCCATCGCCATTGCGGTGAAGAAGCATGGAATGTAGTCGTTTTGCCCGATGAAGGCAAGTTTGCCTTCACCGTCGCCTGTGTTAAAAAAATAAGTATGAGGAACAGGGAAATATACAGTCTGCAACGATTATCCGTATCTGGCGGACGCTTATTGCCGGAGATTAAGAGTCGTTCGGCCAGAAAACAGGGGAGTAGCCATGAAAGCTGATCAATTCATCAAGGAAGTCATGAACCGCGCCAGTCTCCCGTCGCGGCAACAGGCGATAGAAGCCACCCATGCCACCCTGTCGGTGCTGGGCGAGCGGCTGTTCGGCGGCGAGCGCAAGGATCTGGCCGCCCAGCTCCCGCCCGAGCTGCAAATCTATCTGCTGGAAACGCAGGTGAGCCGAAGCTTTGGCTTGGAGGAATTTTTCGAGCGCATCAGTGAGGAGGAAGGGACCGGTGTCGAGGAGGCGTCGGCGCATGCGCGCGCGGTTATTGACCAACGCCGAGGTGGAAATGAATTCACCCGAGAAAAAGGAGGACAACCAAGCGGCTGGTGGGAGCGATCAAAGGTCCTCACTGCCCACCGCGCTGGGATTCACTGCCCGGAGGTCGCAGAAATGTAGGGGGACTGCATCATCGGATTGCACCCCCCCCGAAAAACCGACGGCCTGTTTGCGCGCTGTCAGTGAACTTGCGTCCCTCCCTTTTCCGGCCCCTCGATTTCGATTTTTCGACCTGCGATCGCTTTTTTCTCCATCGGGATGGTGATCTTCAAAATCCCATTCTCAAAAGAGGCATGAACATTTTCGGTCTTTACCCCTTCTGGCATCGTCAGCCGACGCATGAAGGAGCCGTACTCCGATTCCCTGATGATATAGTCTTCTTCCTTTTCTTCCCGGCTCATCTTGCGCTCGCCGCGAATCGTCAGCATGTTCCCATCCACACTGACCTCCAGGTCGTTCTTATCCACTCCGGGGATTTCGGCCTCCACGCAGTAGGAGTCTCCCTTCACAAAAGCATTTACAATTGGACTAAATACTCCCTTTGCCGTTTCGCCCCGAGTCATTCCAAAGGCTCGGCGGAAAAGGTCATCCATCTCATGTCGTAATGTGCTCAGCTCCCTTAACGGGTCCCAATGTACAGGCAACATAATCTTCTCCTCTTCTTGTTCTCCTCTTCTTGCCCCTCCGTTAACATGTTCTCACTGGCCGCCAAGATGTCAAGGGTCAAGTCTGGAAGCACGCGCCCGAGCAAAAAAGGGTCAGGTCTCAACTCTTGACACATTCAACTTCTTTGATATGTTTTGGCAAATCCCGAAACAATCAAGGAGGCAGCGATGGCACGGCCGTTAAGAATCGAATATCCCGGCGCATATTA
>Ga0172382_10002091_pt1 | contig 34114 bp, 30 predicted proteins | sample Leawel138RmetaG_FD_122245 | JGI IMG/M metagenome (GOLD analysis project Ga0172382, IMG submission 122245) | Leachate microbial communities from a municipal landfill in Southern Ontario, Canada - Leachate well 138R metaG | ecosystem: Engineered > Solid waste > Landfill > Unclassified | place...
TCTGCTGTTGTCTGTTCCGCGAAGGAAACGAGCCTGGTTTTGCGGATTGTGGACCAATGCCTCAGGCTTGCCACGTGGAGCAACGTAAACCGACAAATTGGCTAATGGAAAATCTGGGTTAAAGCGAGAAGCACGCATCCTGAAAGCTGACGGCCTTGCACAAAGCTCCTTGAGGCACGGCGCGCACATCCTGAGGGATGAGGCGTACTGTGCGGTACGCCTCAGTGACGAAGAAGAGAAGAATCAAGCATCCGGCACCACCACTGTACGAAGCCGTCAACCGTCATCGTGAAAGATTTCTCCCTTCGGTCGAAATGACGGAAGGGACGGTCGAAATGAAGGAGGATCGGGCATACATCGCCATTTCGAGGATCGTTCGTATCCTGTCATTTCGAGGATCGGGCATATCCCCTCACTCCGAGGAGTACTCATACTCCATCATTTCGAGGATCGCTCGTATCCCGTTATTCCGAGGAGCTCCCATGCTCCGTCGCTTCGAGGAGCTCCCCCATCCCGTCATTTCGAGGAGCGAAGCGACGAGAAATCTTGCTTTTCAACCGTGATGGTCCCGTAAACAGTCCAAATTTTACACAGACAAGGCAGCTTTGTAACGCATTGGAAATATGGGGCTCGATTTTCAAAATTCCCCATTTTCCGACTTTTTCCGAGTTCGTCAGTAATTGACTTTGTCGATCCCCTTCAAGCCCAGAATCTGCCTGGCCTCGGCGGTTGTAGCCGGTTCGATGCCAAGCTCCCGGGCAATGCGGACGATCTTTGCCACCTGCTCTCCACTGCTCTTTGCCATGACGCCCTTTTCCAGGTAGAGGTTATCCTCCAGCCCGACCCGGACATTTCCGTCCAGGAGGAGCGCCTGGGTACACAGGTTGAACTGTTCCCGACCGGCGACGCACACGGAGTATTCAAACTCACCGATCCGTTCACGGGCATAGTCGACCAGGAACATCAGGTTCCTCGGAGACGGCGTGATGCCTCCAAGCACCCCCATGACGAACTGGATATACACCGGCGTCTTCACCAACCCGCGGCTGATCATAAAGGCCACGTTGTTGATCATGCCCGAGTCATAGATTTCAAACTCCGGTTTCGTGTCGTTTTCGTTGAAGATCGCGGCGAACTCCCTCATGGTCTTGAAGGTGTTGGGGAAGATGAAGTCCTCCGTAAAGGCGAGATAGGGCTTCTCCCAGTCGAACTTGAGGTCCGTGTACCTTTCAAGAGCGGGGAAGAGCGCGAAGTTCACCGATCCCGCATTGAAGGAACCCAGCTCGGGTTTGAATGTCGAAACGGGCAGGAGCCGTTGCTCCGACGTCATGCCGAGGCCTCCCCCCGTGGTGAGGCACAGGATAATGTCACAGCGGGACTTCACGTTTGTGACGACCTGCCGGTAGAGTTCGACATCCGATACGGGCTGCCCCGTTTCGGGATTACGGACATGAACATGGGCAACCGCTGCCCCGGCCTCGTAGGCGCGCACCGCCTCGTCGGCTATCTCCTGGGGCGTTACGGGCAGATAAGGCGTCATGCCCGGCGTATGAATGCTTCCGGTAAGTGCCGCTGTTACCACTGCTTTACCTTTTCTCATCCCTCTCACGACGCTGTCGGCCCTGTGTTCAATCCACCGGTTTTGACACTGAATGGTATAGCGTCACTGCTTCGTCTCTGTCAACTTTAATTGATATATCCCTGTTCAAGGATTGACAGAGGGGGCGGGCCGGGGTTAAAAACAGCCGAAAGGGGGAGATGTTCCTGCCGTGACGAAACGAAAGAAACAAGCGACAATGATGCCCGCATCGACGGACACGATCCTGGAGAGCATTTCCGACGGTGTTTTCACCGTGGACATGGACTGGCGCGTGACGTCTTTCAACCGCGCGGCCGAGGAGATAACCGGGGTGCCGCGCGAGGAGGCGATCGGCCGCCTCTGTTCCGAAGTCTTCCGGTCCAGCATGTGCGGAGCGGACTGCGCGCTTGAGAAAACGCTGAAAACGGGCAAACCGGTAATCGGCAAATCGGGGTACATCATCGATGCCGAAGGAAACCGCATTTCCATAAGCGTTTCCACGGCGGTGCTGCGGGATAGCCGAGGTGCCGTGGTCGGCGGGGCGGAGACCTTCCGGGACCTGTCGGAAATCGAGGCCCTGCGGCAGGAACTGGAGGGGAAATACCACGTGGCTGATCTGTCGAGCCGGAGTCCCCTGATGCAGAAAATGTTCGATGTTCTGCCTGCCATCGCCGCGAGTCCCAGTACGGTTCTTATCCTGGGAGACACGGGAACGGGAAAGGAACTGGTAGCCAGAACCATTCATTCCCTGAGTCCCCGGAACAAGGCCCCCTTCGTGGCGGTCAACTGCGGGGCGCTGCCCGAAACACTTCTCGAGTCCGAGCTTTTCGGCTACAAGGCAGGCGCCTTCACGGGCGCTACCAGAGACAAGCCCGGCCGTTTCGCCCTGGCCGGAGGAGGCACACTGTTTCTCGATGAAATAGGGGAGATAAGCCCCGCTCTCCAGGTCCGGCTTCTCCGGGTCCTGCAGGAACGCACCTTCGAGCCCCTCGGATCGACCCGCTCTGAAAAGGCGGATGTCCGCGTGATTGTGGCGACCAACAGAGACCTGGCGGAACGGATGCGCCAGGGTCTTTTCCGGGAGGACCTCTATTATCGGGTGAACGTGGTCCGACTGGAGCTGCCTCCTCTCCGGCGACGGAAGGAAGATATTCCGTTGCTTCTGGACCAGTTTATCGCGCGGTTCAACCGGCTCCAGGGGAAGTTCGTGACGGGAGTGACGCCGGAAGCCCTGTCGCTGTTCATGGCCCATGATTGGCCCGGGAACATACGGGAGCTGGAAAACGTCGTCGAACGCGCCTTTATTCTCATTGACGACGGGCTCATCGGGATCGAGCAGTTGCCCGGTGAACTGACGAAGCTCAGTTCCCCGGCGGATGCGGACCGGACCGTCCGGTCCGCCCGCGATATTCTCGACGTCCGGATGATCAGGGCCGCCCTGGAAAAGAACGACTACAACCGGCTCGCGACGGCCCGGGAACTGGGCATCCACAAAACGACACTCTTCCGCAGAATGAAACGGCTCGGCATGGAACTCCCCGAAAGAAACGGGCGCAGTTCAAAGAAAAAAGGGACTGAATAAATCAGAGAAAGACTGTAAAATTGAGCAGCCAGCCCTTTGATCAGGTGTTTGAGAAAGGATGATTGAGAAGGATGTGGATGCGCCCCCCGAAAACCTCGGAAACAGGGAAAAGTTCTTGACATGGCGGGCATATGTTGTTAGTTGGATGAGTCGCTTGGCGATGTATGAAAAGCATGTAGGCGCGTAGCTCAGGGGGAGAGCACCACCTTGACACGGTGGGGGTCCAGGGTTCAAATCCCTGCGTGCCTACCATTTTTGTCATGCGAGACCTTTAAAAATGTCATTTTGAGGAGCGAAGCGACGAGAAATCCTGATGATGGTCGCTAGTGAAAGATTTCTCCCTACGGTCGAAATGACAAAAATGGCTGGTATTCAAAGCGCTCCTTGTCATTTCGAGGAGCGCCTTAAGGTCCGTCATTTCGAGGAGCGAAGCGACGAGAAATCCCTGTCCCGGGCAAAACGAGGGATCTTTCAGACTTCTCACATGCGTTCGAAGTGACAGGGGGAGCGGTCGAAATGGAAAAATCGATCGTTTTTCAAAGGTCCCGTGAGATCAATGGCGGATTCGTAAAACGTTGCCGGAACCATCGAACGTGATGGTTTCGTAAAAGGTCCTTAGGGCGCAGCGGTCGAAATGACACAAGCGGGAGTTTCCAAAGGTTTTGTCATACCGAAACAACCGGGGGCATCACCAGGAGGGGCTGTTGATGCCCCTTCTGCGATACGTTCCCGATGGCCGCGGCCGCACGTCCCGGCGTTTGGAGCCGAGGCAGCCAGGATCAATGTGAACTGTGAGTGATATGAAAGAAATAACCATTACCCTGTCCGACGGGGCATCGAAGACCTTCGAGTCGGGCATTTCGATTCAGCAGGCCATCGCGTCCTGGAACGGGACTCTCCCGGAGTCCGTCGTGGCGGCCCGGGTCAACGGAAGGCTCGTGGACCTCGCCTCCGCGCTGGTCGAGGACTCCTCCGTGGAGCTGATTCCCGCCGCGTCGAAGGAAGGCGTCGATATCCTGCGGCACAGCATCTCTCATATCATGGCCCAGGCCGTGCAGGATCTCTTCCCGGACGTGAAAGTCACCATCGGCCCCTCCATCGAGGACGGCTTTTACTACGACTTTGACTATTCCGGGACCTTTACTCCCGAAGACCTGGAAAAGATCGAACAGCGCATGGAGGAGATTGTCCGCGAAAACAAGCCCTTCATGTGCACCATCATGTCCCGGGACGAGGCCGTCGCCTTCTTCGAGAAGCGGGGTGAGCCTTACAAGGTTGAATTGATCCGCGATCTTCCCGAGGACGTGACCGAGGTTTCGATCTACACCCAGGGAACCTTCGTCGATCTGTGCCGTGGTCCCCACATCCCTTCCACGGGACTGGTGAAGGCCTTCAAGCTCCTGAGTGTGGCCGGTGCCTACTGGAGAGGCGACGAAAGAAACGCCCAGCTCCAGCGCATTTACGGCACGGGCTTTCCCTCCCGGGAAGAACTCGACCGCTACATCGCGATCGTCGAGGAGGCGAAGAAGCGGGATCACCGCAGACTGGGGCGCGAGCTGGACCTTTTCCAGGTCAGCGACGAAGCCGGTCCCGGGCTGGTCATTTTTCATCCCAAGGGCGCGCTCCTGCGGATGATCATCGAGGACTGGGAAAGGAAAGAGCACCTCCGGCGCGGCTACGGCATCGTCCAGGGCCCGCAGATACTCAAGGGGGATCTCTGGAAGAAGTCGGGCCACTTCGACCATTACCGGGAGAACATGTACTACACCGACGTGGACAACCAGCTCTACGGGATCAAACCCATGAACTGCCTGTCCCACATGCTGATCTACAAATCGAAAATACGCAGCTACCGGGATCTTCCCCTGCGGTACTTCGAGCTGGGGACCGTTCATCGCCACGAAAAGACCGGCGTGCTTCACGGGCTCCTGAGAGCCCGCCAGTTCACCCAGGATGACGCCCACATACTGTGCACGCCCGAGCAGCTCAACGACGAGATCAAGGCCATCGTCGGGTTCGTCGACGATGCCATGAAGATATTCAAATTCGAGTACGAGGTGGAACTGTCCACCCGCCCGGAAAAATCCATCGGCTCCGACGAGGAATGGGAGATGGCCACGATGGCCCTCAAGAAAGCCCTGGACGACACGGGCCTCGAGCACGAGATAAACGAAGGCGACGGCGCTTTCTACGGGCCCAAGATCGACTTCAAGCTCAAGGACGCCCTGGGAAGAAGGTGGCAGTGCGCCACCATCCAGTGCGATTTTACCTTGCCCGACAGGTTTGACTTGAGTTATGTTGGCCCCGACGGCGAAAAACATCGCCCCGTCATGCTCCACCGGGTTATACTCGGTGCCATCGAGCGGTTCATGGGCGTTCTGATCGAGCATTACGCCGGCGCCTTTCCCCTGTGGCTGTCTCCGGTACAGGCGCTGATCGTCACCGTGACGGATCGGCACATACCCTATGGCGAGCAGGTCCTCAGGGAACTGATCGATGCCGGTGTCAGGGCCGAAGGCGACTTCAGGAACGAGAAACTGGGCTTCAAGATCAGGGAAGGCCAGCTTCAGAAAATACCCTACATGCTGGTAATAGGCGACCGGGAAGTGGACTCGCGGACCATCGCCCCCCGGCAACGTGACGGGAGCACCCTCGACCCGGTGAGCGTGGAGACCTTCATTTCGCTCGTACACGCCGCGACAGAAGAATACCGGTAAGAGCGGATCGGCGGGTATGTAAACCGGGAGATCTGAAAACTGACGAATTCGTACAAAGCGTCCCGGCCCGCCTCCGGCGGACCTGCATCATACAACCAACGTGCCGTAAGCGGGCATCGTCGAGTATATACGCGTTGGAAAAACCGGAGGTTGCAGAAAATCTTCAAGTATATTACTTAGAAGTCGAAAAATGGCGAACTTTGAAAATCGAGCCCGATATTTCCAGTGAGTTACAAGGATGCCTTTGGAGGAGCGTCTTAAGGTCCGTCATTTCGAGGAGCGCCTTAAGATCCGTCATTTCGAGGAGCGAAGCGACGAGAAATCTTTCTTTACTGCCGGTGCCGTGAAAGATTTCTCCCTCCGGTCGAAATGACGACGGGGGACGGTCGAAATGACGGGAAATAACGATTGAAGCGGCGGGAAAACGATCGGAGTGACGGAAAATAACGATTGAAGCAGCGGGAAAACGGTCGAGGCGACACAAAAAACGATCGCAATGACGCAGCAGAATGGTTGAAATGCCGTATTAAACGGCTGTAACGATTAAGCAAAACGGTCAAAACGGCACAGCCGACAGTCTAAAAGATTTCAACAGGTATTGAAAAGTTCCAGGAGGTGGCACATAGTTAAGAATTCAAGGATCAACGGCGAGATCACGGCTCCTGAGGTCCGTGTCGTCGGGGCGGAAGGTGAGCAGCTGGGAATCATGAAACTGGGCGATGCTCTGGCACGGGCTGAAAGCGAGGGGTTAGACCTCGTTGAGGTCGCTCCGACGGCTTCGCCGCCGGTGTGCCGGATCATGAATTACGGCAGGTTCAAGTTTCAGCAAAGCAAGAAGCTCCACCAGGCAAAGAAGAGCCAGACAACCGTCCAGGTCAAGGAAGTCCGCTTCAGGCCGAAAACGGACAGCCATGATCTCGAGGTGAAACTCCGGCACATGCGCCGGTTTCTTGAGCAGAACCACAAGGTGAAGGTCACCATACTCTTTCGGGGCCGCGAGATAGTCTATGCCGCACTGGGGAAAGAGACCCTCGAGAAGATAGCGGAAGACCTGAGCGACCTTGGTTCCGTAGATCAGTTCCCCCGGCTCGAGGGCCGCAGGATGGTCATGGTGGTGTCTCCGAAAAAATAACACTATCGATGGCTTCATAAAAAGGTACCGGAGGACCTGACCTCCGGCATACGAACCGGATGCCCCTCCGGGCCGCATCCTCCGCGACCGTGACGCGCTCTTTGAGACCTTTATTGAATTTTGTCATTTCGAGACCTCTGAATTTTGTCATTTCGAGGAGCGAAGCGACGAGAAATCCTGATGATGGCCGTTAGTGAAAGATTTCTCCCTTCGGTCGAAATGACGGAGGAGGGTGGTTGAAATGACGACGGGGGACGGTCGAAATGACGGAGGGGGGACGGTTGCAATGATGACGGGGACGGTTGCAATGACGGAGGGGGAGCGGTCGAAATGACACAATCGACAGGTTTTCAAAGGTCTCTTTTTGTTTACCAGGCGGTGCGCGTCGTGTCCGCGGACCTTTTTACCAGGCCATCGCATTCAATGGCTCCGGCGACTTCGCGCGGAACCGACAACACGAGAGGTTACACAATGCCAAAGTTAAAGACCCACAGGGGCGCGGCAAAAAGATTCGGGCTCACGGGGACAGGGAAAGTGAAGCGCGGCAAGGCCTTCGCAAGCCACATTCTCACGAAGAAAACCCGTAAAAGAAAACGGAACCTGAGGAGGGCGGCAACCCTCAACAAGCGCGACGAAACGGGAATCAAAAGACTGATTCCCTACCTCTGATGGTCCCGTAAAAAGTCCAAATTTTCCAAAGACATCCTTGTAACTCATTGGAAATATTGGACGCGATTTTTAAAATTCGCCATTTTCCGACTTCCGGGTTTGCCGGCGCGTCCATACTCGACGATGCCCGCTTACGGCACGTCAGTTGTATGATGCAGGCCCGCCGGAGGCGGGCTGGGGCGCTTTGTACGAGGTTTGAATTTTGTCATTTCGAGGAGAGCCTTAAGGTCCGTCATTTCGAGGAGCGAAGCGACGAGAAATCTTTCTTTTTCGAGCGTTCTGCCGTGCCCATGAAAGATTTCTCCCTCCGGTCGAAATGACGACGGAGACGGTCGAAATGACGACGGGGACGGTCGAAATGACGGAGGAGGACGGTCGAAATGATGGGCGGAGACTGTTGCAATGACGACGGGAACGGTTGCAATGATGACGGGGACGGTCGAAATGACGATGGGGGACGGGCGAAACAACAGAGAAGACGAATCGAAATGAAGCGATCGATCATGGCTTCGTAACGGTCCTCGAGGCACGGAGCGCGCGTCCCGAGAAATGAGGCGTACTGTGAAGTACACCACGGTGATGAAGGAAAGAGCGCAATCAAGCCTCCGGGCTTTTTACGAAGCCGGAAGCCGTAAGTGGTTGCACGGCACGAAAAACAATTCATAATTCATAACGTATGACGGAGAGTGTACGATGCCCAGAGTAAAACGAAGTACTGCATCAAAGAAAAAACGGCGCAAGATTCTCAAGCTGGCCAAGGGATATTTCGGTGCCCGCAGCAGGCTCTACCGCCTGGCGAAAGAGTCGGTGAACCGGGCGATGGCCTTTGCCTACCGGGACAGGAAGGTCAGGAAACGCGATTTCAGGAAGCTCTGGATCGTTCGCATCAACGCCGCCGCCCGTATGAACGGTATTTCCTACAGCAGGCTCATAGACGGGCTTCGGAAACAGGGTGTCGAACTCGACCGGAAAGTTCTCGCCCATATCGCCGTTCACGATGCCCCGGCCTTTGAAGCGATCGTCCGGACCGCCAAGGGTGAATCGCAGGCATGAAAGAGGCCCTTGAACATCTGGAGAGGAACGCCCTCTCCGAGATACAGAGAGCACGGACGAAAGAAGAGTTCCTGGAGATACGGACCCGGTATCTCGGCCGCAAAGGGCTTCTGACGGGCATTCTCCGAAAACTCAAGGAGGTTTCCCCCGAGGACAGGCCCGCCTTGGGCGACTTGTCCAACAGGATCAAGAATCGCGTCACCCGGGAGATCGACGCGGCTCTGGAAGCGTGTGAAAGCCGGGGCCGGGAAGAGCGGATCCGGGGAGACGCCATCGACGTGACGCTTCCCGGCAGAACGGCGCCCCGGGGCCGTCTCCACCCCCTGTCACAGACCATGGAGGAGATCTGCTCCATTTTTTCGTCTCTGGGATTCTCCGTTGCCGAAGGTCCCCAGGTCGAACTGGATTACTACAATTTTGAAGCCCTCAATATTCCCAAAGACCATCCCGCCCGTGATATGCAGGACACCTTCTACATCGTCGGCGACACGGTCCTGAGGACGCATACCTCGCCCGTGCAGGTCAGGATCATGGAACAGCACCGCCCGCCGGTACGGATCCTGTCTCCCGGCAAGGTGTACCGCCCCGACTTCGATATTTCCCACACCCCCATGTTTCACCAGGTGGAAGGCCTTCTCGTGGACAGGGGTATCACCTTCGGTGACCTGAAGGGGGTGCTTCAGTACTTTCTTCGGGACATGTTCGGCGCGGACCGGAAGGTGCGGTTCCGGCCCAGCTTCTTCCCCTTCACGGAGCCCAGCGCCGAGGTGGACATCGAATGCGTCATCTGCGGCGGTGAGGGCTGCCGCGTCTGCGCCCAGAGCGGCTGGCTTGAAATTCTCGGAAGCGGCATGGTTGACCCGGCGGTATTTATGAATGTGGACTATGACCCGGAGGAGTATACCGGCTTCGCCTTCGGCCTGGGCGTGGAGCGTATAGCCATGCTCAAATACGGCATCACGGACATTCGGCTGTTTTTCGAAAACGACCTGCGGTTTTTGAGCCAGTTCTGACGGTCCCGTACAAAGTCGAAAACCGTCCGATACCACGTCGTTTCGAAGCGCGGCCATATCCCGTTGTTCCGAGGAGTGCTTTTATTCCGTCGATTCGAAGCGCGAGCATACCCCGTCATTTCGAGGAGCGAAGCGACGAGAAATCCATGTCCCGAGCAAAGCGAGGGATCTTTCAGACTTCTCACATGCGTTCGAAGTGACAGGGGAGAGGTCGAAATGACACAATCGATAGGTTTTCAAAGATCTCTTTCGATGAGCGAGCATACCCCATCGATTCGAAGCGCGGCCACATCCCGTTGTTTCGAGGATCGGACATACCTCATCGTTTCGATGAGCGGGCATACCCCGTCGTTTCGGGAAGCGGTCACACCCCGTCATTTCGGGGAGCGGCCACACCCCGTCATTTCGGGGAGCGGCCACACCCCGTCATTTCGGGGAGCGGCCACACCCCGTCATTTCGAGGAGCGAAGCGACGAGAAATCTTGCTTTTCAATCGTGACGAGCTCGCGTGACGAACTCGCAGAAATTCGGGAAACGTCCGATTGAGGGACGGTTTTATACAAATACAAAGCTTCGCAGGCAGGGCGGACGAATCACGAGGAATGAAGGCGTGCGACGGTGAGCGCAGTGACGAAGGCCGGAGCGCAATCAAGCATCCGGACTTCTACGTAACATAGGCGTAGGTATATGAAATCATACCGTACACAATTCCGGAGATGGGGGCGTTGCCTTCACCGATGTTAGTTCGGTCTCCTTCTCCGGGTTCGCCGGCGCGTCCATACTCGACGATGCCCGCTTACGGCACGTCAGTTGTATGATACAGGACCGCCGGAGGCGGACCGGGGCGCTTTTTTTACGGGACCGTCAACGTTGAAAGGCAGGAATAAGCAATGCTGGTCAGTCTTAAATGGTTGAAGGATTATGTCGACTGTTCCCTGCCCCTGGAGGAGCTTGCCGAAATTCTGACCATGGCGGGTCTCGAGGTGGAGTCGGTGACGACCGTCGCGCCGGATTTCTCCGGCGTCGTGGTGGCGGAAATAACGGCCATAACACCCCACCCCAACGCGGACAAGCTGGTTCTTTGTGACGTTGCCACCGGCGATGAAACACTGCGCGTGGTCTGCGGCGCCCCCAACACCCGTACGGGTGCCCTGGTGGCCCTGGCGAAGGTGGGAGCCGTCATTCCCGGCGGATACACCATCAAGGACTCGAAAATTCGGGGCGAGGCATCCCGGGGCATGCTCTGTTCGGAGCAGGAACTGGGCATCAGCGATGACCACAGCGGCATCATGATCCTCGATGAGACCCTCACACCCGGTGAGGACCTGCGAACGGCCCTGGACCTCTACGATACGGTCCTCGACATCAGCGTGACGCCCAACCGGTCGGACTGTCTGAGCATTCTTGGCATTGCCCGGGAAGTGGCGGCCCTGACGGGCGCGCCCCTGCGCTACCCCGACAGCACCTGCACTGAATCGGGACGCCCTGTTCAGGAGGACGCCTCCGTTGAGATTCAAAACCCCGAACTCTGCCCCCGCTACACGGCCCGCCTGATACGGAACGTGACCATCGGCCCCTCGCCGTCCTGGCTGAAAAGCAGGATCGAGGCCGTGGGCCTGCGGGCCATCAACAACGTCGTGGACGTCACCAACTTCGTCATGATGGAACTGGGACAGCCGCTCCACGCCTTTGACTACGCTTTCCTCGAAGAAGGCCGCATCGTGGTGCGGGGCGCCGAGGAAAACGAAGCCTTCGTGTCCCTTGATGAGAAAACCAGAATCCTGAAGGGCGACACCCTCATGATCTGCGATGGCGTGAAGCCCGTGGCAATCGCGGGAATCATGGGGGGAATGAACTCGGAAGTGCAGGCTGGCACCGATACCATCCTTCTCGAAAGCGCCTATTTCAATCCCCGGTCGATACGAAAAACCTCCCGGGCCTTCGGCATGAGTACCGACGCGGCCTTCCGGTTCGAGCGCGGCGTCGATCCCGAGGGTGTAACGCGGGCCCTTGACCGGGCGGCGCGGCTCATGGCCGAGTTGTCGGGCGGGTCCATCGCGCCCGGCGTGATCGACGAATATCCCCTGAAAATCGATTCCCCCTCCGCCGTCAGACTGAGGACGGAGCGGGTAGCGAAGATCCTGGGCACCGCCGTGGACACCTCCCGGATAACGGAGATCCTTCGGGGGCTCGCCATGGAGGTGAGCGGGGAAGGGGAGGAGGAAGGAGTTCTCCTGGTAACGCCGCCGTCCTTCCGGGGCGACCTGACCCGGGAGATCGACCTGATCGAGGAAGTAGCCCGCGTGAACGGCTATGAGACCATCCCCGCCACCATCCCGCGTCTCGAGCCCGTGCCCCGGGAGGAACGGCAGAGGGAGGCGCTGGAACGCCTCATAAACACCACCATGGTCGGCATGGGCTACTCCGAGGTAATCCACTTCAGCTTCACGACGCCCGATTCAAGCCGCGTCCTGGGCTATCCCGAAGACCATGAATCCCGGCGTTACGTCCGGATTGCCAATCCCCTGACGGAAGACACGTCGGTCATGAGAACGAGCCTGATATACGGACTTCTCGAGTGCGTGGGGAAAAACGTCAACGCCGGAAACGAAAACCTCGCGCTCTTTGAGACAGGCACGGTCTTCTTCAGCACCGGAGGAGGCACGCTTCCCCAGGAAAAGAAACGGATTGCCGGCCTGCTCACCGGCGACCGCCGGAGCGGACAGTGGCACGCCACGGATACCCCCTGGGACTTCTACGACCTCAAGGGAAGCCTGGAGACGCTCTTCGCGGCCCTGGGCATCACATCGACGCGCTTCGTTGCCGACGATACCGTTCCCTGGCTCACACCGGGCACATCCGCCGCGGTCTGCCGCGGGGAGCAGCGCCTGGGCGCCCTGGGTGAGGTACACCCCGAAGTACTGAAACGCATGGACCTGGACCGGAAGGTGTTTGTCTTCGACCTGGACCGGGACGCCCTTGCCGCCTCGGTGACCCTGGACCGGCACTTCCGGGAAATCCCCCGCTACCCCGCCGTGACCCGGGATGTCTCCTTTCTGGTCGGCAGAGATGTTACGGCAGAACAGATATGCGATCTTTCCCGGGACAATGATGAAGAATTGCTTGAAAGTGTTCATATATTTGATGTATACTCCGGCCCGGTCATTCCACCGGGGATGAAAAGCCTGGCTTTGAGATTTACGTACCGATCACAGACGAGGACCCTGGCGGATCAGGAAGTCAGCGATGCGCACCGCCGTATCGTGGAACAGGTACTCGATCGTTCAGGGGCGAAAGTTCGGGGTCTTGACTAACGGATCACGCGTGAATGAAGGAGAGAACGATGACAAAGGCCGATATCATTCAGAATGTGTACAACAAGCTTGGTTTTTCGAAGCGGGATTCCGCAAGGATCGTCGAATCCGTATTCGATATCATGAAGGAAACCCTTGCCCGCGGTGAAAAAATCAAAATATCCGGTTTCGGGAATTTTGTGGTCAACACAAAACGGGCCCGCAAGGGAAGAAACCCCCAGACCGGAGAAAGCATCGAGATATCGAAAAGAAGGGTACTCACGTTCAAGGCCAGCCAGGTTCTGCGCAACGACCTGAACAAGTGACGCGACCGGGGCGGCTGGTGCTGGAAGGACTTCGGAGCCAGTGAGCGAAACGATTCCCGACAAGGTTTATTTTCGAATCGGCGAGGTTGGGCGAATCCTTGGAGTGGAGCCCTACGTCATCCGCTACTGGGAGTCCGAGTTCAAGAACCTGCGGCCCCGCCGGACACGATCGGACCAGCGCCTCTACAGGAGGTCCGATATCGAAGCACTGCTCACCATCAGGGATCTTCTCTACAAAGAAAAATTCACCATCGCCGGAGCGAAAAAACAGCTCTCTCTCGCCGGCGGCCGGACAGGACCGGCCGCCACAACCAGTGAGAGCCACGGCAATCTTCTGAAGGACATCAGAAAAGAACTGCGGGACATCCGGAAAATACTGGGCTGATCGGGACGATCGAACCACGGATACAACAATCCCGGCACTATTATTCGCACAGGGTACCGGCTTACTTGCCCTTTGACTTGCGCTTGGAAGCCTTCAACGGGTTGATCTTCTGCCCCGCGGACGCGCTCCCGGCCTTGACATGGGCCGCGCCGACGCAGCGACCGAAAGACCACTTGCCGGCGGGATCCGGATAGAGCATACAATACCGGCCGCCCGAGTACTCGACGATCCTTCCGCACCCGGCGCACTGCTCGACGATGGTGTGGCAGGTTCCGCCATTGTAGCCACAGCCGTTCTTCGCCATAAAAACACACTCGACGCCCGCTTTTACAGTCTGACAAACCATTGGTACAATCACCTCTCTTTCGTTTTTTCCCAATAAAAAAACCGGCCTTCCGGGAACCATCACCAAAGGCCCGCACAGACAGGCTTTGCGTCCCCGTTACCAGTTGGTCGCGCGGGGAATAACAAAAACAAAAAACCCTGTCAACAAAAATCCGCCTGCCGACGAGGCACATTCCGTCATTTCGAGGAGCGAAGCGACGAGAAATCTTTCTCCCGGCGGCGGCCAGTTCCGGATTGACAGGACCCGTTCCGGTAACGTATTAATCGAGAATACAGCGATATTCGGGAACCGTCCCCACAGGACCATCGTATGAACCGCGACCACGAGCGGGAGGTCATCGCCTCCGTTCTCGCCGGCGACCGGCAGGCCTACGCCGCCCTCGTCGATGCCCATAAGGCCGCCGTTTTCAACCTGGCCTACCGAATGACGGGCAACGCCTCCGACGCCGAGGACCTTGCCCAGGAAACCTTCATCAGGGCCTACAATAAGCTCTGGCGCTTCGATCCCGAGCGGCGTTTCTTCACCTGGCTCTACACCATTGCCCTCAACCTGTGCCGCAATCACCTGAAGCAGAGCAAACAGTCCCTCTCCCGCGATACGGCCTGGAGAGAAAACCGGGACGGGGAAGACGCCGAACGACGCGAAGCGGACCAGCCCGAGGGGGTTCTCCTGGAGCATGAGGAGCACAGGCGGCTCCAGGCCGCCCTGCTGGAACTGCCCGCCGACACGCGGGAGGCCCTTATCCTGCGCTTCCAGGACGACCGGCCCTTCGAGGACATCGCCGAGATATGCGGTATATCCCTCAGCTCGGCTAAAATGAGGGTCTACAGGGGGCTGGAGAAACTGCGGGATATCATGGATCGGGATGGCCCCGCCAGCGGCTCGTTCGTCACGGAACAATAATTGTCAAGTACGGTGATTCCGCTCATTGTGTCATCGAGAGGAGCATCGCGATTTTGTCATTTCGAGGAACGAGGCAAATTCCGTCATTGCGGTGAGTACCCACATACCCTCAATGCGATGAGTATCCACATGCCGTCATTCCGAGGAACGAATCAAATTCCGTCATTGCGAGGAGCGTTATAAAGTCCGTCATTCCCGGAAGCGAGGCACATTCCGTCATTCCGAGGAGCGTTATAAAGTCCGTCATTCCCGGGAGCGTAGCAAATTCCGTCATTTCGAGGAGCGAAGCGACGAGAAATCTTTCCTTTTCTTTTCATCGTCCTGCCGCGCCCTTGAAAGATTTCTCCCTCCGGTCGAAATGACGGAACAGGGCGTCGAAGTAGACGGTGAGGGAGGCCGAAAAAACGGCTGGGAGCGGCCGAAAAGACGGTGAGGAGCGATCCCACCCCGTCATTCCCGGAAGCGCGAAGCAAATTCCGTCATTGCGGTGAGTACCCCCACACCGTCATTCCCGGGAACGAAGCAAATTCCGTCATTTCGAGGAGCGTTATAAGGTCCGTCATTTCGAGGAGCGAAGCGACGAGAAATCTTTCCTTTCCTTTTCATCGTCCTGCCGTGCCCTTGAAAGATTTCTCCCTCCGGTTCCCTCCGGTCGAAATGACGAAACAGGGCCGTCGGGAACGGTTCGATAACGACGGCCCCAGCCCCGGGACAAAAAACAGCTCTTCACTTAGTGGGGAGAAGTGTGATACGTTCGTGCAAAGACATCGGAAAGAAGGGGCGCGCCCATGGAACGACACATGATCAGGTTCAACTGTCGGATAGCCGTGGCACTGATTGTGGCTCTGGTTTTATTTGCAGCCCTTCCGTCAACGGTTGCCCAGGCCCGCAGCCGGGCGGAATGGGAAACGGGCGCGGTTGTCCGCGCGGAGGCAAAGGAATGGCGTGACATGCGTGACTGGTGCCGGCAGTGGACGGAAGACGATCCGGAACATGCCGGGGCCTGGGTTTTCCTGGGGTTCGCCCAAGGCAGACTCAAGCGTTACTCCGAGGCCATAGAGGCCTACCATCGGGCCGTAAGCATCGCCCCGGACTATGCCGAGGCCTGGTATAACCTGGGGACCACCTACTACTACCTCAACCGCAACCGTGAAGCGGTTGACGCCTACCGCCGGTTACTCCGCATCGAACCGGACCGCGCCGGTGTCTGGTTCTACCTGGGGGTTTCCTACGGCAAACTCAACCGCTACGACGACGAAATCGAAGCCTACCGCCAGGCCGTCCGTATCGCTCCGGAGTATGTCGAGGCCTGGTTCAACCTGGGGATTGCCTACCACCTCGTCGGCAACCGATCGGCCGCCCTGGACGTGGTCCGGGAACTCCACCGCATCGATCCGGCCCGGGCCACCCGGCTTTCCGGCATCGTTGCCTCCCGGTGAGAGAATCGACAAGCGCCGGTTTCCTGCCTGTGGACTGCCGCGAAACCTCCACGGTTCCGCCGCCGGGTCAAATCTTTATTCTTGACGATCACCCTGAAAACGCCGTCATTTCGAGGAGTACCTTATAGCTCCGTCATTTCGAAGAGCATAAAAACTTCCGTCATCCAGAGAGCCCTTACACTTCCGTCATTTCGAGGAGCGAAGCGACGAGAAATCTTTTGTTCATTACCCTCCACCGATCCCTGTCTGACATGACCCGTCATGGCAGCATGGTATAGTAACGTGGTATTCAAAGATATCCGGCAGCCCCCTCCCGTTCCTGTGACTTTTCACCGCCGCTGCCTGTATATGATATATAGAGAAAGATCAGAAAGAGCACAGGAACAGGAACAATGGCAATGAGCGACGATCCCCGGAAATACAGTGATCTCCTGAAGCTGTTGCAGACGACGCCGAAACGGGACATCTCCGCAGGCTTTACAGAACGGGTGATGGAGGGACTCCCCGAGGAAGTCCCTTTCCTTCACAGGATCGCGGGATTCTGGATCAGGTATTTCTGTAAAAGCGCCGAGCCGCGGGAAGGGCGCCCCTTTCGCCCGGACTATCGGGAATGCCCGCTGTGTCTTGCCCTGGCGGGTTCATTTTACCTTGTCTTCGGCATCGTTCTCCTGGCGGGGCTGAACCTGTCAGGCACCGTGTCCATGCTGGACCGATGGACCATACTGATTCCATGGGCCAGCATAGCGGCGGCGCTCTGGCTTTTCGGTCTCACCGCCCTCATGATCAGGGGAGGCGAAAGGGTCCTCAAAGGAACAAGGGCGGGCACGATGATCTTCACTGTCGCTGTTCCGGGAGCCATTATTCTCATTGCAGGTACCACGAACCCCCCGATCATGTACGCTCTTTTCACAATGTCGGCGGCGACGGCCTGCATGGGGGGACTGCTCTATTACCAGGTAGCTGTTTTTTCGAAAGCGAAGGATGACGCCCCTGTAAAAGGTCCGAATTTTCCAAAAGTAGCTTTGTAACTCATTGGAAATATTGAGCTCGATTTTCAAAATTCGCCATTGTTCGATTTCTTGCGAGGACGTCAAGGATGAAAACGGCCCGAATAACGGAGAAATAGCCGCCTGAAAGACCTGTGGAGGAGATAATGAGTGCCATGAGGAGGAAATATAAAGGGGGATCCAAGGGATTCACAATCATAGAGCTGGTTGCTGTACTCATTCTTCTGGGTATTATGGCAGCACTGGCCATAGCGAGAGTGGGAGACACAAGCACTTACGATCTGAATTCCCAATTGGAGGCAGTGAAAAACCATCTTCGCTATGCCCAGATCAGAGCTATGAATACCGATACTGCCTGGGGCATTCATTTCACAGAATCCTCCTACTATCTATTCGAGGGTCTGGGTTCAGAGACACCCGTGGTGATACCTGGAGAAGACGCCACAATAGATATGGACGCCAAAAAATCTAAACTAAGGTTTACTTCGCTACCGGCAGGGGGGAGGGTCACCTTCGATACCTTTGGAAGGCCCGTTAATGCATCTGAAGATCCGGAAACAGTCAACATAAGAATTTCAACGAACGGTTCAGCGATAGTAATTACAAGGAATACTGGATTTATTCCCTGAACCACAATTGGCAATGTGTAGAAATTATTCATATATATATTTTTAGCTAGGTGAAGCGCTATGAAAAGAAAAAAAAGCGGGAAAAGTATCGGAGGTTTTACCCTGATCGAAGTGATCGTCTCCCTCGTTCTGGTCGCTATCCTCGGAACGTTGCTGTTCACGATCCTTGGATCCAGCTTGAGTCAGAGCGCACAGAATCTGATCGCTGTTCGGACCACGTACGACGTGAGTACTGTCGTGGAGAACATGACCTCGCATTATAAGGAACTTGTGGCGTTATATGATGAGTCTGGACCGACGCCACTTGCTGCATTGAGCAGCGCGATCGGTAACGAGGGCAGCTCGTACAATAATGACTACGGTAAATATAAAGTTGTCGGCAAAGGATATGTCACATTTGCCTGTACACCCGAAAAAAACTGTTCAGGAACTCCAGGCGGATCAAGTCTTTTGAAAGTTACAATTGCCGACCCGACTGAAAAATTTAGAATAACGACACTATATGCGCAACAAGCTTTCTAGTGGATATGTTCATATAATTGTTGATTTAATAGGAGCTCGCCATGAAGAACGAGTCCGGATTCACCCTTATTGAGATCATCGTAACCCTTGTTCTTGTCGGAATTCTAGCTGCTGTTGCCGGCATTGGAATCGTTTCCGGGGTAAAAGGATATCTCTTTGTTAGAGACAATACCGAGGTTGCCGGGAAGGCTCAAGTCGCCCTCGCGAGGATGTCGAGGGAATTAATTGACCTTCGGGATATACCAAATGCTGCAGCGAATGCGCAGGTTTCTTCCATCGCTTTTCACAAAGTATGGACATCCACCGCCATTGGTCTTGACGGCCAGAACATCCTGCTCGCAAGTGGTGGTCATACTACAACCCCAAGCCACCGGAACGGCGATGTTTTGATTGACCAGGTCGAGTCATTGAGCTTTCAATATATGAGCGGAGCTGATGTTTGGAATGTCGGCGATAATATCAATGAACTATCTCATATCATTGTCAATCTTACCTTGAGCGGTGCGGGAGAGGGTTCCGACTTTGTCTTTAATACGGTAGTGCATCCACGCAATAACGGAAACATCGGAGGTCCGGCACCGCCAACCCCTGACGACCTGCCTCAGATCAGCCCAGGGTGTTTCGTCGCCACCGCCGCCTATGGTAACTCGTTTGACCCCAGGGTCATCATACTTAAGCAGTTCAGGGACCGATATCTCATGACTTGGCCCGGTGGTCGATCCGCAGTTCGTTTGTACTATGACAAAAGTCCTTCGTTGGCGGAGCTGATTAACGACAAGCCCAGCCGACAAGTGATCGCAAGAATCATGCTTGCTCCTGTGGTCGGCCTGTCGTTTCTTTTGCTGTATGCTAAAGAAACCATGCTATGCATAATCCTTTTCATTGTGATCGCAGCTTGGCTTTCAAGGTACGCCGTCAAGCGCCGGTCCTTTTGGAACCTTGATAAAGAGAGGCAACTTTTATGAAAACAAAGCTATTTAAACAAACTGAAAAGGGATCAGTTCTGATTGGCATCATAGCCACCATGGTGATTATGTCTGTCTTGGGGGCTGCCATGTATTCCATGACGTCAACATCAGTCATATCAGGCGCAAGCGGCCATATTTCAAAAGCTGCTTACTATCTTGCGGAATCAGGTTTTCGTTACGCGGCCGCCGAATATCTGACAGTAACAGATTCAGGCAACAACGGCCTTAACAATGATCAGAACCAAATGGCAGACAACTTGAACGGTCGGATATTGTCGTTGTCCCCCGGAGGAACGATTGAACTTGCAGTTATCCCCTTTCATTGTGTTACATCGGGTACTCACGCAAACGGAGTTACGGCCCTGAACGTCAGGTTTGCCGGTGCCACGCCGGCCGGTTTTTCAGTTCCGGGATCGGGTCATCTCCAGATCAGAAGCCAATCGCGGCCGGACGCATCAGCAGATTATACGACATACGTGGATACCTATGAATATTCGAATTTTTCCGGCAACACGTTTACGCTTGAAAGTCCTCTCGTGGTCCGTGCCCCTCTGACGGTTTTACCGGCCTGGACGTCCATCACCGTTATTGCACGTCCAGCTGCTGCCGGAAACATTACACCCGGCACAAATGCCACACTGGCATTACACAATCCCTCAGCAGGAGCGGGATCATTTTTCATGCCCGAAAGAAACGGTAAATTTATGATCGAGGGCAATCCGGTTGTTTATGTCTATGATTACCGGGTCGATGGTACCACTACGACGACATTGCATGGCATATATAATTCTAAATATCCTGACAATAACGATCAATTCAGCGTGGAAACGGATTCTCGCATTATTCCAACTGACTTCTTTCGAATCGTTTCCACTGGTGTTGCGGGAAACGTACGCAGAACGTTGACCTATATCACCCCCGTCGATGTTGTTAACCCGGGCTCAGACGGCACAAAAACAACTGCAACAGATACATTTGATGGTTCTTCAGGTACGCAACCAACTAATTGGCAACCTGTTTTCGGCACGCACAGCATACGATCCCAATCAGGTGGAACCGTGACAGGCGATACAACGGCACAAAGCGCCTTGCGTTTAGACTCATCATACGAATATAGAAGTTCTACTGGTATTGTTCTGGCCCAAGATCTCTTCTTGAGTCTGATTGCCTTGAAACCGGGCCGTCTTGCAAATTTCTGGGCATCTTGGAATGCCCACAACAAGACTTTAAGTTACGATGCCCAGGTAAAGGTTAAGGTGCCTCAACAGCAATATTTCATGGTCGGAGCGAATTTCCGCATGAATCTGTCGAGTCAATCGATAGATGGCCTCTCAAGCCTCGGGGTATCGCTGCAGCGTGGTAGAACCGGTTCCAATTGCACTCTCTTTTTCTGTACGGACCGAGACGGCATTGATAATTCACTAGTGCCTGTTGACAACATGCCCCTCATAGTTTTGTGGAGGAAAGTCGAGAATCAGTCACCCGGACTTGAATGGATCGCCTATAAAGCCATTACCGACACAATACTCTTCAACTCTGGCCACCCCCCCCGCTTCGTTAATGGTGAAAACAGTTATTTCATCCGTGGAGGGAACAGCGGTGCCCGGGCCAATGTGAAAGCAGTGGGCACGACAGACGGTGGTACCACGGGATCGCTTGTTTTATCTCGACGATATTCAACATTTCAGGCAAATGAACCGCTCCATCAACTTGTATTGCAAGGCAGTGTAACTGCGCGGGTTCAGACTGCGTCTGACACCTCAATTACCTACGACAGGGGAACGGACAGCACTACATTAATCATTGTGGCAGGTGATATCATCTGCGGCAGAAACAGCGATGCCCGTGCCCGCGTGACTTCTGTAGGGGCTCGTACAAGATACCGGGACAGCGTCTTTAGTCCTTACTATTATAGAGGAGAGTTATCCATTGAACAAACGGAAGGTACTTTTTCAACGAATGAATTTCTCGATGTATATCGTCCCAACGCCGACTTCAGCGCGCGTTTTGTTTCCCTTGAAGCGCTTACGGACATATTGAATCCCGGCACTGAGACAGTTAAGGACTGGACAACGATCGTACTGCGGATCGAAGAGAAAATTGATACTCCGGACGGCAATGTTAACGACATCAGGGTGTATGTGGGCGACACGAACCAGCATGGAACCCCTGACGGATCACCCCTGGATGCTGAACGCTTCGGAAATTTGAGATGGAGAAGCCCTGTACAGGCAGGAGACGTACGCTGGCCGCCTGAAGAAGGGTGGTCAGACGATCAAGCAGCCAATATTCCATATGATTACTTCACGCTGATACAGAACTGGGTTATCAATCCCAATTTTTCCTCCTCGGTCTGGCTTGCCGGCACTGCTGAAGAGCCGAATGCCATTGTGCGCACAACTCAATATACTACTCACAATCTTGCCAACCACACGCAAAGTGAAATTGGGCTGCACACCTTCGGTTCTGGAATGAACTTAAATACCTATTTTGATGATTTCGGTATTCAGCTGGTGGGAGCAACAACGGGGGGAACCCGGGGATTCACCTCGCCTCTACAGTATTGATGGGTTCGCAACGATACGGGGGACAGCCTTTATCCTATCCCTCGTGTCGTGTTCTGTCCATGGCTCATCGAAAGACCTGTAAAGCGATCCAGGCGGCGACCGCGGCCACCGCGCCGAGAAACATGGCATGAAATGAATGCTTTGCCATTTTCTCCGAAGGAAAGGCGGCCACAAGCAGTGACAGGGCAAGGCAGCCCGCGAAAAGCATCGCGACGTACCACTCCCTCACCATGAAGATTCCGCACAGGAATATGGCGGCCGGAAACAGCGCGGCGGCCCGTTTACCGCAGGCCACGGCGAAGGTTCTGTCGCCTGCGGCCTTGTCGACGTCATGATCCATGATGGTGCTGAAGGCATGAAACCCCATGACGCAGAGGGTAAAATAGTATGCCTGTCCGGGAAGCGCCAGGGCATCATCCACGAAGCTGAAGCCCAGTGCAAAGGGGGCCAGGAAGCCCAGGATGCCTGCGGACGCCACGTCGAGAGGGGGCCTGGTCTTCAGGCGCCAGGGAGGCGCCGAGTAGGTGTAGGCGAGGACAAGCAGCGCCGTGGAGAACAGGATATTCAAGGGATTCAGGGTGGCCGCCGACACACAGAGGAAGAGAACCCCCACCGCCCGGGCAGTTTTCTTTACCAGCCCGTGATACGCGGGCTCCAGCCGTACTCCCCCGATCCCCCCTTTCCGGGGGTTTGCCCTGTCCGAGGCTTCATCGTAGATGTCATTCAACCCGAAGGTGAAGAAACAGAACGGGAAGGACAGGAAAAACATCTGCGCCAGCAGCAGGGGCGTGAACTGGAAGGAGGGATCAGTGAGCCCCTCCCTCCCGTAGGCAAGGCCCATGCAGAACACCAGGGGCAAGGCGATCCAGAGGGGCGGGCGGCTGGTTTTTATCAGGATAAGGAGTGACTGCCGCGCATCAACTGTCCGAACAGACCGGCCGGATTTCTCCATGAGGATACCCCGTCACTCTCCTCTGAGACCTTTAATTAAATTGTGTCATTTCGAGGAGCATGGCGACGAGAAATCCCTGTCCCGGGCAAAGCGAGGGATCTTTCAGACTTCTCACATGCGTTCGAAGTGACAGGGGAACGGTCGAAGTGACAGGAGAGAGGTCGAAATGGCACAATCGACAGGTTTTCAATACAAGTCTCCCTCTTTCTCAAAGCCCTCATGGAGGAATGAGCGCTCCCGCGACGGGCTCAGCTCTCATTCCCGGTGAGGTCCTTCAGGACATCGGCGAGGTCTTCACCGGCGTCGATCTTGTACGTTCCTTCCCCGCCGTCTTTCTCCGATTCGTGGTAGTCGATGGCGGGGGTCCAGTCCGCGCCGGAGTCTGCGGGAACAACGACCCCGCCGGCTTTCCCCTTGGGGGCTTTGGCGACTTCCGCGCCGGGTTGCGGCTGCGGCCGGGGAACGTGCCGCCGGTCAAAGGCGGCAAGATCAAAATACCGGTCGGGATCGGATTCCGGGGTGGGTTTGAATATCGCGCTGGGAGGGAAAAACTTCTTCACCCCGTCGAGGTATTCCTCGACGTATCTCTGGCGGGAGAACATGCCTTCGCTCCGGCTCATGTGCAGAACATTTTCAAGCTGGTGTATCTTGTTTTCCCGGATGCTGCCTTTGACAGCCGTCGTCGCGGACATGATTGACAGCACCGGCACACTGAAGCCGATCCGTTCCATAAACACCAGTTGCTGGACCACCACGTAGGCCAGGGCCGAAGACAACTGGAACCGCACGAATTCCTGGACGCTCAGGCTGAAGGAGTTACAGATCCGGTAAATGGCGTCCTCGACGTTGGTGGCGTGCAGGGTGGCGATGACCAGGTGGCCCGACTCGGCGGCATTCAGGGCCAGGCGGATCGTTTCCGGCTCCCGCAGCTCGCCTACGACGATGACGTTGGGGTCTTCCCGCAGTACGTCGATCAGGCCCTGCTCGAAAGACTGGACATGGGTGTCGAGTTCCCGCTGCTGGATAAAGGACTGTTCCGAGGCGAACCGATACTCGATGGGATCTTCAAGGGTGATCACGTGAAGGCCCCTGGTCTTGTTGATCTCGTTGATCAGGGAGGCTATGGTCGTGGTTTTGCCGCACCCGGTAGGCCCGCAGATCAGGATCAGTCCTTCCGAGAGCCGGCAGATATTCTTCAGACCGGGGTACAGGTTCAACTCCTCGATGGTGGGGATGAAACCGGGGAGAAGACGCACGGCCATGCTCAACCCCCGGGTTGTCCTGAAAATATTGACGCGCAGCCTGACCCTGCTGATCGTGGTGGCAAAGTCGATGGACCACTTGTTTCTCAGCTCTTCCTCCTGCTTCGCCGTAAGCAGCCCGTGAATCAGGCCGTCAACCTCGGCGTGACTGAAGGAGTTTTTCTTGTCGAAGGCGATTTTGCCGTGCCGGCGGTACACCACGGGATGTCCCCCTGTAATGTGCAGGTCCGTCACGCCCTGAACGACCCCTCCTTGCACCATCCTGCTGAATTTTTTCATGCTGTCCCCCTTCGGCGGTTTACGGTCCCGCCCTCAAACGGTGAATTTTGTCATTTTGAGGAGCATCAAGACGAGGTATCCCCCTGTACTATCGTTGCCTTACACAATTTCACGGTGTGGCCGGAATGACAAAACAGAAAGTGTTTCAAAAGTGTTGGCGTTTCAATGAACGAGCTCTATACACTAAAGCGTCCTCCAAAATCAAGCCGTCGGTATGGAAACAGCCACCCGCCGCCTTTGTCACGAATCCCGTGTTCCAAGATTTTGCCGGCGCCTTCCCGTCGAGCCATGATTTCCCTTGCAAAATCGGCATCCTGCTGTATAGGTACAGGGACAGGGAAGGGTGTGTACGAGTACCGGGGTGTTACAGGAAAGGGTGTGCCATGCCTGAGATCAGCGTTATCATACCCGCCTGCCGCGAGGAAGCGGTGATCGGCTCCGTCGTCGCAACGGTCCGGGCCGTCCTCGACGGCGCAGGCAGGTCCCATGAAATCATCGTCGTCGATGACGGTTCCGGCGATGGAACGGCCGATGCCGCCCGCGACGCGGGTGCCCGGGTCATCTCCCACCCCTATAACATCGGAAACGGTGCCGCCGTGAAAACGGGCATCCGCCACGCCGCGGGGGAAATCATCGTCACCATGGACGGTGACGGCCAGCATGATCCCCACGACATACCACGGCTGCTCGAGCCGCTCGGCCGTTACGACATGGTCGTCGCTGCCCGTACAAGCGATTCGGAGTCGTCATTCCACCGCCGCCTGGCAAACGCGTTTTATAACCTCTTCGCGTCATACATATGCAAGCGACCGATCAAGGACCTGACCTCGGGATTCAGGGCCATACAAGGCGATATAGCCCGCGGCTTCGTTTCCCTCCTCCCCAACACATTCTCATACCCTACGACCATCACCATGGCCATGGTCAGGGCGGGGCACAGCCTCGCCTACGTTCCCATCGAGGCACGCCGCCGCGTGGGAAACAGTAAAATCAAACTGGTCCGGGACGGGTCCCGCTTTCTGCTCATCATCGTCAAGATCGCCACCCTCTACTCGCCTCTGCGCATATTCCTCCCCGTAAGCGCCATCATGTTCCTCACCGGTGTGGGATACGGCCTCTTCAGGATCGTCTTCATGGGAGGCCGTTACGGTCCGACGTCGGCCATGCTTATCACCATGTCCGTCGTCGTCTTCATGGTGGGCCTCGTCTCCGAGCAGATCACCCAACTCCGCTACGACCGAAGCGCGGGCAGAGAGTGACCCCGCCGCGGCACCCTTCCAGAGACCGTTGAGCTTTGTCATTTCGAGGAGTGAGACCTTTAATGTTGTCATTTCGAGGAGCGCCTTAAGGTCCGTCATTTCGAGGAGCGAAGCGACGAGAAATCTTTCTTTACTATCGATATGTGTACGATTTCTTCCTCCGGTCGAAATGACACAACCGATAGTTGTTCTATAAAGGTCATCGGAACGCATCGATTGCGACGTACCGGAAGCCGACGCTTCCGGAGACCGTTGAGCTTTGTCATTTCGAGGAGCGCCCTAAGGTCCGTCATTTCGAGGAGTGAAGCGACGAGAAATCCATGTCCCGATCACAGCGAGGGATCTTTTAGACCTCATGGAGATTATTCCCGGTGACAAGAAGTTTCGAGAAAAAACCTTGACACCCGGTGCCGATATGTTATGAGTAGAAAAACTACTCATAACGAGGAATGCATGTCCGACCTTTTCGCGGGACTCATCTCATCAAAAACCAGGATCGGCCTGCTGGTGCGCCTCTTCTTCAACCCCGGCACCCGGGCCTACCTCCGGGAACTGGCCACGGAACTCCAGGTGTCCACCAACGCCGTGCGGGAAGAGCTGAACCAGCTTACCAAAACGCAGCTCCTCACCTCCGAACGAGACGGCCGCAGCGTGTATTACAAGGCGAACACCGAACACCCCCTCTTCCCGGAACTGCGCTCCATGGTGGGCAAGGTCATGGGCCTCGACCAGGTCATGGAGAGCATCCTCACCCGCCTGGGCGACCTCGAAAAGGCCTGGCTCATCGACGACTACGCCGAGGGAAAAGACACGGGCATCGTGGACCTGGTCCTGGTGGGGAACATCGACCGGTACCACCTGAACGACCTGACCCGTAAAACAGAGCGCTACATCAACCGCAAAATCCGTTCCCTGGTACTGACCAGGGAGGAATTCGAGGCATTCCTGCCCACACTCGAAAACAGGCCGCATTATCTGGTGTGGGAGGGGTGAAGTCCGTTGAAAATCCCCCTTTTGTAAAGGGGGATATAGGGGGATCGGGCGAAGCCCGTTGGAAGTCCCCCTTTTGTAAGGGGACTTGAAAGGTTGGCAGGGATGGACCGTTAGCAGGTAAAATCCCCCCTGGCCCCCCTTTCATAAAGGGGGGAACCGGGAAGGGCATAGCGCCTTCCCGTAAGGAAGGCAGGATATAGGGGGATCGGGTGAAGCCCGTTGGAAGTCCCCCTTCGTAAAGGAGAATATAGGGGGATCGGGTGTGAGGCCTTTGAAAACCTATCGATTGTGTCATTTCGACCGTCCAACTTTGTCATTTCGACCGTAGGGAGAAATCTTAAAGATCTCTCGCTTTGCTCGGGACATGGATTTCTCGTCGCTTCGCTCCTCGAAATGACGGATCTTAAGGCGCTCCTCGAAATGACAAAATGAAAGGTCACGCCTACAGGATTGTTACAGAGGTGGCACATGCTGTTGATTAACAATATTTGCGACCTGACCCGCACAACCGAACGCTCCATCAACCGCACAATCCGGCCCCTGGTACTGACCAGGGAGGAGTTCGGGGAATTCCTGCCCACCCTCGAAAGCAGGCCGCATTATCTGGTGTGGGAGTAAAAACAGCAATATTTTATGCCCCGATTGCAACATCTTGATAAAAGGCGGACGCATTAACAATGCTTAAAAGAACAAAGCGTTTTATTGAAAAAAGAAAATCGATCAATGCGGGAAATTACCACACGAGACATTATACGCGTACTGTGCATCGTGCACTTGCCATCATAGGCAGTCTCGGCGAAGCAAGGTCAATTCTGGATATAGGGTGCAACCAAGGATTGACAAGTCGACTCCTTCTGGAACGCACACAGGCAGATCAGATAACGGGAATAGAACTCTCCAGATCGACCGTTGACAAAGACCTGCTGTCAGATGAGAGGTTCAAATTAATAGAGGGCGACATTTGCGAGCTGCCCTTGGCTGGCTATTATGACGCAATTATTTATGGTGCGGTACATCATCACATAGTGCGGAAGCATGGTCTGAGTGAAGCCGTCCGGGTGCTGCAAAAAATCGCCGAATCATGCAGGGGTAAACTTTTCTTTGAAACAGGCCACATTACTGAAGGTGGAAGGTGGGCGTGGCAAAGAAAGCTCCGCCAATACTTTAAAACCGATGAAGAACACATTTATTATTTGCTGCGATCAATAGAAGAAATGATTGCGGGTTTCGAAGTAATAGGTCGTTTCCGGATTCATGGTGTTAAACGCTGGCTGCTGTGCATCAACATGAAGGGTGAGGCTCAGCTGACTAATTCTTGCGCACCAGGCGGAATGAACTGGGATAATTTCTCCGACACTGATGAAACTGAAAAATATACCCGAAACTTCGGTAGCAAAAAACAGAGACTATTGCCAATTATCAATGAACAGAATAATGGACCGGTTGAGTTTCAAAAACGAAAGATAGGGGAGAGTGTCTATTTCGTAAAAAAAGCTCTGCATTCAAAAACATCCTTAATGCAGGAGTATCATATAGGACGAGAGCTTATGGAGACGTGGGCTGTTCAGCCTCTCTCCATGCCATCATCGAATACGATTATTTTTCCGTTCATCGCAGGGAAAAAGATTGTTGGCGATGTCCAATCCTTCTCAATCAGGGAGCGCAAGTTAATATCTGGTCAGATCACGAAGATATGGGATCGTTGCCGAATAATCACATTACACTGGCCCAAAGGGATAATGACGCCAATACCCGATAGTGCTGTTTTGTCACAAGTTGTCGATCTGAATCCCAACAACTTTCTAGTGGAACAGTATGACGGTCAACCACGGGTGAGGGTGGTCGACTTCGAACCTCGATCAAACCATTATCACTGGAAGAATAAACTGCACATTGCCAGCATGCTTATAGCATTGAAGCATCATAGAATTCGTGCTGTTGGTTTGGGATTGTCAGGATTTTGTGAAGGTGTGATCTGTCTGTTGAAATACCAAAGCAAAAGCACAGGTGAACGGATTCGTGACGGGCAACCTTCGCTTTCATCAGCCATCATGGCAGAAATCCGATCACTTGTCGGGAAAACGGTGACATCTCTAATTCCGAGTTTCTATGAAGAATAACTCAACTAAAAACTATTCTCGGGTGGTCCTGTGGCTATCCTGGCTCCTCGGGCTGACTCTTTTCGGACTGATATTAATGCAAGTGTGCAAATCGGGCGCACTTGCATTTATTTTTTATTTTTCCCCGAAGATTGTAATTCCATGGCTGATTACTACTTTTCTTGCCCGGCTTTTGATGGTGGAAGTGTTTGTGCGGCCGATTCAGTTACTCGGAGTCACAATGCGTCGAATGTCGGCTTTCTGGCTCGGATGGTTGCGCACTTTTTTCAATCAGATGATTCCCCTGTCGGGCATCACGCTCATTGCGGCCTACTGCAAAAGACACTGCGGTCTCGCCTGGGGAGAGCTTGGGGCTTTATCGTCCCCTTTATATTTTCTTTCTCTCGCGGCAACGGGAATTTTTGCAACGGGCTCAATTATTCTCGGGGCCGACAAGCTGGGAAACTCCTTTGTACCCGTGGCAGTTCTTTCGGTTTTGATAACCAGTCTTTCCATTGCGATAATTGCCAAGGGCTCGGTCGTGCTTGTCTTCCTGCCGGCAGGTGTGCGGCGCCGTCTGGATACAATGGAGCGATCCCTTCGATTGTTTGAGGGGCATGGTCAGCTTTTGTCTCGCTTGTTTGTCTCCTACGGCGGGATACTGTTATTGCGCTGTATTCGATTGTGGCTGTTGTTTTTTCTGGGAACGAACCTGAATCTCGGCGTTCAGGAGATACTCCTGCTTGCGGCTATAAGCGAGTTCGGCTTTCTTGTTCCCCTCATACCGGGTGGGATCGGTGTTCGAGAAGGTGCCCTGATATCAGTGGCCTGGATGCTTGGACTCGATATGGAAATTGTTGCGGCTGTCGCTCTTATGGACAGATTGTTCAGCATTGTTCTGGTTGCCATCATGGCGATACCTGCATATTTTGTCCTGAGAAAAGAGATCGTAGCAGTGGCAGAATAGCTCGTCGGCAGGGTTCACAAATTTCGCACGCCGGCTGTGAATGCGAGATCGCCACAGGCAACTGTCAGCATCGAAGGATATCTTTGAACAGGTCGCCGTACTTCCCCGCCAGCACTTCCCAGTCAAATTGTTCCGTTGACATTGTCGGTCCTGCCGACCGGGCCAAAATGCATCTCAGATTTGTGGTTGAAAACAAAATATTGAGAGGAAACGGTAAAAGGATTAACTTTACCCCGGAATTAGGGAGCAGACCGATATTTTTTGATTGTTTCAGCAGACAATGAATTGCCATGTGCTATGCCGCAAGAGTGGATTAAATAATCTGCAATCTGCTTCGAAGGTCTAGGCAAATCTATCGGAACCGGCCTGAAGTCCTTTGCCATTGCGAGGAATTCTTCCAGCATCTGATTTTTGAACCCCCATAGCATGGCGTTAATTCCGATTCCGTCGCAACGTTCTGTTTTATTTCTCAGCACCAAACAGGGCTTACACAGGTAACTGCATTCTTCCTGGATGCTTCCCCCATCAGCGAGTACCATTTTCGCGTTACGCATCAGGGCCGTGAAGCTTACGTAATCCTGCATCTCCATGATTTTCACGTCCGAAGACAGTCTATTGTGCAGATTGTATCGAGTGAGGTATCTGCGTGTAGGCTTGTGCGTTACGAAGATCACAGGTAATTCTTCAGACACACGATTTATGAGTGAAACCACTCGTTCAAGGCGGTTGCGGTTTGTGATCGTTTCAAGCCTGTGGCATGCAGCGAGGGCATAGGGTTCTTGCGGTATAGATATTGTAGCAGGCACAGTTTCAGCGAAATGTAGCGCGTCGACTACGGTGTTCCCATCAACGGGGATCACTTTTCCCGGAACATTCATTTGATTCAGATGGCTCAAAGCGTCTGCGGAGGGTGCGAACAAAACATTGCAACGCTTCATGCAGTAGACGCGGATCAGTTCTTCCGGGAAAGGGTGAAGGTAGTCATAGCTTCGTAGCCCCGCTTCAACATGTCCCACCTCAAGCCCAGCTGCCCGAGCCAGCGAAACGCCAAGAAGTGTGCTCATAGTGTCACCGTGTACAAGGCATATGCCTCCACCGGGAAACACTTTTTCTCGTAGCCACTTTTTTCCAAAAATACAGTAAGAACTAAGCCGAACAGCCCATCGCAAAGCAGATGCTATACTCGTAATATCACGCTTATTGTCACTAAAACTGAAATCCGGCTCTCGAATTTTAAAAACTTGCCTGAGAGATCGGGTAAAGTCCCCGTGTTGACCACTGTCAATATAACGAAAGGCAATATTCCTGTGCTGGAGTTCCGCCATAATGGGAGCCATTTTTATGAACTGTGCTTTCGTTCCAATGAAAAACTGTATCATTTCTCCAACTCGCTGATCCTTTAGGGCAGGGCGGTATCCGAGTGTCTATCTACACCGAACTGCTCGTTTAAGCAATGATTTAGATGAAAAAGCCGTCGGTTCATGGAGAGTATAATGACTTCCGCCGCAAGGTTCGTGACCGGAGCGATCATTCCTTCAACATGCTCCACGCCGTCGGTGAAGCCTTTCCAGAAGCCCCGGTCTCCTTGAGACTCTTGGACAAGGAGAGGAGCCTGTACGCAGCCGGCAGGTGATACCCGTGGTTACGGCGACGGCGTCGATGATGATGAGGACCGCGTGACCCGGTTCTATCCCTCCGCGGGCCGGTGTGCCTTCCGGTGAACTCCACGGGGCCTCGTCTAGTCGTCCGCCCGTAGGGTATGGAACGACTCTCTGTGATGACAGTATCTGTTCCTGCCCCGATCAAGGAGATTCCGGGACGGCATGGAACCTTTTCCCGGGTGTACCCTCCCAATCGCTGCAAGCCTGCTGATTCGTTCATAGAGCATTGAACGCTTCGCTGCCGGCAGATACCGAGCGATGAGAAGCGGGTGGGGGCGTCGTTTCATAGGGCCTTTGATGTCCGTTATTCCGGAGGGCGACGAGGAATCGTTTCCCTTCCGTGGAGGCACGGACCCATGAAAAGGAAGGCTGTGTCATCCCTTGTTGTTTCGCTGTTTTCTGATGGTCCGGGTTGTTCTTGACGCCTTCAGAGCCGGTCTGTGACCCGGCGGGGGCGGGGACAGCGGGAGTAAGTTAAATAGGTAAGTACGTCCCCCTATTTGTAGCCATCAACATATAGGCATCTTTCATGTTTTCTTCTAGTTCTTCAAGCGTTTCGCCCTGAGTCATGATTTCTGGATGTTCAAAAAGCTTACCCACCCAAAACTTTTCCCCTTTCCAATAGATCATTTTCAGTCTTGTTTCCATTCCGTGTCCTCCCTGCAATCTTGTTCAAACATAAAATACCATAGAGAGAAAAAATAGGGAATGTTGCCTCTGTTTTCTTGGGCCGAACGTTCAAGCTCACCGGCGCGCCAAACGCAAGCGAAGAGCCGCTTTTGGCGCGTCCGAGTGCAGCGCAATGGCAGGTTTCTTATAGATGAACAATTTCGACATCATCCCATTCCCTGTGCAAATATTCAGCGACAAGTCTGCGATGACAATGCTCGGGTGTGGTCTCGCTGCAAAGTAGGCACCCACCATCAAGAATGCTCTTATCGACCTTATCTTCTATGTGGCGTGCGGCCATCAATGATAAGAACTGCAGTTCGTAAGTAGCCCAGTCACCGCCATTCTTTTTGTAGGCATCGAGAATATCTTGGGTCGGCGCTAATTCCGGCAAATGAACATAATCGATCTTGCAGATTTCACGGAGGAAAAACTTTAAGTCGTTCTTTTTTGTAAATCCCGCCAGCTGTGAGACATTATTGAGACGGGCATCGACAACGCGAATAAGCCCCGGCTGCTTTAGGCGAGTAAAGAACTGCTCCGCGCTTTTTTTTGTAAAACCTATAGTAAATATTTTCATGACACCGCAACCCGTTCTTCTTTGGCCATTGTCTCGTCCTGATATGCAACACGCTCACCTTGCATTAAATAGGCATCAGCCATGAATTCCTCTCGGCTTTTAAACATGTCGCCTTCCGATAGCTTCCAAACGGCAAGAAGACGAGACTCCATGGCTTCATGAGACTCCAGGGAGCCATCAGTCAAGATGTGATTGACTGGGATGCCAGTTTCGGAAAGCTTGCGTGCCACTAATAATGCCCTGTGACATTCGATAGGATCTTTCTCGGCGCACATGAGCGCAATGCGGTACCGGTTAATGCCTTGAACTACGCGATCGATTCCTTCAAGGAATATCGGCTCTTTGGCTAATCGTTCATACTGAACTCTGCCTTGTTTGTAGCAGGCTGGATTTTCACTCCGTGCGCCTAACTCTTTGCCGAGAAAAACGTAAGCGATGCCTGCTGCCGTCAACGCAGTTTTCAACGGTTCTCGTGAATATTGCGGCACATACCGGCTATATGGGTGTGACCGAACATCACCGAGAGCGGTAATGTCATGCCGGCGCAACAAATCCATGAAGACGGTAATTTCATAATTTGAATGGCCAATGGTGTAGATCTCTGATTTCATGTGAACCGCTCCGCGTACAGAACAGCCGCTATAAGTTTATAGTAATAGCCTTGGTAGGGGTCGCCAAGGCTGATACATAGTACTGGACTTGGTATGACATATTGACCGTCATCACGTGCAAGGAAATTCCGTTCAACTACGGGGTCTGTAACATCCATGCGGTATGTCGCCCCTCTGTATATAAACTCGCCGCGCACTGCACGCTTGGAATTCGGGTATTCCGGGGCCTTGCGACCCACCAGCAGGCGTAAGCGCTCGGCTGATACAAGATAAAGAGAAGCTCCATCTTCTTCTTGTCCAACCGCTACCCGGTTATTGAGGCCGGCGTAGCTGCTCTGCCCCAAGCCCCACAGGTTCTCAGGGTTGTCCAGCCAAGCCTGGATGTCGCTCCAAGACAGATGACTACCCACTGAGGTGGCAACAGAGCAACAGGAAATCTTGAGAGAATTGGGCGTCTCGTCGATCCCCGCAGTACTCTCATGAAAATGTAGTGTATAAAATGAACCCTGAAAATCTGTATAGCATTAATTAGTCGATCCTGAAAAACCCATTTTTAGAAAGTGGTTCTGTAGGAACCGATTTTTTGGCAAGCAGAAAGCCATTGTAAAATTAGACGCAAAAAAGCAGCTGCCCACTGCAGCAGCTTGGCAAA
>Ga0172382_10002092_pt1 | contig 34108 bp, 22 predicted proteins | sample Leawel138RmetaG_FD_122245 | JGI IMG/M metagenome (GOLD analysis project Ga0172382, IMG submission 122245) | Leachate microbial communities from a municipal landfill in Southern Ontario, Canada - Leachate well 138R metaG | ecosystem: Engineered > Solid waste > Landfill > Unclassified | place...
ATCAGCGCCACGGTGTACCCCGGCAGCAGCGGTATCGTGGATATCGAACGCGAGGTCAATCTCGGCCAGCCGATCCACTCCAAGGGGGTGATGATCCTCACCGGTTATCTTGGCAGTCGCTATGCCCAGGATCATCAGCTGGAGATCTCCGCGAGCATCGCGCTGGAGCAGTCCTATGGCTATATCGATGGCGACAGCGCCTCGCTGGGCGAGGTCTGCGGACTGATTTCCGCGCTGTCGCGGGTACCCTTGAAACAGTGTTTCGCCATTACTGGCTCGATCAACCAGTTCGGTGAGGTGCAGGCGATCGGCGGGGTCAACGTCAAGATCGAGGGTTTCTTCCGGCTATGCGAGGCGCGCGGCCTGACCGGTGAGCAGGGCGTCATCATTCCACGGGCCAACGTGCCGAACCTGATGTTGCATCAGACCGTGCTGGATGCGGCCAAGGCCGGGCTGTTCCATATCTACGCGGTGGATAATGTCGACCAGGCACTCAGCCTGCTGGCCGGTGAGGATGCCGGTACCCCGGATGCCGAGGGCAAGTTCCCCGAAGGCTCGATCAATGATCGGGTAGTGCAACGGCTCAAGATCATCAATCACCGTGGTCAGCACAATGAGGAAAACCGGGAGGTGCCGGAGGAAGCGCCGGGTATCGAGCCGCTGATCAAACCGTGAACAGCTTGCCGGACCCCAGGTCCGGCAAGCCCTGGCGCGGCCTTTCCCAGCCTTGTCTACAGAGTTATCCACAGTTTGTGTGGAAGACTTGTGCGGGGTCATTTTTCTACTGGCTTGTCAATAACCCGTTTTCGGGAAACTGTGGCGCACTGCGCATTTTTCGCTGGACAAATCACAAAAGCCCGGCAATTCGCCAGCTGTAGCCATTCTGCCACTAGCCCCGGATGGGCTGCTGCCCGAGTTGATGGTTTTTTGAACGACTTCTTCCAGCGCCTGTCCCGGCATGGCCCAGCGGTACTTACTACAAGCCTGCTCACAGAGTTATCCACAGTTTATGTGCACAACCGCTCCTGTCTGCGCGACAGGCTTGGAGGGTCGAGATGGAACTCGACCCTCCAATGTCAGCATCCGGCTTCACCTTAATCGAACAGGACTCCCAGGGCCTCGTCCAGCCGGGTAACCGGCACCACCTGCATGCCCTTGGGGGATTCCTTGGGCGCGTTGGCCTTGGGCACGATGGCGCGGGTGAAGCCGTGCTTGGCGGCTTCCTTCAGGCGCTCCTGCCCGCTGGGCACCGGGCGGATCTCGCCGGACAGGCCCAGTTCGCCGAATACCATCAGGTCCATCGGCAGTGGACGGTTGCGCAGGCTGGAGATCACCGCCGCCAGCAGCGCCAGGTCCGCCGCGGTTTCCAGCACCTTGACCCCGCCGACCACGTTGACGAACACATCCTGATCGTAGGTCGGCACCCCGCCATGTCGGTGCAGTACCGCCAGCAACATGGCCAGACGGTTCTGGTCCAGCCCGAGGGTGACCCGCCGTGGGTTGCCCAGGTGGCTGGTGTCGACCAGTGCCTGCACCTCCACCAGCATCGGCCGCGACCCTTCCCAGGTGGACATCACCACGCTGCCGGGAATCGGCGCTTCGTAGCGCGAGAGAAAGATCGCCGAGGGGTTGGCGACTTCCTTCAGGCCCTTGTCGGTCATGGCGAATACGCCCAGCTCGTTGACCGCACCGAAGCGGTTCTTCACCGCACGCAGCATGCGCAGGCGACCATCGGCCTCGCCTTCGAAGTACAGCACGGTATCGACCATGTGCTCGAGTACCCGCGGCCCGGCCAGCGAGCCTTCCTTGGTCACGTGGCCGACCAGGAAGATGGCCGTACCGCTCTGCTTGGCATAGCGCACCAGCAGCGCGGCGCTTTCACGCACCTGGGCGACACCGCCGGGGGCCGACTGCAACTGTTCGGTGAAGATGGTCTGGATCGAGTCGACCACCATCACCTTCGGCTGTTCGCGGCGGGCGGTGGCGATGATGCTTTCGATGCAGGTTTCGGTCATCACCTTCAGCTTGTCTTCCGGCAGGCTCAGGCGCTTGGCGCGCATGGCCACCTGCTGCTGGGATTCCTCGCCGGTGACGTACAACGCCGGCATGTCCTGGGCCAGGCGACACAGGGTCTGCAACAGGATGGTCGACTTGCCGATGCCCGGATCGCCGCCGATCAGCACCACCGAGCCGCCGACCAGCCCGCCGCCGAGTACCCGGTCCAGCTCGGAAGAGCCACTGGGCTGGCGCGGCATCTCCTCGGTGGAGACCTCGGCCAGGGTCTTGACCTGGGCCGCTTCTCCGGCCCAGTTGCTGGCACGCGGGCCGCCGCTGCCGCCAACCGGTGTAGTATCTATCACGGTCTCGACCAGGGTGTTCCACGCCCGGCATTCTGCGCACTGGCCGGCCCATTTGGTAAAGGTGGCGCCACACTCGGTGCAGCCGTAGAGTCGTTTGTTCTTCGCCATTGCCGTTCCATTGAACCTGTTTTCTGTCAGCCGTCACTATACTGTTCGGCACGCAATAAATCCTGACGCAGGCGACAAAGATGCCGGAGCACCATCTCAGCAAGAAAGCATTCAAACGGCAGCGGGCCGAGCTCAACGAGCAGCTGCTGGAGGCGCAGTACGAGCTGCGCAAGGCGAACAAGGGGCCGGTACTGGTGTTGGTCAGCGGCAACGACAACGGTGGCAAGGCCGAAGCCATCTACAGCTTCTACGAATGGCTGGACAACCGCTTCCTCGATACCCGCGCCTTCGCCTTGCCCCAGGGGATCGAACAGCGCATGCCGCACCTGTGGCGCTACTGGATCAGTCTGCCCGGACCGGGCAAGCTCGGCTTCTATCTCGGCTCCTGGTACCACCAGCCGCAGATCCGCTACTGCCGTGGTGAAATCGACGCTGAGGCGTTTCAACTGCAGATGGAGGAGATTGCCCGCTTCGAGCGATTGCTGAGCGAGGAAGGCGTGGCACTGGTCAAGCTCTGGCTGCAGATCGAGCAGCCGTCGGGTGGGGAAGGCACAGCGCAGGAGCTGGAGCAGAGCGTGGTGATGCGCGAGTGGGGGGATCTTGGTTCGGTGGATCATGAGCAGGTGATGACCTCCACGCAACTGATGAGCGAGCTGACCTCGACCCCCTGGGCGCCCTGGATAGCAGTGCCCAGTGATGACGCCCACTACCGTGATATTCGCGTTGGCCAGATAGTGCTGCAGCAGATTCACCAGTTGCTGGACAAGCAGACCAGACGTCCAGCACCGACCCCGCTGCTGCCTGCGCCGCTGGTGCGCCTGCAACAGGTGGATTACCGCCTCAAGCTGGGCAAGCAGCAATACAAGCAGCAGCTCAGGCATTATCAGGCGGAGCTGCGCGAACTGGTGCGGCACCCGGCCTTTGCCGAGCGCAGCCTGCTGCTGGTGTTCGAAGGTACCGATGCCGCCGGCAAGGGTGGCGCCATTCGCCGCATCACCCAGTGCCTGGACCCGCGTTACATGCGCGTGCACGGCACTCGCGCGCCAACCCATGAGCAGCGCCTGCAACCCTATCTGCTGCGTTTCTGGCGGCGAGTACCTACCCCCGGTCGGGTTGCCATCTTCGATCGCAGCTATTATGGACGGGTGTTGGTCGAGCGGGTCGAACGCTTCTGCAGCCGCCGGCAATGGCAGCGTGCCTATGACGAGATCAACGATTTCGAGGCGCAGCTAAGCGCCAAGGGCACCCTGGTACTGAAGTTCTGGCTGGCCATTACCCAGGATGAGCAGTTGCGGCGCTTCAAGGCCCGGGAGCGCTCCCCGCTCAAGCATTACAAGCTGACCGAGGAGGATTGGCGCAACCGCGAGCGTTGGCCGCACTATGAACAGGCGCTGAACGATATGCTGGCGCATACCGATACGGTTCTGGCGCCCTGGTACATCGTACCCGCCGAAAACAAACGCTACGCGCGGGTGGAAGCGCTGAAGATAGTCTGCCAGGCGTTGCGCCAGGCGCTGAAATAAGCTGCAGAAATACCGCATCAGCTCAGGTATTGCAGACGGCTATTCGCCCGAGCGACGTCAGCGGTGATGGCACCGCGGGGCCTGGGCTATACTAGCCGTCTTTCATTCAAGACCGGCCCGCCATGTACCATTGCGATACCCCTTTCGGCTCGCTGCAGCTCGAGCGCTACCCACCTACCCGTAATCCGACCTTGCAACCGGTGGATACGGCGGACCTGTATCTGTTGCAGTCTCTGGCAGCACCGGAGCCCGCCGCAGGGCCGATACTGGTGATCAATGACAACTTCGGCGCGCTGGCCTGTGCACTGGCGCGATCTGGCCGACCGGTGATCAGCTGGAGCGACTCGCATCTGGCGCAGCAGGCCCTGCAGCTGAATATCGACCACAATCGGCTGACGGCAGAGCAGGTTACCTTCATCGACAGTCAACACCTGCCCGAAGGGCCCATAAGTCAGGTCCTGCTGCGCATCCCGAAAAGCCTGGCCCTGCTGGAAGACCAGCTCAGTCGTCTGCGACCGTTGTTGTCAGCGGATGCGCTGGTGACTGCTGGGGCCATGCTCAAGCACCTGCCACCGAGTGCGGGAGACCTGCTGGCCCACTATATCGGCCCGTATCAGGCCTCGCTGGCATGGAAAAAGGCACGCCTGCTGACCGCCCGTCTCGACAGCGCGCTTGTGCCGGGTACGCCGCAACTGACCACGCACTATCCGCTGCCGGACAGTGGCTGCGAGCTGGCCAACCTGCCCGGGGTATTCTCCCGCGAGCGGCTGGACATCGGTACCCGGGTGCTATTGCCATGCCTTCCCCGGATGGAGGGGGCGGTACGTATTGTCGACCTCGGCTGCGGCAACGGCGCGCTGGGTATCCAGGCTGCCTTGCTCAACCCCGAAGCGCAGCTGACCTTCATCGATGAGTCCTACGCTGCGGTTGCCTCGGCCCGGCAGAATTTCAGTCAGGCATTCCCCGACCGACAGGCGCGCTTCATCGTCGGCGACGGCCTGCTGGGCGCCCCGGCGGGCAGTGCCGACCTGGTGTTGTGCAACCCGCCATTTCATCAGCAACAGGTGATCGGTGATGAAATCGCCATGCGCCTGTTCCAGCAGAGTCGCCAGGCGCTGGTAGCGGATGGCGAGCTGCTGGTGGTCGGCAACCGTCACCTCGGTTATCACGTCAAATTGCGGCGCTTTTTCGGCAACGTTGCGCAGGTGGGTGGCAACAGCAAGTTCGTGGTGCTGCGCGCGGCCTGAATCGAAGCGGTCATGGATCTGTATGGGGTTCGGCGCAGAGTGCCGTGAGCTCCCGCTCGGCCAGTACATCATCGCCCAGATTCAGCACCACCAGCCGTTTCAGGTGGCTGATGGAATCCAGGTCGATATGCCGGCACTCCAGGCCCAGTAAACCATTGCGGGCGAATACCTGTTGTACTTCCATGTGGATCTGGTCGGTGCTGGACAGCTCGACCACCGCACGCAGGGGTTGGCTGATATCCACTTGTGACCAGGTGTCGGGTTGCCTGAGCAGCAGGCCATGCAGGGAGATATCGATCAATTGGCCGTGGGCGTGCCAGTTGTCCTGGTGCAAGCTGACGTGGGCGTCAAAGGGAATGCGGGAAAAGCGCCGATAATGGTCTGACATGACGGCCCCCGTCGGGCGGCTACGTTATGCGACTTATTATAGCTGCTCAGTTGCTGGTGTTGCTGCGGAGGGAATGACCTCCTCCTCGGAGCAGGCCGAGGAGGAGGAAAGGAGGTAAGGGCGGAAGGTCAGACCACACCCTGGGCCAGCATGGCGTCGGCTACCTTGACGAAGCCGGCGATGTTGGCGCCTTTCACATAGTTGATATAGCCGTCCTCTTCCTTGCCGTAGCGCTCGCAGGCGGAGTGGATGGACTGCATGATGGCGTGCAGCTTGGTGTCCACTTCGCCGGCATTCCACTGCATGCGCATGGCATTCTGGCTCATTTCCAGGCCGCTGACCGCAACGCCGCCGGCATTCGCTGCCTTGCCCGGGGCGAACAGGATGCGGTTTTCCAGGAACACATCGACCGCTTCCAGGGTGGATGGCATGTTGGCACCCTCGGCAACACAGAAGCAGCCGTTGGCTACCAGGACGCGGGCGTCATCACCGTTCAGTTCATTCTGGGTGGCGCAGGGCAGGGCGATATCGCATGGCAGGTGCCAGGGTGTACGCTTGCTCAGGAACTCCAGCTGCAGCTCGGAGGCCATGTCCTGCAGGCGAGCGCGACGCTCGTTCTTCAGGTCCATCAGGTAATGCCACTGCTCGGTGGTCATGCCGTCGGGGAAATACAGGGTGCCGCCGGAGTCGGAGACCGAGATCACCACGGCGCCCAGGTCCATGGCCTTGAGGGCAGCGTACTGGGCAACATTGCCGGAACCGGAGATCGCCACGCGCAGGCCTTCCAGGCTGCGGCCGCGCTCCTGCAGCATCTCCTCGGTGAAGTACACGCAGCCGTAGCCAGTGGCTTCCGGACGAATCAGGCTGCCGCCGTAGGTCAGGCCCTTGCCGGTCAGTACCGAGGTGAATTCGTTGCGCAGACGCTTGTACTGACCGTACAGGTAGCCGATTTCCCGCGCCCCGACACCGATGTCACCGGCGGGAATGTCGAGATTCTCACCGATGTGGCGGGCCAGTTCGGTCATGAACGACTGACAGAAGCGCATGACTTCGGCATTGCTCTTGCCCTTGGGATCGAAATCCGAGCCGCCCTTGCCGCCGCCCATGGGCAGGGTGGTCAGGGCATTCTTGAACACCTGCTCGAAGGCGAGGAACTTGAGGACGCCGAGGTTGACCGACGGGTGGAAGCGCAGGCCGCCCTTGTACGGGCCGATGGCGCTGCTCATCTGTACGCGGAAGCCGCGGTTGACGTGGACCTGGCCGTTATCGTCCATCCACGGCACGCGGAACATGATCACGCGCTCGGGCTCGATCAGGCGCTCGATGATGCCGGCTTTCAGGTACTTGGGGTTCTCTTCCAGGAAAGGCCACAGCGTGCTCAGTACTTCTTCGGCTGCCTGATGGAATTCGGGTTGCCCTGGGTCGCGCAGTTTCAGATGCGCCAGGCAGGCTGTCAGCGTGTCAGTCATGGAGGTCTCTTTTTTGCAAGTTTAAGACGTGTTGGTGCAAATTTATCAGAGGTGAACACGCTCTGAAATAGTGCTTAACAAAAAAACATGCACGTCAATGGGGCTCAAGGGTGCCCTGCAGTGGTGCGCAGGGGACCGCTGGATGCTGGTGAAACAGATTCAAGTTTATGTTTTTTAAGGGATTTATGGCTCTTATGCGAGGCCCTGCCGCGTGCGCTTTTTGGTCGCACGCGGCAGGTCGGAAAAGTTCCACAAAAATGTGACTTTTTCGTCAGGCCAGTTTTTTGTAGCGCACACGATGCGGCTGGGCGGCTGCTTCGCCCAGGCGTTTCTTGCGGTCTGCTTCAAATTCGGTGTAGTTGCCCTCGAAGAATACCACCTTCGCATCATCTTCATAGGAAAGAATATGCGTGGCGATGCGGTCCAGGAACCAGCGATCGTGGGAAATCACGATGGCGGAACCCGGGAAATCCAGCAGGGCTTCTTCCAGTGCACGCAGGGTTTCCACGTCGAGGTCGTTGGACGGTTCGTCCAGCAACAGCACGTTGGCGCCCTGTTTCAGGGTCAGCGCCAGGTGCAGCCGGCCGCGCTCACCGCCGGACAGGTCCTTGACGAACTTCTGCTGGTCGGCGCCCTTGAAGTTGAAGCGGCCAACGTAACCGCGCGAGGGCACTTCATAGCCGCCCACGGTGATCAGGTCGAAGCCGTCGGAGACCTGCTCCCACACGGTCTTGTTGCCATCCAGGTCATCACGGCTCTGGTCGACGCTGGCAATCTTCACGGTATCGCCGATGACGATCTCGCCGCTGTCGGGCTGTTCCTTGCCGGTAATCATGCGCAGCAAGGTGGACTTGCCGGCCCCGTTGCCGCCGATCACGCCGACGATGGCACCCTTGGGGATGCTCAGGCTCAGGTCATCGATCAGCACGCGGTCGCCATAGCTCTTGGTGACGCCGTGCAATTCGATGACCTTGTCGCCCAGGCGCGGCCCGGCGGGAATATAGATCTCATTGGTTTCGCTGCGCTTCTGGAATTCCTGGGACTGCATTTCCTCGAAGCGCTGCAGGCGGGCCTTGGATTTGGCCTGGCGTCCCTTGGCCCCCTGGCGCACCCACTCCAGCTCGGCCTTCATCGCCTTGGCATGGGAGGCCTCCTGCTTGGCCTCGGCACTCAGGCGGGCAGCCTTGGATTCCAGCCACTGGGAGTAGTTACCTTCGAAGGGAATGCCGTGGCCGCGGTCCAGTTCCAGAATCCAGCCGGCGACGTTATCCAGGAAGTAGCGGTCGTGGGTAATGGCGACCACGGTGCCGGGGAAGTTGTGCAGGAACTGCTCCAGCCAGGCGACCGAATCGGCGTCCAGGTGGTTGGTCGGCTCGTCCAGCAGCAGCATGTCGGGTGCCGACAGCAACAGGCGGCACAATGCCACGCGGCGCTTCTCGCCACCGGACAGGTTACCGATCACCGCATCCCACGGTGGCAGACGCAGCGCATCGGCGGCGACTTCCAACTGGCGATCCAGGTTGTGACCATCGGCAGCCTGGAGGATGGCCTCCAGCTTGGCCTGTTCGGCAGCCAGTGCGTCGAAGTCGGCATCCGGCTCGGCATAGGCGGCATAGACTTCGTCGAGGCGGGCCTGGGCGTCCTTGATCTGGCTGACCGCCTGCTCGACGATCTCGCGGACGGTCTTTTCCGGCTCCAGCTGCGGCTCCTGCGGCAGGTAGCCGACATTGATCCCGGGCATGGGGCGGGCTTCACCGTCGAATTCGGTGTCCACTCCGGCCATGATGCGCAGCAGGGTCGATTTACCCGCACCGTTCAGGCCTAGTACGCCGATTTTGGCGCCGGGGAAGAATGACAGGGAAATATCCTTGAGGATCTGCCGCTTGGGCGGCACAACCTTGCTCACCCGGTGCATGCTGTAAACGTATTGGGCCATGGGGCGTAAACCTGTAATTGCTGATGGAGAATAATGGGGCACCCGCAAAGAAGGGGCGGGGAATGGGGGGCAAGGCTAGCCCAAGTTAGGGGCCAGGGCAAATCCGACCCGTCGTCCATATAAACTGCAGGTGTTGCCGGTAACTTCGGGAACATGGGTTGCCGCGTCGCCTACGGCTCCTCGCAATGACAGCGGGGACGGCCTCGCCCCTTTACCCGATACTTCACAGTCATGTCATTGCGAGCCACGCAGTGGCGCGGCGACCCAGCGGGGGCGGGTAACTCCTTGAAAGGACTTATATGACCGGCTGAATGCTTTTCATGTGCCAGTTACGTCCGGTTGGGGTAAAATGCGGCCTCTTTTTTATTTGTACATCTCTGGCAGAGGGCCGTGACATGTTTAGCCGTTCCAACGATATTGCCACTTTCGACGCCGAGCTGTGGTCAGCCATGCAGCAGGAAGCACAGCGTCAGGAAGAGCACATCGAGCTGATCGCATCCGAGAACTATACCAGTCCTGCGGTCATGCAGGCACAGGGCTCGGTGCTCACCAACAAGTATGCCGAAGGTTACCCGGGCAAGCGTTACTACGGCGGCTGTGAGTTCGTGGACGTGGCCGAGCAACTGGCCATCGATCGCGCCAAGGAACTGTTCGGTGCCGACTACGCCAACGTCCAGCCGCATGCCGGTTCCCAGGCCAACAGCGCGGTATTCCAGGCGCTGCTGCAGCCTGGCGACACCGTGCTGGGCATGAGCCTGGCCCATGGTGGTCACCTGACCCACGGTGCTTCGGTAAACTTCTCCGGCAAGATGTACAACGCCGTTCAGTATGGGATCAATATCGACACCGGCCTGATCAACTATGACGAAGTCGAAGCGCTGGCACTCGAGCACAAGCCGAAGATGATCATCGCCGGCTTCTCCGCCTATTCGCAGATCCTCGACTTCCCGCGTTTCCGCGAGATCGCTGACAAGGTGGGTGCCTACCTGTTCGTCGACATGGCCCACGTGGCCGGCCTGGTTGCCGCTGGTGTGTATCCAAACCCGGTACCCTACGCTGACGTGGTCACTACCACTACCCACAAGACCCTGCGCGGCCCGCGTGGTGGCCTGATCCTGGCCCGTGCCAACGAGGCGCTGGAGAAGAAGCTGAACTCGGCGGTATTCCCCGGTGGTCAGGGTGGCCCGCTGATGCACGTGATCGCGGCCAAGGCGATCTGCTTCAAGGAAGCCATGAGCGACGAGTTCAAGGCCTACCAGCAGCAGGTGGTGAAGAATGCCCAGGCCATGGCCGAGGTATTCATCGAGCGCGGTTTCGACGTGGTTTCCGGTGGTACCAAGAACCACCTGTTCCTGCTGTCGCTGATCAAGCAGGACATTACCGGCAAGGACGCGGACGCGGCCCTGGGTCGTGCCTATATCACCGTCAACAAGAACGCGGTGCCGAACGATCCGCGCTCGCCGTTCGTGACCTCCGGTCTGCGCATCGGTACGCCGGCGGTGACCACCCGCGGCTTCAAGGAAGCCGAGTGTCGCGAGCTGGCCGGCTGGATCTGCGACATTCTCGACAACATGGGTGACGAGTCGGTGATCGACCGCGTGCGTGATCAGGTCAAGGCTATCTGCGCTCGTCTGCCGGTATACCGCGACTAAACGCGTGCTTTGCTGAACGAACCCCTTGCCGGATTGCCGGCAAGGGGTTTTTTATTGCAATACCGGGCCAGCCGGCTAGGCTGGGACACACTCGGCAAGGAATGGGAGGTCCTATGAAGAAAGCAGCGGTATGGCTGGCCTTGTTTCTTCTATGTTCTGGTGTTTGCACCGCTGCGCAGCAGCCCGTGGTGCAGGTAGCGTTTCTCAATTTCTCGGGGTATGCGGAACGGGATGAATCCGGCAGGGTGGTCGGCAAGGGGGTCGACTTGACCACCAGGTTGTTGCACGAGGCCGGCTACCGGGCCGAGTTGCGCATCCTGCCGGCGGCTCGCATCTGGCTGGGGCTGGAAAGCGGTGAGGTCCACGTGTGGCCGGGCATGCTGAATAAGCCGGGGCTGGCTGAGCATACGCTGCAGACCGAGCGTGACCTGGGGCGGGTGGGCATCAATCTGTACCACCTGCCCGGCACTCCGCCGCCCCGCTGGCCGGAGGATATCCAGGGCAAGAGCCTGATCATGATTACCAACTTCACCTACACTACTGCTCTGCGGCAGATTCTCAGTGATCCTGCCCGGGATCTCACCGTGCATAAAAGCAACTCACATGTCGGCGCGGTACAGATGCTGTTGCGTGGACGGGGCGACTATCTGCTGGATTATCGGACCCAGGTGAGCTCGGCACTGGAGACATTGGGCATGCAGGCCCTGCCTTCGGTCGGGGTGGCTGAACTGCCCATGCGCTTCGTGCTGTCACGCCAGTCGGGATTTGCCGAGCGATTGAAGACGGATCTGGATGCGGCCTTCGATCGGCTGCAGGCGCAGGGTGTCGAACTGGATGTGACGCGGCAGTAGCGGGAGGCTTGCGGGCTTGGCGGGAAACCCCGGCGGCATGGCCGGGGTTCCAGCGACAGGCTGATCAGTGGCGACGCAGGTCGAGCGTGGTCAGGGTCCGTTCACGAACGGTCCTGAGCAGTTCGGCGTCATCAACCAGGGACTGGCCGTAGGACGGCACCAGGTCCTTCATGCGGGACTGCCATTGCGGCGTGGCCATGCGCTCGCCAAAGCAGCGCTCGAGCACGTCGATCATCGCCTGCACGGCGGTGGAGGCGCCGGGGGATGCGCCCAGCAGCGCAGCCAGGGTGCCATCTTTGGCAGCAACGATCTCGGTGCCGAATTCCAGCTTGCCGTGACCCTTGGCATCCTTCTTGATGATCTGCACGCGCATGCCGGCATTCTGCAGCGTCCAGTCCTCTTCCTGTGCATCGGGGAAGAAGTTGCGCAGCGAGTCGACCCGGTTCTTGTGGGACTGGAAGGACTCGCTGATCAGGTAGCGGGTCAGATCCATGTTGTCCCGACCGACCGCCATCATCGGCGCCACGTTGTACGGCTTGACCGAAGAGAACAGGTCGAGCACCGAACCTTTCTTCAGGAACTTGGTGGTGAAACCGGCGAACGGGCCGAACAGCAGCGCGGGCTGGCCGTTGATGATGCGGGTGTCCAGGTGCGGGACCGACATCGGCGGTGCGCCAACCGGCGCCTTGCCATAGACCTTGGAGTGGTGCTGCTGGACGATCTCCGGCTTCTTGCACACCAGCCATTGGCCGCTGACGGGAAAGCCGCCATAGCCCTGGCTTTCCTCGATATGGGACTTCTGCAGCAGCGGCAGGGAGCCGCCGCCAGCGCCGAGGAACACGAAATTGGCGTTGATCTTCTTTTCTTCGCCGCTCTGCTCGTCCTTGACGGTAACGCGCCAGTGGCCACGGCTGCTCTTGCGCAGACTCTTGACCGCATGGCTGAGATGCAGGTCGAAGTTGTCCAGGGTGGTCAGGTGACTGACCATGTTGCGGGTCAGGGAGCCGAAATCGACATCCGAACCGTATTCGACACGGGTGGCGGCAACCGGCTGGCCGCTCTGGCGCTGCTGCATGACCAGCGGCATCCACTCGGCGAGTTGCTCTGCCGACTCGCTGTACTGCATGTCTGAAAACAGATGATGGGCACTGAGAAGTTCATGACGTTTGCGCAGGAAGGCAACGTCCTTCTCGCCCCAGACGAAGCTCTGGTGTGCGGTGGGGTTGATGAACTTACTGGGCGCCGGGAGGATCTTCTGCTCGACGAGGTAGGACCAGAACTGCAGGGTCACCTCGAAGTTCGCATTGATCGATAGTGCGCGGTTGATCGTGATGTTGCCATCATCGGATTCGGGAGTGTAGTTCAGCTCACAGTAACCGGCGTGCCCCGTGCCGGCATTGTTCCAGCCATCCGTGCTCTCATGAGCAACGTGATCCAGACGTTCGACCAGGGTAATGGTCATATTGGGATCTAGCTGTTTGAGCAACATTCCGAGTGTAGCGCTCATGACGCCACCACCGACCAGCAATACGTCTACATCTTTTGCTGTCATTTACATGTCGCCTCTCACAAAAAACTGCGCGTATCATACCTGTTTTATCTGGTTGCGTGTCATAACCTTTGCATGGCTGGGGACAGGTCATGAACAGCGGCAATTGCCGTGCACACAGGGGTTGTCGCGGGCTGGCGATGCGTTGGGGGAAGGGTGGTTATGCAGGATATCGTGATTATCGGCGGGGGCGTGATCGGCTGCCTGTCCGCGCTCAATCTGCTGGATGCCGGTGCGCGGGTGACGCTCATCGAGCGTCAGCAGGTGGGTCGTGAAGCATCCTGGGCTGGCGGAGGCATCGTTTCACCGCTGTATCCATGGCGCTATCCAACCGCGATCAGCGTGCTGTCCGACTGGTCACAGGGTTACTATCCGAACCTGGCTGAGCGCTTGGCGCAATTCACCAGTATCGATCCCGAAGTCACAGCCTGTGGCCTGTTGTGGCTCGACCATGCCGAACAGGACGAGGCGCTGGATTGGGCGACCCGACAAGGCAAGCCGCTGCATCGGGTAGACGTCGAATTCATCTACCGCCAGGTACCGGTGCTGGCCGAGGGGTACCGGAGCGCCCTGTGGCAGGCGGATCTGGCCAATGTGCGCAATCCACGGCTGATGGCAGCGCTCCGTGCGCGATTGGCGCAGATGCCGGCTTGCCGGCTGCTGGAAAATACCGCCGACACGCGTCTGTTGCTGGACCAGGGGCAGGTGCGCGGCGTGCATTGCAATGGCCAGAACCTGTCGGCGGACGCCGTGGTGCTGGCGGCAGGGGCCTGGAGTGGTGATCTGCTGGCCGGCCTCGGGTTGGCCTTGCCGGTGCAGCCGGTCAAGGGGCAGATGCTGCTGTATCGGGGCGAGCCGGGCTGGCTGCGCAGCATGGTGCTGTCCGACGGCCGCTATGCGATTCCCCGGCGGGATGGTCACATCCTGCTGGGCAGTACATTGGAACATGCCGGTTTCGACAAGAGCACCACAGAGCAGGCGCTGGAATCGCTGCGCGCCTCGGCAGCCCAGCTGTTGCCAGCCCTGGCGCAGCAGCAACCGGTCAGGCAGTGGGCCGGCTTGCGCCCGGGCTCGCCGGATGGCGTGCCTTATATCGGTGAGGTACCGGACTATCCGGGACTGTGGCTGAATACCGGGCACTTTCGCAATGGCCTGGTGCTGGCCCCCGCTTCCTGCCGGCTACTGGCGGACCTGATGCTGCGCCGCCCGCCAGTGGTTGATCCGACGCCTTACCAGGTCGAGGGCAGGGTGCAGCGGCTGGCGGAGTCGCAATAGGACCACCAACCGAGTACAGCATTCCGGCGTAGCGCAGGTGCGCCGTGGTACTCGGGTTGTCGAGCGCCTGCTCGACGACGATGCGCGCCGGTACCACGACACGCAGTCAAACTAGTCCTCCATCCCCAGCTTCTTCAAGCGGTAGCGTAACGAGCGGAAGGTCAGCCCCAGGCGGCGGGCGGCGGCGGTCTTGTTCCAGCGGGTCTCTTCCAGGGCCTGGGTCAGCGCCTTGCGCTCGATATCATCGAGAAAATCCTCCAGCGAGTCGATCTGGCCCAGGGTGGGGTCCTCACTCGGCAGCGGGTTGCTGTTGAGCTGGATATCGTCAGCCATGATGGTGTCGCCTTCACACAGGGTGAAGGCGCGTTCCAGGATGTTCTCCAGTTCCCGCACGTTGCCGGGGAAGCGGTAACTGCTCAGCCGCTCCATGCAGGCGGGCTCGACGGTGGGGACCTGCAATCCGGAGCGCTGTGCCAGTTGTTGCAGGATGCGTTGGGTCATCAGCGGGATGTCCTCGCGGCGCTCGCGCAGTGGCGGCACCCGCAACTCGATGACGTTGAGCCGGTAGAACAGGTCCTGGCGGAAACGCCCTTCGGCTACCTCCAGCGCCAGGTCCTTGTGCGTGGCGCATAAAAGACGCACGTTGACGGGTTCTTCCTGCTGGGTGCCGACCGGGCGCACGGCCTTTTCCTGGATTGCACGCAGTAGCTTGACCTGCATGGCCAGCGGCAGATCGGCCACCTCGTCGAGGAACAGCGTACCGCCACCGGCAGCCTGGAACAGGCCGGGCTTGTCGGCCACCGCGCCGGTAAAGCTGCCCTTGCGGTGACCGAAGAATTCGCTCTCCATCAGCTCCGAGGGGATCGCGCCGCAGTTCACCGGCACGAACGGATGGCAGGCCCGGGGCCCAAGATCATGGAGGCGTCGCGCCACCAGCTCCTTGCCGCTGCCGGATTCGCCGCTGATATACAGTGGTGCTTCGCTGCGTGCCAGCTTGGCGATCTGCTTGCGCAACTGGCGGATCGGTGGGGAGATACCGAGGATGGGATCATCGCCCTCCGGCGCCACCGGCTGTTCGGCGCGGCGGCTGAGACGCAGGGCGCTGTTGACCAGCTCGCGCAGACGCTGCAGGTCCACCGGTTTGGTGACGAAATCGAAGGCGCCGGACTTGAGCGCGCTGATGGCAGTATCCAGGCTGCCATAGGCGGTGATCATCGCGACCGGGGTATTGGGGCAGTGCTGCTGGATATGACGCACTACACTCAGGCCATCGCCATCAGGCAGGCGCATGTCGGTCAGGCACAGATCGAATTGCTGCTGGTCCAGCAGCGCCAGGGCCTGGGCCAGGCTGGTGGCGCTACGGGTCTTGATGTTCATCCGGCCCAGGGTCATATCCAGCAATTCGAGGATATCGGGCTCATCGTCAATGATCAGTGCCAGTGGGTTGTTCACCGGGTGCTCCATGCGGTAATGCTATTCAGGTAGGGGCTCAGACCCTCATCATACCAGCCGTTTCGGGTGAGCGAAGACTATACGCATGCAACTGCCGCGCGGCTCCAGGCGTTCGTACTCCAGCCTGGCCTGATTGCTTTCGCAGAGTTCCCGGGAAATGTACAGGCCCAGGCCGGTGCCGGACGAGTCGGTGGTATAGAAGGGCTCGAAGACCTGGGCCAGGTGCCGATCGTCGATGCCCGGTCCATGGTCGATGACCTCCAGGGTCGGCAGCCCGGTATCGGCGTCTTCATACAGCTTCAGCCAGATGGTTCGCGGGCTGCCCGCCTCGCCGCTGTAGCGGAAGGCGTTCTGGCACAGGTTGCCGAGCACCTGGCTCAACTGGTTCGGGTCCATGCGGGTGAGGATGCCTTCCTTCTCGAACTCGCACTCGATGATATCGGTGGCCGGGCTGGACTGCCGGTGGTCGCGGATGAACTGCGCCAGCCACAGGGTCAGGTCCACCAGCTGCGGTTCGCTCTGGCGCCGCCGGGACAGTTCCAGCACGGTTTCGATGACCCGGTTCATGCGTTTGGAGTGCTGCTGGATGATTTCGGTCAGGCGGCGGTCCTGCTGGTGAATGTGCTCGGACTCGATCAGCAGTTGCGCGGCATGGCTGAGTGCGCCCAGCGGGTTGCGGATCTCGTGGGCGATACTGGCAGTGAGTCGGCCGAGGGAGGCCAGTTTCAGTTGCTGCACCTGTTGCGCCACTACCGCGTTGTCATCCAGGAACACCAGGATGGACTCGCGCTCATCGGCCGGCAGACGCTTGAAACTGGCCATCAGCTCCGCCCCGCCGATATGGTTGCGAAAGGGCAGGGCGCGGATCGACGGGTTGACCTGCCACTGGCGCTGGCGTTGTCCCAGTTCCGGGGACAGGCGGTCGAGCTCCATGCCGCGGATGATCGGCTTGCCGAGCATCTGCGCCGCCGCTTCGTTGGCCAGCAGGACTTCATGTGCCTCGTCGACCACCATGATGCCGGTACGCATGCGCTGGATGATCAACTGGTTGAGTTTCTCCATGCTGGCCAGGCTGGCCGCATGTTGCTGGGCGAGGTTCTCCGACTGGCGCAGACGGCGGCTGAGCCGTTGCACGAACAGCGCCACGGCGAAATAGATGCAGCCCAGCACGCCCACCTGCAGATAGCTCTGGCTGATGGCCGGGTGGGACAGGCTGAGAAAGAAGGTCAGGTAGATCAGCGCCAGACTGGCCAGCGCCGCCAGCAACTGGCCGATGCGCCCATGCAACAGGATATTGCCGGTCGCCACCGGGATGATCAGCAGGTTGCCCAGGCCGCTGCTGGCGCCCCCGGCAGCATAGAACAGGATCGCCAGGAGGAAGATATCCAGCACCGCCAGCACGAACAGGTGCAGGTCGCGCTTGCCCTGATGCAACAGCAGGGCGATCAGCACATTGACGATCAGATAGATCCAGCTGGCGCTTTCATACAGGTCCGGATTCTGCAGGTCGATCAGCCCGTCGCGCAGGGCGGAGCTGGTCAGCAGGGTCAGGAAAAGGCCGAGCACCACCCGATAGATATTGTAGATACGCAATATTTTCGGGCGTTGGGAGTCAACTGTATCAGTCCTGCTGATCCACATCGCGGTGCTCGCTGCAGCAATACCATTTTTCACCCTGGCGCAGGGCCAGGTGTTCCGGCAGGTGCAGCTGGCACTGGGCACAGCGAACCATCTTGGGCGCTTGTGGTGGTGGCGCGGTGCGGCGTCGGTCCGCCTGGGCGGCCTTCATTTGCCGCCAGAACACGAAGGCGATATATGCCAGCACCAGCAGGATGAATAGTTTGATCAGGCCCATGAACGCAATGATTCCAGTATGAGGACAGCCCCTAGTGTATCCCACGCGGGCATTGTGCCAAACAAGTCCGTCATCGTCGTTGCGGTGCCGGAGGGCTTGATCGACAATAACCCGACCATAGACACAGGAGATCGGCAATGACTGCCAGTGTGCGTATCGTTTTGGCCCAGCTCAACCTGCGTGTCGGCGACATTCGCGGCAACCTGCAGCGGATCGTGGACACCGCCACCCACGCTCGGGACGAACTCAAGGCCGACGCGGTCATCTATCCGGAACTGACCCTGTGCGGTTATCCGCCGGAGGACCTGCTGCTGCGTTCGAGCATGCAGGAGCGCATCGAGCAGGGACTGCAGCAGCTGGCCGAACGGGTCTCCGGCATCCAGCTGGTGGTGGGCTATCCCTGGCAGATCGATGGCCGTTGCTACAACAAGGCGGCGGTGATCGCCGATGGCCGGGTGGTTGCCAGCTACAGCAAGCAGAAGCTGCCGAACTACAAGTTATTCGACGAAAAACGCTACTTCACCGAGGGCGACAGCCCCTGCGTGGTGGATATCGCCGGGCTGCCGGTAGCGCTGAGCGTGTGCGAGGACATCTGGCACAGCGAACCCATGCAGCAGGCCCGGGCTGCCGGTGCGCGGTTGATGCTGAATCTCAATGCCTCGCCATTCCATATGGGCAAGCAGGCCGAGCGCGAGGCGGTGCTGCGTGAGCGCTGCGCCGAAGGCGGCATGCCGGTGCTGTATGTCAATCAGGTCGGTGCCCAGGACGAACTGGTATTCGATGGTGGCTCGGTCGCGATGGACGCCAATGGAGAGCTCGCACTGCGTGGTGCGGCCTTTGTTGAAGGGTTGTATCCGGTGGATATCGAGTATGACCAGCACAGCGTCAGCCTGCGCCCGGGGGCGCTGGAGCCGCTGCCGGAGCTGGAGGCCAGTATCTACCAGGCGCTGGTGATCGGGGTGCGCGACTATGTCGGCAAGAACGGTTTCAAGAGCGTGGTGCTGGGGCTGTCCGGTGGTATCGACTCGGCATTGACCATGGCGGTGGCAGTGGATGCACTGGGTGCCAGTCGGGTCGAGGCGGTGATGATGCCCTACCATTACACCGCCGAAATCAGCATTCACGACGCTGCCGAGCAGGCTACCAACCAGGGCGTTACCTATCGGGTATTACCGATCGCGCCGATGGTCGAAGCCTTCCTCGACACCCTGGCGCCGGTGTTTGCCGGCATGGCGCGGGATACCACCGAAGAGAACCTGCAGGCCCGCTGCCGGGGCGTGCTGCTGATGGCGCTGTCCAACAAGAATGGCGCCCTGGTGCTGACCACGGGTAACAAGAGTGAGTTGGCGGTGGGCTACTCGACCCTGTACGGCGACATGGCCGGCGGTTACGACGTGCTCAAGGACGTACCCAAGACCATGGTGTTCCGCCTGGCCGACTACCGCAACAGCCTGGGCCCGGTGATACCGCAGCGGGTCATCGACCGGCCGCCCTCGGCCGAGCTGGCCCCCGGTCAGAAGGATGAGGATTCACTGCCACCCTATCCAATACTGGACGAGATCCTGCGCCTGTATGTGGAGCACGACCAGTCGGCCAGGGACATCATTGAGGCCGGGTTCGATGAAGCGGTGGTGACCAAGGTGCTGGCGATGGTGGATCGCAACGAATACAAGCGGCGTCAGGCGGCGATCGGGCCGCGGGTGACGCAGCGTGGCTTCGGTCGGGACCGGCGGTTGCCGATCACGGCCAGTTGGGCGATAGAGGAATAAGGGAAGGGGGCACCGGCTACTCCGTGCCTGTGGATTGCTTCACCGCTTTGCGGTTCGCAATGACGAGGGAGGATATGCGGGCCCCTTTGTCCGGGCCTTCTCAGGTGTCGTTGCGAGGCACTCTTGCTCAGTCATTACCGGACTCTCTCTCCACGTCATTGCGAGCCCGAAGGGCGTGGCAATCCACAGGGCCGGCCATGCACGGCTGCGAGCCGATGGCGTAGCGCGCCTGCACTACGCCATCAGAAGCTCAGTCAAACAACCCGAATGTCACACGGCTCCAGATTGAACGCTTCTGCTGTCTTTCAGCCTGTGGCGCGCGGATGTCACGCGGCAATGCGGTAAGGGCGCTCTGGTACTGCTGTTCCATTTCCCGTTCCATCTGGGTCTCGCGGTTCATCGACGGTGGTGTCATGACCTTGTCCAGCAGGCCGACGGTCATCGATTCGACCCAGCCGGCGTCGCGCTGCGCGGGCTCGACATGATGACGGAATTCACCACCCTTCAGACTCGGGTGTTCCGGATAGTTGGTCTGCAGGGTCAGCAGTGCATTGTCGGCCAGGTCATCCAGTGCCAGCTGGCGGTAGCCTTCGACCATCAGGGCCAGGCCGTCGCCGACTGAGGGGGTCTGCTGGAAGTTCTCGACGATATAGCGGCCGCGGTTGGCGGCGGCGATGTAGGCGCCGCGCTTGAGGTAGTAGTGGCCGACATGGGCGTCGTAGGAGGCCAGCAGGTTGCGCAGGTAGACCATGCGCAGGCGGGCATCCGGTGCGTAGCGACTGTTCGGGTAGCGGCTGACCAGTTGGGCGAACTCGTTGAAGGAGTCGCGCGCGGCACCCGGGTCGCGGCGGGTCATGTCCAGCGGCAGGAAGCGCTCGAACAGGCCGCGGTCACGGGTGAAGGAGGTCATGCCACGCATGTAGTAGGCATAGTCCACATCGGCATGCTGCGGATGCAGACGGATGAAGCGGTCAGCCGAGGACTTCGCCGCTTCCAGCTCCAGGCTCTGGTAGTAGGCGTAGATCAGTTCCAGTTGCGCCTGCTCGGCGAAACGCCCGAACGGATAGCGCGACTCCAGGGCCCGCAGTGAGTCGATCGCCAGGCTGTAGTTGTTGGCGTCCAGATTCGTCTGGGCGATGGCATAGAGTTCGGATTCGCTGAGCGAATCGTCCAGCACCGTTGCCTTGTTTGATGAGCAGGCCGCCAGCAGACCCAGCAGACCGACCAGCAGTAGATGTTTTATCGACATAGTTGACATCCGGAGGGACGACCGCGCGCTGTTGCCCAGACAGCCGTCCTGTTATAGTTGGACCCTGTTGCACGGCACATCATGTGCCAGACAAAGAAGCCGTATTTAACCACAGCGCCGAGCCGAAACCAAAAGGGATTGCGCGCCACCCCTGCGCTCCTCGGCGCATGCCAGCGAGCCATTGATGTCCGAACGAATCCGCATGTCTGCACAGGTCACCCCCGAGTGTGGTGGTCAACGCCTTGACCAGGTAGCAGCCCAATTGTTCCCCAACCACTCCCGATCCCGACTGCAGGGCTGGATCAAGGATGGCAGCCTGACCGTGGATGGCAAACAGATCCGCCCGCGCGACACCGTATATGGCGGCGAGCGGCTGGAACTGGATGCCGAGCGGGAAGTGCAGGGTGATTGGCAGCCCGAGGCCATTGCCCTGGACATTGTCTATGAGGATCACGCCCTGCTGGTGATCAACAAGCCAGCTGGTCTGGTGGTGCATCCGGCGGCGGGTCACCAGGACGGCACCCTGCTCAACGCCCTGCTGCACCATGCCCCGGAACTGGCCAAGGTGCCGCGTGCCGGTATCGTGCACCGGCTGGACAAGGACACTACCGGCCTGATGGTAGTGGCCAAGACCCTGGAAGCGCAGACCGACCTGGTCATCCAGCTGCAGAACCGTACGGTCACCCGCGAATACGAATGCGTGGTAGTCGGGGTGATGACCGCTGGTGGCAAGGTCGACGAGCCGATCGCCCGGCATGGTAGCAACCGGCAGAAGATGGCGGTGGTCGCTGGTGGCAAGCCGGCGATCAGCCATTACCGGGTGATCAGCCGCTTTCGTGCCCATACCCATGTCAAGGTCAAGCTGGAGACCGGACGCACGCACCAGATCCGCGTTCACATGAGCCATATCCATTTTCCGCTGGTGGGTGACCCGACCTATGGCGGGCGGCTGCGCATTCCACCGGGCGCGAGTCCGGAACTGCTGGCGATGCTGCGCGGTTTTCCGCGCCAGGCACTGCATGCCCGGCGTCTGGAGCTGGAGCACCCGGATGACAACCGACCGATGCGCTGGGAAGCACCGCTGCCAGAGGATATGCTTGAGCTGTTGGCGCTGTTGCGCGCGGATGGTGAGCAGGAAGAATGAAAGAGCATTGGTTGAAGGCCGACTGGCCGGCGCCCGAGTGGGTCAGAACCTGCGTGACCACACGCCAGGATGGCTGCAGTCAGGGCCTGTTCAAGGGCTTCAATCTCGGCACTCACGTCGGCGACGAGCTCAATCATGTGCTGGCCAATCGGGCGGAGCTGGCGCGCAAACTCGGCTGCCGCCTTGCCTGGCTGGAACAGACTCACAGCACCGACGTGGTGGAAGCCGCCCCAGGCCTGGTGGAGGAGGCCGATGCCTGCTGGACCACCGAGACGGATGTGGCCTGCGCAGTGATGACCGCCGACTGCCTGCCGGTGCTGTTCTGCGACCGTGCCGGCACCCGGGTGGCGGCCGCCCATGCTGGCTGGCGCGGGCTGGCCGCAGGCATACTGGAAAACACCGTGGCGGCACTGGGTGTCGCGCCGCAGGAGCTGCTGGTCTGGTTGGGGCCGGCGATTGGCCCGCAGGCGTTCGAGGTCGGGCCGGAGGTGCGGGACATCTTCGGCAGCACTGCCGCCGCCGAGTGTTTCACCCCATCCGAGCGGCCGGGGCATTACCTGGCGGACATCTATCAACTGGCCAGGCTGCGACTGCAGGCGCAGGGTGTCACCGCGATATACGGTGGCGGGTTGTGCACGGTCAGCGACTCCCTGCGTTTTTTCTCCTACCGGCGCGACGGGCAGACCGGGCGCTTCGCTTCACTGGTCTGGCTGGACTCTGCGACAAAAAATTGACACTGATCAGTGTCCTCCCCCTTGAAAGCACGATAATAATCCTCATCTATCATTCATCTCATATGAATCTCGCCGGAGTTGTGCTCCGGCCTGTCTGATAAGGACTGACATCCATGCGTATCGACCGCCTGACCAGTACTCTGCAGATGGCCCTGTCCGACGCCCAGTCGTTGGCCGTGGGCCGTGACCACAACCAGATCGAGCCGCTGCACCTGCTGCTGGCACTGATCGAGCAGCAACAGGGTTCGATCAAGCCGCTGCTGCTGCAGGTCGGTTTCGATCTCAACAGCCTGCGCCAGCAATTGAGCACGGCGATTGATCAACTACCCACCATCAGCAACCCCACCGGGGACATCAACCTGTCCCAGGATCTGGCACGTCTGCTGAACAAGGCCGATGCGCTGGCACAGAAGCGCGGTGACCAGTTCATCTCCAGCGAACTGGTATTGCTGGCGGCGATGGACGACGGCACCCGCCTGGGCAAGATCCTGCTGGGGCAGGGCGTATCGAAAAAGGCCCTGGAAACCGCTATCGACAACCTGCGAGGAGGCGAAACCGTGAACGAGGCCAATGCCGAGGAGTCCCGCCAGGCGCTGGACAAGTACACCGTCGACCTGACCCGCAAGGCCGAGGAGGGCAAGCTCGACCCGGTGATCGGCCGGGACGACGAGATCCGCCGTACCGTGCAGGTGCTGCAGCGCCGCACCAAGAACAACCCGGTGCTGATCGGTGAGCCCGGCGTGGGCAAGACCGCCATCGTCGAGGGTCTGGCCCAGCGCATCATCAACGGCGAGGTGCCTGATGGCCTCAAGGGCAAGCGCCTGCTGTCGCTGGATATGGGCTCGCTGATCGCCGGGGCCAAGTTCCGTGGCGAGTTCGAGGAGCGTCTCAAGGCGGTACTCAACGAGCTGAGCAAGCAGGAAGGCCAGATCATCCTGTTTATCGACGAACTGCATACCATGGTCGGTGCCGGCAAGGCCGAAGGTTCCATGGACGCCGGCAACATGCTCAAGCCGGCGCTGGCGCGCGGTGAGCTGCACTGTGTGGGCGCCACCACCCTGGACGAGTACCGTCAGTACATCGAGAAAGATGCGGCGCTGGAACGGCGCTTCCAGAAGGTGCTGGTGGATGAGCCCAGCGAGGAAGATACCATCGCCATCCTGCGTGGCCTCAAGGAGCGCTACGAGGTGCACCACAAGGTGGCGATCACCGACGGCGCGATCATCGCTGCGGCCAAGTTGTCGCATCGTTACATCACCGATCGCCAGTTGCCGGACAAGGCTATCGACCTGATCGACGAGGCCGCCAGCCGCATCCGCATGGAGATCGACTCCAAGCCGGAGGAACTGGACCGTCTGGATCGTCGGCTGATCCAGCTCAAGGTCGAACGTGAGGCGCTGAAGAAGGAAGACGACGAAGCCACCATCAAGCGGCTGGAGAAACTGCAGGAGGACATCGTTCGGCTGGAGCGTGAGTACGCCGACCTGGAGGAAATCTGGAAGGCGGAGAAGGCCGAGGTGCAGGGCACCGCCCAGTTGCAGGAGAAGATCGAGCAGGCCAAGCAGGAGCTGGAAAATGCCCGGCGCAAGGGCGACCTGAACCGCATGGCCGAGCTGCAGTACGGCATCATCCCCGATCTGGAACGCAGCCAGCAGATGGCCGAGCAGCATGGCAAGACCGAGAACCAGTTGCTGCGCAACAAGGTCACCGACGAGGAGATCGCCGAGGTGGTGTCCAAGTGGACCGGCATCCCGGTATCCAAGATGCTCGAAGGCGAGCGTGACAAGCTGCTGCGTATGGAGCAGGAGCTGCACAAGCGGGTGATCGGCCAGGATGAGGCTGTGGTGGCGGTATCCAATGCGGTACGTCGCTCGCGCGCCGGCCTGTCGGACCCGAACCGTCCCAGTGGTTCCTTCCTGTTCCTCGGCCCGACCGGGGTGGGCAAGACCGAGCTATGCAAGGCGCTGGCCGAGTTCCTGTTCGATACCGAAGAGGCCATGGTGCGCATCGACATGTCCGAGTTCATGGAGAAGCACTCGGTGGCTCGCCTGATCGGCGCGCCTCCGGGCTATGTCGGCTATGAGGAAGGCGGTTACCTGACCGAAGCGGTACGCCGCAAGCCGTACTCGGTGATCCTCATGGACGAAGTGGAGAAGGCCCATCCGGATGTGTTCAACATCCTGCTGCAGGTATTGGAGGATGGCCGCCTGACCGACAGCCAGGGCCGCACCGTGGACTTCCGTAACACGGTGATCGTCATGACCTCGAACCTGGGCTCGGCGCAGATCCAGGAACTGGTCGGCGACCCGGAAGCGCAGCGCGCCGCGGTGATGGACGCCGTCGGCCAGCATTTCCGCCCGGAATTCGTCAACCGGATCGACGAGGTAGTGGTGTTCGAGCCGCTGGGCAAGGAGCAGATCGCCGGCATCGCCGACATCCAGATGGACCGCCTGCGCCAGCGCCTGGCCGAGCGCGAACTGAACCTGGATCTGAGCGAAGAGGCACTGGAAAAACTCATCGCCGTCGGCTACGACCCGGTCTACGGCGCCCGCCCGCTCAAACGCGCCATCCAGCGCTGGATCGAAAACCCGCTGGCGCAGCGGATACTGGCTGGCGACTTCGAGCCGGGTGCGGTGATCAAGGCAGGAGTAGAAGGGGAGGAGTTCGTGTTTACCCGGTAGGCCGTGATGTCGAGATGGAACTCGACACTCCGGGCTGCGCTGCCCGATGGAAGGCCGGGTTCCATCCCGGCCAGCGGCGTCTCCGGTTGGCATGATGTCGAGATGGAACTCGACATTCCGGGTTACGCTGCCCTATGGAAGGCCGGGTTCCATCCCGGCCAGCGGTATCTCCGGCTGGCACGATGTCGAGATGGAACTCGACATTCCATGCCACGCTGCCCGATGGAAGGCCGGGTTCCATCCCGGCCAGCGGCGTCTCCGGTTGGCACGATGTCGAGATGGAACTCGCCATTCCATGCCACGCTGCCCTGTGGAAGGCCGGGTTCCATCCCGGCCAGCGGCGTTTCCGGCTGGCACGATGTCGAGATGGAACTCGACGGGGTCGCCATCGACATTCCATGCCACGCTGCTCTAGGTGGCTTTCCTCCCATTCTGTGACCTCATTCCTATCCCGCCTGCGAGAGCATTGCTAGCATCCATGCCGACATTGGCACGGACCGCTGCATATGACCTCCCATCAGAGCGACTATCGAGGCTGGTACAGCTCGCGCAATCTCCCTCATTTCGATGCTCCTGACACCATTCAATTCATCACCTTCAGGCTGGCCGACAGCATCCCTTTCCATGTAATCAGAGAATGGAAAAAAGAGACCGATCTGTTGCCGGAGGCTGAGCAGTCGGATGCCCTACGCGCGCGGCTGGAAAGATACCTCGATCGCGGGTACGGCTGTTGTCTGTTGGCCCACCCGGGTATGGCGGCGGCGTTGCAGCAAAGCTTCAAGTATTACCAGGATGTTCGCTATCAACTGCTGGCCTGGACCATCATGCCCAATCATGTGCATATATTGATCAAGCCAAGCTACTCGTTACCGCGGATTGTGCAGGGTTGGAAAACCTACTCGGCGCGTTGGGCTTTGCAGAATGCGGCAAGACTGCATCTACAGTTGCCTGTTGGTGGGTTCTGGATGCGTGGATACTGGGATCGTTATATTCGTACCGAGACCCATCTGCAGGCAGCGATACATTATATTCAGCAGAACCCGGTCAAGGCTGGATTGTGTCAAAGTGCAGAAGAGTGGAAGTGGTCGAGTCCGGCGGAAGGGTGAGCTTGTGTCGAGATGGAACTCGACGGGATCGCCATCGACACTCCGGGCTGCGCTGCGCTATGGAAGGCCGGGTTCCATCCCGGCCACCAGAGGTTCAGCGCGCATTGTGTCGAGATCGAACTCGACACTTCATTGCGCTTACAACAACATCGACCGGATGTCAGCCAGCAGTTCACCCAGACGCTTGGTGAACTGTGCGGCGGCGGCGCCGTTGATGGCGCGGTGGTCGTAGGACAGGGACAGCGGCAGCATCAGGCGGGGCTCGAAGGCCTTGCCGTCCCATACCGGTTGCATCGTCGCCCGGCTGACGCCAAGGATCGCCACTTCCGGGGTGTTGACGATCGGGGTGAAGTAGGTACCCCCGATGTGTCCCAGGCTGGAGATGGTGAAGCAGGCGCCCTGCATGTCATTGGCGCTGAGCTTCTTGTTGCGCGCCTTGTCGGCGAGTTCCGCCGCTTCGGCAGCCAGCTCCAGCAGACTCTTCTTGTCCACATCGCGGATCACCGCGACCAGCAGACCGTCCGGCGTGTCCACGGCGAAGCCGATGTGCACATAGTTCTTCTGGATCAGTTGCTTGCCATTGGCGGCCAGCGAGACGTTGAAGTTCGGCTGTTCACGCAGCAGGTGAGCACAGGCCTTGAGCAGGAACGGCAGTACGGTCAGCTTGACGCCGGCCTTTTCCGCGACGGCTTTCTGCGCCTTGCGGAAATCTTCCAGTTCGCTGATATCGGCCAGGTCGAACTGGGTGACATGCGGCACGTTGAGCCAACTGCGGTGCAGGTTGGCTGCGCCGACCTGTTGCAGGCGGGTCATGTCCTTCAGTTCCACTTCGCCGAAGCGGCTGAAGTCGACTTCCGGCACCTGTGGGATGCCGGCTCCACCGGTAACGGCGGCGCCACCGGTTTCCTTGCTCTTGCGCATCACATTCTGTACGAAGCTCTGCACGTCTTCCTTGAGAATACGTTCACGCGGACCGCTGCCTTTGACTTCGGTCAGTTCCACCCCGAACTCGCGCGCGAGCTTGCGCACGGCAGGCCCGGCATGGACCTTCTTGCTGCCGCGGCTGGGTGCGCCAACCGGGGCTGGCTCTGCGGGTTTGGCCGCTGCCGGAGCGCGTTCTTCCTTGGCAGGGGCGGTCGCGACATCATCCTGTGCTTTCTCTGCGGCGGCGGGTGCCTGCTCGGCTTCTTCAGCCTCGCTTTCACCTTCCACGCGCATGGTCAGCATCAGGTCGCCGGTCTGCACTTCCTGCTCGAGTTTCACCTCGATGGACTCGATCACACCGGCCGTCGGCGCCGGGATTTCCATGCTGGCCTTGTCCGACTCCAGGGTCAGCAGGCTCTGTTCGGCCTCGACCTTGTCGCCGACCTGAACCAGCAGTTCGATGACCCGGGCGCTGCCATCGCCGATATCCGGGATATTGAACGACTGCACGCTGCTTTCGGCTTTCTTCGGTGCAGGTTTTTCCGCAGGAGCGGCGGCTGCCGCTTCCTGTTTGGCCGGTTGTTCGGCTTTTTCCTGTTCCTCGGCGGCCGGCTCTGCGCTGGCTGCCGCTTCATCTCCTTCCACATCCAGTTCGATCAGGTCGTCACCTTCCTTGAGGGTGTCGCCCATCTTGAACTTGATGGCGGTGACCACCCCAGCCTTGGGGCTGGGCAGTTCCATGCTGGCCTTGTCGGATTCCAGGGTCAGCAGGCTCTGTTCGGCTTCGATCTTGTCGCCAACCTGCACCAGAATCTCGATGACTTCACCTTCACCGCCGCCGATGTCGGGTACCTTGATCAATTCACTCATGGTATCTCTCCTCAGCAATCCAGCGGGTTGGCTTTGTTCGGGTTCAGGCCGAAGGTGGCCTGCGCTTCGATCAGCACCTCGGGCTGCAGTTCACCGTTCTCGACCAGTGCGGCCAGGGCGGTATAGGCGACCCAGCGGCGGTCGACTTCGAAGAAGTCGCGCAGCTTGCGACGGGTGTCGCTGCGGCCGAAGCCGTCGGTGCCCAGCGCCTTGAAGTTGCCCGGCACCCACTGGCGGATCTGCTCGGCATACAGCTTCATGTAGTCGGTGGCGGCAATTACCGGTCCGCTGCGTTCAGCCAGGTTCTGCTCGACGTAGGTCAGGCGTGGCGTGTCGGTCGGGTGCAGGCGATTCCAGCGCTCGACGTCCAGGCCGTCACGGCGCAGCTCGTTGAAGCTGGTGACGCTCCAGATGTCGGCGCTGATACCGTAGTTTTTCTGCAGGATGGCGGCCGCTTCGCGTACTTCACGCAGGATGGTGCCGCTGCCCATCAGCTGGACGTGCTGCTTGCCTTTTTCCTTGGCTTCTTCGAGCAGATACATGCCGCGGATGATGCCTTCTTCCACGCCTTCGGGCATGGCCGGCTGGGCGTAGGCTTCGTTCATCACGGTCAGGTAATAGAAGATGTTTTCCTGCTCTTCCATCATCCGGCGCGAGCCTTCGCGAATGATCACCGCCAGCTCGTAGCCATAGGTGGGGTCGTAGGTGCGGCAGTTGGGAATGGTCGAGGCCAGGATGTGGCTGTGACCGTCCTCGTGCTGCAGACCTTCACCGTTCAGGGTGGTGCGACCAGCGGTGCCGCCGACCAGGAAGCCCTTGGCGCGGCTGTCGCCAGCGGCCCAGGCCAGGTCACCGATACGCTGGAAGCCGAACATCGAGTAGAAGATGTAGAACGGCAGCATCGGCTGGTTGTAGGTGCTGTAGGCGGTGGCCGCGGCGATCCAGCTGGACATGCCGCCAGCCTCGGTGATGCCTTCCTCGAGGATCTGCCCTTTCTTGTCCTCGCGGTAGAACATCACCTGGTCCTTGTCGACCGGGTCGTACAACTGACCGACCGAGGAGTAGATGCCCAACTGACGGAACATGCCTTCCATACCGAAGGTACGGGCTTCGTCGGGGACGATCGGTACGATACGCTGGCCCAGTTCCTTGTCCTTCAGCAGTTGCGCGAGGATGCGCACGAAGGCCATGGTAGTGGAGATTTCGCGCTCGCCGGTACCGTCGAGGATGGACTTGAGGGTCTCCAGCGGCGGGATCGGAATCGGTGTGCTGGAGGTGCGGCGCTGCGGCATGTAGCCGCCCAGTGCTTCGCGGCGCGAGTGCAGGTACTTGTACTCGGGGCTGCCTTCTTCCGGACGGTAGAACGGCAGGTGTTCCAGGTTGTCGTCGCTGATCGGGATACCGAAGCTGTCGCGGAATTTGCGCAGGCTGTCGATGTCGACCTTCTTGGTGTTGTGGGCGATGTTCTGGCCCTGGCTGGCGCCGGTGCCGTAGCCCTTGATGGTCTTGGCCAGGATGACACTGGGCTGGCCCTTGTGATTGGTCGCCGCATGGTAGGCAGCGTAGACCTTGTAGGGATCGTGGCCGCCCCGGTTGAGCTTCCAGATCTCCTCGTCGGACATGTTCTCGACCATCTTCTTCAGTTCCGGGCGGGCACCGAAGAAATGTTCGCGCACGTAGGCGCCGTCGTTGGCCTTGTAGTTCTGGTAGTCGCCGTCCACGGCGTCTTCCATGCGCTTCTGCAGCAGGCCGTCGACATCACGGGACAGCAGCGGATCCCACAGACGGCCCCAGATGACCTTGATCACGTTCCAGTCGGCGCCGCGGAAGCTGCCTTCCAGCTCCTGAATGATCTTGCCGTTACCGCGTACCGGCCCGTCGAGGCGCTGCAGGTTGCAGTTGATGACGAAGATCAGGTTGTCGAGTTTCTCACGGCCAGCCAGCGAGATGGCGCCGAGGGATTCCGGCTCGTCACACTCGCCGTCACCCAGGAAGCACCAGACCTTCTGTTTGCCCGGCTCGATGAAGCCGCGGCTTTCCAGGTACTTCATGAAGCGCGCCTGGTAGATCGCCTGGATCGGACCCAGACCCATGGATACGGTAGGGAACTGCCAGAAATCGGGCATCAACCAGGGGTGCGGATAGGAGGACAGGCCGTTGCCGTCCACTTCCTGGCGGTAGTTGGTCATCTGCTCTTCGCTGATGCGACCTTCGAGGAACGCGCGGGCGTAGATGCCCGGTGAGGCGTGACCCTGGAAGAAGACCAGGTCACCGCCGTGTTCCTCGGTGGGAGCCTTGAAGAAGTAGTTGAAACCGATATCGTACAGCGTGGCGCTGGAGGCGAAGGTGGAAATGTGGCCACCCAGGTCCGGATCCTGCAGGTTGGCGCGCATGACCATGGCCAGTGCGTTCCAGCGTACCATCGAGCGGATGCGGCGCTCCATGAACAGGTCGCCAGGCATCACCGCTTCGTGGGTGACCGGGATGGTGTTGCGGTAAGGCGTGGTGATCGCATAGGGCAGGTGCGTACCGCTGCGGCTGGCCAGTTCACCCATGCGTTGAATCAGATATTCCGCCCGATCCTCGCCTTCGTTATCGAGAACGGACTCCAGGGCATCGAGCCATTCCTGGGTTTCGAGTGGATCGATATCTTCATGCTTCATATTGTTCTCCAGACCTTGTGGGTCCCAGGGTAAAAAACAATCGCATTGTCAGAGCGTGGTGGTATGGGCTCGGGAATGCAATGGTCAACGGTGCGTGTAGTTTTACTACATTTGAAGCAATAAAACCATCCGGTCATTTGCTTTTCTGTAGTGAAACTACATGCGGACCGGGGTTTTTTTGTTTCAGGCTTTTCCATGTGGCCCGAGCATGGCAATCTGCATCCTTTGGATGTAATCAGGATAGACCATGTCTTTTTCATTGCCCGCCACTTTGCCCACCGCACTCCGCACCGTCGTGGACCACCACCTGGCGCAGTGGCTTGGCGCAGTACATGAGGCAGGGTTGGAATCCCGCCTGGGACAGTTGGGCGATGCCTTCATGGGAGAGCTGCAACAGGTATTGGCCGGCAGCGACTTCGTCGCCGAGCAATTGCGCCGTGACCCCGGCATGGCCTGGCGACTGACGGAGGATGGACGGCTGTGGCGCTCGCTGGCCGCTGGCGAGATGGCCAGTCTGCTGGCCGAGGCGCTGGCCGATGCCGCGACTGAGGAGCAGTTGGCGCAGCGGCTGCGGCGTTTCCGCCAGCAGCACCAGGTGCGCATCATCTGGCGTGACCTGACTCGGCAGGCGCCGACCATGGAAACTACCCGGGATCTGTCGGACATGGCCGATGCCTGTCTGGAGCAGGCCTACCAATGGGTCTATCGGGAGCTGGCCAGCAGTTTCGGTACGCCTTTGAGCCATGCCGGTGAGCAGCAGCACATGGTGGTGCTGGGCATGGGCAAGCTCGGTGCGCAGGAGCTGAACCTGTCCTCGGATATCGATCTGATCTTCGCTTTTCCGGCCCAGGGGGAAACCCAGGGCGAGCGGCGCAGCCTGTCCAACCAGGAATTCTTCACCCGGGCAGGACAGCGCCTGATCAAGCTGCTCGACGAGGTCACCGTCGACGGCTTCGTGTTCCGCGTGGACATGCGCCTGCGGCCCTATGGCGACAGTGGCGCGCTGGTGTTCAGCTTCAATGCACTGGAGCAGTACTACCAGAGCCAGGGCCGGGACTGGGAGCGCTACGCCATGATCAAGGCGCGGGTGGTCGCCGGTGACCAGCATGCCGGCGCCGAGCTGCTCGGGCTGCTCAAGCCCTTCGTCTACCGGCGCTATCTGGATTTCGCCGCCATCGAGGCGCTGCGCAATCTCAAGCAACTGATCCAGCGCGAGGTGCAACGCAAGGGGCTGCAGGACAACGTCAAGCTGGGCTCGGGTGGCATTCGCGAGGTGGAATTCATCGGCCAGGCGTTCCAGCTGATCCACGGGGGGCGTGACCGTAGCCTGCAGCAGCGACCGATCCTGGCGGTGCTGGATGTGCTGGCGACCAATGTCTATCTGCCCGATGAGGCGGTGGACGAACTCAAGGGGGCCTATCTATTCCTGCGCGATACCGAGCATGCGCTGCAGGCCATCGATGACCGTCAGACGCAGATGCTGCCGACCGACATGCTGGGTCAGGCCCGGGTGGCGTTGATCATGGGTTTCGACAGTTGGGATGAGTTTCGTCGCCAGTTGGAGCTACAGCGCAGCCGGGTGGCGCGGCATTTTGCCGGCGTGATTGCCGACCCGGATGAGGATGAGGATCAGCCACAGGCACCCTATGCGGAATGGATGACGTTGCTGGCGGGCTTCCCCGAGCCGGAGCAGGCCCGGGAGCAATTGGCTGACGGCGGCTTCAAGGATCCGGAACGGGCGTGGAATCTGTTGCAGAACCTCATGCGCTCCGGCCGCGTGCGCGCCATGCAGCGCATGGGACGTGAACGCCTGGATGTATTCATGCCGCGCCTGCTGGGCATGGCCTGCGAGCAGGAAGACCCGGATCTGGCGCTGGAGCGGGTGATGCCGCTGGTCGAAGCGGTGGCACGGCGTTCCGCCTATCTGGTGCTGTTGACGGAAAATCCCGGTGCGCTGCACGAGTTGCTGGTGCTGTGTGCGGCCAGCCCATTGCTTGCCGAGCAGATCGCCCGCTATCCGGTGGTGCTCGATGAGCTGCTGAATGCCGGCCGCCTGTATCGCCCGCCGGAAACCGGTGAATTGCTGGACGAGCTGCGCCAGCAGCTGCTGCGTATTCCCGAGGATGACCTGGAGCAGCAGATGGAGGTGTTGCGCTATTTCAAGCGTGCCCACACGCTGCGCGTGGCAGCCTCGGAAGTCGCCGGCAGCCTGCCGCTGATGAAGGTCAGCGATTACCTGACCTGGATCGCCGAGGCGATCCTGCAGCAGGTGCTGCAGCTGGCCTGGCGCGACATGGTCCGGCGCCATGGGCTACCGCGGCGGCATGATGGCAGTCCCTGCGAGCTGGATTTCATCATCGTCGGTTATGGCAAGGTTGGCGGGATCGAACTCGGGCACGGCTCCGATCTGGACCTGGTATTCATCCATGACGGCGATACCGAGGCGGAAACCGATGGTCCGCGTCCGCTGGATGGTGGGCGCTTCTATACCCGGCTGGGGCAGCGCATCATCCATATGCTCAACACCCAGACCACCTCCGGTGTGCTGTACGACGTGGACATGCGCCTGCGCCCCTCGGGTGATTCCGGTCTGCTGGTCACGTCGCTGGAGGCCTTTGCCCGCTATCAGCAGGAGAAGGCCTGGACCTGGGAGCATCAGGCGCTGGTGCGGGCACGTCCGCTGGCCGGCTGCGGGCAGTTGAGCGATCGCTTCAATGCCCTGCGCGCGGCAGTGCTGGGGCGCGAGCGGGATGAGCAGGTGTTGCGCCAGGAGGTGCTGAACATGCGCCAGAAGATGCGCGACAATCTTGCCACGCAAGCCACACGGGCCGGTTTCGACGAGTCTGCCTTTACCGCCGAGGCGCAGTTTGATCTCAAGCACGACGCCGGAGGTATCGTCGATATCGAATTTATGGTGCAATATGCGGTTCTGGCCTGGTCGTGCCGGTACCCAGAGTTGCTGCGCTTTACGGATAACATCAGAATATTGGACGGGCTGCGTGACGCCGGATTGATCGCCGGTGAGGACGTTCAGCGTGTGCAGGAGGCTTACAAGGCCTACCGAGCAGTAGCCCATCGCCTGGCTTTGCAAAAGCAGCCGGGGAAAACACCTGGCGACCAGTTTCATGACTACCGACATGACATCATCCGACTCTGGCAGCAGTGGCTACCGGACGTCGTGGATGCCTGAATGACCTTGAGAATCTTTCGGCAGGCATGATCAGGCCAGAACGCAACGGGCAAGCTCCGTCTGGCCAGCCACGCGACCGTGGGCTGGCGGAGCACCTGAACCTAGTAGATAGA
>Ga0172382_10002095_pt1 | contig 34087 bp, 24 predicted proteins | sample Leawel138RmetaG_FD_122245 | JGI IMG/M metagenome (GOLD analysis project Ga0172382, IMG submission 122245) | Leachate microbial communities from a municipal landfill in Southern Ontario, Canada - Leachate well 138R metaG | ecosystem: Engineered > Solid waste > Landfill > Unclassified | place...
AAGGGGTGTCACGGCTCGCCCCCGCCCCCCGGCACGGGGCCGGGCGCGGCCCGGAACATCGGGCGCAACGGGGCTTGATCCGCGCCGGTTCCGGTTCCACACTCGGAACCGTCCGGCAGCGCGAACGGGAACACGCGAACAGGAAAACGGGCGGAAACACGAACGGGCACGGCCCCCTCCGGCGGTTTTCCGGGGGCGGGCCGGAAATGCATCGGCTTGATTACACGCAGGGCCGGGATTTCCCGCCCCCGGCACACAGGGATTGGAAGGCATGTCCTGGTTCAGCAAGGTCGCCTGGAAGGAAGGGCTTTTCCTTCAGCCGCACCATCTCCAGCAAAGCGACCGCTATCTCGAACGGCTGCTCGAGGTGCGGGTGCGCCATGCCTCGCCCTATCCCTGGGGCTTCGACGAGGTGAAGATCAACCGCGACCTGCTCCAGCAGGGCCGGGTCGGGCTTTCGGCGGTTGCGGGGATCATGCCCGACGGGCTGCCGTTCGAGGCGCCGGGGATCAACGCGCTCCCCGCGCCCGCCGAGGTGCCCGAGGACGCGGGCGGCATGACGGTCTGGCTGACACTGCCCGACATCGCCCCGGGCGGGCGCGAGACGGCGATGGCGGGCGAAAGCGGCGCCCCCACCCGCTACACGCTGGCCGCCCAGAGCGTGGCCGACAGCGCCGCCGCGATGCGGATGGAACAGGAGATCGAGATCGCCGAACCCCGGCTGGAACTCGATATCCGCAACACGCCGAAGCCCGGCTACCAGTGCATGAAGCTTGCCCGGATCACCGAGGTCCGCGACCGGGTGGTGACGCTGGACGACACCTTCACGCCGCCTTCGCTGGTCATCGCCGCGCATCCGGTGCAGCTCGGCTGGCTCGACCGGGTGATCGGCTGGGTCGAGACCCGGCTCGAATCGCTGTCGCGCTATGCCGCCGACCCGGGCGCGGGCGGGGGACTTCAGGCGGCCGATTATTTCATGCTCCTGCTGCTCAACCGCGAGATCAACGTGCTCAGGCACCTGCGCCGCTCGCGTTCGGTGCATCCGGAACGGCTTTACGAGCTTCTGCTGCGGATCGCGGGCGAACTGGCGACCTTCGACCAGGACCGCCGCCTTGCCGCCGAATACCCGCCCTACGACCATGCCGACCTCAAGGCCACCTTCGAACCCGTCGTGCGCGATATCCAGCGGCTGCTGAGCCGCGACATCGGCCGGGCCACGCGGCTCGACCTGCAACAGGTGCGGCAGAACTCCTACCTCGCGCAGGTGGCCGACCGGAACCTGTTCCGCGACGCCACCTTCGTGATCGAGGTGGAATCGGCCAAGCCCCTGACCCAGGTGCAGACCCAGTTCCCCGAACTGTGCAAGGTCGGGCCCAACACCCGCATGGCCGAGATCGTCAACAACAACCTTCCCGGAATCGGGCTGATCCACACGCCGACGCCGCCGCGCCAGATCCGCGCCGTGTCGCGCAACGTCTATTTCATCCTCGACCGCAACACGCCGCTGTGGCGCGAGTTTTCCACCGCCCCCGCGATCGGGATGCATTTCGCCGGCGACTGGCCGGAACTGAAGCTCGAACTCTGGGCGATCGTGGAGACCCGCTCATGAGCAGCGACAAGGACAAGACCGTGATCGGGGGGGCGCTGCCGATCCAGCCGAACCCGCTGCCCGGCGCACCGCCGCCGCGCGGGGCCGGGGGGGCGGATACCGCCGCGGGCGGAGAGCGTACGGTGATCGGCGGCGCGCTGCCGATCCAGCCGGGGGGCCAGCCGGGGGGCCAGCCTCCGGGCGGTTTCGGCCGGGACATCGACCATGGCGCCTCGGACGCCTGGGGGGTGCCGGGCGGCGGCCCCGCACCGGCCTCGCCCGCGCATCATCCGCCGGTCGCCGGGGCCTTCGCCCCTTCGGAGTCGTTCTTTCCCGACCACCGATCCGCGCCGCAGCCCGAATACGCGCCCCCCGCCCGCAAGATCGACCTGCACGCCGCGCTCCGGGCCACCGGCCTCGGCGCGGGCGGATCGAAGAACCCGATCCTTGCCGCCGCCGCCAATCTGCTGATCCTGTTCGGACGCCTGCGCACCCAGATGGTCGAGATGGACGCGGTGCCGCTGATGGAACACGTCACCCGCGAGATCGAGACCTTCGAGGCCAACCTGCTGGCCGCCGGCATCCCGGCGCAGGAGGCGCAGGTGGCGAAATACCTGCTGTGCGGCACCGCCGACGACATCGTGCAGAACATCCCCGGCACCGACCGCCACCTCTGGGTGCAATATTCGATGGTGGCGCGGTTCTTCAACCGCCGCACCTCGGGCGTGGGCTTCTTCCAGGAGGTCGAGAAGGCGCTGGCCGCCCCCGCCCAGCGGTTCCATGTGCTGGAACTGGCGCTGGTGTGCCTCTCGCTCGGGTTCGAGGGCCAGTATCGCACCATGAACGGCGGCGCGGTCGAATTGCAGCGCATCCGCAGCATGATCCACGACAGCCTGCGCCGGGTCGAACCCCGCCCGGACGAGGACATCTCCCCCAACTGGCAGCCGGTGGACATGGGCCGCAGGCGGCGCTTCGGCGGCACCCCGGTCTGGGTGGTGGGCGCGGTGCTCGGCGTGATGCTGCTCGGCGCCTATCTCGGGCTTTCGATGCTGATCTCGGGCGAGGGCTCGGCGGTGTCGTCGCGGCTGATGGCGCTGCACCCGACCAGCCCGGTCGCACTTCAGCGCACCGCCACCTTCACCCCGGTGATCCCCGAACCGCCCCGGACCGAGGCCACCGTCACCCAGCTTCAGCGCATCCGCGAGGGGCTGGAGGCCGAGATCGAATCCGGCACGCTGGAAGTGGACCGGGCGGGCGATTTCATCGCCATCCGCATCAACAACGCGGCGCTTTTCGATTCCGGCGCCTATCAGGTGAAGGCGGAGTTCCAGGAGATCGGCGCGCGCATCGCCGCCGTGCTGGACGGCGAACGCGGCCGGGTGCTGGTGCAGGGCTTTACCGACAGCGTGCCGCTGAGCGGGCGCGGACGGTTCAAGAACAATTTCGAACTCTCGGTCGCCCGGGCCGAATCGGTCAAGGGCGTGCTGGCCGGAACCCTGACCGACACCGCCCGGCTGGAGGTCGAGGGCCGCGGCGAGGCCGATCCGATCGCCGACAACGCCACGCCCGAGGGCCGTGCCCTGAACCGGCGGGTGGAGATCCTCGTCTCGCGCGAGGACACGCTGGACCCCGCGCTGCCCGAGATGACCGAGGAAGAGGCCCTGCGCGCGCTCGATGCGCTGGAGCCCCTGGCCCCGCAGGAGGACTGAGACCATGCGCGCCTGGCTGAAGATTCTGCTCGTCGTGCTCGGGCTTGCCGCCTGGACGGTGCTGGTGTGGTTCGCGGGGCCGCTGATCGGCTTCGGCGGCGCGCATCCGTTCGAGCCGCTCTGGGTGCGACTCACGCTGATCGGCCTGGCCGTGACCGTGGCGGCGGTCTGGGGCCTCGTCGGCTGGCTGCGCCGCCGCCGGGCGCAGAAGGCGATGGAGGCGGCGCTGGTCGAGACCCCGCGCGGCGACGGCGAGGAACTCGGGCGCCGCATGGGCGAGGCGCTTGCGGTGCTCAAGCGTTCCGGCAAGTCGCGCACCTATCTTTACGACCTGCCCTGGTATGTGATCATCGGCCCGCCCGGCGCGGGCAAGACCACCGCGCTGGTCAATTCCGGCATCAAGTTCCCGCTGGCGGAAAAGGAGGGCGGGCAGGCCGCGCTGTCCGGGTTCGGCGGCACCCGCTATTGCGACTGGTGGTTTTCGGAAGATGCGATCCTGATCGACACCGCCGGGCGCTACACCACCCAGGACAGCGACGCCGAGGCCGACCGCACAAGCTGGCAATCCTTCCTGTCGCTGCTGAAACGGCACCGGCCGAAACAGCCGATCAACGGGGTGATCCTGTCGTTTTCGGTCGAGGATCTGATGACGGGCGACGCGAGCGCGCTCAAGGCCCATGCCGAGACCGTGCGGGCGCGTCTGGCCGAGATCCACGAGGCGCTGAAGATCGACTTTCCGGTCTATGTGATGTTCACCAAGGCCGACCTGATCGCCGGTTTCCGGGAATATTTCGGCCCGTTCAGCCTGTCGCGCCGCAACCGGGTCTGGGGCGCGACCTTCCAGACCAGGAACCCGAAGGAGCAGACCTTCGACCGGGTTCCCGCGGAGTTCGACGCGCTGGTCGCCCGGCTCTCGGAGGAGGTGATCGACCGGCTGGGCGAGGAAGCCGACGGCATCTCGCGGATCGCGATCTTCGGCCTGCCGGGGCAGATGGCCATGCTCAGGGGCGCGGTCTCGGATTTCCTGCGGCAGGTGTTCGAACCCACCCGCTACAAGACCAACGCGATCCTGCGCGGCTTCTATTTCACCTCGGGCACCCAGGAAGGCACGCCGATCGACCAGGTGCTGGGGGCGATGGGCCGCAGCTTCGGCACCGGGAACGCCTCCGCCGGGCTGATGTCCGGTCGCGGCCGCAGCTATTTCCTGCACGACCTGATGACCAGGGTGATCTTCGCCGAACAGGGCTGGGTGTCGCATGACCGCCGGGCGGTGCGGCTTTCGGCCGGGCTGCGCGTGGCCGCTTTCGTGGCGCTGGGGCTTGGCACGGCCGGGCTGCTGGCGGGCTGGGGCGTCAGCTACATGAACAACCGCGAGCTGGTGAGTTCGGCACAGGCCGCCATGGCGGATTACGAATCGATCGCCCGCGAGGATCTGCAGGCGATCCAGATTTCCGACACCGATTTCCTGCGCATCGCCGGACATCTGCAAATGCTGCGCAACATGCCCGCGGGCTTCGGCGACAGCGACGAGGGCGCCGGACTGGCCGAGGGGTTCGGCCTCGGCCAGCGCGGGCAGCTCAAGGCCGCCGCGCGCGAAAGCTATCGCGACGGGCTGGAACGGCTGTTGCGGCCCCGGCTGATCCTGCGGATCGAGGAACAGTTGCAGGCTTTCATCCTCGCCAACGAATCGCTGGCGATCTACGAGACATTGAAGGTCTACAAACTGCTGGGCGGCATGGCGCCCGCGCCCGAGGATGCGCTGATTCAGGCATGGTTCCGGGCCGACTGGCGCGACGTGCTCTATCCCGGCCCCAACCAGGCCCCGGCGCGGGCGATGCTGGAAGAACATCTTGCCGCCATGCTGTCCTTCGACGGGCGCGGGCGGCGCGGCGCGGTGGAGCTGAACGGCGACCTGATCGAACAGGCCGAAAGCATCCTTGCCCGGATGCCGGTCGCCGACCGGGCCTATTCGCTGATCGTGGCGACGGCGGAATTCGCCGGCATCCCGGATTTCGTGCTGACCGACCGTGCCGGCCCCGACGCGCGGCGGGTGTTCGAGACGGTGGACGGCTCCGACCTCGCCGGGCTGACCGTGCCCGCGCTGTTCACCTATGAAGGCTTCCACGGCTTCTTCCTCGACCAGTTGTCGGCGGTGGCCCGCAAGCTGGAGGAGGAACAGTGGCTTCTGGGCGAACAGGCGGAACTGGCGCGGGTGGGCGAACAGCTCGACCGGCTCGGGCCGCAGATGCTCACCCGCTACCGCGAGGATTTCCTTGCCGCGTGGGAAGGGATGCTCGACAACCTGCGGCTGGCGCCGATGCTGGCGGATGCGCCCGCCTATGTCGCGCTGGGGGCCGCGGCCTCGCCCGCCACCTCGCCGGTCCTGCGGCTGGCCGAGGCGGTGGCCGCCGAAACCCGCCTGACCGAGGAACCGCCCGAACCCTCGATCCCCGGGCTTGACGGCCTGTCGGATTCGCCGCTGGCCGCGCAGGCGGGCGAGGAACTGGCCCGGCTCACGCTGCACCGCACCAGCGGGCTGCGGCGCATCGGCCTCGACCTCGCGCTGGAAGCGGGCAAGTCGCAGCGCCGGGCCGGGGCGGCGGGGGGCGGCGGCGCGGCGGCGCAGATGATCCCCGGCGCCGATATCGAGGCCCAGTTCGCCGACTGGCACGTGCTGCTGGAAGGCGGCGCGGGCGCGCGCCAGATCGACGCGCTCCTAGGCACGCTCGGCACCTTGCAACAGACGCTGGTGATCGCCGCCGGGTTCAACCAGACCGCGGCGGCGGCGCAGCTTCCGACCCAGATCGGCCAGCTCCGCGTCACCGCCTCGCGCCTGCCGCCGCCGCTGGCGCGGATGGTGAACGAGACCGTGGCCGCGCTTGAAGGCGACGCGGCAAATGCCGCCATCGCCCAGATCAACGCCGATCTGGCCAGCCAGGTCACCAGGGTCTGCGAGGAGATCACCGCGAACCGCTTCCCCTTCTCGCGCAGCCCGTCGCGGCAGGTGCCCCTGAGCGAGTTCGCCCAGCTCTTCGCCCCCGACGGGGTGCTCGACCGATTCTTCAACACCCATCTGGCGCTTCATGCCGAGATGGGCGGGCGCGGCTGGAGCTGGAAGACCGACAGCCCGCTCGCGGACCGTTCGGTGGCGACGCTGCGCCAGTTCGAGCGCGCATCGCGGATCCGCGACGCCTTCTTCCCCGGCCGCTCGCCCACGGTGAACCTGGATGTCACCATCCACCAGACCGCGGCGCATGAGCGGATCCGGCAGGCGATCCTCGATATCAACGGCCAGCTGATCCAGACCCGGCAGGTCGGCAACACGCCGCAGACCGTCCAGTGGCCCGGCACCGGGGCGCAGGTGACGCTGCAACTGCTGCCCGAGATCGCCAACCGCGAATCCGGCGTGCGCTATCAGGGGCCATGGGCGCTGCTGCTGTTCCTGCGCGACGGCCAGCCGCGGCAGGTGGGCGACGTGTTGCAGGTCACCCATATCGTCGGCGGCCGCAACATCAGCTACGACGTGCGGGTGAATTCGCTCATCAACCCGTTCAGCATGAGCGAGCTGGCCGAGTTCGGCTGTCCGGCCGGAATCTGAAGGCCGGAATCTGAAGGGTGGGGATCTGAGACGTGGCGTTCGGGCTTTACGGCAAGCACCCCGCGCGGGGCGACTTCCTGCTTTCGGGGCTGCCCGGGGCGCTGGCGGCGCCGCTGGAAGGCTGGCTCGACACCGCGCTGGCCGGGGCGCGGGAGGCGCTCGGCCCCCGCTGGGAAACAGTCTGGGACGGAAGCGGAAACGATGGTGCCGGGCTGCGGTTCTGGATCGGCGAGGCGGTCTGGGGGCAGGCGCTGTGCGGCGTGCTGCTGCCGTCGCGCGACGGGGTGGGGCGGCGGTTCCCGCTGCTGGTGCTGTGGTCCGACCCCGATCCGGCCGCGCTGCCGCCGCCGCCCGCGATCGACCCCGATCAGGGCTGGTATGCGGCGCTGGCCGGACAGTTGCGCGGCCTGCGCGACGGCCCCGGCCCGACCCCGGGCGAAGGGGCGGCGGCGCTGCTCGCCGCCTTCCCCCCGCCCGCGCCGCCCCCCTGGGCCCCCGCACCGGGGCCGGAGGGCTTCTGGGCCGAACGGATGGCCGGTCCCGCGCCGGAGACAGGGCCTGTTTCCGCCGGAACAGAGCCTGATTTTCCGGAACCGGAACCGGAACCGGAGCCGGAGAGCACCGGAACGGGACCGGACCCCGCAGGGGGGGAACCGGCCCCCGCCCCGCCGGAAACCGCCGCAAGGCTGCTGGCCGATATCGCGCTGGCCGACCATCGCCGGGCCGCCGCCGGGCGCGGCTATTTCTGGACCGAAGCCGGACCCGCGACACCCGCCCGCATCCATGCCGGGCCGGGGCTGCCGGACGGCGCGGTGCTCGGCTGGCTGCTGGGCGGGGCCGCATGAACGGGCGCGCAGGGGCACGCCCTGACCGGCCGACCAGCCCCGGCCACCCGGAAAATGCGGAAAACACGAGACTCCGGCGCCCGATTCGGTTCCACTGGACCGGATCAGGCGCTAGGCTCCTTGCGCGGCAGCCGTGGAAAGCGGAACGGGAACAGGGCAATGGAACAGGCCGGAACCGGCAGGGCGGATGACGACAGGATGAACGCGGCACCCTTCATCTACGAGACCGGCGCCGCCAGCCATACCGGCTGCGTACGCGACCACAACGAGGACCGCTTCCTCACCCGGCCCGATTCGGGCGTCTGGCTGGTGGCCGACGGCATGGGCGGCCACGAGGCGGGCGACTTCGCCAGCCAGACCATCGCCGGGGCCGCCGCCTCGATCGGGCGGCCCAGTTCCGCGCCCGACCTTCAGGCCCGGTTCATGGACCGGCTGACCCAGGCGCATGAGGCGATCCGCCACCAGTCGGCCCGGCTGGGCGGCGCCACCGTGGGGGCGACGCTGGTGGCGCTCCTGGCCTATGACCGGCATTTCGCCTGCATCTGGTCGGGCGACAGCCGGATCTACCTGATGCGCGACGGCCGCTTCAGCCAGCTGACCGAGGACCATACCGAGGTGCAGGAACTGCTGCGCACCGGCGCGATCAGCCCGGAACAGGCGGCGACCTGGCCGCGCCGCAACGTCATCACCCGCGCGATCGGCGTCTCGGCCCAGCCGCGCACCGACGAGAAATACGGCACGCTGCGCGACCACGACATGTTCCTCTTGTGCTCGGACGGGCTGACCGAACATGTGAGCGATGCCGAAATGGCCCAGATGCTGGCGCGCAACGACGCGCAGACAAGCTGCGACGCGCTGGTCCGGCTGACGCTGGAACGCGGCGCGCGCGACAACGTGACCGTGGTGGTAATACGCTGCCTGCCGCGCGGCGGCGTGGCCGGGGGGCCTTCGGACCCGGCACGGGATGCGGATATGTGGAGCCTTGATCCCCGATGAGCGGCGAATCCCCGATCCCTCCCCGCGACCCGGCGGAGACCTCCGAAAGCGGCACCGGCAACAGCGTCACGCCGCAACCGGGCCCGCCGCCCTCCGCGCCGCCCGAACCCACAAGGCTGGCCGAGGGCCCGGTCAGCACGCCCCCGGCCAGCGCCCCGCCCGCCCCGGCTCCGACTCCGTCCCCCGGTTCGGCGGTCGGCTCGGGGCCCGCGCTCTCGCCCGGGGGCGCGGGGATCACCGGCACCGGCGTCGCCATCGGCACCCAGATCATCGGCACCTACGAGATCGTCCAGCTGATCAACAAGGGCGGCATGGGCGAGGTCTATCGCGGCCGCAACATCCACAACGACGAGCCGGTGGCGATCAAGATCGTGCTGCCGTCGCTCGCCCACGACCCGAAGATCGTCGCGCTGTTCCAGAAAGAGGCGCTGGTGCTGGGCCGCCTCGCGCATGAGGCGATCGTCCGCTACCACGTCTTCACCAACGACCCGGCGATCGGGCGGCCCTGCCTGATCATGGAATTCGTCGCGGGCATGCCGCTGGGCGAGCGGATCGACCAGGGCCCGCTGCCCGAGGCCCAGGTCCGCACGCTGCTGCGCCGGGTGGCCTCGGGCCTCGACAAGGCGCACCGGGCCGGGGTGGTGCATCGCGACCTCTCGCCCGACAACGTGATCCTGGAAGGCGGCGCGGTCGATCACGCCAAGATCATCGACTTCGGCATCGCCAAGGCGGCGGCGATCGGCGGCGGCACGCTGTTGCAGGGCCAGTTCGCGGGCAAGTTCAACTTCGTCTCGCCCGAACAGCTCGGCGCCTTCGGGGCGGTGATCGACGGCCGGTCCGACATCTACAGCCTGGGGCTGCTGATCGCCGCGGTGTGCCGGGGCAAGGTGCTGGACATGGGGGCCTCGATCGTCGATGCGGTCTCGACCCGGCAGGCGGTTCCGGACCTCGACGGGGTCTATCCCGGGTTGCGGCCGCTGGTCGCGCATATGCTGGAACCCGACCCGGCCAACCGCCCGGCGGGCATGGCCGAGGTGATCGCCATGCTCGACAACCCGGCGCTGGTGCCGCCGCGCCCCGGCGAGCCCGGGCCCGACCCGAACCGCACCGTGGTCGGCGGCTCGCTGCCGGTCGGCGTCCCCGGATCGTTTCCGCCCGGCCCGGTACTGCCCGGATCGGCGCCCCGCCCGTCCGGCTCCGCCCCGCATTCGCTGCCGGGGGCGCATGTCCCTTCGGCCCCGCCCGCCGGGGACGACGGCGCCAGCCCGTTCGGCGCCCCGGAACCGGCCCCCGCCGCCGCGCCGCCCGCGCCCGAACCGCGCCGCAAGGGCGGCGGGTTCGGCCTCAAGGTGGCGCTGATCGCGTTGATCGCCGGCGGCGCGGGCGCCGGCGCATGGTTCGGCGGGCTGATCCCCGGCGGGCCGGGCGAAGAGGAACAACTGGCCCGGATCGAGCCGATACCGGAGCCCGAGCCGATACCGGAACCAGAGCCCGAGCCGATACCGGAACCGGACCCCATGCCCGAACCCGAGCCGGAGCCGGAGCCCGAAGCCACGCCCGAACCCGAGCCCACCCCGGCCGAACGGCTGGAATTGCAGCGCGCCTGGCTGCGCGGTTACGATTCGGGCGAATGCACCCTTGCGATGCCCGGCCCGGACCCGGCCCCGCCGCTTTCGCTCGCCGGTTTCGCCGCCTCGGCCGAACCCTTCGACCGGCTGGCCGAAGCCTTCCGCGCCGAACACGGCACCGCGCCCGAGGTCGGGTTGCGGCTGGTGACCGAACCGCAATGCCCGGTGCTCGACTTCGCCCGCGGCCAGACCGCCGCCGCCGGGGCGCGCACGGCCGCCCTCGACCTGCAACTTCTGAACGACAGCGAGGTGCTGCACAGCGGCGACACGCTGTCGGGCCGGATCGAGGGTCTGGACGGGCGGCCGGTGACGCTGTTTCTGGTGAACGGCGCCGGGGGCGCGACCAACCTGCGGCCCTGGGTGACGCGCTCCTCGGACGGCAACATCAGCTTCAGCTTTTCGGTGCGGCTGACCGAAGGGGCACCGCCGACACCGCAGATGATCCTCGCCATCGTCTCGGATGAGGCCCTGTCCAAGCTCGATCTGGTGCCGAACGGGGTGGCGGCGCGTTCGCTGGTGCCGTTCATGGAGGCCGAGATCACCGCCACCGGCCAGCCGGTCGCGGTGGCGCTGCGGCATTTCCGGCTGGAGCATTAGGCGCGGTCGGCAGACATTGCCCCCGGTCCGCACTTTCCCGTTCGGAAACGCGGCGGCGCAAGGCCCGGACGTTCCCGCCGCTTACAGGCCGAACTGGATCGACTGGCTTCGCGAACTGGCGATCAGCGCCGCAAGGCAGACCTCATGCTCGCCCGCCTCCGAGGCACAGTCGTTCTGGTTGTTGACCAGAATGCGCGAGATATCGGCACAGGCGAGATCGGCAAGGTCGAACTGCACCACCCGCGTGCGGCCCAGCGGCAGCGCGCCGAACTCCAGCACCAGCATGTTCGAGACCGCGCCGCCCGCATCGAAGATCGCCACCTCGTAGGAGGTGCGCTCCAGCGCGATCCCGGTATTGTTGGTGGCGACATAGGTCAGCCGGCAGGCCGCCCCCCCCGCCTCGGTGGCGACATCGGCGGCGGTATTCAGTTCCAGCTCGAAATTGCCGCTCTGGGCCGGGGCCGCACCCGGCAGAAAGGCCGCCAGCGCGACCGCGAGAACGGCGGATCGTGACATGAACCGGGTCAAGACAATCTCTCCCTGTGCAATCCCCTCGGCGCCCGCAATGGCTGTCCGGCGGGGCCGTCCGGCAGAGAACCCGCCGCTGCGCGGATCATTCTAGCGCCTGATCCGGTCCAGTGGAACCGGATCAGGTGCCGGATTCCTTCATCTGCCGCATTTTCCGGCCCCCGGACCCGGCATCGACACAGGCGGGGCTCAGAAGACGCCGATATGCCAGGGCATCCGGAACGGGCGCGCGGGCCGGGTCTGCGACGACGCCGGGCGCGGCCGCACGGTCGCGGGGCGGGCCTGGGCGAGAGCCCCGGCCGCCTGCGGGGCCGGACCGGCAGCCGGACCGGCGGCCGGAATGGTGGAAACCGTCAGCGGATCGGCCGTATGCGCGGCTGCGGGCGCGGCCATGCCGGACAGGATCCCGACGGCAAGAACAAGGGACATTCGCATGAGGCGTCCTTTCTGCCATATGCGGCTCGCACCGCACCAACGCTACCAGACAACCCCCGACGGGTATTTTTACGACAGGAATGTGTCTTTTTCAACCAAACTCCCGGCACGGGCCCCGGGCGTGACCGGAAAAGCACGGGCCGGAAGGGCCACGCGGCGGTTCCGGGCGCCTCCCGCCCCCCCGGGAGGGAAATGCGCCGCAAGGCAATTCCGGGAAGAACCGGCAGGCTTTTTCGGTTCGAGACCGCGAAAAACAACAATCGGAAGCGTTTCGGCCGTTCCAACACCCGGCCGAAACGCTTTAGCATCGGGGCATGGACCGCGGCACCGCCCTTCATCCGACCCTGCGCCGCCTGCGGGCGGGGTTTCCGGCCCGGCTTGTGGCCGGGCTCATCGCCCTGCTGCCCGGCGCGGCGGCGGCACAGTTCGCCGTCTGCAACCAGTCCTTCGACGTGATCAACGTCGCCATCGGCCTCGATACCGGCGACGAGTTCGAAACCGAAGGCTGGTGGACCGTCGGCCCCAACCAATGCGCCAACGTGATCCGCGAGGGGCTGACCAGCCGTTACATCTATATCCACGCTCAGGACGTGTTCGGCCAGCCGGTGCTGGGCGGCACCACGCGGATGTGCGTCTCGCCCCGGCGGTTCCAGATCCGCGGCATCGGGGATTGCTGGGCCCGCGGCCATGTCTCGGCCCGGTTCATCGAGGTCGACACCAGCCATACCGAACGCTGGACGCTGTTTCTCGGCATGTCGCAGTAACGGGGCCCAAGGACCGCAAGGCGCGTTTTCAGGCCATAACGACCAGCACCGGCGGGTTGCGGGACGGGCGGTTCCGCCCATCTTTCCGGCAGGCGCTCCGGGCGGCCGCATATCGGCGATATCGCCCGGCCCGCAGGGCGATCCGCCCGCCCCCGGCGCATTGCATACGTCTGCAACCGACCGTTTCATGACATCAGACATGATTGCAAATCCGGCCCGGAACGCCGCAAGCCCGCCCCGTGCAGGATCGGGCGGTGCAGGATCGGGCGGCAAGGCCCCGTTCCGAATCCGCGATCCGCGCCGGGTGTCTTCCCGCAGTCCCGAACCGAAAAAAACCTGCCGACTTTTCCCGGAATTGCTTTATCATCCGGCCATTCGAGCCCCCGCGCGCCTTTTTCCGGACCCGTTCCATGCCCCCCGCCGCACGCCTGACCGACATGCACACCTGCCCGATGTCCAGCCCCGCGACCCCGCCGGTGCCGCATGTGGGCGGGCCGATCCTGCCCGCGTGTTCCACCAATGTGCTGATCGGCTATCTGCCCGCCGCCCGGGTCACCGACAAATGCTTCTGCGTCGGCCCGCCCGACGTGATCGTCAAGGGATCGGCCACGGTGCTGATCAACAACCTGCCCGCGGCGCGGATCGGCGACACCACCGCCCATGGCGGCGTGATCGTGGCGGGCTGCTTCACCGTGCTGATCGGCGACAGCGGTTCGGGCTCGGCCTCGGGTTCGGGCGGCGGCGGCGCTTCGGGCACGGGCAGGGACGCGGCACGCGACCTCTCGCCCGTCGCCAGCGGCGGGGCGATGAGCGCGCCCGCGCGCCAGGCGCAGGCGCTGAGGAAGGCCGCGCAAAAATCCGCCCCGTTCGTCGAGCCCTGCGACGGCCCCGACCCGGCCCCGCCCGCGGCCGACTGATGCCGGTCTATGCGCTGATCGACTGCGCCATGGACCCGGCGCTTTACCCGCTGATCCGGGCCGAACCGCAACAACAGAGCCTGTTTTCCGGCACGCTCTCGCCCGAACTGATCGGCGCCACCCCGCATATCCTGCGCCTTGAGCGCGACGGCCCGTTCCTGCGGGCGCTGCAAGGCGGGGGCTGGGCGGCCGGCTGGGGCATGATCTGCGCCGCCGGGGCGCCGCTGGCGGAGGTGCGCAGACAGGTCCGCCGCCCGCTCCAGGCGATGCTGCCCGACGGGCAGGTGGCGCTGTTCCGGTTTTACGACCCGCGGGTCTTCGTCCCCTTCATCGAGGCCACCTCGGGCGCGGGGCTCGACCCCTGGTTCGGCCCCGTCACCGACTGGTGGGCGCCGGTCGCGGGCCGTTCGGGCACCACCACCCGGCGCTACCGGCGCGAGGGCGCGGGGCTTGCCTGGCGCGAGGTGGCCGGGCCGGGGGCATGAGCGGACGGCCCCTCAGTTGTTGATGATGCTGCGATACCAGCGCCGGGTCAGCATCAGCCCGCCCGCAAGCAGCAGCAGCGACAGCCCGCAGACATAGACGGGCGAGACGTAGACCGCGTCATAGGTCGGGTAGAAGCCGCGCCGCACCATGCCGACGACATGCACCAGCGGGTTGTACCACAGGATCTGCTGCCCGATCAGCGGCAGTTCCTCATAGGTGAAGATGATGGTCGAGATCAGGAACAGCGGCGCGGTCAGGATCGCCCAGACCGTTTGCCAGACCGGAAAGGTCGGCAGCAGGTAGCAGTTCATCGCCCCGACCCCGAGGCCGAGCAGCATCGCCATCCCCATCCCGGCGATCACCGGCGGCATGTCGATCACCGCGCGGGTGTCGAAGACCGTGATCAGCACCGTGATGATGATGTAGAACACCAGAAGCTGGGTGATCGCCTGCAACAGGAAGCGCGCGGCGATGGTATCGACCCAGGTGACGCCGGGATAGGCCAGCAGCGGCCGCGAGAAGGTGATCGCCACCGAGACCCGCCCGGCGATGCGCTGATACATCAGGAAGGGCAGGATGCCGGTGGCGAAGAACAGCATGAAGCTGACCCCGAGCGAGGGCGCCCGGATCCGCAGCCCGAGTTCGAGTATCAGCGTGTAGATCGCGATGAAGCCCGCGGGCTCCAGCACCGCCCAGAGATAGCCGCCCGGGGTGCGGCCATAGGTGGTGGACATCTCGCGCAGGACGAGCGCCATCACCGTGCGCAGCGCCCGCAACCGCCGCGGGCGCTGCGGCTCCGGCAGCGGTCGCGGTTGCGGTTGCGGCGGGGCGGGCAGGGAACCGCCCGCAGGATCGCCGGAATGATGGGTCACGGTCACGAAACGGGCCTCTCGCGGGTCTGGCGCAGCCCCCGGGTTATGCCGCAGCCCGGGGCGCGGTTCAATCGGGGGGCGCAGGATGCGTCGCAGGTGGGCAACCTGCCCACCACCCCGGCCGACCCCTTGCGGAACAGAGGGTAGCGGGTGAGCGGCGCGACGACAGCAGGCGGATTCCACACAGCCGCTCTTATTCCGACATGATGGTGCCGTAGTCCTCCCGAAATAAACAGTTCCCGCACCTGATCGGAGGTTTCCCATGGCCATCGTCATCGCCCATACCGGCCTCAACATGATCACCCGCCAGGTTTGGTATGGCATTGTCGAAAGCTACAATGCCTCGCAGATCACCATCCGGGCGGGCGGGCTGACCGGCCAGTATCTCGGCAGTTTCAGCTATGACATTTTCGGCAATGTCTACGGCCGACTGCACGGCTATGTCGAACGGTTGAATGGCACTCCGCTGTGGGAGGTGCGCGGACTCAATTTCGATGCCAATACCGCAGCAAGCTACATCAACAGCAACAATCTGAACGGACTGCTGCCGCAGGTGCTGGCTGGGAGCGACCGGCTCACGGGGTCGGATTTCGCCGACGCGCTGATCGGATACGGCGGCAACGACACCATCGACGGCGGCCACGGCGACGACACGCTGATCGGCGGCGCGGGCAACGACGTGCTGAACGGCGGCGACGGCCATGACCTGCTGCGCGGCGATGAAGGCAACGACCTGCTGACCGGGGGCGCAGGGGCCGATACGCTCGATGGCGGGCCGGGCAACGACACGCTGGACGGGGGTGACGGCAACGATCTGCTCATCGGCGGCCCGGGCCATGACCTGCTGATCGGCGGGCCCGGAGCCGACACGCTCGACGGCGGTGCAGGCAACGACGAATTGCGTGGCGGTGCGGGTGACGATTCCCTGTCCGGCGGGCAGGGCAACGACACACTGATGGGCGGGCCCGGTAACGACACACTGCGCGGCGGCGCGGGTGACGATCTGCTCCAGGGCGGACAGGGGGACGACGTGCTGCACGGCGGACCGGGCAACGACACCCTGCAAGGCGGGGCCGGGCGCGACGAGTTACACGGGGGCGCCGGCCATGACCAGATGAACGGTGGGGCAGGGCACGATACGCTCTACGGTGGAGCGGGGCGCGACACGCTTCTGGGCGGCAACGGCAACGACGAGCTTTACGGCGGACCGGGCAACGACCTGCTGCGCGGCGGCGCCGGGCGCGACACGCTCAACGGTGGCTTGGGCAACGACACGCTCTATGGCGGCGCCGGGGCCGATACTTTCGTGTTTCGCGGTGTTTTCGGCCATGACGTGGTGATGGATTTCAACACTGCTCAGGACGACATGCTGCATATCGGCAGGGGTGTGTGGAACAACCAGTTCTCACACGCCGAGGATCGGGGCAGCGATCTGGCTCTGGTTTTCGAAAATGCCAGTTCAATCACGCTTGCTGGCCATGCGGGGGCCGGGGATTACACCGACTGGATCACGCTGATCTGAGCCGGAGGCGGGCAGACGCCCCCACCCCCCGTCACCGCACCCTGCGCCCGCACGACCGGAACCGTTTACGCGCGGCCCCGGTTGTGCGATGACCGGAACGCCGGGAGAACCGGCGGGCAATGCGGCGGGAGGCCCGGGCGCAGGTGAGCGAGACGAAACAGGCCGGACCCTTGCGGGGCCGGGCCGGGGGCGGCCCCCGACGTCGGCCCGGACAGGCGGGGCCCGGACAGGCAGGGACCGGGCCGGCGGCAGCGGCAGCGAAGGCGAAGGCGGCCCGACAGGCACGGGCCGGGGCGGACGCCCCCGCCCCCGAAGCCGCGGTGCTGCCGGTCGCGGGCCCGGCCCGGCCGCGACAGCGCCACCGGCTGATCCTTGCCGCCTATCTGCTGCTGGTCGCCCTGCCGCTCGCGGTCTCGGCCTGGTATCTCTGGACCCGGGCCGTCGATCAGTATCATTCCACCATCGGCTTTTCGGTCCGGCGCGAGGAGGTCGGCTCCTCGGTCGATTTCATCGGCGGGCTGAGCCAGATCACCGGGGTGGGCGGCACCTCGGACAGCGATATCCTCTACCGCTTCATCCAGAGCCAGGAACTGGTTTCCCGGGTCGATGCCAGTCTCGACCTGCGCGGGATGTGGTCGCGCCACCACGCCGCCGACCCGGTGTTCTCGCTGGACCCCGGGGCCGTGATCGAGGACATGACCGACTACTGGCAGCGCATGGTCCGCATCGCCTACGAGCCGGGCACCGGGCTGATCGAACTGCGCGTCATGGCCTTCGACCCGGTCGAGGCCCAGACGATCGCCCGCGAGATCTTCAACGAAAGCATGGAGATGATCAACGGTCTCTCGACGCTGGCGCGGTCGGACGCGACCCGCTACGCGGCCGAGGACCTGGACTACGCGGTCGAGCGGCTGAAATCCGCGCGCGAGGACATCACCGCCTTCCGCATCGCCAACCAGATCGTCGATCCGCAGGCCGACATCCAGAGCCAGATGGGGCTCTTGTCCACGCTCCAGACCCAGCTCGCCGCCAGCCTGATCGAACTCGACATGCTGCGCGAGACCGCGCGCGAGACCGACCCGCGCATCACCCAGACCGAACGCCGGATCGAGGTGATCGAGGCAAGGATCCGCGACGAGCGCGCCAAGTTCGGCGCCGGGGGCGCCGGGCCGGGGGGCGAGGATTACGGCACCATCATGTCGGAATACGAACGCCTCGCGGTCGAGCGCGAATTCGCCGAACAGGCCTACCGTTCGGCCATGTCGGCCTATGACGGCGCGGTGGCCGAGGCGCAGCGGCAAAGCCGCTACCTGGCCGCCCATATCGCACCCACAAGGGCCGAAAGCGCGCGCTACCCCCAACGCTGGCTACTGCTGGGCCTGGTCGGGCTGTTCTGCTTCCTCGCCACCTCGGTCCTGGTGCTGGTCTATTACAGCATCCGCGACCGCAGATAGGGGCGGGATGCGGATGCGCCGACCCCTCCCCTTCGGCCCGGCCCCGGACGGCGGGCGGAGCACCCGCCCTACAGACCATGCACAACCCGTAGGGTGCGCTTCAGCGCACCACCCCGCCCTCCGCCCCGCACCACAGAGGGCAGCGGTCGGCCGCGGGTGGCCGCTGCTACGGTTGTGGTTGGCAGTTTATGGTGCCGAATACCCCTTGCTCAATCGCCGCGCAAACGTCGAAATAGCGGCCGCCCGGGGGGCGGTCGGCCGCTGCCCGGCGGTGCTTGCGCACCTTGATTCCGGGCAAGGGGGGATGGCTGTCCCGATCCGGCCCCTCCCCCGCCCCGGAGCCGCCCCATGATCCGGCTGGAAAACCTGTGCAAGACCTTCTGGACCGGCGGGCGGCCCAAGGTGGTGGCCGACAATCTCAACGCCACCTTCCCCTCGGGGGTCTCGGTCGGGCTGCTCGGGCGCAACGGCGCCGGCAAATCCACGCTGATGCAGATGATCTCCGGCACCATGGCGCCGGATTCGGGCCGCATTGTCTCGACCGGCACGATCTCCTGGCCGGTGGGGTTCTCGGGCAGCTTCCACCGCGATCTCTCGGGCGCGCAGAACACCCGTTTCGTCGCCCGGGTCTACGGGATCGACACCGACGAACTTTCGCGCTTCGTCGAGGATTTCTCCGAACTGGGCGCGCATTACCACATGCCGATCCGGACCTATTCCTCGGGGATGCGCTCGCGGCTGTCGTTCGGGGTCTCGATGGGGATCCGTTTCGACACCTATCTGGTCGACGAGGTCACCAGCGTCGGCGACGCCGCCTTCCGCAGCAAGAGCCGCGAGGTGTTCTCGGAACGGCTGCGCCACTCCGGGGCGGTGGTGGTGTCGCACGGGCTGCGGCTCTTGCGCCAGATCTGCACCGCGGGCGCGGTGCTCGAAGGCGGGCGGCTGACCTATTACGACGACATCGAGGACGCCATCGCCCGGCACCATGCCAACATGGGCACCAACGCCGCCGACGACGACGAGGTATAGGCCCCGCCCCGCTAGAAAAGCTCGATCGCGCCGGGGTCGAGCGCCGTCACCCCCTCCAGCAACAGCCGGTCGGCGCCGAAGTCGAGCACCAGCCCCCGCGGGCCGGACCAGGCGTGATCGGCCAGAACCTGCGCCGCGCCCTTCTGCCAGGGCCAGAGGCCGGAGCCAAGCCGCAGCAGATCCCCCTCGCCCGCGTCGAAATCGCGGATCGTGTCGCTGCCGCCGCCCCTGCGAAAGATGAACACATCCGCCCCCGCCCCGCCGACCAGCAGATCATCCCCCGCGCCGCCCTCCAGCGTGTCGCGGCCCGGACCGCCGCGCAGCGTGTCATGGCCGGGGCCGCCGAACAGCCGGTCATGCCCCTCCCCGCCGTTGAGCACATCGTCACCCGCGCCGCCGCGCAGCGTGTCGCTGCCCGGACCGCCGAACAGCAGATCGTTCCCCGGCCCGCCCAGCAACGTGTCGTTGCCCACGCCGCCACGCAGCGTATCGTTGCCGACTCCGCCCTCCAGCCGGTCGTGGCCCGCACCGCCGCGCAGCAGGTCATCCCCGGCACCGCCGAACAGCGTGTCCCTGCCCTGCCCGCCGTCGAGCACGTCATCCCCCGGCCCGCCCCGCAACAGGTCGTGGCCGGCACCGCCATCAAGCACGTCATCCCCCGCGCCGCCCTCCAGCATGTCATGGCCGGGGCCGCCGAACAGCGTATCGTTGCCCGGTCCGCCCTCCAGCCGGTCGGGCCCGGCACCGCCGCGCAGCACATCATCCCCGGCCCCGCCCAGAAGCGTGTCGCTCCCCGCACCGCCGAGCAGCGTGTCATGGCCCGCGAACCCGCGGATCAGATCGTCGCCCGGACCGCCCTCCAGCCGGTCGGGCCCCGCCGTGCCGGTCAGGACCAGCCCGGTTTCGGGGGTCGGAGCGGGGGTGCCGCCGCCCCCGTTCGCGATACCCCGGTCGGGATGCGGCACCGGCCCGGGGGGCGTGCCGCCCGGATCGGCCCCGGACAGCGGCGGCGGCGCCCACAGATCGGCGGGCGGCAGCACCCCGGCCACCCCCGAAGGGTTCCCCAGCGGCAGATGGCCCAGGTTCGCCACATCGGCATCGGTGAATCCCCCGGGGTCGAGCGGCCCGCCCCCGGCGCTGTAAAGATCGACCCGGGCCGCGCCGATATGGATGCGCGCGCCCCAGGGCCGCGCCTCGATCGCAAGACCGGCCAGCCCCTGCACCCCGAAAGCCGAGAAATCCAGCCGGTCCTCGCCCAAAGCGAAATCCCGCACCATGCCCAGCAGCCCGCCTTCGACCATCTGCCCGGGGTGGAAGACGAACAGATCCGCCCCCGGCCCGCCGCGCAACTGCTGCGCCCCCGGCGCGCCGATGATGATGTCGGCCGCATCGGTGCCGGTGACCGGCCCCGTACCGCTCAGGATCGGCCCGATTCCGGCCGGATCGAGCGTGAACCCCGCCACGGCGGGGGCCGGGCCCTGCGTGCCGGCAAGGACATGCAGCCGCCCGCCGGTCACCACGGCCTCGATCGAGGTCACCGGCCCGGCCGCCATCCCCATCCCGGCCGCGCCGAGATGCACGAGCCGCCCGCCGGGGATCAGCGTGAACAGGCTGATCCCGCCGTCCGAGCCGCCCGCGAGCAGGAAGACCCGCCCCTCGTGCTCGACCGCATGCAGGGCGGCGACCGACTGGAACCGGGTCGCAAGCCCGTCCACCACCAGGTCATGTGCCTGCAACGCGCCCTCCGCCCCCAGGCGGAACACGGCGATGGTGGAACTTCCGGCCGCACCCAGAAACACCCATGTGCCCTGCGCATCCGTCGCGGTGGCGATGGCCGAGGGCGCGGCGATCCCCAGCCCGTCGGAAAACCCGGTCTGGGCGGTCAGCCGCGGCGCGCCGGAACCGTCCAGCCGGTAGGCAAGCACCTGATCGGCCCCGGCGACGCCCACCAGCAGCATATTCCCCGCCATGGCCAGCGCGGTGACCTGCGCCCCCTTGGCGGCGGCAAGATCCACCCCCAGCGCCTGCGCCAGATCGGCCCCGAGCGGCAGCTTGCCCCGCGCCGCCAGCGCGCCCCCCGCCAGCGTGTAGAGCACGACCTCGGCCCCCCGCGCCAGCGCGAGCGTGCCGCCCGAGGCCGCCGCCAGCCCCGCCACCCCGCCGATCCCCGGCGCGGGGATCAGGCTGCCGCCCGCGGGCCCGGCGAAGGCCCCGCCTTCGTCGAGCCCGAAGGCCCGCACCCCGCCATCGGCCCGGCCCGGCGCCAGAAGCAGCCGGTCGCCCCCGGCCTCCAGCAGCACCAGCCCGGTCACGGCGGGCAGCATCGGCCCGGCCCCGAACGGCGCCAGCCCCAGCGGATCGAGCCCGCCGCCCGGGCCGATCCGCCAGGCGGCGATCCCGCCGCCGCCGCCGGTCGCACCGTAGAGCACCGGCCCCGCGCCGGTCCCGACCACCAGAAGATCGGTCAGCCCGCCGGAGACATCCGACAGGTCCGCCGCCGCCGAAACGGCCTGAATCGCCCCCACCACGTCGTCACCTCACACCCATGCACCCCCGTGCAGGGCCGAGTGTCGGGGCCAAAGGTTTAACAGCCGGTTCAGACATGCTGCGGGGCGGGGCGGAAAATACGCGGCAAGTGACTCAAATCCGGGGGATTTCCGGATTTTTCCGGATGAAGTCGTTTGTTTTCAACGGGTTGGGTGAAGAACGTTTCGCACGCGAAACATATGCAGGTCAACCAATTGAAATTGCAGGGTTTTACCCCGAAAAATCCGGAAACCCGTTACCTGCCGTGCCGCAGCCAGTGTTCCAGCCGGTCGCGGAAGGCGGGATCGACGCCGGGGCCGCTCAGGGTGATCCGCATGAACCGGCCAGAACCGGCGGCCTGCAAATGCACGGGCTTCGGCGGCGGCGCCGGTTCCACGGGCGCGGGCGCAGGGGTTTTCGGGGGCGAAACAGGCTCTGTTCCGGCCGGATCCGACCCTGCGGACGCCTTGCCGCCCGCCGCCCGGACCAGCACCGCAAGCTGGGCTTCGGCGCCTTCGGCCTTGCGCAGCCGTTCGCGCAGCCGGGGGGCAAGCGCGGGGTCGGTCTCCAGCATCCGGCCCAGTTGCAGCCCCAGCCGCTCCGGGATCGCGCCGGGCGCCGCCAGCGCCCCGTCGAGCGCCGCGACCAGCGGCAGGAAGCCGCCGATCTTCGAGCGCCGGGCCCGGCTTGCCGAGGCGAACAGCCCGGAAAGCGCGGCCTTCGGCGTGGCGAACACCTCCTGCTCGACCGCGCGCAGCACGATCCGGGCGCGTTCGAAATAGGACAACCCGACCCGGATCTCGTTTTCCTCGACCATCGCCACATAGGCTTCGGCGGCGGTGCCGGGGCTGCGGATCAGACACTGTATCAGCCCGAAACGGGCCTCGCCGGTCTCCTCATGGAGCCGGCGCAGCGCCATCAGCCGCCGCCAGCCCGAGATCAGCCCGTAACGTCCGCCGCCCAGATCCGCGACCTCGGCCGGGGTCTGCTGGCCACGGGCGCGCAGGCTTTCCACAAGCTCCGCCATCTCCTCGGGGTCGGCGGCCATGCGGTCGCGCACCAGATAGCCCGCGTCCACCGCATCGAGCGGCAAGGGCTGGATCAGCCGTCCCTCGGCCCGCGCCGCCTCCATCGCGCCCGCGACCTCGGCCAGCGCGGCGGTGGCGGCGCTTTCGCCCGCGACCCGGGCGATCGGCGGGGCCGGGGGGAACATGGATTTCATCTCGGGCGCGGGGGATTCGGGGCTCAGGTAATCCGGCCGCGCCGGGGTCAGTCGCTTGCGTTTGGCCATCGGCATCTCCTTTCCCCGCGACTCTCGCACGAAACCCCTGACGCCCCGTCACCGCAGCGCGCGCAGCCCCCTGCAACACCCGGGAAAAAGGCCCTGTTCCGGCGCCTAGAGACGTTTTTCATCGCCGCCCCCCGCCAGTTCGTCGCGCCGCCAGACCCCGAGCAGAAGCCGCTTGAACGCCGCATAGGTGGCGTCGAAGGTCTCGCGGCCGCGCATGTAGGTCTCGCGGTTGAAGTCGCGGTAATCGGCCTCGTAGATACCCGAAACCCGTTCGCCCGCCTGGCCGATCAGCGCGGTGAAATCCTGCCGGAAGGGCGACAGCGCGCGGCCGAGGTAAGCCTGCATCAGCCCGGCCAGCTCGGCCTGCTGCCCGGCGTCGTAACGGGTGATGACCAGCCGCACCGCGTCCCATTCGAAGGCCAGTTCCTCGCGCCCCAAGGCCCGGGCGGCCATGTTCTCGCCCTCCTCGATACTGGCGAAGGTCGAATGGAGCATGTCGAAGAACCGCCCCGTCGAGTCGAACTCCAGGAACGAGGCCCCGACCGGCACCAGCAGGATATCGGCGGCGGCAAGCCCGTTGATCGTCAGATACCCCAGCGCCGGGGGGGTATCGACGAACACGATGTCATAGGCATCGAGCACCCCGTCGGCGGCCAGCATCTCGGACAGCGCGTCCCACAGCTTCCAGCCCCGCGCCGCCATGCGCCAGACCGGAATCTGGAACTCTGCCCAGTAGAGGTTCAGCTGCGCGCCGATCAGGTCGATATTGGGCCAGTGGGTCCTGGCGATCAGCGATCCGGCGCGAACCTTCAACGCCTCCGCCAGCGTGCCGTCGAGCGGAACCGGCGCCTCGCCCCGCGCCATCCGCGCCCGGTTCTCGGCCTGCACATGGGTCGCGTAATGGCGGGCGAGCAGCGGGAACACCGTCTGCCATTCGTCCGCCACCTTGCCGCCGAAGATCGAGGTCATCGAGCCCTGGCTGTCGAGGTCCACCACCAGCACCCGGTAGCCGTCGAGCGCGGCCGACATCGCCAGATGCGCGGCCGTGCTGGTCTTGCCGACGCCGCCCTTGAAATTCGCCACCGCGACGATCTTGGCGGGCAGCCCCCCGGGCCGCCAGGGCAGGTATTCGCGGTTCTTCGCCCCTTCGGCGGCGAAATGGGCGCGCAGCCGGTTGACCTCCTCCAGCGTGAACCACTTGGCGCCGCCCTCGGTCTCGGACCGGCCCTGCGGCAGGTCGGGGTTCTGCTTCAGCACCCGGCGGAAATGCGCGACCGCGACCGGGATCAGGTAGCGGGTGATCTCCCAGGTCGAGAACAGCCGCAGCCTGCGCTGCCCGTCCTCCTGCAACCCGCGCGAGGCCAGATCCTCGCGCCCCCTCGCGCAGGCCCCGGCCAGATCGGCAAAGCCCGCGCTGCCCAGGGGCGCGTCAAGCTCGGCCAGCGCCCGGTCGGGGTCGATGTTGAAATAGGGCGGTGTCGGGGTGGTCTCGCGCAGCATCCGGGCCACTCATGTGCGGTGTTTTTACCAGAATACCGGAAAACACCGCACATGGAAGGGTTTTGCGCATGTGGATGGAATTTCCTTTTCTTTTCAAAGCAATTCCCGGTTCTACCCTCCCGCGTTCCTGTCGGGCTGCGATCCTTGCGCCAGTTATCTATCTTGTTAATTCCAAGTTACGGGGGTGGTGTGGCGCCGATCTTCACCTGTAACAGGCCGGATTTGAAGGGGAAATTTCCAGGCCCGGCAAGAAGGGCGATTCCGGAACCACGCAAGCCCGACTCCGAAACCCCGTATCGGGCGATTCCGAAGCCCCGAACGCAGGCAGCCCCGCGCTGGACCGAATCCCCCGCCGCGGCTAGGTTCGGTGTCAATGAAACCACGAAGGGCGAGTCGGGCAGTGGCCGCATCTTCCGTATCCCTCCCCGCCGGTGTCGGAGCCGGTATCGGGGCGCCGCTTCAGGGCGAGTTCTTCCTGTGCGATGTGCTCGACTGGGTGCCGAAGGACGATCTGGGCTCGATGGAACATCCGATGTTCTCGCTTTCGACCCGGCCTGACCGGCGCATCCTGAGCTATGAGCACAACGGGGTCGGCATCACCGTCACCCCTTCGGTGCGCGGCCTCGCGACCATCCACGACAAGGACATCCTGATCTACTGCATCAGCCAGCTGATGGCGGCGCTCAATGCGGGCCGGGCCACCAGCCGCACCCTGCGGCTCACCGCCCGCGACCTGCTGGTGGCGACCTGCCGCGAGACCAGCGGAGACGGCTACAACCGGCTGCGCGAGGCGTTCGAGCGGCTCGCGGGCACCCGGATCACCACCAACCTGGTGACCGGCGGCATCGAGACCACCCGGGGCTTCGGCCTGATCGAGTCCTGGGAGATCGTGCGGCGCACCCGGGGCGGGCGCATGGTCTCGGTCGCGGTCACGCTCTCGGACTGGCTTTACCGGGCGGTGCTGGCGAAATCGGTGCTGACGCTTTCGCGCGACTACTTCCGGCTGCGCAAACCGCTGGAGCGGCGGATCTACGAACTGGCGCGCAAACATTGCGGGCGGCAGCCGGAATGGCGGGTCTCGGTCGGGACGCTTTTGAAGAAATCCGGCTCGGCCTCGCCGCGCCGGGTGTTCCGCCGGATGCTGCGCGACATGATCGCCGCCGACCCGCTGCCCGACTACCGGCTGGAGGAGGAGCCGGGCGACGTGATCCGCATGAGCCCGCGCGACGCGGTGATCGAGGACGGGCCCTCGCTGCCGCCGCTTTCCATGGAGGTGATCGAACAGGCCCGCGCGCTGGCGCCGGGGCAGGACATCTATGCGCTGGAGGCCGAATGGCGCGGCTGGTGGGCGCAGTCGGGCCGGGCGCGGCTGCGCGCGCCGGGGGCGGCTTTCCTCGGCTGGGTGAAGGCGCGGCATCCGGGCGGCTAGGGCAGGGTGTCCGGAGCGCCACCCTTGCCCGGAGCCAAGGCACGGCACGCGCCGCCGGGCAGCCCCCGGCCTCAGTCCGTGCTGTTGTCGATCCGCGTGGCAAGGCCCAGGAAGGTGCCGATGATATTGGTCGTCGCATAGACCGCGTTCAGCGGGCTTTCCGAGGCATAGAGGATGTCGTCGGGGTGGATCTCGAACCGCCCGGCGCTGAACAGCCCGTCGGCGCTGGTCAGATCGACGATGAAGATCACCCGGGCCTGTTCGGGGCCGCGGATGCCGTCGCCGCGCGCGCCTTCGGGATATTCGCGCAGGATCAGGAGCCCGCGCGGATCGGCCCGCCCGGCATGGACCCCGCCCATCAGCGCGATCGCATCGGCGGCCATCAGCTTCTGCCGGGTGAAACGCACCTGCTGCTGGCGGCCGGTGGCGCCGATCGCCAGGAAATAGCGCGGGTCTTCCTCGACGATGATCTTGTCGCCGCCGCGCAGCACGGTGTCGAGCGCCGGGTTCTCGTAAAGCTGTTCCAGCGTGGTGACATGCACCTGGCCGCCGCGCACCAGCCGCACCACCGGATTGTCGAGCCCCTCGCGCACGCCGCCGGCGCGGGCGATCAGGCTCAGCACCGAGGTGTTGCGGTCCTCCAGCGGGTAGGAGCGCGGCGCGGCCACCCCGGCCACCACATCGACCGAGTTCATCCGCCCCGCTTCCTGCGCAAGCTGGACCTGGGCCGAGGGCACGATCTCTTCCAGCCGGGTCTGGATCGTGCCGCGCGCCGCCTCGGCGGTGGCGCCCGCGACCCGCACCTGGCCGATATAGGGCACGAAGATCGTGCCGTCGGGCGCGACCGCGACCCCTTCCATGGTCACCGCCTTGTTGCCGTTGGAGGTCAGCAGCGAGTTTTCCTCGTTGTCCCAGATGGTCAGCGTCAGCCGGTCGCCCGAAGCGATGGTCTGCCCGTTCGCGCCGCCGCCGCGCGAGATCCAGCCCCCCCGCGGCCCCGAGCCGGTCACCGGCCAGGTTTCGACCCGCGGCAGCAGATCGCGCGTGACCGGATAGATCGCGTAATCCTGATACGGGTCGTCCTCGGCCGAGGCGAGGATCTCGGACAGCCGCGCGGCGTTGCGCGGCGCGTTGCAGGCCGCGAGCAGCCCCATCGCCCCGCCCGCGGCCCCGAGCGTCACGAACCGGCGGCGCCCGATGCGCCCGCCCGAACCATGCCCCGCTGCATCCGGCCTGACAGGGGTCCGTCCCCGGAAACGACCCGTTGCCTGCATCAGTTCCCCTCCCGGGTGAACCCCGGATTTTTGCTCACCTGCAAGATACCGGGCCCCCCGCCCCGGTCAACCACAATGCCGGGCGCGGGCGATGTCGGGCGGGCGTCATGGCAGGGCGGACACAATGCGGCGCGCTCATGCCTCGCCCGCCAGCGCCCGCACCTCGGCATGGGGCCGGTGGCTGCGGCCGGCAAGCCCGTCGCGGATCGCCGCCCGCATCAGCCGCAGGAAGGCGCGCCGCGCCCCCGGGTGGTGCCGTGCCTTGGCCAGCCATTTCGGCAGCACCACGGCAAGCGACGGCCAGAACAGCCAGCCCGCCGCCAGCCGGTACATGAACAGGAGGTTGCGGTGGTAGTAATAGACCTTCCACAGGGGCGTGAACCGGCCGCCGCCGCCGCCCGAATCCGCGCCGAAGGTCAGGCAGTCGTGTTCGAACCGCACCCCGGGGAAGAAGCCGATCCGCCCGCCCGCCCGGGTCAGCCCCAGCGTGTAGAGCCCGTCGTCGCCGTAGATGAACAACCGCCCGTCGGGATAGCCCGCCCGCGCCACCGCCGCGCGCGACAGGAACAGCCCGACGAAGGAGGCGCCATCGACCGCGACCGGGCCGGGCGCGGCGAAATCGGCCTCGGCCAGGTGAAAGGCGGTGCGGCCGCCGCCCAATGCGGTGCGCAGGAACACCCGCGGGTGCCAGAACGGGTTCAGCACCGGCCGGTTCATGTCGCAGATCCGCCCGTCGGGAAAGCGCACCGCCGCCGCCACCCCGTCCCAGCCTGACAGGTCGGCCATGCGGAAGGCCGCGAGCGCGCCGGGTTCGGGCCTGCCGTCGTCGTCGGTCAGCAACACCCAGTCGGGGTCGAACCGCTCCATCGCCGCGCGCAGCCCGGTTTCGAACCCGCCCGCGCCGCCGGTGTTTTCCCCGGACAGGACCGGCAGCAGCCGCGGGTCGTCCTGCGCCCGCAGCCAGTCCGCCGTGCCGTCCGTCGAGGCGTTGTCCACCACCACCAGATGGTCGAGCGGTTCGGCCAGCAGCCGCGCCACCGTCAGCCGCAGCTTGTCCAGCCGGTTGTGGGTCACGACCACCGCCGCCAGCCGGAAGCCCTCGGGGGCGCTCATCCCAGCGGATCCCGCAGGAAGGCGGGCATCGCCCGGCCCTCGGCCCTTGCGGCAAGGAAGGCGGCGGCGGTGTCCAGCGCCTCGCGGATCGTCACGTCCATGTCGAGATAGCGGTAGGTGCCGAGCCGCCCGACGAAACTCACCCCCGGGCTCTGCCGCGCCCGCGCCGCGTAATCGGCGAGCAGCGCCTTCTCCGCCACCAGCCGGATCGGGTAATAGGGGATGTCGTCCGGCCCGCAGGCGCGGGAATATTCGCGGTAGAGCACCGATCCCTCATGGCTTTCCCAGGGCGCGAAATGCTTGTGTTCGGTGATCCGGGTGAAGGGGGTTCCCTCGTCGCCGTGGTTCATCACCGCGCAGCCCTGCCAGTCGCCCCGATGGGTGAAGCGTTCGAAATCCAGCGTCCGGTAGCCGAGGCGGCCCATGTCGTAGCCGAACCAGCCGTCGAGCGGGCCGGACCAGAAGATATGGTCGAACCCCTTCGCCATGGCCGGATCCCAGGCGGTCTCCAGCGACAGGGTGATGCCGGGATGGTCGAGGATCGCCGCGACCATGGCGGTATAGCCCGCCTCGGGCATGCCCTGGAAGCGGTGGAAGAAATAGTTGTCGTCGTAGTTGAACCGCAAGGGCAGCCGCTTGAGGATGCTTGCGGGCAGCTCCGAGGGGTCGCAGCCCCATTGCTTGACCGTGTAGCCCTTGAAGAACGCCTCGTAGAGTTCGCGCCCGACGAAGCGCAGCGCCTGTTCCTCGAAGGTCTTCGGCTCGGCGATCGTCGTGTCGGCCCTGGCCTCGATGAAGGCGCGGGCCTCCCCGGGGCGCAGCGCAAGCCCGAAGAACTGGTTGATCGTGTGCAGGTTGACGGGAAGCGAATAGACCCGCCCGCCCACGGTGGTCTTGACCCGGTTGCGGTAGGGCCGGAAGACGGCGAAGCGGTTCACGTAGTCCCACACGCCCGCGTCGTCGGTGTGGAAGATGTGCGGCCCGTAGACATGCACCATCACCCCGGTTTCGGCATCGCGTTCGGTATGGCAGTTGCCCGCCGCATGGGACCGCGCGTCGATCACGGTGACCGCAAGCCCGGCCTCGGCCAGCTCGCGGCCGATCACCGCGCCCGAAAGCCCCGCCCCCACCAGAAGAACCTGTCCCGCCATGTGCCCCCGTCCGGTCCTGCCCGCATCCGTATCCGCGCCGTCCATAGCCGGATCGTCGTATCGGGTAAACCCGCACGCCCCGGCTGTGCGTCCGGCGGCGGGGATTTTCCGGGAATCCGACGGGGGAATCGAACGAATCCAACGGCTTGCGGACCGGATGTTTCGCGCGCGAAACATTTTCCGGCCAAGCCATTGAAAAGATGTCGTTTTCCGGCCGGATTCCCGGAAAATCCCCGCCTTCCGGCCCGGCGCCCCACCCCTGCCCCCGCACCGGCCCCCGCACGGGCCCACGCAATTGGGACTCGCGCGCCGGGGCCATGCGCGCTAGACTGCGATCAGGATTTCTTCGGGGTATTTCTCGATGTCAGGGCATTTGCGCCAGTCTCGCAGGGGGGGACGCCGCATCTTGGCGGCGCTTGCCTGTGCGGTTCTGGCGCTTGTGCTGATCGCCGCCGGCCCGGCCGAGGCCCGCAGGCTCGCGCTGATCGTCGGCAATGCCGATTACCGCCATGTCTCGCCGCTCAACAATGCGGTCAACGACGCCCGCGCCATGTCGGACGCGCTGGAACGGCTGGGGTTCGAGGTCACGCTGCTGACCGATCCGGGTTCGACGGATTTCCGCGCCCGGCTCGACGCTTTCGGCGACGAGGCCGAGGGGGCCGACTCCGTGCTGTTCTTCTACTCGGGCCATGCCTTCCAGATGAACGGGGTCAACTACCTCGTGCCGGTGGATGCGGAACTCGCCAGCCGCGACGCGGTGCTGGCCGAGACCTGGAACCTCGACGGCATCATCGCCCGGTTGCAGGACCGGGGGCGGCAGACGCTGATCTTCCTCGATGCCTGCCGCGACGATCCGCTGCCGGCGCCGGTGCGCGGTTCGGGCGGCACGGCCGACGGGCTGGCGCGGATCCAGACCGGCACGGGCACCTTCGTCGCCTTCGCGACCGAGCCGGGCGCGGTCAGCTATGACGGCGGCGTGGGCGCGGTGAACAGCCCCTTCACCGCCGCGCTGCTGGAACATCTGGAAACCCCGGGGCTGAGCGTGTCGGATCTGATGATCAACGTGCGCAACGATGTCGAGGAGGCGACCCTCGACCTCCAGACCCCGTGGGACCAGTCCTCGCTGCGCTCGCAGTTCTACTTCAGCCCGGTCGAGGAGACCCGGCAGGGGCTGAGCGCGGCGGATTACGAACTTCTGGCCCAGTTCTCGCCCGAAGACCGGCTGCGGTTCCTCGACGTGCTGCGGGCCTCGGGGTTCTCGGAACAGGCGATCGCCGAGGCCGAGGCGGCGATCGCGGCGGCGGCAAGCCTTGAGGTGGTGGCCGACGGCGGGCTGGAGATCGGCATCGGCACGCCGGAAACCGGCGATCCGGTGGCGGTGGCGGAAGCCCCGGCGGCGCCTGAACCTGTTGCCGTGGCCGAAGCGCGTGAATTCGTGCTGCCCGAGTTCGATATCGTCGATGAGACGGTGCAGATCGGCGATGTGCCCGAAATCGCGCCCGATGCCGCTCCCGCGGTCGCCGCCGAAATCACCCCCGAAATCGCTGTTGCCGAGGCCCCGGCGGAAATCCCGGCCCCGCGCCCGGCGGCGCGCCCCGCCGATCTGGCCCCCGATCTGGCCCCCGGTCCGACCTCCGAATCTGCCGGGATGCGGCTTGCCGGGGCGCCCGATCCCGCGCCCGTGCCCGTGACGCAGACCCCCGTGGCGGAAGCCCCCGTGACGCAGACCATCGCCGAGGCCGCGCCGGAACCGGCCGCCGTTCCGACCATCGGGACGCTGACCGGCGGCGGCGAACCCGTCCGCGCGCCCGTCCGCCCGGATGAGGCCGAGGCGATCCGCATCGCCGCGCTGACCGGCGAGACCCGGGGCATCAACGGCATCACCGCGCTGACCGTGGACCGGCTCCGTGTCGCCGGGGCCGAGGTGCGTGGCGACAGCGAGGAGGGCCGTGCGCTGCTCGCGCGGATCGACCCGCGTCTGGTCACGCCCGAGACCGCGCCCGCCGACGATACCCCCGCCGATATCGCCCGCGCGGTGCAGGCCGAGTTGCAGCGGCTCGGCTGCTATACGATGCGGGTCGATGGTGCCTGGGGCCCCGGCTCGCGCGCGGCGCTGACCAGCTATTACCTCGCGAAGAAGACCGTGCCCGACTCGCTCGAACCCGATGCGGCGCTGTGGCGGCGGCTGACGGCCGAGCCGCAGGTGGTCTGCGAGACCCGCGTCGCCCGCACCGCGCCGCGCGGCACCCGCCAGCAGGCCGCCCCGGCCGCCGCCGCGCCCGCCGCGGGCGGCACCCGCACCCGTGCCCGCCAGCAGCAGGCCGCGCCGCAGCCGCAGCAGCGCATCGAACGGGCGCTGATCGGGGTCGGGTCGTTCTGAGCCGGGGGAAGGGCTTCGGAGAGGCGCGGCATGGAGATCGACCCCCGCTTCCGTGATGCACGCCGCCGCGCCGCGCGCCGCCGCCGCCGCCCGTGGCTGCGGCTCGGGGCCGGGGCGCTGCTGCTGGCCTGCGTTGCCGCCGGGCTGTGGGTCTCGGGGCTGGTGACGCTGGGCCCGCCCGCCGGGGACATCGCCGACCTGCCTGACGAGGAACGGCCCGACCCCGCCGCCTATGCCTCGGCCTTCGTCGATCTGCCGGGCGACCCGATGGTGCTCAGGTTCGACCGCAGCGCCGAGGCGCAGCGCGGGCGCGAATTGCGCCGCCCGCCCGACCTGCCGCCGGGGCGCGGCGCGGGCGATCTGCGGCTGGTCGAGGATGCGCTGATCACCCGCGAGGAACGGCTGATCACCACGCTGCCGTCGAGCCGCGAGGACTTCGCCTTTTTCCAGGCGCAGCGCGGCACCCCCGCCGCCCCGGTCGCGCCCGTTCCGGCATCGCTCCCGCCCGGGGCCGCCGCCGCCGCGCCCGGGCCGGCCGATACCGGAACGCCGGCCGCGCTCGATACCGGCATGTGGGGGGAAATCCCCGGCGCCGGGTCGGCGGAGGATGCGGCCACCTACACCCGCACCCGGATCGAGAACACCACGAGCCTGTCCTACCTGCGCCCCGAGGACGACCGGCGCGAGCCCTGGCGCGACGTGTTCCTGCGGCTGCATGACGGCCGCCCGCTGGCCGGGGTGGTGGCGGAGAACAGCCGCGGCGACCGGGCGGCGGCGGAGCGTTTCGCCGAAGCCGCCATCACGGTGTTGCCGGAGCTGGAAAGGCTCGATTCCGGCCATATCCTCGCGCTGCGCTATGCGGATGACGGTTCGGGCGAAGTGCCGGTGCAGCTTTCGGCCTATACCCGCAGCCGCTACCTCGGCAGCGTCGGGCGCTCGGACGCGGGCGCGGTGCTGGCCGGGGCCGATCCATGGGTCGAGGAAGACCTGTTCTCCTTCGCGGGCGAGGATGCGGCGGGGGATGCCGCCCCGGCGCATCGCTACCGGCTGCTGGATGCCTTCTACAGCGCCGCGATCCGCAACGGGGTGCCCTCCTCGGTGGTGGGCGAGACCATCGTGCTGCTGTCGCAGGGCTTCGACCTGGAATCCTTCGCCGGACCCGAGGACCGGATGGTGCTGCTCTACGCCCGCCAGCCGGGGGTGTCGGGGCCGGGGCCGGACCAGGTGCTCTACGCCGCGATCCGGGGCCCGGGGCGGGTGCTGGAATGCCATGTCCACCTGCCCGCGGGCGGGGCCGGGTTCGCCTGTTTCGACGGGTCCGGCGCGGGCGGCGGCGCGGCGCGGCTGCGCGAGGGGATGGTGACGCCGGTGAGCGGGGTGCTGACCTCGGGCTTCGGGCCCAGGATGCACCCGGTTCTGGGCGTGGCGCGGCTCCATCGCGGGGTGGACTGGGCCGCGCCGACCGGAACGCCGGTGGTCGCGGCCTTCGACGGCGAGGTGGCCTTCGCGGGCGACGGGCAGGGTTACGGCAACCTCGTGCGGCTGTCGCACGCGGGCGGGCGCGAAACCCGCTATGCCCATCTCGACGGCTTTGCCGAAGGGCTGGCGCCCGGCCGACGGGTCCGGGCGGGGGAGGTGATCGGCACCGTCGGCACCACCGGGCTTTCGACCGGGCCGCATCTGCATTTCGAACTTTACGAGGGCGGCGACAGCGTCGATCCCTTCGCGGGCACCATGCTGGCCGGGGGCGGCGCGGTCGAGGCGCTGGTGGACCGGATCGTGCGGGTGGAAAGCGCGGGGGTGGCGGATGCGCGCAACCCGCTTTCGACCGCGACGGGCCTCGGCCAGTTCATCGAGGGCACCTGGCTGCGGATGATGCGCAGCTACCGGCCCGACCTGGTGGCGAGCCTTTCGCGCGAGGAGTTGCTGGCGCTGCGCACCGACCCCACGCTCTCGCGCGAGATGATCGCCAACCTGGCGCGGGAAAGCGAGGCATATCTGCGCGCCCGGGGCCATGAGGTGACGCCGGGAAGGCTCTATCTCAGCCATTTCCTCGGGGCCGAGGGGGCGCATCTGGTGCTTGCGGCCGAGCGGGAGGCCGATCTGGCGGAACTGCTGGGGGCGGGGGTGATCGCCGCCAACCCGTTCCTGCGCGACCGCGACGTGGCCTATATCCTCGGCTGGGCCGACGACAGGATGCGCGGCCGCGGCGCCGGGCCGCGCGCCGCCCCGGTCCCGCCCGAGGTCGCCGCCTACCGGCAGGTGATCGCCCGGCTGCTGGAAGAGGCATGAGGGCGGGCGCGCCTGCCCGGCCTTGCCCTTGCGGAGAGCTCTCCGGGGCGGCCACGGGCCGCCCGTTCGCGGCTGAAACGTGCCCCGTTCGGCGGGGAAACGCGCCACTGGCGCCTTTCCTGATCCGCCTCACCGTTTCCGAGACGCCGCTCACCCTCCGGCG
>Ga0172382_10002096_pt1 | contig 34084 bp, 28 predicted proteins | sample Leawel138RmetaG_FD_122245 | JGI IMG/M metagenome (GOLD analysis project Ga0172382, IMG submission 122245) | Leachate microbial communities from a municipal landfill in Southern Ontario, Canada - Leachate well 138R metaG | ecosystem: Engineered > Solid waste > Landfill > Unclassified | place...
CGCGTGATGCTGCTCGGCGCCGGCGAGCTGGGCAAGGAGGTGATCATCGCCCTGCAACGCCTCGGCGTGGAGGTGATCGCCGTCGACCGCTACGCCAACGCCCCCGGCCAGCAGGTGGCCCACCGCGGCCACGTCATCAACATGGCCGACCCGCGCGCCCTGCGCAGCCTGGTGGAGCTGGAGCGGCCGCACCTCATCGTGCCGGAGATCGAGGCCATCGCCACTGACGAGTTGCTGCGCATCGAGGCCGACGGTCTGGCCGAGGTCATCCCCACCGCCCGTGCCGCCCGCCTCACCATGAACCGCGAGGGAATCCGCCGCCTCGCTGCCGAGGAACTGGAGCTGCCCACCTCGCGCTATGCCTTCGCCGAGAGCCTGAATGAACTGAAGCAGGCCATCGATGGCGGTATCGGCTACCCCTGCATCGTCAAGCCGGTGATGTCCTCCTCCGGCAAGGGCCAGTCCACCATCAACGGTCCGGAGGACGTGCAGGCAGCCTGGGATTACGCCAAAAGCGGCGGCCGGGTGGATCAGGGCCGCGTCATCGTCGAGGAGATGATCGACTTCGACTACGAGATCACCCAGCTCACCGTGCGCGCCATCGGCGACTCCGGCGAAGTGGAGACTTACTTCTGCGAACCCGTCGGCCACCGCCAGGAAAAGGGCGACTATGTGGAGAGCTGGCAGCCGCAACCCATGAGCCCCGTCGCCCTGGAGTGCTCGCGCGACATCGCGCAGAAGGTCACCGCCAACCTGGGCGGCCGCGGCATCTTCGGCGTCGAACTGTTCATCAAGGGCGATGAGGCGTGGTTCTCCGAGGTCAGTCCGCGCCCGCACGACACCGGCCTGGTCACCCTGGCCACCCAGGTGCTGTCCGAGTTCGAACTGCACGCCCGCGCCATCCTCGGTCTGCCGGTCACCACCGCCCTGCGCTCTGCCGGCGCCAGCGCCGTCATCTACGGCGACATGAACGCCACCGGCATCGCCTACGAAGGTGTCGCGGAAGCGCTGGCCGTGCCCAACACCGACCTGCGCCTGTTCGGCAAGCCCGAGGCCTTCCCGCGCCGCCGCATGGGCGTCGCGCTGGCCTTCGGCAACGACGTCGACGACTGCCGCAAGCGCGCCCGCTTGGCGGCATCGAAAGTCAGGCCGGTTAAAGGCTAAATCGCCATTCAAGATTCAAGATTGAAGCCCCGGACGCTCAATCTTGAATTCTGAATTTTAAATTTTGGATTTGAGAAAAAATGCTGAGCTACCGCCACGCCTATCACGCCGGCAATCACGGCGACATCCTCAAGCACTCCGTGCTGGCCCTGCTCATGCAGGCGCTGACGCGCAAGGACGCGCCGTTCTGCTACCTGGAGACCCATGCCGGTGTCGGTCGCTACGACCTGCGCGCCGCCGAGGCGCAGAAGACCGACGAATGGCGCGACGGCATCGCGCGCCTGTGGCATCGGGATAATGTGCCGCAACAGGCCCTGCCGTATCTCACCGCCGTGCGCGTATTGAATCCCGACGACAAGCTGCACTACTACCCCGGCTCGCCGCGCATCGCGCGCCACTTCCTGCGCGAGCACGATCGCATGGTGCTGTGCGAACTGCACGGCAGCGATGTGCCTTTGCTGAAACAGGAGTTCAGCGGGGACCGCCAGGTTGCGGTGCATCACCAGGATGGTTATCAGGGCCTGAAGGCGTTTTTGCCGCCGAAGGAAAAGCGCGGTCTGGTGCTGATCGATCCGTCCTACGAGGTGAAGGCCGAATTCGATCAGGTCACCACTGCGCTGGGCCACGCCCACGCGCGCTGGCCCACCGGCATGTATGCGCTGTGGTATCCGATCCTCAACCGCCCCAGCATCGAGCGCCTGCATCGCCGCCTGCGCGAGAGCGGCATGCGCAAGCTGCTGTACGCAGAACTGTGCATTGCGCCCGATGAGGGTCCCGCCGGCATGCACGGCAGCGGGATGCTGATTATCAACCCACCTTGGCAACTGGATATGCAGCTAAAGGCCCTGCTGCCCTGGCTGCACCAATGCCTGGACAGCGCCGGGCGCGGGCGCTGGGCGGTAGAGTGGCTGGTGGGGGAATAACCTGCTCGACAGCAGGGTAACTTCTGCGTTTTCTATAAATCCGCTCTATCAGAATTGCGATGTGGTTCTTATTTCGGCGGTGACAAGAAATTTCTGATGGAACACTCTTCCTGGTGGCGAGTCACATGGTCACTAACAACAAGAGGCCCCTATCATGAATACATCCACCGCTGCAGCAATTCCTGCCCAGATACCCGGCATCGCACCTACCGCACGCATGCGTGCCCTGTTGGCGATATTCTTTTCTCTGCTGTTTATGGCCCTGTCCATCGCGTTTGGCGCGGTATCGGTACGGGAATTCATCGGCGCGATAGGCAATGCCAAGGGACTGACCACCGGGCTGATCGCCTCCATCAATGCGGCGGTGATATCGCTGGCCGCATTTGAACTGGGCTTCAACGTCGGCAAGGAGTACGTACAGGAAAACGATGACGACATCTATGCCGCGGTGCGCCGCTCCATCGCCCGCTTCGTCGGCGTGGTCTGCATCGCATTGGTATTGGAAGGATTGATCATGGTGATCAAATACAGCCAGCTCGAGCTGGCCGGCAACCTGGGTTATCCGGTGGCGATCATCGCGAGTGCCAGCATCCTGCTGATCGCTCTGGGCGTATTCCTGTTCCTGACCCGGCCGGAAACACTCCAGCACACACATCACAGCACGGCACGCCACGGCAACAGCCCGACAAGTGTCGGACACGCAGAACCGGCCATTGCCGAGAGTAGACTGAGCCAGCCTGCTTTACGCTTTATGTGAGTGGCCGTTAGCCCCAACGCCAATAAAAATTGGTATCCCTGATCCAACAACGCCCCGGCAAAAGGGGCGTTGTTGCTCTCGTCATGGCGCGTCCAGCCCGGAGGGCTGCTGCGCCCTACAGCAATCTGTTTTCCACGGCATAGCGCGTCAGCTCAGCATTGCTTTTCATGCGCATTTTCACCAGCAGGCGATAACGGTAGGTACTCACCGTCTTGGGGCTAAGCGCCATGAATTCGGAAATATCGGATAGGGTGCGCCCGCTCGCGATGTGACGCAGCACCTGGGTTTCGCGCTCCGACAATACGGCATGTGGCGCCTCGTTGCCCGTGGTGGACCTGGTCTTTTGTACCAGGGCGGCGAGCCTGGGGCTGAGATAGCGCTGGCCATTGGCCACCTGGCGGATGGCGGTGATCAGCAGATCTGGCGCGCTCTCCTTGGGTAGATAGCCGGCGGCACCGGCGCGCAACAGGCGTGGGCCATACTCCTGTTCCGGGTGCATGGTAACGACAAGAACCGGTTTGCCCGGACATTCGCGCCGCACCCGTGCCAGCACGTCGGTGCCGTGCATACCGGGCATGGCGAGGTCGAGCAGGAGTACGTCCCACTCGCAGGACTGCACCTGTACCAGGGCCTCCAGGCCGTCGGCGGCCTCGGCCACCACGGTCATGTCTGCCTCGTCGGCAATGATGTCGCGTATACCGCGCCGCACTATGGCATGGTCATCGGCGATCAGGACACGAATCAACATTTGCTCCTTTCACGGCTGGCAGGTCCGCCTGCGGGCGGGCCGGGGAGGGAATTATACGGCGGCAAGCGCATAGTGGCGTGAAACGACGCGCAGACCGATGAATTGCTGCCACACGCGCGGCCCGTCCGGCTGTCGATGCCGCACATTGCAATATCAGAAGAGGATGCGGTGTACCCGATTATTCCACGTTGCCGCGGGAGCAGCGCGATCAGCCTGCACGCAACGCCGGCTGCGTGCAGTGCAGAAACCAGCGGTCCAGGACCACGCGGCGGGTGAAGGCGGAGTTCGCGAGCAGGCGACCGGCAAGAAAGCGCTTCACCGCCACCGGGAGCCAGGGCAGCGCAGCAGGCGCGGCCTGACGCAGGCCGAAACGGGCGCTGAGCCGCTCGGCATAGGCGGCCAGGTTGGCGGCACGGTAGTCGCCCTCAGCCGCGGTGATCACCGCGGCGGCGAGCAGCGCCGATTCCACCGCAGGGCGGATACCCTCACCGCTCTGCGGATAGGCCAGACCAGCGGCGTCACCGATGAGCAGTACACCGTTGTCCACCACCCGGCGCGGGCGGCGCTGCGGATAAAACAGATAGGCATGGCCATGGAAACGCTGCGGAATATCGGCGGGAATCTTCCCCTGTTGCTGCAGCCAGTTGGTGAAAGCGGTGACCGAATCACCCAGCTTGCCGCCAGCCCCGCGGCCAAGACCGATATTGAGCACACCGCCCTTGCGGAATACCCAGCCGTAGCCGTCCAGCTCCGGGGTAAAAAACAGCTCCGGCGTGTCAGGTGCCACCGTACAGACGGCCGCCTGCTCCGGGGACAGCTCGAACTCCACCTCCTGTGCGGTGACCGGCCCCTCCTCCGAACCGAGAACGGCACCGAGGCGACGCGCCACGGGACAGTAATGGCCGCCGGCGCCGACCAGCAACGGTGTGCGCAGGCGGCCATTGACGATCCACTCGTCACCCTCACGCTCCAGACTGTCCACCTCCTCGCCCAGCAGCAGGCGCGCACCGCTGCGCCGCAGCAGGTAGTCGTCGAACTCGCGGCGGCGGATGCCGTAGCTCACCGTGCCGCCATAATCGGTCAGCACCTCGTCACCGCCGATGAGCCCGGTGCGAAAGCGGTGGATCGGTTGCAAGGTGCGACCCCGGGCATAATCGGCCAGGTCCAACTGCAAGGTTTCCACCACCGCCGGGGTGATCCAGCCGGCGCACACCTTGTCGCGCGGAAAATCTTTCTTATCGAGCACGGCCACGTCCCTGCCGGACTGTACGAGCCGCCAGGCGAGGGTGGAGCCGGCAGGACCGCCGCCGACAATCAGTACATCGCAGCGTTGCTCGGCGCATCCCTGTGCCCCACTCCTGCCGGGCTGATACGACGATTCGCTCCCGGTGAATCGTGCCATGGACTACTCCTTGTGCAGCGGGTCGCGGTAGAGATAGGCGCGCGACCACGGCAATGCGTTGTGCTGCGGCCGGGTAAACAATACCTGGAACAGCTGCAGGCAACCGCTGGTGAAGCTGGCGATGGATGACGCCAGGTATAACCGCCAGGCACGCACGAAGGCAGCGTCAAACATCTGTTCCACTTCCCGTAGCTGCGCCTCGTAACGCTCCAACCAGTGCTCCAGGGTCCGTGCATAGTGCAGACGCAGATTTTCCACATCGAGAACGGAAAGCTCATAGGGTTCGAAGATCATCATCATCTCGCGCAGCGTCGGCGGATAAGCGCCGGGAAAGATGCGCCGCTCGGCCCAGGCGCTCATTGGTTGTGCATGATTCCGGCCGATGGAGTGGAGCAGGCCGCGGCCGCCGGGCTTGAGTACGCGATCGATGACGCCGCCAAGGATGTGATAATGCTCGGTACCCACATGTTCCAGCATGCCGACGGAAACGAAGGCATCGTATTCGCCGTCGATGGTACGGTAGTCATCAAGCACGTATTCGACACGGTCTGCCAACCCCTCCTGCGCCACACGCTCGCGGGCATAGGCAACCTGTTCGGTGGAGATGTTGTAGGCCTTCACCTTGACGCCGTAATAGCGCGCCATGTGCCGCGCCAGACCGCCCCAGCCACAACCGGCCTCAACCACCGTCTCACCGGGCTTGAGCTGCAGCTTGCGACAGATGTGGTCCAGTTTGGCCAGCTGTGCCGCCTCCAGCGACATGTCCGCAGCGGGAAAATAGGCGCAGGTGTACTGCATCTCATGGTCGAGCCAGAGACGGTAGAAGCTGTTACCAATATCGTAATGATGATGAATGTTTTCGCGCGAACCACGCAGGGTGTTACGGCGCACCCGCTGCAGGCGTTCCAGCAACTGGCGCCGCGTCGGCCCGCTGCTGCGCATACGCGGGCGATGGCGGAATACCGTGTCGAGGAACTCCACCAGATCGCCCTCCACATCGATGCGGCCCAGGCTGTAGTCGTCGCCGAAATGGAGCATCGGGTGACGAATCAGGCGCCACAGGGCCAGGCGATCGTGGATCACCACGGTGGTACGTGCCGCCCCCGGGACAGGCTCTATCTCGGCGCCGTCCCAGAAACGCACCCGTATCGGCGGGTCGCCAAGACTGCGCAGCAACTGGCGCATCAGCCAGCGCTCCGGCACCGCCACCTGGCCGCGGCCGCTGGCTGCCGGTGAGGAGAAGGAAGGGATCCCCAGAAACTCGGTTTTTTCCTGCTTCATCGCGCACGCACCTCCATCGCTGCTTGCATCCCTGAGAATCGCACGACAATACCGGCACCGCGGCACCGGGCCGGCGGGTATCAAAAAAAACTAATCCACGATCCGGCTAAAGGCAAGGAAACACGTGAGGGCGGTGAATGTGGCCCGGCTGAAATACTGGGCTATCCCCTTACTACTCCAACCCGGCGCTGATCTCCTCCAGGGTGCGACGGGCGGCTGGCAGGGTATCACCAGCCAGCTCCACGGCGCTGCGGGCGGCGGCAAGGGCCTCGGCACCACGACCGAGGCGATGAAGGACATGGGCATGGTTGTTGTGCGCGACGGCGGAATCGGGATGGGCCATCACAGCGGCGGCGAAGGCCTGCACCGCACCCTTCAGGTTGTCCTGCGCATAGCGGGCGTTGCCCAGACCGAGCAGGGCCGGCAGGCTGGCTGGCCAGCGTTGCAGGGCCGCCATATACGCGGTTTCCGCTGCCCCCGGATTGCCGCGCTCCAGTGCGGCGACAGCGGTGAGATAAGGCAGCTCGCCGGCCGTGGCCGGCAGCAGGCCGGGCGGCAACACCAGCAGTCCCCAGCGCCCGGCTCGTGCCCAGGTACGATCGAAGACGGTCAGAGAGGTGACATAGTCGGGCGTGGTACCGCTATGCAGGGTGACACTGCCGGCAGTGAGGTCATAGCCGATGAGCAGGGCATAATGCCAACGCGGATACCAGGATAAACCGAGATTCTGCAACACCAGCACCGGCCGCCCCGCCGCCACCTCGCGCAGGGCATCTTCCAGCGATGGCTCCAGCACATAGGCAACACGCCCCATGCCGCGCGCCGCCGCCAGCAGCTCCAGCTGCAGGCTGCCCTCTCTTCCCGGCAGATAGACCTGTGGTGCCAACAATTCGGGCGTGGTCACCACACCCGATGCAGCCAGCGCACCGGCCAAGGCAGCCGGGCCGCAATGATGGGTATCCTGTGTAAAAAAGGGCGTGGCGACATAGGCCTGCGACGGCATGCCGTCACCGTGACGGAGGGTCAGCGTACCGCAACCGGATAACAGCAGCGCCATAAACAGTGCCGTTCCCCCCCCATTGATGCCCCCATGCGACAGCAACATAATGCACGGCTACCTGGCGGTCTTTTTCACGAAGGGAAAAATATCCGTAAACCCCAGAATATCGGTGAGCAGCAGCACCAGAAACACAAAAACAACAGTACCGACCACGCTGCCGCCGGCAGGGAGTTGGTCGATCTGGCCGTGGAGCTGTATTACTTCCGCATCACTCAGACTGTCGACACGTGCGCGCGCCTGCTCGACATCGACGCCGCGGCCTTGCAAGGCGGCGGCCACATCATCGCGTGCCAGCAGCATCGACAGATGCTGTCGCATGTCGTCCACCGCCTGCCCCAGTGCCGCCGCCGCCACTACCTGCTCGGTGCCAACCAGGGCCGCCTGCGCCGCAGGGACATGAGCGCCGCCCCCAGCCAGAGACAACGCCACCACACCACACACCATTCGCTGCATTTTCATCACCACTATCTCCAGACGCACTCGTACCCGGCGTCTACAGCATGGCGCAGGGAACGGCCTTGTGCCATGTTCCGGGTCACACAGCAACGCAACACACTGGTAAACTGCGCCGCCATGCTGAAGCTTACCGACCTTTCCCTGCGCCGCGGCGCCCGCCTGCTGCTGGAGCACGTTGACCTCACCCTGCACCACGGCCAGAAGATGGGCCTGGTGGGGGCCAACGGCTGCGGCAAGTCCACCCTGTTCGCCCTGCTGCGCGGCCTGCTGTCGCCCGACGCCGGCGACCTGTCCCTGCCGCCGCGTACCGTCATCGCCCACGTCGCCCAGGAGACCCCGGCGGTGGAGCGCAGTGCGGCGGATTACGTGATGGACGGTGACGCCGAGCTGCGCGCCATCCAGGCCGAGCTGCTCGGCGCCGAACAGGCCGGCGACGGCACGCGCCAGGCGGAGCTGCTGCTGCGGCTGGAGAACATCGACGGCTACACCGCACGCGCCCGCGCCGGCCGCCTGCTGCACGGCCTTGGTTTCACGGCTGAACAGGAAGAACACCCGGTGGCCAGCTTCTCCGGCGGCTGGCGCATGCGCCTCAACCTGGCCCAGGCGTTGATGTGCCGCTCCGATCTGCTGCTGCTCGACGAGCCCACCAACCATCTCGACCTCGACGCCGTGCTGTGGCTGGAGGAATGGCTGCGCGCCTATCCCGGCACCTTGATATTGATCTCCCACGACCGCGACTTCCTCGATGCCGTGGTGCACCACATCGTCCACATCGAGCACCAGCAGGCCACGCTGTATGCGGGCAATTACTCCGACTTCGAGCTGCTGCGCGCCGAAAAACTGGCACTGCAACAGGCCGCATTCGAGAAACAGCAGCGCGAGGTGGCGCACATCCGCAGCTACGTGGACCGTTTCCGCGCCCAGGCGACCAAGGCGCGCCAGGCGCAGAGCCGCCTCAAGGCACTGGCACGCATGGAACTGATCGCCCCGGCCCACGTCGACTCGCCGTTCCACTTCAGCTTCCGCGCCCCCCACAAACTGCCGGCACAACTGCTGCGCCTGGAACAGGTCAGCGCCGGCTACGGCGCTCATCTGGTTCTCGGCTCCACCGACCTGGTTCTCACGCCGGGCGAGCGTATCGGCCTGCTCGGCCCCAACGGCGCCGGCAAGTCCACCCTGATCAAACTGATGGCCGGCGACCTCGCACCGCAGAGCGGTGAACGGCAGGAGGCGCAGGAACTGCGCATCGGCTACTTCGCCCAGCACCAGTTGGAGCAGTTGCGCGGCGACGACACACCGCTCAATCATCTGCAACGCCTCGACCCCAAGGCGCGCGAGCAGGACCTGCGCGACTACATCGGCGGCTTCGGTTTCCACGGCGAACAGGCCGATGCCCTCATCGCCCCCTTCTCCGGCGGTGAAAAGGCGCGCCTGGTGCTGGCCCTGCTGGTCTATCAGCGCCCCAACCTGCTGCTGCTGGACGAACCCACCAACCACCTCGACCTGGAAATGCGCCACGCCCTCACCGTCGCGCTGCAGGACTTCCAGGGCGCGATGGTCGTGGTGTCCCACGACCGCCACCTGCTGCGCAGCGTCACCGATCAGCTGCTGCTGGTGGCCGACGGCAAGGTGGAAAACTACGATGGTGACCTGGATGACTACCGCCAGTGGCTGGCCGACCGCCGCCGCAGCCGCGGCGACAGTGTCGGCGATACTGCCGCAGCCATCGAACACAGCGCCAGCGCACGCAAGGAAAAGCGTCGCCTGGATGCCGAACAGCGGCAGAGGCTGCAACCGCTGCGCAAGGAACTGCAGAAGCTGGAGGCGCAGCTCGATAAGCTCAACACGCAAAAGATCGAGCTGCAACAGCAGCTGGCCGCCCCGGCGCTGTACGAGGCCGCCAGCAAGGACTGCCTCAAGACCCTGCTGCTGCAACAGGCGCAACTGGATCAAGATCTGGGCAAGACCGAGGAGCGCTGGCTGACCTTGAGTGAGGATATGGAGGCGGCACAGAGGCAGTTCGAGCTTTGAATTTCGTGGTTTCGGCAGGATATTGTCCGAGTCTCAAAAACCACAATCCGAAACGCCCCGTGCTTGCCCCGCGTCTGAAAAAGACGAACAATACCTGTGCGAAATTTCTTACCTCATGTGCCCCACATGACTCAAACGGCAGCAGGATATACTTCACAGAAGAAACACTAACAAAGAAGGAGAGTGTCGATGAAACATGGACGCTGGATACAGGCCGCTGCCTGTCTAGTGGCCGTCGCTGCCTTGGCGATGATTGGAGGCTGCGGCGGTGGCGGAGGTTCCTCTGGCCCGAGTGGACCGGCCTCGTGGACCTACATGGTCTATATGGCGGGCGACAACAACCTGTCCGAGGCGGCTATCACGGATCTCCTTGAAATGGAGACGGTCGGTTCCGATGCCAATGTCAACATCATCGTGCAGGTCGAGTTCAGCAGCCAATACACTCCCGGCGTGCCGACCGACACATTGCGCGGCCGCATCACCACCAACAGCAATCTAACCCGTATCAGCAACGTTGACATGGGTGCCAAACAGACCCTCACCGATTTCATCGGCTGGGCGGCGGCGAACTATCCGGCCGACAACTACGCCCTGGTGCTGTGGGACCACGGCGCAGGCTGGAAGGTGACCCGCCGTTCCGGCGGCGCCATCCGCGGCGCCTTGCAGGATGAGACCTCCGGCTCGTTCATGTCGCTGCCGGACATCGCCGACGCCGTGCGGGTAGCCGGTATTCACTTCGACGTGATCAACTTCGATGCCTGCCTGATGGCTATGCATGAGGTGGCCTACGAATTTAACGGCCTGGCGGATTATCTGGTTGCTTCCGAAGACTCCGAGCCCGGCGAGGGGGATCCCTACGACCGCATCCTCGGCCATCTCAAGGCCACTCCTGGCATGAGCGGCCAGCAGTTGGCCAGTACCATTGTGCAGGATTATGTCGCTTATTATCGGGACAACTATCCGGCCAGTGGTGCACGTCCAATAGCGGTAACAAAATCGGCAATCGACCTGAGCCAGATCGCCATGCTGCATGCCAATCTCACCGACCTTGCGCAAACGATGATTAGTAAAATAGGCACTGAGCGCGCAAATATTCAGGCGGCACGCGACGCTGCCATTTCCTATGATTTCCCCACCAACCGCGACCTAGGCGATTTCCTCAACCGGCTGGCAATCAATACCAATGACGCCACGCTGGATGCCAAAGTCGCCGCAGCCCGGGCTGCGTTGGGCATCGTCGTAACGGCAAACGCCACCTACGCCAGCAACTCCGCCGCACTCACCAATTCGCAGGGTCTGGCGATTTTCCTACCTAGTCTGTCGCAGGTCACCAACGACGAACTGGCTCAGTACGCCCTGCTGGCGTCCAGCAGCGGCACCAATGACTGGGCCGATTTCATTAACGTGCTGCTCACCGGCGACTCCGGCTCGCCTCTCGAAAAGACGGCGGGCAATTTCGTTTTCTGGCTGGAATGGAACACCGTGGCCGATCTCGATCTGATGGTGCTTGAACCTGATGGAACCTGGGCCGCGCCTTTCCTCGGTTCCAGTTCGCCGAACGGATTCCTGTCCGCCGACTCAGCCATCAGCGGCGTTTCGGCCGAGTACTACGCCGCAGCCGAACAGGTTGCCAAGGGAGACTACGACATCGTCGTCAATTATTGGGACGCCAACGGCAGCACGGGCAGCACCACTGCCCGGCTGTACTTCTACGATGCGGAAGACCCGAACTTCACGGATTTTGTCGAAGTGGGCAACCGGGCAATGGATCTCAGTTATCCCGCTCCGAACAATGCGACCTGGGCCGACATGGCCAACGACGTGTATTCTGACTGGTGGATACCGGGCACGCTGACCCGTACACAGCCTGAACAACAGGTACAAACCTTCATCCTGAAAGGCCATACCGTGCGCATCACCGTCCTACCGGACAAGACAAAGCGGGAGCACCTACCCTATTTAGATCGCCAGGCCGACACTGTGGCACGCCAGCGCATGGGGAGAGCCCTGCAATGAATACTCTTCGCACCTTTATCGTAGTGATGTCCCTGACCGTCACCGGCTGTAACAGCGTCGAACCACGTACAAAACCGGATGCAGACATTGCGGCCTTGCCGGCGGTACTCGCCGTCGATGACGCCATCGCCCACGCCGCAATACTGGACGGCAAGGAAGTTACCGTCCAGGGGCGTTTCATGGGCTGGAAGGGTCGCTGCAGCGGCATGCCGCCCACGCGCAGCGCCTGGATGCTGGAAGGGGAACATGAGTGCATCTACGTGGCCGGACCGGTACCTGAAGGCATCAGCCCAGCCCCGTCCACAAACGACCTCGGTCGTGCCACCAGCCTCCACGGCACGCTGGTGCGCGATAACGCCGGTCGGCCCTATCTGATGGTGCACTGATCCTCGGCGCGATAGGCGGGGCGGCCGCTGAATGCCGCCCCGTCTTTGTCCAAGCGGACCAACCTTCATGACGTGATGACATGTACGTACAAGTCAACTCTGCGCAATGAAGAACTGGCTCGTCAAATTGCGGGCAGGGAGGATCATCCTCGCCACGGTAGTCGTCTCGGTCTTGCTGGCGGAAACCATTGTTACCGCCCTCAGTCTGTGGATGCATGACGAGATTCGCAGTGACTATCTGATCGCCGGGTTTATTACCACCGTCATCGTTTCTTTCATTGTGGTGGTCATCATCCAGTCCATTGTGCGCGCCTTGCAGCGCGCCGACGAACAATTGCTGGAACGCACGCTGTACCTGGACAGCATTCTGCAATCCACCGGCGATACCATGATCATTGCCCTCGACACGACCTTCAGAGTCAAGTATCTCAACGCCATGGCCGCACGCGTACTGGGCACCAGCGTCGACAAGGCTCAGGGACAGCGTATTACCGAGCTGGTGAACGGTGTGCGGCGCGAACACTTCGAACAGGCCATGCGCGCCGTAAATCCCGGCCACGGCCACAGTTTCCAGTTCAATTACGAACTTGATGAAAGCACCCACTACTTCGAGGCCACGCTGAGCGAGATCCAGCATCGGGGCCACCTGGCCGGCTTCCTGCTGGTGGCCCACGACGCCACCGACAGCAAGATGCTGGAGGAAACGCTGCGCAATCTGTCGTATCAAGATGGCCTCACCGGCATCGCCAATCGCCGCCGCTTCGATGAAAAACTGGAGCAGGAATGGCGCCGTACCACGCGTGAACATCAGCCCATCAGCCTGATCATGATCGACATCGATTTCTTCAAGAACTACAACGACCTCTATGGCCACCCGGCCGGCGACGAATGCCTGAAGAAAATCGCCTACGTGCTGATGGAGTCCGTCTCCCGTCCCGGTGACATCGCCGCCCGCTACGGCGGTGAGGAATTTGCCGTCATCCTGCCCAACACCTCCCCACCAGGCGCGCAAAAACTGGCCGAACAGATTCGTGCCCAGGTCGAGGCCTTGGAGCTACCCCATGCCAACTCCATCACCAGCCCCTGGGTCACCATCAGCGCCGGCATCGCCACCCGTATCCCGACCAGTGATGAGGATTTCACCGCGCTGCTGGAAGGTGCCGACCGGGCCTTGTACCTGGCCAAACAACAAGGCCGCAACCGCGTGATCGTCGACAGCCACTGCCCCCCCCAGCAAAGTCGGACTGAAGTCCGACCTGCATGATTTCCTCAACGAACCGGGCAAGCCCCCTTGCCATACGGTATCCTATGCGGCATGGATGAACGCATGACCGATCTCGAAATCCGCCTCGCCCACCTCGAGGCCGCCATCGACGAACTGACGCAGACCGTGCTGCGTCAGCAGCAGGCGCTGGCCGCCACCGGCGAACAGCTGGAATTCATCAAGTCCCTGCTCGGCGACCTGAGCCCGGCCGCGGTGCGCCCGCTGTCGGAAGAGACACCGCCGCCGCATTATTAACCCCAGTGACAAGTCGCAAGTGACAAGGGGCAAGAAAAGGCCTTTCACTTGCAACTTGTCACTTGTAACTTGAAACGGGCTTTATGAAATTCTACGCCACCACTCCGCGCGGCCTCACCGCCGCCCTGGCCGACGAACTGCGCCGCCTCGGCGCGGAGAAGGTGCAGCCCGGCGGCGCCGGCGTCACCTTCGAAGGCAGCCTGGAAACGGCCTACCGCGTCTGCCTCTGGTCGCGCCTGGCCAACCGCGTGCTGCTGCCGATCACCACGGTGCGCGCGCCGACACCGGAATGGCTGTACGACGCGGTGAAGGAAATACGCTGGGAAAAGCACCTGCGTTCCAGCGGCAGCCTGGCCATCGACATCACCAGCAGCGATGCGGCGATCAGCCACAGCCAGTACGCCGTGCTGAAAACCAAGGACGCCATTTGCGATCGCTTCCGCGATCTGTTCGGCGAGCGTCCCTCGGTCGACACCGAAATCCCCGACCTGCGCCTGCACCTGCACCTGCGCGGCGACCAGGCGCGCATCTCCATCGACCTGTCCGGCGGCAGCCTGCACAAGCGCGGCTACCGCGCCAAGAGCGTGACCGCGCCGCTGAAGGAAAACCTCGCCGCCGGCATCCTGCAACTGGCCGGCTGGCCCACCATCGCCGCCCGCGGCGGCGCCCTGCTCGACCCCATGTGCGGCTCCGGCACCCTGCTCATCGAGGGCGCCCTGATGGCGGCGGATATCGCCCCAGGCCTGGGCCGCGACTACTTCGGCTTTCTCTACTGGCGCCGCCACGAGCGCGAGGTGTGGGATAACCTGCTGGAAGAGGCCAGGCAGCGCCGCGCCGAGGGCCTCAAGAATCTGCCGCCCATCTATGGCTGGGACCAGGACGACGCCGCCGTCGATGCGGCGCGCGCCAACATCGATCAGGCCGGGCTGTCCGACTACATCACCATCGAACGCCGCGCCCTCGCCCCCGGGATGGCCGCGCTGCTGCCGGAGGCCATCACCCCGGGCCTGGTGGCGGTGAATCCGCCCTACGGCGAGCGCATCGGCGAGATCAATGCCCTGCGCGCAGACTACGCACGCCTCGGCGAGATCGTGCGCGACGAATTGCCCGGCTTCCACCTCAGCCTGTTCACCGGCAATCCGGAGCTGGCCGGCTACCTGCCGCTGGCACAACAACTCAGCATCGCCCTGAACAACGGGCCCATCGAGTGCCAGCTATTCAATTACACACCGGGTGGCAGCGCTGGTGCAGTGCCGGCGCTGTCCGCCGGCGCCGAATCCTTCGCCAATCGACTGCGCAAGAACCTCAAACACCTCGGCCGCTGGGCACAGCGCAACGGCGTCGACTGCTACCGCCTGTACGATGCCGACCTGCCGGAATATGCGGTCGCCGTCGACCTCTACCACGGCGACAGGCTGTGGGTACACGTACAGGAATACCAAGCGCCGAAGAGCATCGACCCGGCGCGCGCGCAACAACGTCTGCGCGAGGCCCTCGGCGTGATCCCGGCGCTGCTCGACATCGCACCGACACAGATGCACTTCAAGGTGCGCCAGCAGCAGAAAGGCCGCGCCCAGTACGAAAAACTGGCCGAACGCGGCCGCTTCCATGAGGTGCGCGAGGGCAACTGCCGCCTGCTGGTGAACTTCACCGACTATCTCGATACCGGCCTGTTTCTCGATCACCGCATCACGCGCCAGATGATCGGGGATGAGGCGCGCGGCAAGCGCTTCCTCAATCTGTTCGCCTACACCGGCAGCGCCAGCGTGCATGCCGCCGTGGGCGGCGCCCGCGCCACCACCACGGTGGATATGTCCAGGACCTATCTCGGCTGGGCCGAGCGCAACATGCAGCTGAACGGCTTTTCCGGCAAGGCCCATGAATTCATCCAGGCCGACTGCACCGCCTGGCTGCAGGACGAGGCCGCCCTCGGCCAGCGCGAGTACGATCTGATCTTCATCGACCCGCCCACCTTCTCCAACTCCAAGCGCATGGAGGATGTATTCGACGTGCAGCGCGACCACGTCTGGCTGATCCGCCAGGCCCTGCAGCTGCTCACTCCCGGCGGCGCGCTCTACTTCTCCAACAACTACCGCAAGTTCAAGCTGGACGAAGAGGCGCTGGCCGGTCTTGCCATGGCGGATATCACGGCCCAGACCATACCCGAGGACTTCAGGCGCAACAGCAAGATCCATCAGTGCTGGCGCTTCCGGCGCGGTTAACGCGTTTCATTGCATGGGGCGTGCTCCAGCCTGACATTTATCAATGGCCACGACATGGTGTCGGGCTGAGGCCCGCCCCACGGCGCCGCGACAAATATTTGCGCTGAACCAAACGCTATCCGTGGCATCCTACCTTCAGGCTGTGCATTCCAAATAACCATACATAGAACACGCGTTTATCCGGCGCACCACAGGAAACCACCATGGAAAAACATCTGGGCCAGAAAATCGCCTTCGTCTTCGCCGTGCTGTCGTATCTCGCCGCAGCGGGCTGCGTCATCGCAGCCGTCATGCTGCCCGGCGCCTCCAACGACCCGATCCGTGCCGCCTTCATGGCCTCGGTGGTGTTCTTTGCCGGCTGCGGCATCGTGCTGCATGTGATCGGGACGGCGCGGCTCAAGGGCATTCTCTCCAGTCCCGCAACCAGCAACGACCACAGCCCCGACTGAGTTACTCCCCCGCGCCCGTCGCACGCGCCCACTGCCGCCGGCGCGTGCGACGCACGCAAGTCCCCTGCTCTCTCTGCCCCGCAGCACCGCCGCGCAGGCGGCTGTGATATCGTTTGCGCCAGCCGGCAGCGTACCGGCACCCCACTGTAGAGAGAGCCCGGAGTTTTTTGTGGAAGACCATGCCATTCCCCATCTGCGCGAGATCGTGCTGTTCCTCGTCGCCGCCGGCATCGTGGTGCCGCTGTTTCACCGTCTCCGTATCAGCCCGGTGCTGGGCTATCTCATCATCGGCGGCATCATCGGCCCCTATGGCCTCGGCCTGTTCGTCGCCGACAACGGCTGGCTGTCCTATCTGGTCATCGGCGACATCCACGGTGTGCAGGCGCTGGCGGAACTGGGCGTGATCTTCCTGATGTTCATGATCGGCCTGGACCTGTCGCTGGATCGGCTGTGGGCGATGCGCCGCTGGGTGTTCGGGCTCGGCAGCCTGCAGGTGCTCGTCACGGCCTCGGTGATTGGTGCCATCGCCTGGGGCTTCGGCAACACGCCCGGTGCCTCGATGGTACTGGGCGCCTGTCTGGCGCTGTCCTCCACCGCTATCGTCATGCAACTGCTCATCGAAAAGCGCCAGCTCGGCACGCCGCTTGGGCGCTCCAGCTTTTCCATCCTGCTGATGCAGGACCTCGCCGTGGTGCCGATCCTGTTCCTGGTCGGTGTCCTCGGCACCCAGCTGGAGGGCGGCCTGGAGCTGGCCCTGCTGCTGGCGCTGGGCAAGGCGGTGGTGGTGATCGTCGGCATCTACCTGGTGGGACGCATGGTGCTGCGGCCGCTGTTTCACATGGTGGCGCGTACGCGCAACGTGGAGATGTTCATGGCCGCCACCCTGCTGATGGTGATCGGTTCATCCGCCCTCACCGGCATGGCCGGGCTGTCCATGGCGCTGGGTGCCTTCCTCGCCGGACTGCTGCTGGCGGAGACCGAATTCCGCCACGAGATCGAAGTGGACATCGAACCGTTCAAGGGCCTGCTGCTCGGCCTGTTCTTCATGTCGGTGGGCATGGGCATCGACTACCGCGTGGTGGGGCAGGAGGCATTCTGGATCGGCGCCTCGGTGCTGGGCCTGTTCGTGCTGAAGTCGGTGATCACTGCCAGCCTGTGCCTGGCCTTCGGCCTGCCGCGCCACACCTCGCTGGAGACCGGCCTGCTGCTCGGCCAGGGCGGCGAATTCGCCTTCGTGGTGGTGGGTCTGGCCATGACGCTCAAACTGATTCCCGCCGACGTCGGCCAGTTCATGCTCATCGTCACCGGGCTGACCATGGTGGTGACACCGCTGGTGGCCCACACCGCCGGCAGGCTGGCGGCCAGACTGGAGCCGCCGTCCACCACAGCGGCACAGGAAGGTGACCTAGCCAATGTCGGAGGCCTGGAGGGACATGTGGTGATCGCCGGCTTCGGCCGCGTCGGCCGCATCCTCGGCCGCACCCTGGACGCCGACGGCATCCCCTACCTGGCGCTGGACACCGACGCCAACGGCGTGGCCGATGCGCGCAGCAAGGGCATGCCGGTGTACTACGGCGATGCTGCGCGGCTGGAGATGCTGCGTCGCGCCCACGCCCACACCGCGCGCGCCCTGGTAATCACCATGGACAATCCCGGCGCGGCGGAGCACGTGGTGCGCGTGGTGCATGCCGAGTGGCCGCACCTGCCGATCATCGCCCGCGCCCGCGATTCGTCCCACGGCTCGCGCCTGCTGGCCTTCGGCGCCAGCGAGGTGATTCTGGAAACGGTGGAGGCCAGCCTGCAACTGTCCGGCCGCATCCTGCAGCTGGCCGGCACGCCGGAGGAAGTGGCGCGGCGCCGCATCGATGCACAGCGCGAGATGGAGCTGGGTGCAATTCGCCGCAGCACTGGAGCGGCCTGACAACCTGTTGTGCGCGTCAGGGATGACCGGCGTCGAAGATATCGACAATCTCGCCGCGCTCTACCACGCGCAGGGCCGCCGCCACCACCTCCGCATCGTAATAGCTGCCGACGTGCTGATTGAGCTCCTCCAGCGCCGCAGCCATCCCCAGTGCCGGACGATAGGGGCGGTGTGAATTGATCGCCTCCAGCACATCAGCCACGGTAAGAATGCGCGCCTCCATCACGATATCCTCACCCTGCAGCCGATTGGGATAACCGGAGCCATCCAGGTGTTCATGGTGCTGGTGGATCATCGTGGCCACCGGCCAGGGAAAATCCACCTCCTTGATGATTTCATACCCCACTGCAGGATGGGCCTTGATGATGCTGAATTCGGCATCGCTGAGCTTGCCGGTGCGACTGAGTATCTCGGCCGGCACATAGATCTTGCCGACATCGTGGATCAGCGCGCCCAGGCGCAGGCCAAGGATTCTTTCCTCATCCCAGCCCATCTCACGTGCGATCAACACCGCCACCTCGGCCACCCGCTGCATGTGACCGGCCGTATAGGGATCACGCTGTTCCACCGCGTGGGCCATGGCCCGGATAGTGTCGATGAGCGTGGTGCGCTGCTTGTCATGCGCGCGCCGCCGCTCGGTAATGTCGCGCACAACACCCACCGCATGCCATTGGCCCTTCAGCCGCATCGGTGACACCGTCAGTTCGACGGGAATTTCGTGCCCATCACGATGCAGTGCCTCCATTTCCAGCAGCTTGTTCAGCACCGGCCCTTCGCCGCTGGCGGCAAAGGCGGCAACCCCGCGGCGGCAGTCATCGCGATAACGTTCTGGCGCCAGCAGGGCATGCAGGTCCTGTCCGTGCAATTCATCGGCCGGATAACCAAACAGCGTTGTCGCGGCTGGATTGGAGTATTCGATCAGACCATTCTGGTCGATCACCAGAATGGCATCCGTGGCGACATGGGCGATGGAGCGGAAGCGTTCCTCGCTCTCGCGCAGTTGTTCGAGCGTCGTTTTCAGGTCGCGGGCATACAGCGCCAGCTGCGACTGCGCCATGTCCAGCTGACGCTGTATCGCTTCCGCGGATGGCAGGTCCGATTCGCTCATGATCCCTGTGCCTCGCCTCAGGAGGAGGCCTGCAGGATGCGCTCCACTACCGTGAGCAGTTCCAGCGGGCTGAATGGCTTGAACAGGTACTCACTGGCGCCCAGTTGCAGTCCCCGCTCCCGATCCGCCGCCTGCGCCTTGGCGGTAAGCATGACGACCGGGGTTGCCGCCAGCGCCGCCTCCGCCTTCACCGCCTGCAGCACCTCGATACCGGTCATTCCCGGCATCATCCAGTCCAGCAGGATAATGTCCGGCTTCTCCTCTCGGATCAGACGCAGGGCCTCAGTACCATCCGCCGCCTCGATGATGCAGTAATCCGGATCTTCCAGTGTGGTACGCACCAGCAGACGGAGATTCTCCTCATCGTCGGCAATCAGAATTTTTTTCATTGGCATGATGAATAGGGTTTGTCTTGACAGTTAGTACCCGCTGCGGCAATCCACAGCAAGGATCCAATATAGACCATGGGTCTGGACGGCATCAGTTGGCGTGAGGCAGCGGCAAGGTAAACCAGAAGCTGCTTCCTTCACCATAGCTGCTCTCGACACCCACGGTGCCCCCGTGAGCGGCAACGATCTCCTGCACCAGGGGCAAGCCAAGGCCGGTGCCCGCTGCACGCGGCCGATCGGCAGGTTGTTCCACCCGATAAAACTTTTCAAATACATGCCCCAGCGCCTCCGTCGGGATGCCGATGCCGTGGTCCTGCACACGGACCTCCACCGAGTCGGCATGCCGCTGGGCGCTGATCATGATCGCCCCCCCATCAGGAGAAAACTTGACCGCATTGGACAGCAGGTTTTCCACTACCTGCTGGAGCCGCTCCACATCGCCGACAACCTCCGGCAGGTCGCTGGCCAGTTCCAGATGATAGGTGTGCAGCGTATCGGTCTGCCGGTAGCGCGCCACCAGATATTCCAGCAGCGGCGCCAGGGCCAGAGGTTTCATCAGGTATTCCTGTCGTCCCGACTCCATGCGCTGGATGTCGAGGAACTCATCCACCAGCCTGTTCAGGCGCAGGGTTTCGCGATGCACAATCTGCAGGAACTCCCGCTGCCGCTCCCTGGAGTAATCGCGCATCAGCATCAATTCGACGAAACCACGCAGGCTGGTCAATGGCGTGCGCAATTCATGACTAACGGTGGAGATCAGCTCATCCTTCATCCGCTCCACCTCCTTGCGCAGGGAGATATCCTGGAAGGCCACCACGGTACCGACCACCCGCTCCTCCGCCTTGAGGGGAGCGGCGATGACCGCCGCCGGAAATATCTCCCCGCCGCGGCGCCGCAAGGCCTCATGGTCGCTTTGATACACCTTGCCGGAGGCAATGGCATGATGCTGCGGGCAGTCGGTAACAGGAATCGGCATACCATCCGTGGTGTGCACATGAACCGTGTCATGCAGATTCATCCCCACCAGTTCCTGCTGCGGCCAGCCCAGCAGATGCTCGGCCTCCGGGTTCATAAACTGCACCCGCCCGTCCGTGTCGGTCACAATGACACCTTCTGCCAGAGAAGCCACCGTGATACGGAAACGCTCCTCGTTGCGCTGCAATTCACGGGTACGCTGCTCGACCCGCTGTTCCAGTTCGACGTTCAACTCGCGTAACGACTGCTCGGCCAGGTCGCGCGCACTGCGGATGCGTAGCGCCTGGATGCCAAAGGCAAGGTCGGCCGCCAGTTCCCTCATCAGCGCCACCTCCTCCGGATCAAAGGCATTCTCCGTCTCGGCATAGACCGAGAGTGTTCCCAGCACAGAATGGTCGGCAATCAAGGCCAGAGCGATGGCGCTGCCGGTAGCATCCCCGCCCGGCGCCAACGTTCCTGCACAGCGCACATGGCCACGCTGGGCCATGGCCTCACGCTGCTGGGGCGCACCTGCCGCCACAATGGCATCGATGGCCGCCAGCGCATCGGCGTCACGGGCGGCACGGGCGACCACACGAAACGCATCCGCAGGCTCGGCATAGCCAATCCAGGCCCGCCGATAACCACCGGTATCGACGATCAGCTCACAGATACGCTGCAGCAGTCCCTGCTCATCGGTGGTACGCACCAGCGCCTCATTGCAGGCGCTCAGGGTACGCAGTGCGCGTGTCAGGCGCGTCAATTGCTCCTGGCTGTGTGCCCACTCGGTAATGTCCTCGCCCGAGGAAATCGTGCCGGTGATACGACCCGTTGCATCACGCACGAAGTTATTGGAAAACGCAATCAGCCGCCGCTCACCGCTGCGGGTCACTACCGGATTCTCATAGTGCTCGGTCAGCTCGATGCGACCGGCCATGAGCTGGGCAAAAGTGTCCCGTACCGTGGCGCGCATCTCCTCCGGCACGAAGGTATCGAACCAGTCACGACCGAGCACCTCCTCTTCGGTATACCCCAGCAACTCGCAGCCCTTGCGGTTGAGCAGCACCACTTGGCCGCGCTCATTGAGCGCAACGATCATGACTGCGGCTATCTGCAAATATTGTTCAGCCCGGTCGCGCTCCAGAATGATCTGCTGTTCCGCCCGGTCCCGCTCCTGGCGGATGCGCAACGTCAGCAGACCGAAGGCCACATCATCGGCCAGTTCACGCAACAACTTGATCTCGTCCTGGTCGACGGCATCACTGCCCCAGACAACCAGCGCCCCCTGTAACGACTCCGCCGTCCTCAGGGCGAGACCGGTAACCATCGGCCGTGCCAGACCGTCGGCCGCACCGATATCCAGGGGGCGCGACACCGGTTGGGGCTGCCGCAATACCTGTTGCTGGACCGCCCCGATCGCCTCCCGCGCAACCGGGGTCACATCGTCCCAGGCCATGCCGCAGTCGATGGCCTGCTGCCGCGGCAAACCGTCCCGATCGACCCGCTGAACGATGGCGTACAGATATTTTCCTCGCGTGACCAGCTGTTGGCAGATACTGCGCAGCAGCTGCTCCTCATCCTCCGCACGCACCAGGGCTTCATTGCAGGCACTCAAGGTCTGCAAGGCTCGATTCAACCGGGTCAGGCGCCGCTCGTTCTCACGCAGCTCGGTGACATCCTGCGCCAGGCCGGCGAGGCGGTATACCTGTCCTGCCGCATCGTGGACCGGCAGGGCCTGATCGCGGATATGGCGCACACTGCCGTCCGGACGCACCACGCGGTACTCGCAGACATAGCCGGCATCGGTCGCCTGCGCCACCATGGTCTGCTGCACCCGCTCCCGATCCTCGGGATGAATCCCCCTGTTCCACAAGTCAGGCTGGTCATGCAGGTCCGTGACCCGGCGGCCCCACACCTGCTCAAACAACGGACTGACATAAATCAGGCGGTAACGACTCCAATCGGGCGGCACGACGCCGCCCCAGTCGGCCAGCCAGACCACCTGCGGCACCGTTTCTGCCAGCTGGCGAAACTGCTCCTCGCTCAGGTGGGCCTGCTCCAGTGAGCGCAACAGATGCTCGGTCATGTCATTGAACGCGACACCCAGCATACCCAGTTCATCATCGCGCTCTATCGTCACTCGCCGTTGCAGGTCGCCACCGGCGATGGCGCGAGCGGTCTCGGCGACCCGGATCAGCCGCTCCACGATCATGCGCCGGGCAACGTCCACCAGTACCATGGCTGCCGCCAAGGCCAGCAACACGACGGCGGCAAACACCGTGAGCATCTCCTGGGCCGGACGCAATGCCTCCCCCGCCGCCTGCTCCGCCACCACCCGGAACTGTTGCGGCCCAAAGCGAAACGATGCATCGGCCAGCGCCACCTGTTCACCAGCAAGGCCGCTCTGCAAACTGCGTGTATGCTGATAGTTGAAGCGGGTGTCACGCAGTACCAGCGAAGGATTGCGGTGTGCCACCAGACGGCTGCCCTGGTCAAGGACATATACATCGACCCCGGCGTCAACCTTCAGCCCGGCAATGAGATTCCAGATGTGCGACAGGCGTGCATCGACACTCAGAACGAGCACAGCCTGCCCGCTGCCCAGGTCAAGAACAGGCACCGAAATAGACACCAGCGGTTCGCCATACAACTCATCGATGAATACATCACTCACGTACAGTTCATGGTCGGTGAACGGCCGGCTGAAACGTGGCTCTGAGCGGCGGTCCTGCAGCACACTCGGCGCGATGAAGTCGCGGCTGGATACCCTTGCCAGCTCGCGGCCTTCGCCATCCAGCAACATGCCCTGCATGAATGAATCGTTGGCGGCGATCAACTCCTCCAGTTGTCGCCGGTGCTCCGCAGGCGACAAGCGGGTGAAGGCCTGGTAGCGCAGCAGCATGCGCAGCTCATTTTCATAACCTTCCAGCTCGTGCTCCACCTGGCTGGCGACACGTTGCGCAATCTCTTCCATGTGGTGTGCGCTGATATTCAGCGCATAGCGGTACAACAGATTCAGACCGAACACCGCCGCCACCAGCAGGGGCAACACGGCCAGTAGCAGAAACGCCGCAGACAGGCGGGTGCGGATGGAGGCGCTCATGACGACAACCTAGCCTGTGCGCTATGTGAAGATGGCGTGACTGCAGGCATTCAGCGCACCAGGATGTCAGCCTGCCGCAGCATGTCGACAGGGATCTCGACACCGATCTCGCGGGCAGTTTGCACATTGATCGCCAGATAATTCTGCGCAGTTTCCACTGGCAGTTCACCCGGCGGAATGCCACGCAGCACCTGATCGGCCAGACGTGCCGCCTGGCGGCCGATCTCCCGATGCACGAAGCCATAACTGATCAGGGCGCCGGCCTCGACCTGGGTCAGGCTCGGCGCACACAATGGCAGACGCCGCGTGCGCGCCACACTGACAAGGTCATCGATGCGAGCCTCGATGGTCGAGTCCCGTGGCAGATAAACGGCATCGACATCGACGGGGATCGACGCCAGGGCCGCATCGATCTCGCCCGGGTCGTGCAGCGGCTGCAGCCGCAGCTCCACCTGCAGCAAGGCCGCCGCCTCACGGGCCTGCAACAGCGACTCATTGGCGCTGGCATCGGCCGCACTGTAGGGCAGCCAGATGACGCGTATCTGCGGCAGCAGCCGGAGCAGTTTTTCCAGGCGCAGGGCGTCGCCCACCGGCAGGCGGACGCCGGTAAGATTGCTCCCCGGCGCCTTGATGCTGGCGACCACGCCCGCCTTGACCGGGTCATTGACCGGCGCGAATACCACCGGCATGGCGCTCCCCGCGGTGGCGCGCTGCACCGCCTGGGTGGCCGGCGTGCTGGCGACAAAGATCATGTCCACCGGCGCAGCGAGCAGCGCCTCGATCATCGGCGCCAGACGGGCGGTGTGCAGCGCCGGACCGGGATGCAGATAGGTGATGTGCTCACCATCCCGGTAACCCAGTTCGGTCATGCCGGCCCGAAAACCCTCAAAGGTCGCGGTATCGACGTCGGTAAGCTGGAGTACACCGATCCTGATCGGCCCCTGGATGTTGCCCTGGCCCGCCCAATAGACCACGCCGGCCAACGTCAGGAGCGCCAGCAGGATCACGCCAAACCGAACCCAACTCGCCCTCTGCATGGTCACTCCATATGATCGAAGGGGAAATACCGCGGTGAACAGACGGCCCTGTGGGACAATAGGCCATCACGCGTTGATTAAATACCATAATCCAGATGCCGGCAAAACCGCCGGCCAGTTTGAAGGTCCATGGATGCAGAGCGCTGACTTTTGCGCCACCATCAACGTCGCCTGACGGCCGGTGCAGGAAACTCGCCATCGACGTAATACCAGCGTCCGTCCTCGCGCACGAAGCGGCTCACCTCATGCAGGCGCCCGGCCTTGCCGTTGAGCTTGCAGCGGGCGACGAACTCCACCTCGCCCGTGCTGTCTTCGCTGCCGCCGCTACTGCGGCGCACATCCAACCCGAGCCAGTGCAGTTTTGGATCCAGCGTCAATTCCGCCGGCCGTGTCGACGGGTGCCAGGTGGCCAGCAGGTACGCCACCTTACCCAGCACGAAGGCCGCGTAGCGCGAGCGCATGAGCGCCTCCGCTGTAGCCACCGGCGTACCCTCATGGTAAGGGCCGCAGCACTGCACATAGGGTTTGCCGCTACCGCAGGGACAAGGCGGTGCCGTATCGCTCATGCGTCACTCCCAGCGGAACAGCCAGGCGCCGATGGCAAGGAAACCGCTGGTCATCGCCAGCAGCACGCCGAGCTGCGGTGCAATGGCCGCCAGACTGGCACCGTCGAGCATCACCGCGCGCGCGGCATCGATCATATGGGTGAGTGGAAAGGCCTGCGCCAGGCGCTGCACCAGCGGATGGGTGCCCTCCAGCGAGAACCATACCCCGGAAAGAACCATCATCGGCCAGCTGATCAGGTTGAGCAGTCCCTCGGCCAGCTCTTCGCTGGCAATGCGTGCGGCGATCACCAGGCCCATGCTGATCATGCAGATGCCACCCATGGCGAAGGCAAGGAACAGGGTGAGATAGTCTCCGTACATGGCAAAATCTACGAACAGGTGGGTGCCGAAGAACACCACCACCACAACCGCGACGATCAGCCACAGACGCGAGACGATCTGCGCGGCGAGAAATTCGATGGCCGACAGCGGCGTGGCCTTGAGGCGCTTGAGCACGCCGTTCTTGCGGTAGCGCACGATGACGAAGCCGACGCCGTACAGGGCGCTGAACATGATGTTCATGCCGAGTACGCCAGGGATCAGCCAGTCCACGTAACGGATGAGGCGGCCGCTTACAGCCTGCTTCTGCAGCGTGCTGCCGTCGCTGCCCTGCAGCAACCGCTCCAGCAACTGGCCGCGCGGCGATTCATCGTTGACCCAGTAACGACCCTCGGTCACGTCCACCAGCAGGTCCAGGCGATGACGCTCCACCTTGGTCACCGCCGTAGCGAGATCATTCACCTCGATGAACTGCACCTGCGGCGTGGTGAAGAAACCGCTCTGCGGTGCACTGCCGACGACACCCACCTTGTACAACGGTGCCGGTGCGCCGGAGAAGGCGAAGGCAAACCCGGCCACGATCAGCACCGGGAACAGCAGGTTCCAGCCCAGCGCGGCACGGTCGCGCAGGAATTCCTTGTTGCGCGCGATGAACACCGCCAGCAAACGCTTCATCATCAGGTACGCAACTCCTTGCCGGTCAGCTCCAGAAACAGGTCGTCGAGGGTGCGGGCACGGATACGCAGCCGATCCAGCGACACACCACCAGCCAGCAGCTGTTGCACCGTGGCGGTCACTTCGCTGGTGAGTATCTCCACGCTATCGCCGCAGTCCAGCACCGTGAGGTCCGCCGCACAGCCAGCGCTAAAATCATTCTTGGGCAACTGCAGCACGACATCATGGAAGTGGCGTGCCAGCAGATCATCCGGCGAGCCCTGGGCGATAATGCGGCCGTGATCCATGATGGTGATCTCGTCGCACAGCTCGTAGGCCTCTTCCATGTAATGGGTGGTGAGCAGCACGGATTTGCCGCGCGCCTTGATCCTACGTACCAGTTCCCACAGTTTGCGCCGCGCCTGGGGATCGAGGCCGGTGGTGGGTTCGTCGAGAAACACCACTTCCGGATCGTTGACCAGGGCGATGGCCAGCAGCAGGCGCTGGCGCTGGCCACCGGAGAGCTTGCGCGTGTCGCGGTCGAGAAAATCTCCCAGTGCGCACGCCGCGATGAGTTCATCCAGCTCAGCGCCGTGATCGTACAGGCTCTGGAACATGCGCAGTGTTTCGCGCACGGTGATGAATTCCTGCAGGGCGGTGGACTGGAACATGATGCCGGCCTCATGCCGGAAGCGCGGCCCCAGCGGCTCACCCTTGTAGCGGATGCTGCCGGAGGTAGGCACCTTGATGCCTTCCAGCATCTCCACCGTGGTGGTCTTGCCTGCGCCATTGGGACCGAGCAGGCCGAAGCAGGAGCCGCGCGGGATGCTGAAGCTGATGCCATCCACCGCGCACACGCCCTGATAATGCTTCACCAGATTGTCGACTTCGATCAGCGCGGACATGGCATTGGGCATAAAGAAAACGGATGCCAAGTCTTGCCCGCCAACCCGATGCTGTCAACCGCGCTGCACTGCGTCGCGTCCCCGTCCGGTGCTGAGCAGCGCCGCCATCTGCGGGCGGAACCGCTGATAATTGTTGCGTCCGGCCTGCTTGGCCGCATACATCGCCACATCGGCATTGCGCAGCAACATCGCCTCGTCATGCCCATCCGTGGGAAACAGGGCGATACCGATGCTGACGCCCACGCTCAGTTGGCGCCCCGCCACCTGAAACGGCCGGGCGAAGGCAGCGATGATCTTGTCTGCCACCTGCACCGCGTCCGCCGGACCGGCAAGGCTGGTGAGGATAATGGTGAATTCGTCGCCGCCCAGCCGCGCAACGGTATCGCTTTCGCGCACACACAGGCGCAGCACATCGGCAATCACACGCAACAGGGCGTCGCCCACGGCATGGCCATGGGTATCGTTCACCGGCTTGAATCGATCCACGTCGAGAAACAGCAGGGCCAGTATGCGCTGCTCACGCCGGGCCTGTACCAGGGCGTTGTACAGACGGTCGTGGAACAGCTCACGATTGGGCAGATCGGTCAGCACATCGTAATAGGCCAGGCTGTGCAGCCGCTGGCGCACATGCTCCTGGGTGACGATGTCGGAAAAAATACCCGCATAGTGCAACACACGCCCCTGGGCATCGCGAATGGCGACAATGTTGAGCCACTCCAGATAGATCTCGCCATTCTTGCGCCGATTCCATATCTCTCCCTGCCAGCGGCCATGTTGCGTGATCTCGCGCCACATTTCCTGATAGAACGCCGCATCATGCCGCCCCGAGGCGAGCAGGCGGGGTGTCTGTCCCAGCACCTCGGCCTCACTGTAGCCGGTGGTGGTGGTGAAGGCCGGGTTGATGGAGCGGATGTGCCGGTCGGCGTCGGTAATCATTACGCCGTCGGGCGTGTTGTCGATCACCTTGGCGGCCAGTTGCAACGCCTCCTGCACCATACGCCGCTCGTGAGTAGCGGCGATCAGGATCAGACCGGTCACCGGGCCCAGCACAGCGAAGCCCTGCAAGGTCAACTGGGTTACCAGTACCGATGGGGTAACGAGGGGACCAAAACCACGCCCGGTGTAATAGGCCGCCACCAGACCAGTAAGCAGGGTCAAGGTGCTCATGCCGCGCACTTCCAGCCGCAGGGCCGCCCAGATGAAAAACGCCAATAGGACAAACTCCCGTGATCCGCCCGCTGGTGCGCCGCTGAACACCCATTGACTGACCAGCAGAACCAGCAGCGCCATGAGTGCCAGTTCCGCGCCGCGCCCCGCCGGGACCGCGTAGGCCGTGTTGGTCCAGGCCAGTACGAAGGGGGCGAACAGCAGGATCCCAGCCAAATTGCCCAGCCAGCAGGCGGGTACCACCGGCCAGTCCAGCGCCCCGTTCAGACTGCCTCGCACCATGCTGTCGAACAGGGCGACCGGCAGGGTAGCCAAGGACACGGCCAGGATGGCGCGGACGATGTCGTTGACGTGGCTGAGTGGCTGCGCGCTGCTCACCCAACGGCGGATCAGCCAGGCCGCCAGCACGGCCTCGGCCACCGCCCCCGGCGCCAGCCAGACCAGAGGGGCAGCGACGGGACCAAGCAATAGTGGCGCCAGGACTGCGCCGAGGGCGATGCCCGGCCATACCGCGTATCCCAACCGCAATATGGCCGCCACCGCAAAACCGGCCGGCAACCACAGGGGCGGGACCACGGCGACAGGTGTGGCCAGAGCCAGGCTCAGCGCGGCCAGGGCGGCATAACCAGCCGCTACCGCCAGCCACCATACCGGCAGCCATGCGCCCCGTGCCTGTTTAATGCTGTGCGCTGTCATGGCACGCCCCGTATCCAGCCGCTACGCGATGCCGGCGGATGAAAATACTCCCGCCACTTCAATAGTAGATTAATTTACCCGGGCATTTGCCCGGCGGGACCTGGGGGGCGAAAGCCCTGAGCGGCCCATGGTTGAATGCCCCCTGGCCCGCCGCCATGTCGATGCAATGCGCCGTCTCGACCAACTCAACTTCAGCAACAGCTACGCCCGCCTGCCGGAACCGTTCCATACTCGCCTGCCGCCCACGCCGTTGCAGGGCACGCGCCTGCTCAGCTTCAACCCCGCCGCAGCGGAACTGCTCGACCTCGGCCCGGTGGAGGCACTCCACCCGCAATTCGTGCGTTATTTCTCGGGCCAGGCTCACCTGCCAGGCAGTGAGCCGCTGGCCGCCCTCTATGCCGGCCACCAGTTCGGCCACTACGTGCCGCAGCTGGGTGACGGCCGGGCGATCCTGCTCGGCGAGGTGCAGAACCGGCGTGGCGAGCGCTGGGAGGTGCAACTGAAAGGTGCCGGCCTCACGCCCTATTCACGCCGTGGCGATGGCCGCGCCGTGCTGCGCTCAACCATCCGCGAATACCTGGCTGGCGAGGCCATGCACGCTCTCGGTATCCCCACCACCCGCGCCCTGTGCCTGTTCGGCAGCGATGAGGAAGTCGGGCGCGAAGAGGTCGAGACTGGCGCCCTGCTGGTGCGCCTGGCCCCCAGCCATGTACGCTTCGGCTCATTCGAGGTGTTCTACTACCGCCGCCAGTTCGACCACCTGCGCCGCCTGGCCAACTACGTCATCGAGCACCACTACCCGGATCTGCATGAGGACGAGAACCCATATCTCGCCCTGTTCCGTGAAGTGACCACACGCACCGCGCGCCTCATCGCCCAGTGGCAGGCCGTCGGCTTCGCCCACGGCGTGATGAACACCGACAATATGTCCATCCTCGGCCTCACCCTGGACTACGGTCCCTACGCCTTTCTCGACGACTTCGACCCGGCCCTCGTCTGCAACCACTCCGACTACCAGGGCCGCTACGCCTTCGACCGCCAGCCTGACATTGCGCACTGGAACCTGAGCTGCCTGGGCCAGGCCCTGCTGCCCCTGCTGGGTGAATCAGTGGACGCCGCGGCAGAACAGGCCAATGCCGTGCTGGGCAGCTACACGGAAAGATTTCACACCCAGTACCAGGAGAACATGGCCCGCAAGCTGGGGCTGCGCGAATGGCGCCCCGGCGATGAACGGCTGCTGCAGGACCTGCTGCAGCTGCTCGCTGCCAACCATGTCGACTACAGCAATTTTTTCCGTGCCCTCGGCCGCTTTGACAGTGCCCCTGGGACGCGCAATGCTGTGCTGCGCGATCTATTCCCGGATCGCGCCGCCTTCGACCGCTGGGCGGAGGACTACCGTACCCGTCTGGCTGCCGAGCAGACCGACAACGCGGCACGCCGTCACGCCATGGATCACATCAATCCCAAGTACATCCTGCGCAACTACCTGGCCCAGCAGGCCATTGCCCGGGCACAACAGGGTGACAACAGCGAGATCGAGCACCTGCTGCGCCTATTGCAGGCGCCGTTCGACGAACACCCGGGCCAGGATGCCTATGCCGCCCCGCCGCCGGAATGGGGCCGCCGACTGGCCATCAGCTGTTCGTCGTGAAGAAGGATGGGCGCGGTACACCACATCACCGACCTGACTACCGGCGCCGTGTTGGTGCGCCGTCCCATTGTCTCTGCGTGATGTTTCGGAACCGCCGCCTGGAGTCAGAGATCAGGCGACAGGCGGAACGGACAGAAGCAATACTGGGCTGTCCGTGCCCCTCATTCGAGCAACAGCACCAGTCCGACAGTGATCAGCGCAATGAGCAAGGTCTGCAGACCGCTGCGCAACCAGTGCTGCCCCGACACGCTGCCGAGAAACACACCGAGCAGGAATATGCTGAAGAAGGCACAGCCCAGAGCAAGCAACAGGGGAGACCAGGGCAGAACCATACCCGCTCGTACCAGCAGCAAAGGAGAAAGAATGAACAGCGAGATGAGCAGCGGGGCTGCCCCGTTGACCAGGGCGATCAGCAGCGGTACCCAATGCGCAGCACGACCATGGGCGCTGCCCCCCAAATCCTTGGCCATGGCATCTTCAAGTTCACTAAGTGCCTTGCGCCGCTCCGCCGCCTCGCTTACGTAGGCACTGCTGACTCCACTCACACCGAGGGCGATGGCTGCACCGAGACAAGCGTTCAGCACCAGCCCCAGGTCGCTGGCGCCACTAACCCGAAAGCCCATGATCAGTCCGAGCATGGTAAGCGCACCGTCAAAGCCGTTGACGACAAAATACCGGCGCGCAATACCGTGCGAACGGGTAAGTTTCAGCCACAAACGGGCACGTTCCAGGGACAACATATCAGGCGCCATCTGAGCCGACGTTACTCACTTCCACCTCGTCAATACTATGCAGGGAACCGCCGTACTGTCCGATGGCGGCATGCACACGCTCAAAATCCAGGTCACTGCCCGTCACAACAACCTGCAATGTCTCGGTTTTCTCATCCACCTCCAGCACGGTGACCTGTACCCGGCAGTCACTGCCAGTCTCGGCAATGGCACGGGCAAACTCCAGGGCATTGGGGTGATGCGGCTTGAGTACATCCAGCACCAAGCGTTTGACATGGATCATGGCAGACTCCGCTCAACGTCAGGCAACATCGGGATAGTTATCCTAGCAGCAATGCCCTCTGGTGGCATTGCTGGCAGCGTTGGCGTTACAGTGGGCACAATCCACCAACCGACAGCCACTTAGCACATGACTATGCGCCACCCCAAAATTCCTGCCCTCGCCCTTACTCTGGCCGCCACGCTGTTCAGTGTCGGCGCTGCCGCCTTTACGCCCGTTCAACACGAGACTGTCATCCGCCTCGGTGAACTCAATGGTATCGCGCTGCAATGCGGCTACAATGCAGACATGCGCCGCATGAAACAGGCACTGGTTGACTCGGTGCCCAAGGTCAGTCAGCTGGGAGATTTATTTGAGGCTGAAACGCAGAAATCCTTCCTCAACATGGTGAACAAACGGTTGCCTTGCCCCAATCTGGCCCCTTTCCACACCGAGGTGGACGGTGCCATCATCGCCCTGCAGCGGGCTTTCGCACCGGCCCGGCCGTAAACGAGGAACCCGCTTCATGATCTCCACCCACGTCCGCCCCCTGTTCCTCGTGTTGCTGCTCGCACTATCGACCGCAACACAGGCAGAAGACGAGCTACCGCCCATCAACGGCCGCTTCATGCTGATGGACCACTATGGCGAGATGGTCACTGACCGTGACTTTGATAGTCGTTACCAACTCATCTACTTCGGTTACACCTTCTGCCCCGATGTCTGCCCCTCGGCACTGATGGTCATCACCCAGGCGCTCAAACTGCTCGGCAACGATGCTGCGCGCATTCAGCCGCTGTTCATCAGCGTCGACCCGGAGCGTGACACGCCGCAGGTGCTGCGTGAATATGTATCCTACTTCCACCCCAGCATCGTCGGCCTTACCGGCTCACCGGAGTTGCTCGCGCGCACCGCCGCCAACTTCCGCGTCAGCTATGAAAAGGTCGAGGTCCCCGGCATGCCGCCCGACCAGTACCAGATGGATCACTCCGCCGGCGTATTCCTGCTCGCCCCCAACGGCCGCCTGCTGGTGAAATTCGCCCACGGCATCCTGGCCAAGGACATGGCCGCGCGCATCAAGGACTTCCTCTAAACTCGTTGCCCTGAAAATTCCAGCGCCGAGACACCGGGGAACACTGATATCTCACGATAGTATTTACTCTGTATCCCCTGCGTCTCGGCGTTGATTTTTCAGGCTCATTCAATCTTGATGTAGGCAAACCCCTCTTCCTGCTGCAACTGCGCCAGGCGCACCACACCGGACGGAATCAGTTCCACCTGGCGGTACAACTTGTCCTCGGCCAGGCCGATCTGGCTGCGCGTGATGTTGCACAACTCCAGCTTGACGTTATGCATCTCCGCCAGGGTCAGCAGACGACCACGCAGATTTTCGCGCTGCTCGGTCAACGGCTTGTCCTCTGCGAAAGGCGTGCCGCTCAGCTTGTCATCGGTCACAAAACGCACGCCGTGGGCCACGAACACAATGCGTACGTCATAGTCGATGAAGTTGTTGGCGTAATGATTGACCATGTTGTTGATGCTGGTCAGCATGGCGCTGAAACGCCGCGGGTCGGAAAAATCGGCGTGGTAGACCACCTTTGCCTCCACCTCGTCGGCACGCACCTGCGGTACCACCACCATCAGCAGCAACAAAATAAGAGTGAGCAAACCGCCTGACGTCCACTGGACCGATACCCGGCTGCGCGCATGCCAATTGTTGTTCATGACCCCGTCCTCCTCCTGCGTTATTGGTATGAAGCATACCCACCATTCATGTTGATGGTGGGTTCATGAGCACATTTCATTCCCGGATTCAGGCGTGCAAACGTAAAAAAGGGACCGCAATCGCTTGCGGCCCCTGGATTCCAGTCGGAATATCAGATGGTGGCTACGCTCAGAATCGAACTGAGGACCCCATTATGAGTGCACAACGACCTACGTACACCAGATTACACAAGAGTAAATAAAAATATGTTAATCAACATGTTATTTGTTAATTGCGGTTGTTAATTTGGTAAATTTACGACAATTAACGGAAATTTATTTGGTTATTTTTGGCAGTTATGGTGACGCAATATTGTAGCCGACCAAGCGTGTCCCGGCCCTCATGAAGTCGCCGCGTAACATCCCAGTTAACCCGGCGACATTCAGGCTCGGGACAAGTATGTGCTTCGCACGGCCCCGGTTCGCCCTGCGTCCGGGACGCTTCGC
>Ga0172382_10002098_pt1 | contig 34069 bp, 32 predicted proteins | sample Leawel138RmetaG_FD_122245 | JGI IMG/M metagenome (GOLD analysis project Ga0172382, IMG submission 122245) | Leachate microbial communities from a municipal landfill in Southern Ontario, Canada - Leachate well 138R metaG | ecosystem: Engineered > Solid waste > Landfill > Unclassified | place...
AAAATGACAGATGTAAAAATCCCGGTGATTGACCCCGTTTTCGTGCAGAGTCCGGGCGATGCCGGCGACCTTTTCGAGAATGGCTCGTTTCAGCCTCAGTCGCGGCGGCTGCCGCCGCCAATCCCGGCAGAATTCTTCGAGGCTGAGCCGGCCGGCCAGTTCGTCGGTGATCAGAAACGACTGCCGATTGGCCGGATTGCGCCCGCGCTCGCCGAAGCCGGCAATGCTCAAGGTCGCCACCCCCAACTCCTCAAAACGACGAATCGCCCGCCATTCCTCCCGGGCGCCCAGCACCGGCAGGCGCAGGGCGACAAGGTTCTTGACGATTTCGCGCCAACCGACCCCGCCGTGGGTTTTTATGAAATAGCCGCGGCCGCCGATCTCCACCCGAACGGTCCGGCGGCCGGCGAACTCCCGAAACACCTCGCCAGACAGATTGAACACCCGGTCGAAGGCGGCCTCTCCGGAAAAATGGGGGCGCAACTCGGTTCGCAAATCGATCATTTACTCTGCCCCTCGGATCTGCTCGATGATATCGGCGGCCCGCTCCGCCAAAGAAAAAAGATCGGCGCTCTCGGCGTAGCGGCGGCCGTTTTGCGACCAGACCGAAAGCTCCGGCGACGTCAGCATCGCCTCCAGCCGGCGGCCGAATTCCGCCACGGCGAAGGGCTCCGGCGCCAGCAAGCCGGCGCCGGCGCGGACAATATGGAAGCCATAGCCGCAAACTTCGGAGGCGAGGATCGGCAGACCGGCCAGCATCGCCTCCAGCAGCACCATGCCGGCCGCCTCGGTTACCGACGGATGCAGGAGCAGGTCGGCGCCGAGCAGGTAGCGGGGAACATCGTTACGGGCGCCGAGAAAGCGCACCCGGTCGGCGACGCCGAGGCGGGCGGCCAGACGCTGCAGCGGTGCGGCTTTTCCCTGGCCGATCACGTAAAGTCGGCATCGGCCGCGCAGCGCGGCGGGAAGGCCCGCCAGGGCTTCGATCGACCGATCGACTCCTTTGGTCCGGTACCCGGAGCCGACCATCAGCAGGAAGATTTCGGCGGCCTCCAGACCGAGTTCGGCGCGAATCCTCCGCCTGATTTCCTCGCGGGCCGGCCAATCGACCGCCGTCCGGGATATCCCCGGCGGCAACAGATGGAAACGCTCGGCGGGGGTGCCGTACTGCCGCATATACTGCTGCCGCGCCTCTTCGGTCAGACAGAGGATGTGCGCCTTGGCATCAGGTCCGAAAACCGCTTCCTCAAGCTTCCGGTAAGTGCGACAGCGGGGGGAAATCCGCCGGAGAAGCCCTCCCCGCTCGCTCATTCGCGCCTGGTAGCAGGGGTCGGCTGCAAAATAAACATCGAGCCCCGGCATCTTGTTGAAACCGACCACGCGGTCGAAGCCGCCGTCGGCTAACCGCTCGCCGACCCGATTGGCGAAAGCGAGGGCCCGGCCATGGTTGGAAACACCCCGCGCCGGGAGGACATGGATTGCCATGCCGGACGGGACTTCGCCCTCCCAGGAGGTGGTAAACACCTGTATTTCGTGCCCGCGACGCCGGCATTCGCCGGCGATTTTCAGAAAATCGCGTTGCAGGCCGCCAAAAGGGAAGTATCGAAACAGGCAGAAAGCTATTTTCATCGCTTCTCGTTCAGGTGCCGCCGGTACCAGTCGATGGATTTGGCCAGACCCGCATCGAATTTCATTTCGCCCCGGTAACCGAGCAGCCGCTCGGCCTTGCCGATGTCGGCCAGGCTGTCGCGCACATCGCCCGCCCGGGCCGGGCCGTACACCGGCGCGATGCGCGTCCCCAGCAATTCCTGCAGCCGGCCATACAGATGATTGAGGGAGGTGCGCTCGCCGCAGGCGACGTTGAACACCTCGCCCACCGCTTCGGCCGGCGCGCTGCAAGCGAGCAGGTTGGCCTGCACCGCGTTTTCGACGAAGGTGAAATCGCGGGTCTGTTCGCCGTCGCCGTTGATGGTGGGCGCAGCGCCCCGCAACAGGGCGCTGACGAACAGGGGAATGACGGCCGCATACTGGGAGAAAGGATCCTGACGCGGCCCGAACACGTTGAAATAGCGCAGCCCCACCGTCTCCAGGCCGTAGCAGCGCCCGAAGACCCGGGCGTACAGCTCGTCGGCGTATTTGGTCACGGCGTAGGGGGAGAGGGGATTGCCGATCCGCTCTTCGATCTTGGGCAGACCGGGATGATCGCCGTAGGTGGAGGAAGAGGCGGCGTAGACGAACCGCTTTACCCCGGCATCGCGGGCGGCAATCAGCATCTTCACCGTCCCGGTGACATTCACCTCATGGCTGGTCAGGGGATCGGCCACGGAGCGGGGGACGCTGCCCAGCGCCGCCTGATGCAGGACAAAGTCGATGCCGGCGCAGGCCCGGGCGCACATCTCCAGATCCCGGATATCCCCCTCGACCAGTTCGATCCGCTCGCGGCAGTGCGCCAGATTCTCCCGTTTGCCGGTGGCGAAGTTGTCGAGCACCCGCACCGTATGGCCGCGTTGCAGCAATTCATCAACAATATGCGAGCCGATGAAGCCGGCCCCGCCCGTTACGAGAAATTGAGCCATAACAAATCCTTTAGGTTAGGGTTTGCCAGCTAAATGCGCGACTTCCTGGTACAATTGTTCCCAGCGCCGGATCATCAGCCCGGCGGAAAAATGATCAACAGCCCGCGCCCTGGCATTTTCGCCGAGGCGGCGGCGTTCGGCTTCCGGCAACCGCGCCAGGCGCATCATCGCCTCGGCCAGCGCCTCCACATCCAGCGGATCGATCAACGCGCCGATATCGGCATCGCCGAAAACTTCGGGAATGCCGCCGACCCGGGCGCCGATGACCGGCAGGCCGCTGGCCATCGCCTCGACCAGCGCCATGCCGAGCCCTTCGCGCAAGGACGGGAAGACAAAGGCATCCAGCCCGCTAAGAACCTCGGGAATATCCTTGCGCTGGCCCAAAAACCAGACATGCTCCTGCAAGTCCAAAGAGCGGGTGAGAGCGCGCAGCTGCGATTCCAGCTCTCCCTGACCGGCGAGCACCAGGGCACAGCTGGGCAGCGCATCGACGATCCGGCGAAAAGCGTGGAGCAAACGGCGCTGATTTTTGACCTCGACCAGGCGTCCGACGGTGCCGAAGACGAAATCCGCCTGAATTTGCGGAAAAGCGCTTCGCCGCCGCGGCCCAACGCTCCTTTCGGCGAGAAAGCGCGCCAGATTCAAGCCATTGGGAATCGCAGCGACTTTCTCCGGTTTCATGTTCCAGTTGGCGTGCAAGACATCGGAACGCACCGCTTCGGAGACGCCGACGATGCGCTGAAACATGGGATACACGAACAGGTGCTGCATCTTGTAGCCGAACCGCCTGGCGGTGCCCAGACCATGCGCGGTGGAGATCAGCGCCGGGCGATTGGCGGCCGCTCTGGCGGCGACCAGTCCCAACGGCGCAACCTGCCTCAGGTGGCAATTGACGATGTGAATGTCCTCTTGGTCGATGAGGCGCGCCACTTGGGAGATGAGCGAAAAATTGAATATCCGCAGATCGCTGCTGCGTTTTTTCAGGTAATAGGTGCGGGCGGCGATCTCTTCGATGCCATTGCGTCCGTCGTCCTCGCCACAAAGATAACAGATTGTCACCCGGAAGTGGTCGGGATCGAGGCGCGCAAATTCGTTCATCAAAAAATGGTTGCGCTGATACCGCTTTATCAGATGCAGGATATGGAGCCTCGGCTGCAGCACCCCATGTCCGACGCTGAGGTCAATGTCCTCGTTCTGGATCGGCTGTTCCGCGACCGGCACGGCGCTGGAGAGGGGATCTTCCAGGCGATTATTCATCGGCTTCTTTCCTCCATCGCGCGCCAATGGCCCGAAAAACCTCCTCCACGGCGATACTGCGTCCGCATTCGGCGTCCCGTTCGCATCCTTTGCGCAGACAGGGCGAGCAGTCGAGGGGCGACTGCAAGCGAATGTGTTTCTCGCCGCGCGGGCCATTGCGCCGGGCGTCGGTTACCCGGTAGAGGGAAACAGTTGGGATGCCGAGCGCCGCCGCCATATGCACCGGCCCGGTGTCGCCGCCGACCACCAGGTCGGCGCGGGCGAGAAGCGCCAGCAGTTCGGGCAAGGTCCCCCGCGGCCAGATCGTCGCCTTGCCGCCGCTCGCTTCGACCATCGCTTCGGCGGCCCGTCTCTCCTCGTCGTTTCCCCAGGTAAGAATCGGCCGCAGGTCGGTCTCGCGCAGCAGAAACCGGGTCAGCTGCCGCCAATTTTCCAGGGGCCACAGCTTGGTTTTCCAGGTGGTGCCATAATGCAGCACCGCCAGCGGCTGTCCGGCCAGGCCGGAGCGCTCAAGTTCCGCGGCGATGCTTGCCGCCGCCGCCGGCGACACCGGCAGCGGCCCAGCCGCCGGTACGGCGTCGCCGCCGGGAAGAGCGGCGCGGGCGATGCGCAGGGAACGGTCGCTGATGTGGTAATCGCTTTCGTTCAGCGCCACGCGGCGGTTGCTGGCGACCAGATTGGGCCACTCGCGCACCGCCGCCCGATCAAAACCATAGCGCAGCGGCGCGCGCGAGAGAAGGGTCAACAGAGCGCTCTTGCTGTTCCCTTGCAGATCGAGAACCAGGTCGTAGCGCTCGCGGCGCAGAAGGCGGCCGATCTCCCGCACTCCCCGGAGCATGGCGGCCACTCCGCTTTTACGCCAGAGTTTCGTTTGCAGCCGGTGCACGTTGCGCAGCAGGGGATGACCTTCGAGCAGCGGCGCGAAGGCTTCTTCGACCAGCCAGTCGATCTCCGCCGCCGGCGCCACGCTTTTGATGTAGGGCAGGACCGGCAGGGCATGAACGACATCGCCAAGGGCGCTCACCTTGACCACCAGGATCTTCATGCCGGCGCCATCAGCAGTTCCCGCGCCTGCCGCAGAACGGCCTCCGCCGTGACCGCCTCCATGCAGCGGTGATCGGTGGGACACTGGCGCAGCAGGCACGGTGCGCAGCCGACATCGGCACGCACGATGCGGCAGGCATCGCCGAGGGGCGAAGTGGTGGTGTGATCGGTGGGGCCGAAGACGGCGACGATCGGCACGCCGAAAGCGGCCGCCACGTGCATCGGTCCCGAGTCGTTGGTGACCATCAGGCGACAGCCGGCGAGCAGGGCCATCAACTGCCGGACATTGGTGTGACCGATCAGGTTGAGGGGCCGCTGGCGCATGGCCTTTTCGATGTCGCGGCCGATTTCCGTTTCGCCCGGACCGCCGGTCAACAGCACTTTGAGGCCGAATTCATCGGCCAGACGATCGGCGACCTCGGCAAAGCGCTCGGGAATCCAGCGCTTGGCCGAGCCGTAGGCGGCGCCGGGATTGATCGCCAGCCAGGCGCCGGGACCGAGTTTCTCGCGGGCCCAGGCACGCTCCTGGTCGGTGCAGTGCAGGCGCAAACGATGATCGCCCCCGTGGATCCCCAGCTGTTCAAGCATCCGCAGGTAATATTCGGTGTGATGCAGGCGGCGCTCGCCGTCGCCGACCGGCACGCCGTGGGTGAGCAGCAGCCCACGGCCGTCGGTGCGATAACCGGCGCGGCGCGGAATCCCCGCCAGCGAGACGAGCAGCGCCGCTTCAACAGCGTTCTGCAGCAGAATGGCCACATCGATCCGCTCGCGCCGCAACTCGCCGGCAAACCGCAGCACACCGGAAACGCCGGCATGCCGCTTCTTGCGATCGTACACCAGCACCCGGTCGCAATAGGGGTGCGCGTCGAACAGTTCGGCCACCGGAGGGTTCGCCGCCACCAGGATTTCGGCCCGTGGAAAAGCGGCCCGCAGCGCGCCCATGGCGGGAGTGGTCATCACCGCATCGCCGATCCAGTTGACGGAGCGCAGCAGAATACGCTCGATCCCTTTATTGTCGAGAATCTTAACGGCCACGGATTGCTATTCCCCGGAAAAGGATTCCGCCTCGTCGATGAGCATCACCGGGATCTCGTCCCGGATCGGATAGGCTAACCGGCAGGCGTCGCAAAGAATCGCCGCGTTATCCTTTTCCCGGCGCAGGCGAATTTTGCCCTTGCACTTCGGGCAGGCGAGGATTTCAAGGAGTTCGGGGGAAAGGCTCATGCGCTTCTCCTTCGATAGTGGCTAGTAAAATCCGGTCCAGGACTTCTTGTTCCCCGACCTGGAGCCGCATGGGAACCTGGTAGCAGGGAACGGGAAATTTACAGTCGAGCAGTTTGACCCCGTCCTTCTCCGTGGTGATCAGAAAGTCGGCTTCCCGAGCGGCCGCCTCAAGTTCGGCCAAAGTCGACGGATCGTAGATGGCGTGATCGGCGAGCGATACGGTTCGCCGCAGGTCCAGCCCGATGCGGCGCAGGTCGGCGAAAAAGCCTTCCGGATCGGCGATCCCGGCGAATGCGACGCCGCGTTGACCGGCCAGGCCGGCAAGGGGGATTTTTTCGCCGTCGAGGGCGATGGCCGTCGTATCGAGCCGATGCCGGCTGCGCAGAACCGGCCCCGGCAAGGTCGGCAGCGGCGGCGTTTCATCGCCACAGCGGGTGAGAATGAAAAAGTGTCCGCGCGCCAGCGCGGCGGGGTTCTCCCGCAACAGCCCCGCCGGCAGAACGCGCCCGTTGCCGAGGGGACGGCGGCCGTCGAGAAGCACGATATCGAGATCGCGGGCCACCGCAAGATGCTGGAAACCGTCGTCGAGAACGATGACCTGCGCACCGAGCTGTTCCACCGCCAGACGCACGCCGCGCGCCCGTTTCGGCGCCACGACCACCACCGCGTGCGGATTGCGCCGTGCCAGCAGGTACGGTTCGTCGCCGCAAATCTCCGGGGAAAGGAGCGGTCCGGCCCCGGCGCCGACGATACCCACCCCGCCCGGCGCCCCCCGGCCGCCGTAGCCGCGACTGACGACGGCCACCTGGTAGCCCCGCGCCTGGATCGATTTGACGACGAGATCGACCGCCGGCGTCTTACCCGTGCCGCCGATAGCCAGATTGCCGATGGACAGCACCGGGACCGGCGCCCGATAAACGGTAAACAAGCCGCACCGATACAGGGCGACGCGAACCGCCGCCAGGCATCCGTACAACCAGCCGACCGGCGCCAGCAGGGCGGCGATGAACCGCTCGTGGCCGGCGAGGGGAAAAGGCCCGACAAGTCGTCGATACAAATCCCGCCATGGTCTCACGCCGCCTCCATGGTCCGCCGGATCACCGTCACCGTATGCCGGGTCGCCCCGACATTGCGCTGCAACAGGGCATACCCGCCCTCGCCCATTCGCTGCCGCAGTTCGGGATCGGCGACAAGCTGATCGAGCGTGCGGTAGAGTTCTTCCGCGTCCGCCACCTGCACTCCCCCGCCAACCTTGAGGAGGAGCCGGGAGATTTCCCGAAAGTTGTTCATGTGCGGGCCGAAAACCACGGGTTTTCGCAGCAAGGAGGCCTCCAGGACATTATGCCCGCCGACCGGAGTCAGGCTGCCGCCGAGAAAAACGACATCGGCGGCGGCATAGAGCTTCAGCATCTCGCCGAGGGTGTCGACCAGCAGGATTTCCCCCTGCCGCAGCGGCTCGCTGCGCGCATCGATGCGTGAACGCAGGGTAACGGCAAAACCACGGGCAGTCAGTTGGGTCGCCAAAATGCGGCAACGCTCAGGATGCCGGGGCACCAGGACGAGAACAAGCTTGTTTCCGGCGTCGAGCAAACGACGGTAGGTTTCGGCAACGATTTCCTCTTCACCGGCGTGGGTGCTTCCGGCTACCCAGACCAGGGTGTCGGCGGGCAGGCGGAAGCCCTCGCGCAAATCTCCCGCCGCTGCCGAGACCGAAGAAGAGGTCTGCATGTCGAACTTGAGGTTGCGCGTCACCTCGACCAATTTTTCCGGGGCGCCGATGGCGCAAATGCGTTGGGCATCCTGATCCGTCTGCATGCAGAAGGCGGCAAAGTATTCGAGGATTGGCCGCAGCAAGGGACGCAAACGCAGGTAACGCGGGAAAGAACGGTCGGAAATACGGCCGTTCACCAGCAGCACCGGTATCCGTTCGCGATGCGCCAGACGGACGAAATTGGGCCAGATCTCCGTCTCGACGATGACGATGACCGAGGGCCGGACCTGGCGCAACGCGCGCCGCACAACCCATGAGAGATCGAAGGGAAAAAAGAGGCAGAGATCGATTTCCCGAATTTCGCCGGCGATGGCATGCCCGGTTTCGGTGACGTTCGAAAGGACCAGCGCATGTTCGGGAAAGTCCTGTTTCAACGCCTTGATCAACGGAATCGCCGCCCGCGTTTCGCCCACCGAGACGGCATGAATCCAGATGATCGGGCGGCCGGCGAGAGATGACAGCCGCTCCGGCAGATAAAAACCGAGCCGCTCGCGAATCCCGCGCCGCGACTTGCCGTAGCGCCAGCCGCGCAACAGATAGTAGGGGACAAGGATCAGGGACGAGGCCAGCAGGATCAGATCATACAGCAGATACACCCGACGACTCCAAATGGTTGCGCGCCTTCAATTCGTTTTCCTCCATCGCCTGCTGCAGACGCCTGCGAAAACTCTCTTCCGCCTCTCCCGCCGCATAGAAGAGTGGTTCTCCATAAGCCAAAACCCCTCGGCAGAAGGGAAAGGGAAGCAAAAAGCGGTCCCAGGATGCAAAACGATGGCCGCGGCTGCAAACGACAGCCAGCGGAATCACCGGCCGCGCCGTTAAGCGGGCAAGCTGCACCACGCCTTGCTTGAGCTCGTGGCGCGGCCCTCTTGGCCCATCGGGGGTAATCGCCAGATCGACGGGCTCTTTCGCCGCATTGACAAGGGTTCGAAAAGCGCCCCGGCCGCCGCGGGTCGATGAACCGCGCACCACTCCCTGACGGAAAAATTTAACCGTTCGCGCAATCAGTTCGCCATCCTTGGAGGAGCTGATGAGTAGTTTTGCCCCCGGCCCCCGGTAGAGGGCCGGCGTCATCAACAATTGATCGTGCCAGCAGGAGAAGATAACCCCTTTGTCTTGCCGCCACCAGGCGCGGGGATGTTCTTCCCCGAGATACTCGGTGCGCATCGACAGTTTCAGCAGATAAATGAGGGCGGCGCCAAGGGGCGGCGCCAGCGCGAGCAGAAGCCGGTCGCCCAGGCTGTTCATGCCGACTCCTTGAACTGCATTTCGTACAGTTTGCGGTACAGACCGCTGCGCCCGAGAAGTTCGTTGTGGGTGCCGCTCTCGACCACCCGACCCTCTTCAAGGACGACGATGCGATCGGCGTGCATGATGGTGGAGAGGCGGTGGGCGATGACGAAGGTTGTCCGATTGCGCATCAGATTCGCCAGCGCGTTCTGCACCATCGATTCGCTTTCGGTGTCGAGAGCGCTGGTCGCCTCATCGAGAATCAGAATCGGGGAATCGCGCAGGATGGCGCGGGCGATGCAGATGCGCTGGCGCTGGCCGCCGGAAAGACGCAAGCCGCGATCGCCAATGGATGTTTCATAGCCGTTCGGCAGCAGACGGATGAAATCGTCGGCGTAAGCCTGCCGGGCTGCTTCCTCCACTTCGGCTTGGCTCGCCTCGCGGCGTCCGTAGCGGATATTGTTGCCGATGGTGTCGTTGAAGAGAAAAGTTTCCTGATCGACCAGGGCAAGGTTGTCTTTGAGACACGCCAGGGTGATCTGGCGCAAGTCGACCCCATCGATGCGGATGCCCCCCTGCTGCGGATCGTAAAAACGGGCGAGCAGCGCGGCCACCGTCGATTTTCCGGCGCCCGACGGGCCGACCAGGGCGATCGCCTGCCCCGGCTCAACCGTCAGGCAGAAGTCATGCAGCACCGGCTCGTCGCCGTAACCGAAGTGCACATGGTCGAATTCGACTTTCCCCTGCACCGACGACAGCGAACGCCCATCCTCCGCATCGGCGATGTCCGGAACCTCGTCCATGATCTCGAAAACCCGCTCGGCCGCCCCGACCGATCTCTGGATCGAGTTGCTGATCTTGACCAGCTTTTTAACCGGACCGTACATCATCAGCACCGAGGCGATGAAGGCGAAAAGCTCGCCCTGGGTTATGGCCCCGGTGATAACCCGATGCAGACCGTACCAGACCACGCCGGCGACGCCCAAAGAGGCAAGAATCTCGACCACCGGCGCCGAGGCCGAATCATACTTGAGCGTCTTGCGGATGAAGCGGTAAAAAGCCAGGTTTTCGTTGCGAAAACGCCGGTCTTCAAGACTCTCGGTGCCAAAGGCCTTGATGACCTTGACGCCGGCAAAGGTCTCCTGCAGCAGAGCGGTCAGATTGCCCAGAGTGGATTGGCTGCGCCGGGTATATTGCTTGATTTTGCGCCCGATAACCGATGCCGGCAACACCGCCGCCGGCAGCACCAGGAAAGCGACGACAGCCAGCCGCCAGTCGCTGTAGAAGGCCGAGGCGGTCAGGCCGATCAGGGTGAAGGATTCGCGAACCACCTCGACCAAAACGTCAGCCGCCGAGCGCTGCAGAACGCCGACGTCGTTGAGGATGCGCGACATCAGATTGCCGGTCGTTGTGCGCGCGTAATAGCCCATGGAAAGGCCCATGGTATGCGAGTAGAGATGATTGCGGATATCCTGCACCACCAGTTGGCCGGCGGTTTTGATGAAGTATTCCTGGATATAGCGGGAGACCCCCTTGATCGCCGCCAGACCGACGATGATAAAGGGGACAATATTGACCAGAGCGTAATTGCCGGCGGTAATTATATGATCGACCAGCGGCCGCATAAGCTGGGCCGAGGCGACATCGACGCCGGCCACGCCGAGGGAGCCGATAATCGCCAGAATGATGCGGCCGGCATAGGCGCGTGAATAGACAAGCAACCGCTGGTAAACGTGTCGGGTTTTTTCTTTCATTACTGCCGCTCCCGACCCTGCCGACTCATTTCCGACGCCATGCGGGCGACTCGCTCCGAACACCCCGGCGCGCCCATGATTTCCTTCACCCGGAGCAAACCCTGCCGCATCCGGCCGCGGTATACCTCATCCCTGAGCAATTGGCGTATTTCCGCAACTATCGCTTCGGGCGTCGCGGCATCCTGGATGAATTCCCGAACCACCTCCTCGCCGGCAACGATATTGACCAGGCTGACGAAAGGAATCTTGACCAGACGGCGACCGATGGCATAGGTCATCGGCGCCACCTTGTAGACCACAACCATCGGCGTGCCGACCAGAGCGATCTGCAAAGTTGCGGTGCCGGAGACGGCAATAACCGCATCGCAGGCATTGGCCACATCGTAGATATCGTCGCGCACCAGGGTCACCGGCAGCGGCCGCTCGGCCAAATGCTGTGCGAAGGCGTCGGCCGGCAGTGATGGCGCCATCGGCAGAAGAAACTGGATTTGCGGCTGCTCGCGCAGCAGCACCTCGGCCGCCGACCAGATCGTCTCCAGGATAAATTTGAGCTCGTTGCGGCGGCTGCCGGGAAAAAGCCCCACCACCGGCCGGTCCGGATCGAGACCGTGCCCGCGCAGGAACTCTTCGCGGGGACAGCCGACTTTTGCCTCATCGAGCAGAGGATTGCCCACATACTCGACGTGCAGGTCCACATGGCGATAATAGTCGGGCTCGAAGGGGAGAATGACCGCGAGACGATCGACAATCCGGGCGATCTTCTTCACCCGCCCCCGGCGCCAGGCCCAGACTTGCGGGCTCACATAGTAAAGAACCGGCACTCCGGCCTTTTTCGCTTCGGCCGCCAGGCGCAGATTGAAATCGGGAAAATCGACGAGGATAAGCAGGTCTGGGCGATCGCCGCCATGCAAAATGCCCTTCAAACGGCGAAAGGCGCGGTAGATGACGGGAAAATACTCAATCACCTCGACCAGTCCCATGACGGTGATCGTCTCGCCCGGAATGACGATGTCGCACCCGGCGGCCGCCATGCGCTGACCGCCCACCCCGAAAAAGGCAAGCTCGGGATCGATTTCCCGAGCCGCCCGGATGAGGTTGGCGCCATGCAGGTCGCCGGAGGCCTCGCCGGTCACGATCATAGCCGTGCGCTTCGACGGGCGGGGAGCAAAAGGTGCGGGGGATGCTTTATTGATTTCCATAATTCTCGTCCGCCGCCTGATTCTCGTTGGCAGCGATAAGCACCTGGCAAATCCGCTCGATCTGCGCGGCGGTCAGTTCGGGGTAAATCGGCAGCGAAAGAACCCGGCGCGCCGCCTGTTCGGCTTGGGGCAGAACGAGGTCGGCAAGTTTGTCCCGATAGACTTCCTGCCAGTGCAGGGGAATCGGATAATAAATGGCCGATGCTATCCCGGCGGCATCGAGCCTCTGCATCAGGCGGTCGCGATCATCGACGAGGACGGTGTACTGGTGAAAGACATGGGTCCCTTTGCCATCCTCGACCGGCGGCGTCACTCCCCGCCCCTGCAGCCCGGCCGTATAGAGACGGGCGTTGGCGCGCCGGCGGCGATTGTACTCGTCAATATGTTTCAGTTTTATGCGCAAAATAACCGCCTGCAGTTCGTCGAGACGGCTGTTGTACCCCAGAACCGAATGGTGATAGCGCACGCGGCTGCCATGATTGGCGAGAATCCGCACCGCTTCGGCGCGTTCGGCATTGTCGGTCACCACCATGCCGCCGTCGCCATAACAGCCGAGATTTTTGCTCGGGAAGAAGGAGAAACAGCCAAGATCGCCCCAGGCGCCGGTTTTCTTCCCCTGGAAATCGGCGCCGAAGGATTGGGCGCAGTCCTCGATCAGCTGCAGTCCATATCGGGTGCAGAGGGTGGCTAGCGCGCCCATATCGGCCGGTTGACCGAAAAGGTGAACCGGGAGAATCGCCCTGGTCCGGGGGGTGATCGCTTTTTCGATCTGGTCGACGTCGATATTGAAGGTCTGCGGGTCGATATCGACAAAAACCGGCTGGGCGCCGACATAGCCGATCGCTTCGGCGGTGGCGATGAAGGTAAAGGGCGTAGTGATAACCTCATCGCCCGCACCAATCCCGGCGGCCAGCAGCGCCAGATGCAGGGCGTCGGTGCCGGAAGCGACGGCAATGGCGTGGCGCACGCCGCAATAATCGGCGATCTCCGCTTCCAGCGCCCGAACATTGGGGCCCTGAATAAACTGGCTGCTGGCGAAGACCTGACGGAAGCCCTCTTCGATTTCAGACCGCAACGACTGGAACTGCCCCTGCAGATCGACCATCGGAATCGTCATGCGTTCAGCCCCTCTCGCCCCCTTCCCGAGCCCAGACACGATTCGATGCGCAGGGCAACTTCCAGCGCCCGCCGACCGTCATCGCCACTCACCAGGGGGGGGCGCCCTTCGCGTACGGCGGCAACGAAGGAGGCGATTTCATCCAGCAGGGGATCCCCCGGCGCAAACGTTTGTTCCAAGCTTCCGAGTCGATCATCATGCCCGGAATCCGCGACGCACCCGCACAGGGCGATCCGCCGGGCCTGGCAATCGACCGAGGCCACGATGTCGTCGCCGTAGACGCGAAATTTGCGCATCGTTTCGTCACTGACCCGGCTCGCGGTGATGTTGGCAACGCAGCCGTTGGCGAACCGTAATCGGGCATTGGCGATATCCGTACGGCCGCTCGGGCCGACACAACCGACCGACTCGACCGCCTCGATGGTCGAGCCAACGGTTTGCAGCACGATATCGATGTCGTGAATCATCAGATCGAGGACGACGCTGACATCGGCGCCGCGCGCCCGGTACGGGGCAAGACGATGGGAGAAAACGATCCGCGGCTCCCGGACGACGCCCTGCAGGGCCAGAACCGCCTGGTTGAAACGTTCCAGGTGGCCAACCTGCAAAACGACTTGCTTTGCGGTCGCCAGTTCGATCAAGGCGTCTGCTTCGGCAAGGGTCCGGGTCATCGGTTTTTCCAGCAGAACATGGCGCCCGGCGGCGAGAAAATCGCGGGCGACGGTAAAATGCTGTCCGGTCGGCACAGCAATAGAGACCAGGTCGACCCGGTCGATAATCTGCCGGTGATCGGCGAATGCGGGAGCGCCCACCTGTGCGGATACTTCTGCGGCCCGCTCAGGGTCGATATCGACCACCCCAAGGAGTTCGACCCCCTCCATCGCGGCGAACTTTTCCGCATGCCAGCGCCCCAGATAGCCGACACCGATAACCGCCGCGCGCAAATCACCGCTCATAGGCGCCGCATTCTGCTCATCGGGCAATTCCCCTTTCGCTGTTTCGGATGAAATCGACGAAAACACGCAGTTCCGGCGTTTCCTCCAGTTCGGCGGCGATATGCTCCAGCGCCGTCTCCAGCCGCAGCCCGGAGCGATAGACCAGTTTGTAGGCGCGCTTGATGCCGCGGATGGAAGCATCGGAGAAACCGCGACGCTGCAATCCTACCAGATTCAGGCCGATCGTCTTGGCTCGATCGCCCTGGGCAATGGTGTACGGAGGGATATCCTGGGCGACCATCGCTCCGCCGCTGACCATCACGTGGCAGCCGACGCGGGTGAACTGATGTACGGCGGACAAGCCGCCGAGAATGGCGAAATCCCCCACCGTGACGTGCCCGGCCAGAGTGGAGCCGTTGGCGAGAATGACCCGGTTGCCGACCCGGCAATCATGGGCGACATGCGAATAGGCCATGAAGAGATTTTCGTTGCCGATAACCGTTTCGCCGCCGCCGCCTTCGGTCCCGCGATGCAGGGTGACGAATTCACGGACGGTGTTCCCATCGCCAATGCGCAACCAGGCCTTCTCGCCGCGAAATTTCAGGTCCTGGGGCACGGCGCCCACCGAAGCGAATTGAAAAATCCGGTTTTCCCGGCCGATTTCCGTCCATCCTTCAATAACGGTATGCGGGCCAACAGTGGTGCGGTCGCCCAGGACGACATGCTCGCCGATCAGAGCATAGGGGCCGATTTCCACTCCCTCACCGATTTGCGCGCCGGGATGAACAATTGCTGTTGAGTGGATCATTATGATTTCAGACTTTCTGCCGGGGCGCGAAGGTTGCTTTCAGGTCTGCTTCGGCTGCCAGGGCATCGCCGACATAAGCCTTGCCGGTGAAACAGTAAAGGCCTCGCTTGCAGGCGACCAGGTCGAGTTCGAACCGCAGAACGTCTCCCGGAACGACCGGCCGGCGAAACCGCGCTTTATCGATACCGGCGAAATAGGTGACGTTGTCGTTGCCTATCTTGTCGCTCACCATGGCGAAAACACCGCCGACCTGGGCCATCGCCTCGATAATCAACACGCCGGGCATGACCGGGTGACCGGGGAAATGCCCCTGAAAAAAGGGTTCGTTGATGGTGACGTTTTTCATGCCGACAATGCGCTTGCCTTCTTCCAGTTCCAGGATCCGATCGACCAGAAGAAAGGGATAGCGGTGCGGCAACAGCTTCATGATTTCCAGAGTGCTCATTTCCATGATATCTAATTCTCCTTGCCCTGCATTGCAATTTCAGCCAATTTCTTCTTCAACTGATGAAGTTCCTTACGCATCTCCGGCAGTTTGGCAAAGGTCATCGCCGCCTTCAGCCAAGTTTTGTGCGGGATGGCCGGCAACCCGGAAAGCACCTGATTGTCGCCCACATTGTTGCTGACTCCGCCGCGCCCGGCGATCATGACGTTGTCGCCGACGGTCAGGTGTCCGGCAATGCCCGATTGACCGCCGAGGGTGCAATGCCGGCCGACACGGGAGCTGCCGGCGATCCCCACCTGCGAAACGATGAGGGTGTTCTCGCCGATCTCGACATTGTGGGCGATCTGCACCAGGTTGTCTATCTTTACCCCCTGGCGGATGCGGGTAACCCCAAGGGCGGCTCGATCGATGCAGGTTGCGGCGCCGATCTCGACATCATCCTCGATGACAACGATGCCGACCTGGGGAATCTTGAAATAGCGCTCGCCGTCGGGGGCAAAGCCGAAACCGTCCGAGCCGATGATGGCGGATGGCTGCAAAACAACCCGGTTGCCGATGCGGCAGCCCTCGCGAACAACCACCCCGGAATGCACGATGCAATCTTCGCCGATGACCACGTTGTCGTAAACAACCACCCCCGGATAAAGGATGGTTCCTTTGCCGATTTTAGCCCCATCGCCGATCACGCAACCGGGATGCACGGTGATCCCCTCGGCGAGAACGGCCCCGGGATGCACATGGACGCCCGGCAGAATACCCTGCGGCGCCGGCATGGGCCCCTGCAAAAAGGCCTGGATCTTGGCAAAAGCCAGATATGGATTGGCCGCTATCAGCAGATTGCGCCCCGGCGCCTGCACCGCGGAAGTGACGATGATGGCCGCCGCCGAACACTCGTGCAGTCGCGGCAGATATTTGGGGTTGGAGACAAACGTGATATCCCCTTCGCCGCCAGCATCGATGGACGCCACCCGACGGATGCAAACCTCGGGGTTGCCGACCACCGTCCCGCCAACGAGTTCGGCTAAATCGCGGAGTGTCGCTGCCACCGTAGCCTCCTATTTGTCAGATTTTTTCTTGCTGCCGGCGTTGTAGGCGCCGATGACTTTTTCCGTTATATCGATTTTATCGTCGGCATAAAGAACGGAACTTTCGGTCTGCTCGAGGATAACGGTGTATCCTTCCTTTTGCCCGATTTCTTTGATCACCTTCAGCAGGTCTTCCAGGATCTGCCGGGTATAATCCGCATCCTTCTGCTGCAGTTCCTCCTGAATATCCTTGGTGAAGCGCTGATAATCCTTCAGCTTCTGCTGATAATCGCGTTCTTTGGCCGCCCGCGCCTCATCGGAGAGGACCAGCGTCTGTTTTTCGAGGTCATCCTTGAGCTTCTTCAATTCTTTTTGCCGCGACTCGACCGTTCCCTGGTACTCCTGAACGGTTTTACCGATGCGTTCTTTGGCCGCCTTCCCCGCTTCTGAAGAATTCAACGCTTTTTGCAGGTCGATATAGCCGATTTTAGCTTCGGCCGCAAAAGCGGGCGTGGCCAGGAAAAGAGCGGCGAAAAATAAGATGATTATCCGTTTCATGTTCATCTCCTTCGAGAACTCGTTTAGAAGAAACTGCCGATGGAAAATTCAAAGTTGGTATTGGGTTCATCATCGCGGGGATCAAGATTGTACCCCCACTCGAGGCGAAGCGGCCCCATCGGGCTGAACCAGCGGATGCCCGCGCCGGCGGCATAGCGCATATCGTCAAAATAATCCTCATTTTCACGCCAGGCATTGCCGACATCGAAGAAAATAACCCCTTTGAGATTCATTTCCTTCAACAGGGGAAAAAGATATTCGAAATTGAAGTAGGCGGCTTTATTGCCACCGATGTACTCGTAATCCTGGCTGGAAATATTGCCGCTGCCGTCCCTTTCCGCGACGCGTATGCGCGGCCCGACGGTTCGCGATTCGAAGCCGCGCATGGTGCTGAGACCGCCGAGAAAAAAGCGCTCGTCGATGGGAATTTCCTCGCCGGCGAGACCCTGAATGAAGCCGAGATGACCATGGGCGGAAAAAACCGTGCTCCACTTCAACGGGAAGAAATAGCGATAATCGAGGGTGTATTTGGCGAATTTTTGCGTGCCGCCCAGACCGGCGAGTTCCACCGAAGCCGAAGCGACGGAACCGCTGCTGGGATCGAGGCGATAATCGGTGGTGTTTCGGGTCAGAGAACCGGTGATGGAAGAAAGGGTCGATTCGCCTTCCTGCTGGCGGATAAAATTGGACGTGGTCTCGACGTCGTAGATTTCCTTTTCCTCATAGCGGTAGATGAAGAAAGCGCGGGTATTTTGCGCCACCGGAAAGCCGAGCTTGAGATCGCCGCCGCTTGTTTTTTTGCTGAAATCCAGCCACTCCCGGTCGGTTTTATAGATATCGAAGCCAAGGGCGAAATCACGGTCGAGAAACCAGGGGTCGGTCACCCCGACCTGGAAGGTCGTCGAACTGCTCCCCAGCGAAGCCGCAAGATTCAGTTTGAGCGCCCGGCCGAGGAAATTCTCCTGGGTGATCGAGCCTTGACCGATCACGCCGTCGACGGAAGAGTAGCCGACACCGACGCTGAAGGTGCCCGTCGGCCGCTCTTTAACCGCGACTTCGATATCCATCTTGTCCGCGTTGGCCCGGCTGGTGGCGATATTGACCTCGTCGAAAAACCCCAGGTTGTTGATTTTACGTCGGCTTTCGGCCAATTGGTCGGCATTGTACAGCGCCCCTTCGGCGATTTCCATTTCCCGACGGATCACCTTGTCCCGGGTTTTGGTATTGCCGGTGATGCGGATGCGGTCAATCGAAACCTGAACACCCTTTTCGATATCCAAAACCAGGTTGACCACCCGTTTTTCCGGCTCGATGCGGGTCAGGGGGGAAACGTTGACATAGGCATAACCCTGGTTGGCGTAAAGGCCGTTGACGGCCAGAACGCTTTCGCGCAGCAGTCTCCGGCTGAAAACCTCGCTCGGGGCAAGCTTCACCAGGGCAAGGATTTCTTCGCTGTCGACCACCAGGTCGCCTTGCACATTGAGCTCCCCGACCCGGAACTGGCGCCCTTCGTCAATTTCGATCAGGATGTCCATCGTCTCTTTATCTTCACCCAGATCAATGCGCGGCTGCCGAACTTTCACCTGCACATAGCCCTGGTCGTAGTATTGATCAGCGATGATTTCCAGATCGTTTTCCAGGATCTGCTCGTTAAAGGCGCCGCGCCCGGTCAGCCACGAAAACATCCAACGTTCCTTCGTCTCCATGAACTTGCGCAGCTCTTTATCGGTAAAAACCTCGTTGCCCTCGAATTTTATATTTCTGATGTAAACTTTTTCCCCTTCCTGGATACGAAAGGTAACGGTCGCCTCATTCTGCTCGTTGATGACGACCTGCGGTTCGATGGCGGCGGCGTAATATCCTTCCTCAACGTAGGCATTACGAATCGCCTGGACGCTCTGCTGCGTTTTTTGCGGATTGTAAATTTCCGGAATCTTGATGGTCAACAGGTCGCGAAGTTTTTCCTCGGAAAGTTCCTCGTTGTCGGCGAACTCGATCTGCCGAACCAAAGGTCTTTCCTCCAGCCGGTAGATCAGAACCGTTTTACCGTTGCGCTCTTCAAGCTCCGCCGTGACATCGCTGAAGCGGCCGAGCCGAAAAATGGTGCGAAGATCACGGTCGATATCCGCCGCGGCCACCTTTTCGCCCGGCCGCACGGACAGGATGGCGCGGACGGCGGCCGGTTCCACCCGCCGGGTCCCTTCGATGGCAATGTCATCGATTGTATAGGTTTGCGCCTGGAGCAGGCCAGGGAGCAGAAAAACTCCGAAAAACACCAGAACCGCAAAGCGGATCATCCCTTGCCTCCATCCGTAGCGGTTTTGAAAATGGGCATTGTAGAAAATACCGGTGGGGGTGTAAACCTAAATTTAATACTGAATGCGGCCATCTTCCATATGCACGATCCTGTCCAAACGCGAGGCCAGCATTTCGCTATGGGTAACCACAACCATGGTTAAGGCGTGTTTCTGATGCACATCCTGCAGCAGACGATAAATGTCTTCCGATGTGCGGCTGTCCAGATTACCGGTAGGTTCATCGGCGAGGAGCAGGCGCGGGGACATTATCAGCGAGCGGGCGATCGCGACCCGCTGCTGTTCGCCACCGGAAAGCTCACCCGGTTTATGGCTCAAGCGGTGCGCCAGCCCGACTTCCCGTAAAAGCTCCTCCGCCCGTTCGGCGGCCGCGCGCGGCTTCTGCCGGGCGATCAGGGCCGGCATCATGACATTTTCCAGAGCACTGAATTCCGGCAGCAACTGGTGGAATTGGAAGACAAAGCCGACCGTCCGATTGCGAAACGCATCGAGGTCAGGTCCCCGCAAGGTAAAAAGCTCCGTCCCCTCCAGCAAAACCTGCCCCCCGCTCGGGCGATCGAGGGCGCCGAGGATATGCATGAGGGTCGTCTTGCCGGCGCCGGAAGAGCCGACAATGCCCACCCGTTCGCCGCGGGCAACCTCAAGATCGATTCCGGATAGGACCTCGACCCGGCGCTCCCCGGAGACAAAATTTTTCGTCAGCCCTCTGATCTGGATCATGAGACCTCGGCCGTCGGCAATCTGCCTGCTTGAAACTCACTCATATCGCAGCGCTTCCCCCGGATCCATCCGCGCCGCCCGCCAGGCCGGATAGATGGTTGCCAGCAGCGAAATGGTCATGGCGACGGCGACGACCGCCAGCACGTCGGAGGTATTGACCACGGAGGGAAACCTCTCCATGCCGTAAACCGCCTGATCGAAAATCTTGATCCCCAGCATCCGCTCCAGTCCCTTGATGATCGGATCGGCGTTTTTCGCCAGCAGCAGGCCGAGTCCGGTCCCCAGGGAGGTGCCCAAGGTGCCGATAATGAATCCTTCGAGAACGAAAATTTTCATGATGCTGGCCGAAGTGGCGCCCATGGAACGCAAGATAGCGATATCCTTGTGCTTCTCCATTACCACCATGATCAGAGTTGTGGCGATATTGAAGGCGGCGACCAGGACGATGATGCCCAGGACGATGAACAAACCGAGCTTTTCCAACCGCAGCGCCGAAAGAAAGGAGCCGAACAAGTCCTCCCACGAACGCACCAGGAAGGGAAAATCGAACTGTTCCTGCAAGGTGCGGGCCACTGGGCTGGCCCGATCATAAGAGTCGACGTCGATTTCAACGCCGGTCACCGCCCCTTCGGCGCCGAAGAACCTTTGCGCCTCGGTGAAGGAAATATAGGCGAAGTAGGTCTCCAGAAAGCCGCCGCGCTGACGAAAGATGCCAACGATGCGAAACGGTTTCATTTTCGGGATCATGCCGAAGGGAGTGATGTTGAACATGGGCGGGATAACGTTCACCGTGTCCCCCACCGCAATCCCGAGGGTCGTTGCGGTGTCCAGACCGATGACGATCCCCGGCAGAGCATCTTCCTCGCGCTGAAAAAGAAGCTCTTCGGCGGGCCGGTTGTCCAGGCTCAGGAAATCCTGTCGAAAGATTTTGCTCCCCGGGCGAATCCCCTTGACGCTGACCGCGGCCACATTGCGCTGCGACAGGAGCATCGCCTCCTTGGAGACGAAAGGGGTCACCTCGGTAATATGCGGCGAGGCGGCGCGGGCCAGCTCGACCACCTCTTCGTAGTCGTGAATATCCTCGCCGTATTTTTGGATCAGTACGTGCGGCACATTGCCGAGGATCTGCTGGCGGACGCCGTCGTGAAAACCGGTCATGACCGCCAGCACGAGGATCAGGGCGGCGACCCCAAGAGTCACCCCGGCAATGGAAATGAAAGAAATGACGGAAATGAAGGTCTGTTTGCGTTTGGCGCGCAGATAGCGCAGGCTGACAAACCATTCGTAGGACATAAGGGCTCGTGGGTGACAAGTGCCGCGTGACGGGTGGCCGTTAAGGGTTTTCACCCGTCACGCGTCACCCATAACGCGGCACGGGTTTATTTGTTTTCCGGTCTGAGCTGCGGAAAGAGAATGACGTCGCGGATGGAGGCGGAGTCGGTGAGAAGCATGATCAGACGGTCGATGCCGATCCCTTCGCCGGCGGTCGGCGGCATTCCGTATTCCAGGGCGCGGATGTAATCCTCGTCCATGGCATGCGCTTCCTCGTCGCCGGCCTCTTTTTCCTCGAGCTGGCGGGCAAAACGCTCCTGCTGGTCCACCGGATCGTTGAGTTCGGAGAAAGCGTTGGCCAGTTCCCGGCCGACCATGAACAGCTCGAACCGATCCACCACTTCCGGGTTGGCATCGTTGCGCCGGGAAAGGGGGGAGACCTCCGTCGGATACTCGGTGATGAAGGTCGGCTGCCAGAGTTTCGGCTCGGCCACCATTTCAAAAATTTCGATGAGCAGCTTGCCGTCGCCGATGGAATCGTCCACTTCAAGGCCGAGGCTGCGGGCGTAGTCGAGGGTGCTCCGCCGGTCGGCCAGAACCTCCGGACCGACCTGTCCGTATTTGAGTATGGCTTCGCGCACCGTCAGCCGATCCCAGGGCGGGGTCAGATCGACTTCGCGGCCGCCATAGGTAAAGACGAGCTTGCCCACGACGTCCTCGGCGACATGGCAGATGAGCTTTTCGGTGAAATCCATCAACTCCCGATAGGTGGCGTACGCCTGGTAGAACTCGATCATGGTGAATTCGGGGTTGTGCTGGATCGAGATCCCCTCGTTGCGGAAGTTGCGGTTGATTTCAAAAACGCGTTCGAAACCGCCGACCACCAGCCGCTTCAGGTAGAGCTCCGGCGCGATGCGCAGAAACAGGTCCATTTTCAGCGTATTGTGGTGGGTAACGAAAGGACGGGCGGTGGCGCCGCCGGCAATCGGCTGCATCATCGGCGTTTCGACTTCGAGATAGTCGTGGTCGACCATGAACCGGCGGATCAGGGAGATAATGCGGCTGCGCTTGCGAAAGGTTTCCCTGACATCGGGATTGACGATGAGATCAAGGTAGCGCTGCCGATAGCGGGTTTCCACATCGGTGAGTCCGTGCCACTTCTCGGGGAGAAACTGCATCGACTTGGTCAGCAGACGCAGCTCCTGCGCCCGCAGAGAAAGTTCGCCGGTTTTGGTGCGAAACGGATTGCCGCGCACCCCGACGATATCGCCGACGTCCAGCTTGCGAAAGACTTCGAAGGCTTTTTCGCCGATGACGTCGCGGGCGACATAAACCTGCAGGCGACCGTGGCGGTCCTGGAGCTGGATAAATGCCGCCTTGCCGAAATCTCGCCGGGCCATGATGCGGCCACCCAGGGTGTAACAATCCCGGCTCTCCTCCAGCGCGGCGGCGTCCTGTTCGCCATGGGCGGCGAGGACGTCGGCGGAGGTGTTTTTAACGACAAAATCATTGGCGAAGGGATTGGTCCCGAGCTGCCGCAGTTCATCCGCCTTGGCCCGGCGCTGCAACAGCAACTCGTTTGTATCTTCCATTAAATAAGTTCCCTTTCATGCGATTTCAGGGGTGACAACATATACCCGCCACCGGGTCAAGTCAAGGGGAAAGCCCGCTTAAATACCGGCCGGCGGGGCCTGGCGAGCTACTTCCCGCTCAGCAGGTAAGCCTCGACGAAGCCGTCGAGATCGCCATCGAGGACGCCATCGGTATTGCCGACCTCGAACCCGGTGCGATGGTCCTTCACCATGCGATAGGGGTGCAGCACATAGGAGCGGATCTGGCTCCCCCAGCCGATCTCTTTTTTGTCGCCGGTGATATTCGCCGCCTCCTCCTCTTTCTTGCGCCTCTCCAATTCGTAGAGGCGCGCCCGGAGTTGGCTCATGGCGGTGGCGCGGTTCTTGTGCTGCGAACGTTCGTTCTGGCAGGCGACCACGGTGTTGGTGGGGATATGGGTGATCCGGATCGCCGATTCGGTTTTGTTGACATGCTGGCCGCCGGCGCCGCTCGATCGGTAGGTATCGACGCGCAGATCCTTCTCATCGATTTCCACTTCGACATCGTCGTCGAGTTCCGGAAAGACGAAGACCGAAGAGAAAGAGGTATGCCGGCGCGCATTGGAATCGAAGGGAGATATGCGCACCAGTCGATGAATGCCGATTTCCGCCTTCAGATAGCCATAGGCGTAATCGCCCTCGACGGTAAAGGTGGCGCCCTTGACTCCCGCTTCCTCCCCCGGTTGGTAATCGGTGATTTCCGTCCGGAAACCCTTTTTTTCACAGAATCGCAGATACATGCGCAGCAACATTTCCGCCCAGTCCTGGGCTTCGGTGCCGCCGGCGCCGGCGTTGATGCTGACGATGGCGTTGTTCGGATCGTGTTCGCCGGAGAGCATGCGGGCGAATTCCATCTTCGCCACTTTGTCCTCCAGTTTCGGCAGCATCTCGCGCACCTCCAGCAGAGTCGCCTCGTCCTCCCCTTCTTCGCCCAACTCGGTCAGGACCTGCAAATCCTCCAGTTCCTGGAACGATTCATCCCAGCAACTGACGATCTTCTGCAGTCCGGTACGCTCACGCAGCAATTCCTGCGCCCGCTCCGCCTGGTTCCAGAATTCCGGGCGGGCGATCTCCACCTCCAACTCGGCCACCCGCTCCTTCTTGGCGGCTATGTCAAAGAAACCCCCTCAGCTCTTCGAGCTTTTCTTTGAGGGTGTCCAGTCCTGCATTTTCTTCGCGAAACATAATAAACCTCCCGGCTGCGAAATGAAGGCGGATTATAACGAGAAGGGGGCGTTTCGGCAAGGGGCCCGATAAAGGATCGAAAACTTATCAATACCCGCATTTTCCTGACATTTCCGCAGCCAAATGAAATGCGGACGCATTGCAATTGGCAACGGCCTGTGCTAGCTTTCGAGTGGTTTCGGAATCGACGAAGGCAGATTTTTTGCCGCTTCACTCACCTTCCAATGCACATAATTCAAGGCACATGAGACGCTCGGCCAGCCATATCATTCTCGCATTTTCATTCGCTCTTGCAACCGTCTTTGCCGGCGGCTGCAGTCTGATGTCCCTGGGCGACAACCTGAGCACGGCCGTGCTCGAGCAGAAGGATCCGGAAATCGTTCGCGCCGGCCTGCCCTCCTATCTGCTGATGCTCGATGGCCTGATTGCCGGCGATCCCCGGAATGCGGCCCGCTTGCGCAGCGGCGCCGATCTCTACGCCTTCTATGCCGCCGCCTTCGTCGATGACCCCCTGCGGGCGAAATTGCTGGCCGACCAGGCCTTCGATTACGCCGGGCGCGCCCTCTGCCGCGAAGAAAAAGCCGCCTGCGGACTGCGTGCGCTGCCCGCAGCGGAAATGGCGCCGGTGCTGGAGCGGGTCGATGCCGACGCTCTGCCCTATCTGATGACTTACAGCACCGCTTGGCTCCTCTGGATTCGCCAGAATGCGGACGACTGGGGAGCTCTGGCCGACCTGCCCAAGGTGGAACTGCTGCTGGAGCGGATGCTCGCCCTCGACGAGGGTTTCCAGGACGGCCGCAGCCATTTTTATCTGGGCATCCTCAAAAGTCTGCGTCCGGCGGCCTTCGGCGGCGATCCGGCAGGGGGCCGGCGCCATTTCGAACGGGCGATCGCCCTCTCTGGTGGCCGGGATTTTTCCTATCAGGTGGAGTTTGCCGCCACCTACGCACGGGCGGTGTACGATCGCGAACTGCACGACCGACTGCTGCGGGAGGTGCTGGCCGCCGACCCGGAAGAAGCCGGACGGACCTTGACCAACCTGCTCGCCCGCCAGCGGGCCGAGGCGCTTCTGGCCTCCGGCGAGGCATACTTCTGAGACACCTTCCGAGGAGTTTCCATCTTGAAAAAATTCTCCCTTTTTCTGCTTAGTGCCGCGCTGATGGCGACTTTCGCCGTCCCGGCATGGTCTCTCGAACTGAAAATCGCCACCGTGGCGCCCGAAGGCTCCTCCTGGATGCTGGAGATGCGCAAGGGGGCTGCGGAAATCAAGGAACGCAGTCAGGGCCGCGTCTCCATCAAGTTTTATGGCGGCGGGGTGATGGGGAACGAAAAAAGCGTGCTGCGCAAAATCCGCATCGGTCAGTTGCACGGCGGCGCCTTCACCGGCGGCGGCCTGGCCGAAGCTTATCCCGATATTCAACTTTACAGTCTATTGCTCAACTTTCGCGGGCTGGACGAGATCGATTACGTCCGCCGCCGTATGGATCCGATTCTGCGTGAGGGCCTCGAAAAAGCCGGATTCGTCAGTTTCGGCCTGGCGGAGGGCGGTTTTGCCCAGATGATCGGCAATGTCCCGGTGCGCAGTCTCGAGGAGATGAAAGGGAAGAAATTCTGGATTCCCGAAGGGGACCTGATCAGTTACGCGGTGGCCGAAGCCCTTGGTCTCTCCCCGGTGACCCTCCCCATCACCGACGTCATGACCGGCCTGCAGACCGGTTTGCTCGATGTCGTCGCCGGCTCCCCCATCGGCGCCATTGCCTTTCAGTGGCACACCAAGCTGCGCTATCTGACTTCGACGCCGGTGGCCTACGTCTTCGCCACCATGGCCATCGACAAGAAGATATTCCAACGCCTCTCGGCCGAAGACCAGGGGCTTGTGCGCGAGGTGATGGAACGTATTTATCTTCAGTTCGACCAACAAAACCGCCCGGACAACGAGTCGGCGCTGCAGGCGTTGATCACGCAGGGCATCGAGATCGTCAATCCTGCGCCCGCCGAGGAAACGCGCTGGCGCGACATCGCCGCGAAGGTGAATGATCGCCTCGGCAGAGAAGGTCGGATAACGCCCGCCCTTTACAACCAGATGCAGGACGACCTGAACCGGTTCCGCCAGGGGAGCGCGGCCGAAAAGTGAATTTCTTCCGCACACTGGACAGACTCGGCAAAATCATTGAGGATGCTCTGCTTTTTCTGTTGCTGGCCGGAATGATTCTGCTGGCCACCGGGCAAATCGCCCTGCGTAATTTCTTCGCCACGGGATTCGTCTGGGGGGATGAGCTGCTGCGGATTATTCTTCTCTGGCTGGCGCTGTTCGGCGCTATGGCGGCGAGCCGGGACGACAAGCATATCAATATCGACTTGTTTTCCCGCTTTCTCCCCCGGCCCCTCCTTGTCTGGGTGCGCTCCCTGCTCGATCTGTTTACCGCCGCCGTCTGCTGGATTATCGCCTGGCATGGGCTGGAATTCGTCCGCATGGAGGCCGAATTCGGCTCCCGGCTTCTCGGCCGCTTCCCCTCCTGGTGGTTTCAATCGATTATTCCCGTGGGTTTTGCCGTCATCGGCCTGCGCTATTGCATTTTCCTGCTCGGCCGCCTGGCCAATCCGCCGATTCGGGAGAAGTCATGAGCCTGGCCGGAATCCCCCTGATCGTTCTCGCGCTTTTGGGCGCGCCTCTTTTCACCGTCATCGCCGCCGGGGCGATGCTTGGCTTCAGCCTGTCGGACGTCGATCTTTCGGTCATCACCATCGAAATTTACCGCATCGCCGAAATGCCGGTGCTGGTGGCGATTCCCCTGTTCACCTTCGCCGGCTACCTGCTCGGCGAAAGTCGAGCGCCAAGCAGATTGGTGCGGCTTACCGAGGCCTTGCTCGGCTGGTTGCCGGGCGGTCTGGCCGTGGTGGCCCTCGGCGCGTGCGCTTTTTTCACCGCCTTTACCGGCGCTTCGGGAGTGACGATCATCGCCCTGGGCGCCCTGCTCTACCCGGCGCTGCGGGAGGCCGGCTACGATGAACGGTTCAATCTCGGCCTGGTGACCACTTCGGGCAGCCTCGGCCTGCTCTTTGCCCCGTCCCTGCCGTTGATCCTCTACGGCATCGTCGTCCAGCAGACCAATCTGGGCGCGCCGGTCTCCATCGACGATCTGTTTCTGGCGGGAATTTTCCCCGGCATTCTCATGCTGGTTCTGCTGGCGGGGTGGAGCTTCTGGGCCAACCGCGGCCAGCGAAAAAAATTCACCACCTTTTCCTGGCGGGAGATCGGCGCCGCTCTGGTGGATTCGGCCTGGGAACTGCCGCTCCCGTTCGTCGTGCTGGGTGGAATCTACAGCGGTTATTTTGCCGTGTCGGAAGCCGCGGCGGTGACCGCCCTGTACGTGATCGTCATCGAAGTTCTGGTCCGGCGGGAAATTTCCCTGACCCGACTGCCCGGCATCATGCGCCAGTCGATGATTTTGGTCGGCGGCATTCTGCTCATCGTCGCCGTTTCGCTGGCCTCGACCAATTACATGATCGACGCCGGCATTCCGACCCGCCTTTTCGAGTGGATCAATGCGCATGTGTCGAGCCCGTTGACCTTTCTCATCCTGCTCAACATTTTTTTGCTGATTCTCGGCGCGCTGCTCGATATTTTCTCCGCCCTGGTGCTGGTCGTGCCACTCATCCTGCCGGTCGCCATCGGTTTCGGCATCGACCCGGTGCATCTTGGCATCATCTTTCTCGCCAATATGCAGATCGGCTACCTGACCCCGCCCGTCGGCCTGAATCTGTTCATCGCCAGCTATCGTTTCAACAAACCGATCAGCGAAGTTTATCGCTCCGCCTTCCCCTTTTTGCTGGCGCTGGCTCTTTCCGTGGGCATTATCACCTATTGGCCGAAACTCTCCCTCTTTCTCATCCGCTGAAACCCTTGGGCGGCGGTTCTGACCGATCATTCATCGAGGCGCCATGCGGCTGTTGCTGAAATCCTTTATCCTGCTCGCCAGTTTGACCGGGGCGCTCGTTTGTCTGTTCAGCGCCGGCGGCGCCCAGCTGCTTTGCGAGACGCAGGGCTGCCGCATCTACGCCGGCTACGGCGTATTCGGCATCTCCTTCTACTCTCTGGGGGCAGCGGGTTTTCTCCTTATTTTTCTGCTGACCCTGCTGCATCCGCGGCGCTTCACCCGAACCCTCCTCTCCCTCGGACTGCTCGCCGCGCTCGCCCTCGACACGCTGTTTCTCGGCTACCAGACGCTTTTCTGGCCCTGCACCAGTTGTCTGCTGGTCGCCCTGTTGCTCGGCCTGATCGTCGCCGCCGGTCTGGTTTATTTTCCTTTGGCCGGAAAGCGGCTTTTTTTTGTCGTCGGCGCACTCTGGACGGTTCTGTTCATCTTCCTTGGCATCGCCACGTTGAAGGAGACGCTCTTGCGCCCCTGGCCCCTGTTCGGTCCCGCCGATGCAGCGATTCAGGTTTATTTCTCCCCCGACTGCCCGGCATGCCGGCAAACCGTCGGGCAGTTGCTGGATGACCCGGCCACCCGGGCGCAAACCGTCTTTTATCCGATCGCCAAAAACGCGCAAGATCTGCAGCAAATCGCCCGTTATCTGGAGGAAAACGCTCAGTCCGCCGATGCGGACCGATTTCTCGCCCTGTTCACCGACGATTTGCCGGAATCCGCCCCCGCCCTTGATTGGCGTCACCGGCTGCGCCTGCTGGCCAACAAAGCAACCCTTGCCCGCCTGGGCGCCTCCTCGGTGCCGCTGGTGGTCGCTCCCTTTCTGCCGCAACCCGACCCGCCCGCCTTCGACCTCAATCCTTTCTCACCACCCGACTTCTCCCCGCCCCTCGATGGCTGCTCGGCCTTTGAGGAAAAAGCCTGCGACTGAAAGATCCTAATTCCCGCGAGCCGCCGGCTTGCCCCTTGAAGTTGCCAATCTCCCAGGTCGCGCTATCGTAGTAAAACAAAACAGCGCCCAATCAAGAGAAAGGAGATGGCCCATGGGGCAGGCGGTGCGAATCGATCCGCGGGAAACGCGGAAGAAAGTTGAAGCGGGGGAAGCCCTTCTGGTCTGCGCTTACGACGATGAAGAGAAGTGCGGCAAGATGCATCTGCAAGGGGCTATAAACCTGAGGGAACTGGAAGAAAAACTGGCGGAAGTACCCAAGGAGAAGGAGATCATCTTCTACTGCGCCTGACCGCAAGAGGCGACATCCGCCGGTCGGGCGGAATCGTTTACGCAAAGAGGCTTCTCCCATGTTGAAGCCCTGTCGGGCGGGGTGGAGGGATGGAAGGGCGCCGGATATCCGGTCGAATGATTTTCACGCCTGTTATTGCGCAGCGGACCGGTCACCCCGGTCCGCTTTTTCATCCGGGAAAGGAAACCAGACCATGGCAACGCGTCCATCCTGGAGCGGCAACCTCAAGTTGTCCCTGATTACCGTTCCGGTCCGCCTGTACCGGGCCGTCAGCAGCACGGCGCGCACCAGCCTGAACATGCTGCACGAGGGTTGCAACCAGCGCATTCGCTACCAATACACCTGCCCGGTGCATGGGGAGGTGGCAAAGGACGATATTGTCAAGGGATATCAGTACGAACGGGGCAAGTACGTCGTTCTGGACGAGGACACGTTGGACAAGGTAAAGGTCGAGACGAGCCGGACCCTGGAGATCGTGCAGTTCGTCTCCGTGGAAGAATTGGATTCGGTCTACTTCGATACGCCCTATTATCTGGCGCCGGACGGCGCGGTCGCCGAAGAAGCGTTCCGCGTCCTGCGCAAGGCAATGGAAGGCAGCGGCAAAGCCGGAATCGGCCGGGTGACCATGGCCGGGCATGAGCACATGGTGGCGATCCAGCCGAGGGATAAGGGGTTGCTCATCACGACCTTGCATTATGCGCCGGAAGTGCGCAGCGACGCCCCCTATTTCGCCGAAATCGGCCATGCCGCGGTGAGCGGCGAGGAGCTTGACCTGGCTCGGCAGCTGATCGAGAACAAATCCAGGGCATTCGACCCGGCCGCCTTCCACGACCGTTACGAAGAGGCTCTGCACCAAGCGATAGAGGCCAAGATCAACGGGCGGGAACCGGAAGTCGTACAGGTGGAGGAAACCGGCAAGGTCGTCGATTTCATGGAGGCGCTCAAGCGCAGTCTGGCCCAGGAACCAAGCGGCGGAGAGCCGCCGGCCCCGCGCCGGCAGCCCAGTCGCAAAACAACGCAACGGACTCCGGCGCGCGCCCGGCAGAAAAAAGGCGGCTGAGGGGGGAAGCGGCAGCGAACAGAAGAAACCTGCGCCGCCCTTTTTCCCCCGGGACCGTTACGGGCGCAAACCGCGCACGGACAACTCGCCCCGAACCTCATTGCGGCGCTGCCGCAAGTCGTCGGCAATGACTCCACGACTGATGCCTTGGCCGACCCCGACCCGTACGGGTCCGCCACCGACCCCGAGGCCGACGGAGGTTCCGCTGGCCGCCCTTTCCACCCGGGCGATTTGATCGTTCAGCTGAAAGTAATAGGTCTGCAATTCCGTGTCGGACATCGTCTGGTAATCCTGTCCCAGAAGTTCCTGCGTCCGTTTGCCGGTGCCGGCGCAGCCGAAGGCCAGCAGCAGGAGAAGAACCAGGGGCAGGAGCCAAATCCTCTGTTTTCGCATTGCCTCTTCCTTTCCAACATCAGCTGTTGCATGAAATTATAACCGCTGACCGGCCACCGGCAGCGATCTTAGCCCAATTCCAGGCGGACTTGCCATATTCTTAGAATAAACTAAACTTCTCCAACTGCCATATTTATGAAGGAGTTGGAAAATGGAAGCCATCCTACCCCTGGACCGGACGGTCCGCAACAGTCTTGCCTTTCTCCACGATCTGTTGGGCCATCTGCCGTTGAGCGATATCGCCGTTCGGCTCTGGGACGGCACCTTGTGGAAGAATTCACCCCGGCCGCGTTGCACATTGGTATTGAAGCACCCCGGCGCCCTGCGTCTGATGTTTCTCCCCCCCAGTCAATTGTCGTTGGGGGAGGCTTACATTTATGACGATTTCGATATTGAGGGAGATATCGAGGAGGGCTTCACTCTGGCCGACTGCCTCTTCGATCTCGAATGGGGGATGCGGGAGAAATTCCGCCTGGTCCGCCATCTGTGGAATCTTCCGGGCGCCGACCGGGTCCGCCGGAAGCGCACGACGCTACTTCGTGGCCGTGTGCATTCGAAAAAGCGCGATGCGCGGGCGATCCGTTACCACTATGATCAATCCAATGAATTCTTCCGGCTCTGGCTGGACGAAGGGATGGTGTATTCCTGCGCCTATTTTTCCGCCGCCGAAGAAACGCTGGAGGCCGCCCAGGAGCGCAAACTCGATTATCTCTGCCGTAAGCTGCGCCTGCAGCCGGGGGAGCAACTGCTCGATATCGGCTGCGGTTGGGGCGCCTTGGTTCTGCACGCCGCCCGCCATTACGGAGTGCATGCGCACGGCATCACCATCAGTCCGGCCCAGGCGGAAATGGCGGGTAGGCGCATCCGCGAGGCCAAACTGGCGGACCGCTGCAAAGTGGAAGTGATGGACTACCGCGATGTGGAAAAACCGAACTGTTACGACAAACTGGTCAGTGTCGGCATGTTCGAGCATGTCGGGGCGGGCCAGTTGTCGAACTTTTTTTCCCAGGCATGGCGGCTGCTGCGGCCGGGGGGCGTCTTCGTCAATCACGGGATCACCAGCAGCCTGGCGCAACCATTGCCGCCGGGACCGTCTTTTATCGACCGTTACGTTTTTCCCGACGGCGAACTGCTGCCGGTCACCGATTCCCTGCGCATCGCTGAAATGACCGGGTTCGAGGTGCGCGACGTGGAAAGCCTGCGTGAGCACTACGCCCTGACACTGCGCCAGTGGGTGCGCCGCCTGGAACAGCGCCGCCCAGAGACGCTGCGCCAGGTGGATGAAAAAACCTATCGCATCTGGCGTCTGTACATGGCCGGCTCGGCCCACGCCTTTAAGGCAGGACGCTTGAACATCTACCAATCGCTGCTGGTAAAACCGGATCTGGGCCATTCCGGCCTGCCCCTGACCCGGGCCGACTGGTACCAGTAAATAATCAGGCGGCGCTCAGGAAATCGCGGATTTCTTCCTCGCGGGCGCTCCATGCCCGCCCGAGCCGTTCCCGGAGAAAATCGGCGTACAGGGTATCGAACATCTGCAAGGCGCTCTCGATCAGGTACATGCGCTCGAAGAACACCGCCTCCCGTTCGGCGGCCGCATCGACCAGATCGTCCTTCTCCAGTTTGACGCCTGGAGATTTCAGGGAGGCGAAATGAAACGTTTCCCCCTTCAGCGTCAACCGCCAGGCATTTTCCCCTTTTTCCAGGTACATTGTCGCTTCGATGATGCGCTTGTTTTCCCGCAGCGCGGTGCAGGCTTCGCGGTACTGCCCCTGTGGTCCAACGACCGTGACCTTCTGGACACCCGTTTCCCCGTCTCCAAGCAGAATCATTCGGTCATCCAGCCAGGCGGCAAAAGGTTCGCCGTCGGCGCCCGGCCCGGGACGGCTGGTGCGAAATTCCCCCGATCCGTTCATGGAACGATGCATGAGCCAGAGGAGAAAATCGGCGCCGAGCCACTGATTGTCCTTGATCAGGTCGAGAACCGCCTGCCCGGAGGCGCGATTCGCCTGCCGTAGCGCCTCCAGCTTGTCCCCCTCCAGCACCGACTCGGCGCGGGCGAAAGGATGCACCGGCACCAGGCGCAGATTGTCGAAAGTGGTGCGAAACAATCCTTCGAAAAGCTCAATCGTGTTGGCGTTGAGGCTGGAGAGGGAAATCACCCCCCGGCGCGTATCCCAGACGGCATCATAGATCGACGGCGACGGCAGAACCCGGGCGAGCAGACGGTCGCGAACCGCCTCCCGCAACTCTTCGCGCTTTTGTTTCGGCACCCGCTTCATACCCGGATTGGCCCGGAGAAATTCGTCTTGCGCCTGTTGCACGTAGGAGCGCAGCAACGGACCGGGGATCCGCCGCTGGTCCCGCCGCAGGCTGAAGGTCAGATAATGGTCGCGAAAGAAAACCTGCGCCGTATCGAAGGTGCTCTCCTGCGCATCGTCCAGGTGCACCCAGCCGATCGACATTTCTTCGCTGCCGTGGTCGATGGAACGAAAACCCTGCCGGGCCAGACGCTCTTGCGCCCATTCAAAATCGATGACAGCCGGCAGGTCGCCGACGACGTGAAACTGACAGAGGCTGACGGAATTGGCGAGCAGACCCATGCGCATACTCCTTTAACTGGGTGGATAGTCGGATGTGGTGCAGCGGCGAAGACAGGTGAACGGGACTTCCGCAGAGCGCCAGGAAGGGCCGTAATAAAAGCTTTATTCAACAAGGATGAAGGGGATGCACGGGATAAACCAGAACCATGGCCTTTCCCATCCCCTTTCTCCCTGTACATAGGATTGGCCGTTGCGGAAGATTGGTGCTAATCAGGATTCCCGATGACTGAGGGCCAGATCCTCCAGGCGGTCGCGATCGAGAATGGTGATGGATTTGCCATTTACTTCGATGAGGGCGTCTTCGGAGAGCTTGCGGAAGGTGCGCGAGAGCGTTTCGCTCACCGTACCCAGATTGGAAGCGATTTGCGACTTGGAAATGGGCAGATCGAACCGGCCTTCTCTCGGCCCGGCGAGTTCCAGAAGATAACGGGCCAGGCGGGCGGGGACATCCTTAAAGGTCAACTCCTCGAGTTGCATGGCAAACTGCCGAAGAAACCGGGACAGACCAGCGATCATGTTGATGGCGATCTGCGAATGCTCGTGCAGCAGCTGCAGAAATTCGCGCTTGGGGAAGAATATCAGCTGCGATTTTTCCAGCGGCTCGGCATAGGCGGGGTAATTTCCGTCGCCGAAAATGGCCGCTTCGGCAAACGTGCCGCCAGGGTGCACGATGTGCAGGATGCGCTCCTTGCCCTCGGCGGAAAGCTTGTATATCTTTACCTTGCCGGACGCCACCACGTAAAAGCCCAAAGCCTTTTCCCCCTCGGAGAAAAGCAGCTCCCCCTTTTCATACTGGCG
>Ga0172382_10002099_pt1 | contig 34065 bp, 48 predicted proteins | sample Leawel138RmetaG_FD_122245 | JGI IMG/M metagenome (GOLD analysis project Ga0172382, IMG submission 122245) | Leachate microbial communities from a municipal landfill in Southern Ontario, Canada - Leachate well 138R metaG | ecosystem: Engineered > Solid waste > Landfill > Unclassified | place...
CCACCGCTACTTCTTGGGACTGGTGCTGACACAGCTGGTGCAGCTGGTGCATTAGCTAAAGCTTTAATAGCTAAGTCATAAGCTATATCGCTACCAGTTGTTTTCTTCTTAGTTGAAGGCGCTATTGTCGGTCCATAAGGTCCCATTATATAATTAGCCATTTATATCACCTCTTTTATTTTAATTTCTTTACACAATAGGTCTAACATAATTTATATAACCTCTCAATTCCATACCATATAAAGCAAATTCAGAACTTGCATTTATATTTTCAATTCTTATTTTAACCCTATATGCTTTGCTATTAAGTAGTTTTGATTTAGTCCAGTCAAATACAACGTTAGTATAATCACCATCAGCGTCATATAAAGTCTTATCAAATAACAAATCATCATATAAAACTGCCTGCGGGTGGACTACACCTCCGCCACTAAATTTATATATAACACTGCTTGGTATATTTTTACCTGTATTTAAAATAAGTCTTAATGCAAACTCATAGTCTTCTGATGCTCTACCAGTTATGCTTAACATGCGAAATACTTTTTCACTCATAAAGTTTTCCATATCAAACCATTTTGTTACAGCATAAGCATTTATAGGTTTACCATCATCATTGTTACCTACATACATAGAATATACATAACCAGTATTATTAGAACCTGTATATAAATAACTACCATCATCATCATAAAATAATAGTGATGAGGCAAAATTCATATCAGAATAAGTAGTCCATGATATTTTATTCTCATCTTCTGTATCAGTATCACGCAAATCTAATACAAGTGCTTTTGTATTAACTTCGCTTGAACCATCAGGAACAAATAAATGATATTTATGGTCATAGACTACTGCATGAGTTTTATTAAGATATTTTGAATTAATTTGCTTTGTAGTTTCGCTTATCTTATCGCTTATAGGTTCAGTATCCATAGTTTCAGACGCCGCTAAAACTACTCTATGAAGTCTGTAAACATCTTTAGTTGCTGATAAAAAGAGTAAATCATTACCAGCGTGTTTAATAGAATTAAATGATGCACAACCTATTGTAGGATTGGCGTTCTCAAGGCTCATATCTACATTAACACCAGTTGGACTATCACCTATAATAAGCCATGTGCTGTATCGTTTAAATATTACAAGAACGCCTAAGTTAATAGCAAGTCCTGTAATTATATCGCCATCATCTTGTCCTATTTCCCAGTAATAATCTGACGGAACGCTTTCTGGGTGCAATGCTTTACTATAATAAAGTCTTGTTCTATTATCTTTATTTCCTGCAAACCATAATCTACCTTTATGATTAACAATATATTTGCATTTAGGTGGAGGATAGTTATCTATTTCGATGTCAGCACCAAGACCGCTATCAGGTATCTTATCGGTATAAGTAGTAGTAGTATTATTATTTATTGTAGTTAGTAGTTTATATACTGCACCATCACCAGTAGTTCTATACAGTCTTCGCTGTGTAACGTTTAACCCGCCAATAGGTATGTTTGATATGTTAACGCTTTTACCGTCTGTTGGGGTTATACTAACTTCATCTTCACACTCGTTGCTTTCACCATCAGTGTAGTAAAAAGTTACTTTATATTTATATTCTTTATCTTCAAGTCCACCATCTACACTATCATTTTTAGCAAGCGTTACATTATTGTCAGGTATAAAATAACCTGCATCAACTATATTATTACCATTATAAACTTGAAGTTCGTCTTCACCATTAGTTATAAATAACTTATTCATAAACTGATGCATACAATAAGTAGCACCATCATATAAGTTATCTTTTATCATCTCAAAAGACATACTTCCTTTCATAGAATATAGCTTATCATCAATTGATGCTATACGTTCAGGAAGTTCACCTGTCTTATAATAACCACCTAAAGATATTATAGAACTTGTTCCAAGAGAAGAATTGTTAATTCTCTTATAACCTGCTCTTTTCTTTAAAGCACCACGTTTGTCATATGTTAAATTATTTATTTCTGATAATTCATTATCTCTAATGATGGCATCATAATCTCTTGTGTTAAGACCACCATTGAAATTTTTAAAAGAGATAACAAAATAATTAGATTTTTCATCAAATGCTAAAGGCATAATATATCCTTATAAAATATCATTGCAAATAAAAAAGCACCCCGTTTGGAGTGCAATAATTATTATAGTTTAATTAAAAAAACATAAAGAAGTTACTGCTGACTGCTAAGCCTGGAAGTATAGTTTCCGTTGCTCTGTATGAACCATCGCCACCTGCGCCACCTTGTGCTATATAAGTTATACCAGAAGCAACTCCTCCTATTCCACCAGTAACTGTTACTGTAGGAGTTCCTGATATTGCACCATAAAAATAATCGATATGCCCACCACCAGAACCTCCTCCACCTGAACGCCTATCTGAACCTTGTGCACAATTACCACCTTTTTTACCAAGTGAAGTTAAAGCACCAGAAGCACCAAAAGTTAAAGTTCCTTTTACATATAAAACAAGTAGTCCACCAGTTCCATCTTCCCCAGGAAATACTAAAGTAGGATTAGTACTACCACTTGCAGCACCTCCCGGATTACCTGCACCACCACCAGCAGTATTCCATGCAGGACCTCCGCCTCCAATACCTCCAGTTCCTGCACCACCTGTGTCAGAAGCATTGGAACTTGTTTCAGCAGAAGCTCCGCCACTTGCAGCACCTCCTGAATAAGAAGTTCCATCTCCACCTTTTCCAGAAGTTCCATCAGTTTTCATAGCACCACCAGAACCACCGCCACCGCAAGCATTTGTAGCAACGCCAGATGTTCCAGGGTTACCATTACCATTGTTTATAGAAGCTCCACCAGCACCACCAACAGCAGGAATTTCATAAGCAGTTTCTCCGTCTTCTAAAAGCAGTAATCTTTGACCTGTTGCACTTGCGCCCCTTGCAGTCATTGAGATAATTCCGTTAAGGTTTAAATCACCATTAACGTATATAAACATTCCACGCTTACGAGCAGCTGCTGTAAGTGTTTTACCTGCATTAACAGTTAAATTTCCTTTAACCAAAACCATTAAGTTACGGGTATCAGCTGTGGCATTTCCCCAAGAGGTATCATCACTTATAATCTGATTTCCGTTTTTAACTACCCACTCAATATCAAGGTTTGCATACTGTGTTACAACACTATCGTAATTTCCGTCAGGCTGTGATTTAAAATCTTTAAAAATGTCTACTATTGCCTTACCCAATTATGCCTCCTGTGCCATGCTTATCATATCTAAAGTGTCAGCCGTTTCGTTATAAACAAACAACATATTTAACTCTTTATTTGCAACAGTGATGTCAGGAAGTCCCATGCCTGATTTGTCAGCGTATTTAGTATCATAAGTTATTGCTTGTGCAGTACCATTATCTTTAATCTTTACCCAAAACAAGTCCATGTTTTTTAATGTTCCAGTTGGGTTTTGCAATTGTGCAGGTTCTGCAAGTGCGGTTATTATAAGCACTGTTCTAACGGAAACTCTTGCAGGTGTTGGAGTTGCCGAGCTTGCAATTGTTGTAATGATTGTACTCAGCTCATCGCTCTTCTTTAAAATGTTTTCACAATTAACTCCAAGCTCTGTTTCTATTGCTACAATCTCTGCAATAATTCTATTGATTATGGCTGCGGTAATAGCATATCTTATAGGGGCATCTTCTTCATGTGCAGTAGCAGTTCCAGCATAACCTCTGCCAGTAGTTATATTAAAGCCAGTTACAGTTTTACTATCATATTCTATTGTTTCATTATCTATAACAATAAAACCTTTAGGAGGGAAACCATCGGTTTTAGCTTTAATAAAAGTATCGCTATCTGTTATTGCCTCTTCAAGTATAGTAGAAAGCCTTGCCACTGCCTCATAAATATTATTTACAATGTTTGCTGGAAACATAGCAGTTTCACTCATAATATCTCACCAACCTTAACTATATGGCAAACGTGCCAAAGGTATTGTTTTTTCTATAATCTCATCTTGCATCTGTGTTCTTTTATCTTTTGATTTAGTCATATCTTCTGCTATTAATTTTCTTATATCTTCTTCATACATAGCATACATCTGCTGTTCTTTCTGCCCCATATTATCATTTCTATGGTATATAAACTGCGACAGCTTATAGACAAATAACATATGCCAGTCAGCTGGTATAAGTGATATTGCACCAGTAGAATTAACGGATGGTAGTATCTTTTTATAACAATAATATATTTTAATACTTGATAACTGTATAGGTATAAGTCTTATTATTGTTTTATTATTCTCCACACCAGAAAAGATATATCCTTTTGCTATACCTGCACTTGTAAACTCATTTGGAAGATAATCTGCTGCATCAATTTCATTTAATGATATAAGTCTTACTGGTGTTACTACCTGCTTAAGCCATATCATCTTTTTAAAATCATCTGCAAGTTCATAAAATATTTTATAAATACCATATTCTATATCTGTATCTCCATCACCATCATATGGCATTTCAAGTTTTAAATTTTCATTATCAATAATTTCGGCTATCCTGTATAAATCATTTCCTATCTTTAGAAACCTACCCTGCATCTGTGGCGTCCATAAAGTGCTATCACCAACAACGTCTTCACTTCCATTGGATATGGTAATAGTTCCGTTGCTGTATGGTGCTATTGTGTTAAACTCCTTATATCCTTTTAGAAAAGAATAATCATAACGCCTGCAAATATCTTCCTGCACCCAATCAATCCAGTCGTGGCATATCTCTTCTACCTCTGGAACGTTTATACCTGTTATATTTTTAACTTTTGCTATTATTTCTTCTCTGTTCATAACGAACCTTTATCATAATTTTATTTTAAATAAACTATCTACTTCTTCTTTGCCCCATTTATCAACAAGTATTTCTCTTGTTTTGTTTTCAAGTTCTGCGACATCGCCTAAATCTGGCAGGCTCTGTGTTCCTATATGCTGAATAAATACATCTCTTAAAATATATAAATCATAGCCTGCTTTTATCATACGAATACTATAATCTAAATCATCATTGCCACCCATACCAAAGCGTTCATCAAGAAAACCAATATCATCAATTACTTCTTTTTTAAGTAGCATACAAAAACCTATAAGGAAGTTTGCTTTAGTATGTAGTCCAAGAAATGTTTTATTATATCTTACGTCTTGTAGCCCCATGACATAATTGCTTACTGGACCTACTGCACCTGCTTTTTTATTACAATTTAAAAACAGACACATCTTATATAACCAATCTTTCATATTATCAGGAACAATAATATCATTATTAATCATCATCACATACTTTGATTTAGCCAATCTAAAGCCTTGATTAATAACTTTAATCCAACCTATATTATATTTGTTTTCAATTAGAATAGTATCGTTTCTTGCCTCACTTAACCGCCTTAAATAGTTGGTTAGTTGTTTATCTTTCATACCATCATTGACTAAAATAAGATTAAATTTAACTCCTACTGAATTATTTATAACACTCTCAATAGCATCTCTTGTCATCTTATAATCTTTATAGCAAGCCATTATAATATCAACATCATAAATATATTTATTAGATTTCTTTATATCCTTTTCTTGCTTATCTATTAATTCTTGTTTAGCTATATCTTTTAATTGATTAAATAAACTCTCATCGGCTACTGTTTTTTCTCCTAAATGACCAACTGTTATAGTCGTATCAACAAATATATCAATCCCCTTATTAATAGCTTTATTACAAAAGTATAAGTCTTCACCAAAAGTATCGCTTATCATAAAGTATGGTTTATCTAAATCTTTGAAGACAGATGTTTTAATCAACACACAGCCAAAGCCTACTCCATCTACTTTAACCAAACCCTTTTTGTAATCTACTATATTATCAAATGTAGTATAACGACCATCAGCATAAATATTTCTTTTAAACAGTAATGGCATATATGGGGGGAATCTTTTAAAAAATAATGGTGCAACAATATCCTTATCATGTTTAATTAATTTATCAAACAAGTTATAAGAACTGTCTATAACCATGTCATCATCAATAAATAATATATAATCCATCTCATTATCTAAGGCATATTTTACTGCATTATTTCTTGCCTCATGTATCATCATGCGTCTGCCAATATTTAAAAAGAACTTATAGCCAAACTTTTCATATCTAAAACATTTAAATAAAAAATATGAAAGACTTTCAACGAACGAACTATCAAGCTGTCCAGTATAGGATGGTATATATATTAATACCCTTTTAGTATGTAGCGAACTATTATCCTTATCTTCTCTTTCAGTGTCGGGTTTGTTGCTACTACTTTTCTTGTTCCGCAATTGCATAAAATACCTTTCTTTATTTGCCAATCAGTTAATATATTACCACAGTAATAACATCTATAAATATCAACTGTTATTGACTTGAATAAATTAGCTATTCTTTTAAACATAATACCTCTTATAAATATAATAATAAGGGGGCTGTTACACCCCCTTTGGCTTTGATTTATACTACATAGCCCTGATAAACACCTTATATTTGTTACCAAATGTAGATGAAGCTTTTAAGGAGGCTTGCTCCCCCGCTATTGCATAGGCAGTAGTTATAGCTGACAATGTCAGATAACTTTTTGCGTTAACTGGCTGGAGTTCATCACCAGCAGCAGCAGTCGTACCTGCAATATAAACTGCAGGATGGTATCCATATACCTGAACCTTACCAAACTCATTTGCAGTTCCAGACTTACCCAGTATCTCATCATCAGCTACAACACCTGCAAAAGCATTGAGCATAGCTGTCGTTGGAAGTATTACAGAGTATCCGTTCTTTGCTGTGGTAAAGTCATATACAACTGGCGTTCCACCCTTGAGTTCAAAGTCTTCGCCGTTCTTACAAATTACAAACACTTGGTCTGGTGCATCTCTGTTTATTCTTTTAAATAACATATTTCACCTCTAAATCTATCGTTTATTATTTTTGGGGAGGAATTTACCTCCCCGTTTTGATAGCCAATAATTAAGTTATGTTTGTGATAACTCCCTGTCTTGCTCTATTAGAACAAATTAAGTTACCCATCCATATGATATCAGCAGCCTTTGCATCTTGGGTTTCAGGCTTAATAAAATCACTAATGGCAAAATCAGCATCTTTGTGAGCCACAAGATTTAAGTATCTGCTGTTAAGCATATACATACACCCAGCATTACAAGCGTCATCATAAACAAGCATCATGCCTTTAAACTTTAAGTTTTGAAAACCAAAGTCTGCCATTTTTGTATCAACTAAGGCAACGTTATAGTTTATGTTTTTTGTTAACTGACCCTCGTAACCCTCAAATACTGTCTGAGTAGCTACACCAAAGTCTGGGTGGTCTATCCCCTTTGATATACTATTGTATGTGGTGTTCATCTTTTCTATCAGGTTATCAAAAGGATTAGTAGTTTTAGCACCAGATGTCTGGAAGTTTCTCCATACCTCTACAACAGCAGCATCAATTCCGCCTACAACACCAGTAGATGGTGAACTATCAACTATCAAGGCAAGTCCGTCTATATCCTTTCCATCGTTACCGCTACCATCTTTAAAGAGTCTCTCATTAAAGTGGTCAGCAAGAGAGAGTTTTAACTGCTCTACCTTTGCGTCAAGAAGTTTTATAATAGCGTGTTCGCTATTATTTTGCCTAAACTCTCTGCCTGAAATAGACACTGAGCCTGCAGCCTGCTTCCACTGATACAAGGCATTTCCAATACCTTTTTGTGGTGTAGTATCAATTATGTCATATCCACTATATGAACCAACTGTGCTATTTAAAGCATACATTACTGGAACGACAATTGCTTCACCACCAGTTTCTGTTTTCTTATTGCCTTTCTGGTCAAGCCAATTAAATAAGGCAACATCCTTTGTAACATTATCAACTAAAGTATCTCTATAATTCTTTAAAGTAGTTGATAATATCTCATCATATCTATCGTTCATATTACACCTACCTATTTTTATTTATTTTCTAAGTCCCTCTTAGCCTGCTGGTATGCATCAAATATGCTCTTTGGTCTATTAGTATCTGGCTTTGAGGGTTGTAGCGATGGCATATTTAAGTTAGCATCTTTCTTTACCTGCAATTCGCTTAAAACATCTTGTTTTGCATCGTTCTTTGCAGTTTCAGATTTAACTATTTTCCATGCCATATCAATAGGAAGATTGTATTGTGCTATTACATTTGATATATCCTCTAATTTGCTCTTTGCCTCTGGGTTTGCTACAAGAAACTTTTCAAGCGTTGCCTGTGCTTTTTCCATTATTGATTGCTTAATGAACGGTTGGTATTGCTGGTCTATCTGCTGTTTGTATTCTTGAAACTTTGCCTCAAGTTTTTCCTCTTCCGTCATTTCGCTTTCAGGTTTTGGTTTAGCCTGTTCTGCCTGCTGTTTTCTTACCTGCTCTGCCCACTCCTGAAATTCTTTAGTCTGCCTAAGTCCACGCCAGTTAGACAATTCATCAAGGTCTGCTTTTATTTGTTGCTTAGACCTTGTATAGTCTGCCTGCATAGATTTATACAGTTGCTTTAATTCAGGTGCAAGAGTTTCAGGGTCTATACCTTTTGTAAAAGTATCTTCCTGTTTACCAATTTCCTGCGATATTGCCTGCGACTGTGCCTGTGGCTGTGTCGCTTGGCTGTCAGCTGTTTCAACGTTTGGCTGAACTTGGCTGTTGTCAGGATTGTTGGTCATGTCTGTTTTATCCATTTTCTTTTCCTTTTCTTTGAAGAGTGCTATTTGCATATTCTTCTTTTTATATTAAGTTTTAAAAGAACTATCTCTTGGCTCTGTTCTTATACTTTGCATTTTTATATTCGCTTGTATAAACATCAAGCCCTCTTTTTTTAAGTTCTCTTTTAAAATCACTTCTATCTTTTATAAGTATCGGTTTATGGTCTATATTGTCATAATAGCCCATAGGTATTTCTTTATATTTTCTAAAGCCATAAAGTCGTTTCATTTTGCTATCACATATCGGACATATGTTTTCATCTTCAAAAACATCGGTTACTATTTCACTGCATTTAGGACATCTATAATCTATTATTTTAATCAATTAGAAACGCCCCCCTAAAACTTCAAGTAGTTCATTAGGGTTAACTGCCCCGCCAAGCGGTGTCTGAACTGGACGAGGTGGCATCATCTGTGCCTGCATTGCCTCTTGTTCGGCTTGTGCCTGCATCTGTGCTTGAACCTCTGGGTCAATAAGTAGTTTACCTATCTCACTTTCAGATAATCCAAATTTCTGCATTAACAGTTTTGAAAATTCAAGTATATTAACTACTCCAGTATTGACTAACATTTGGAACAAGTTTAACACCTGCATACGTTCTATATCATTATTTTTCTTGCTCATAGAACCTATTTCAATCTTTACATTAAAGTCTATTCCCTGCATGAAGTCTTTATTAAATGAACTTGTATATGTATTTCCATCTGCTCTGACGATATTAAACTCTTCCTGCTTAGATGAGAATTGATTAATTATTGATAACATATCATTTGCTACATCTTGACAATAGTCAGTAACAGTATCAATTCTTTCAGAGTTTCTTAAATTAGCATTATGCTGTATAAAGCTTGCCTCTGTCGCGGTCTTTTCTATCATACCCTCTGTTCCCATTTGGTTAGCACCGACGCCACCAATACGATGTATGTCATCAATTATTACATTATTCATATTGTAAAATTCAGGAGTTACAGATGAGGCATCAAACTTTATTATCTTTTCTAACATATCCTGCTTAACCGTAACTACTTCCATATCTTTACCGCTTGTAAGTGAACTTAAAGCCTCTTCATCAAGAACGCCCTCTTCGGTTACAATCTTACGTTGTGATTTGGCTCTATGGTTTATCATCTGAGTTCTGGTCTTATCAAGCTCTAAGTTTAAGTCTTCAATCTGTGACAGGTCTCCAAGTGGATATAATTTATCAGGCACTTCATTAACATATAAAAATTTATAATTACTTTTAATATCATAAGGATTATCTTTTTCCATTAAAAATTTATCGCTCTCATCAGATATAACGTATATCTTATGGTCTACAATATCTTCAATCTCATATATCTTGACTCTTTTTAAATCGCCCTCAATATCTTTTGCTATATCTTTTCTAAAGGTTAATTCGCTACTTGTTTCAGCTCTTGCACTATAACTTCCTTTAAGGTCTTTTGTATTTTTGTATAATGAGTTTTGCTTTACCTGTTCAAGTGGCAGATAATAAACTCCTATCGTATAACGCCTGTCATCAATACTTTTTGCCTCAAAATCAATTTCAATCTCAAATGGACTATGTCTTAAAAAATATGGATACTCATCTTTAATAAGTTCAGTATATTCCTTATCTGTTTCAAGTGAGGTATTTTTTGTAGTTTCTGTATAATATCCAAGCTTGCCTACTCCAAAGCCAGTTAACAGCCAGTCAAGGATAATACGTTTCATCTGTCTTTTTGTCTTAATCTCCCGCCAGGTCTTGTTTAGTTTATCCTCTGCCATCTGTGTTATCTCTGAATACTCTGGTATGTTTGCAAGGATATCTCTATCAGCTGTTACATACATATACGGGTCTTGATAGTATACCTGCGGTATTATGCTCTTTATAATTGCATAAGCATAGTTTACTACTATCCTATCAGACATCTGTATGCCACCTTTAAAGTGCTTTCCTACGTATAAATCAATCCAGCGTCTGGCATTTGAAGTATAATTTTTCTTCTTATACTGTTCACACATAGACACCCGCTGTTTCCAGAGTGCTACTTTCTGTGTTTCATTTAATTTTATTTCCATTAGATTACCTCTATTTTAAATAACTCACTGCTTTAAATAACTCCACTGCTTATTTTTTGATTTCCTATAAAATCATTTGCCCCATCAGTTTTTTTCATCCTCCGCATTATTTGCTTAAAACTTCCCATCGGTTCTTTAATGCGTTCAATAAAAGAAAACCTTGTCCATAATTTTAACTGGTGAGCAAGTGCATCAATTAAGTCATCGTTCTTCTGTCTTACATTTAAAGAAAACCTTATGAGTTCATCTTCCAAATCAGTCATAGTCTTATCAATAAATATATCGCCAGCCTCAAATCTTGGTGCAAGCCCCAGTATTCTAAACTCTTTACGCTGGTTTGGAGGCGTTTTAAGTTCAACGATATTATAATATTCTTTTCTCTTGCGCATCTCTTCAAGCAGATTTGTTTTAAGTATTGCTTGAAATACCGTTGTTTCAATTCCAACTTTTAAAGGATTGTAATACCGAGCAATATCAAGAACTTTATTTATAATCTGTATATCAGTTAACCTAAATCTTTTAGCATATAAGACATAGACAATATTTTTCTCATCAACGCCACATACAACTATTGCTGTATAGTCGCCTGTCTTTGAAATGGCTGGGTCGCAAGTTAGGTATATGTTCATCTTCTCTTTAGGCGGTATATCATCTTTATTGTAATACCTAATCCAGTCTTTTTTAATTATTGCGTTCTCATCATTTAAGGTTTCATTTAGATATTGTGCAGAGAATATAAAAGAACCCTGCGATATTTTCATATCATTTAAAAACTCTGCCGATAGTCTTTCTGGATAGAACAAAGAACCATCTTCGTTTATTGCACTTCTTTTAAAGACATTAAACTTATGACGTTCATTTTCAATTATATGATTGTATAGGTCATAGTATGCCCAACGTGTGCCAACTACTATCATCTTACCATTTGGCTCAAGCAGTGATAGAGCAAGCGAATAAAAGTTCTGAACCTTTTGCATCTGGTCTTTTGTCTGGATATTATTTTGGCTTACCAAGTCATCGCAAATAATTAAGTCATAGTGCATACCAACCTTTGTCTGGTCAACGCCACCAGCTGAAACTGTCGGTTCTCTCTGCGGTCTTGTCCTTGTGGATACAATAAACCACTCATCACGCCAAGACGTCTCACCAACAAAATCGCCATATAGGTTTTTTAAGGTTTCATTTGTTTCAAATATTTCTTTAATCTGTCTTACATAAAATTTAGCATTAGCATATGTTTCAGACGCAATAAGTATTCGTATATTAGGATTAAGTATTATCTGCTGAATACTATAATTATTTGTAATAAGTGTAGTCTTGAGCGAACCTCTTGGCATTAAGATTAATTTAAATGGCTTTACCTGCGTATCGTCGCCCTCAATATATTTATCCTCAACAAACAAGCATAAATTCTTATGTGCATGTCTGACAATAGGTTTAGTATCAAGAATATGTTTTGAAAATAAATACAGTGAGCCAGTCAGTTCAAGTGTTAATTCTTTAAGCAGTTTTTCCTCAGCACTGTTATTAATCTCTGGTTCGTTTAATTCCTGTATCTTTTCTGTCTTCATCTTCTATATCTCTATCTTTTATATTCTCATCTTTTAATAACTGGTCGCCAGAATACTTTGCGTTTTCAATCATCAGTCTTTTTTCTCTAAACACTATATTTGCAAACTCACGCTCTTTTGCAACCTCTGGAAATACTTCCTCAACCTGCGTTGCAAGACTATCACTTCTTGTTATTACAAAACCATTAGGAAGTTCGTCATCAGTGTATTTTACGATAACACTATCTTGTGGTGTCCTATGCCTTTTAATTAAATCATCTATAAAACTACTGGGCAGATTTGCCTTATATGAAATCGTTAATATATACATTTTATTTTTTATATGCCTTTATTAAAAATTGATATACGTCCATATGTTCTGTAAAAAAACCCAACTCTTTAAGACCTGCTATCTTATCCTCAAACTCTGTTCCCTTATACGTAAACTCATTTTTGTTCACCGCAAGTTTAGTAAACCCGCACATTTCAAACATCTGTAAAATCTCATAGAAAGTAAAAAATCTTATATGGTCCATACTGACAATATCGTTTGTGCCATAAAAGAACCTGCCATTAAGTAGATTTATAATAACCGTAAAATGAGCAACATTAGGAATAGACGCCAACACAAAACCATTATCTTTTAATTTCTCTTTTAAGTTATTTAAAGCTATATGCGGAAATCTTAAATGCTCAAGAATATCGCCTAAAATAATAATATCAAAAAACTTATCTTTAAAGCCTATCTTGTTCTCAATATCATAACTATATATTTTGCCATACTTAGAAGATGCTTTAATCATCTTAGGCTCAATCTCAATGCCATATAAACTTGCACTCGGGTATAATTCTTTTAAAGCTTTAAGTGTTTTGCCAAAATTACAACCAACATCAAGTATCTTTAAATTTGCCCTAATATCATCTGGACCTATAAACTGGAGTAAGTCATATCTTGGGTTCTGGTTTTCAGGCTTGTAATCCCATTTTCTTTTAAACGCCCAAGACCTATCATCATCAGGCACTGTCCGCATGCTAATATCAGGACTACTTAGACTCTTATTTATTTTAATATTATCACCATTATACATTTCTTAATAAAATTATAATATACTTAATTTAAGGCGTTATACATACCTACTCATACAAAACCATTACCCCATACCTATTATGCCCTCTACGTTAATAAAACATACCTTAAAATACATTTTAATAATAATTTAATATAAATAATATCAATAACATACAAGTAAAAATAATATTGTAAAAATTATAAAAAATTATATAAATTTTATGAGGGGGATATCTTCTTATCGCCAAGAATAAAAAAAGGGGGGCTACCCCCATACATCTATCATACATTTATCATAACCATTATCATATAATCATTATCATAAATATAATCCATTATTTATAATCCTTATAAAATAATAATCATTATTGGTATTATGCATATATAGGAAATTATTTATTCTGTGGATCTAACCTACTAAGATGTTTATTATAATTATCATTATTTATTTATTATATATTTATAATTATATATATTATTTATATCTTATAAGTAAATTATTTATTTTTAAAAGAACTATAATTTTATTTACTGTTAAGCCTCGATAACTCTTTTGGCTTTTATATCGGCAAGAACTTTACGGGCATTATCAACGCTACCAAAAATATTAATTAAAACATTACCTTTAGATTGCTCTTCTCTTGGCTTGCTGTCATTTATGATTGAAGACCTAATCGATTGTAAACTCTTAGCTGTATTACTTAAGTCCAGTATCCTACTATTTTTTAATTTAGATTTATTATCAATAGCTTTTATTATCTTTGGTAATACCTTATCAATTAAGCTTATTATATTATTATTATTATATATATTATATATATTATTATTATTAATATTATTATTATATTTATTATTATATATTATATTATTATTATCATTAATATCATTGATATTGGTTCTATTATCGTTGGTTGGCGTGGTTTTCGGGAGATTTGCGATGGTTTTGTTTACTTGTGCTGTGTGTTCTTCCTTGAATTTCTTGACCACATTCCAGGCAGTTCTTGAGGAAACTCCCACTATATCACCGATATTTTTGTATCTATAACCCTTCTTGTGAAGTTTTACAATCTTTGCTCTTCCCTCATCAGTTAATCTATTATTTACCTTTATTTTAATACTTTTGTTACTCATTTACTCATTGTTTGTTTTATTGTTTACTACTACATTAATTATATCATTAAGTGCAAGCTTGTATGATAGATTAGTAAAAACTTTAAAGATTATATTAAATTAATATGTAAAATATTTAAAATAGTTCTTGACATATATATTCATGCATGAAAAAATATTGGTAAGGAGGTTTGATGGATAAAATATCAGCTATGGCAGAGAAAATATATAAAAGTTGGGAGCGTGATAAAAAAAAATATAGTGTATCAAAAGATGTTTGGGTAAGCAAAGATAGCCAGACAAAAATACCAAAAGGGGAGCGTAAAAACTCCCCTGCAAAAAGAAAGGAAAATTAAAATGAGAAATCATGTAAGTAGTTTTATTAAAAAAGAAGATTGTGTTAGATCAATAGTGCACTCCGAAGAAAATATGGCTCTGAGAATTGGAGATACGTTAACTTTATTTTTCAGTAACGTAACATCCATTAAAAAAGTCATGTTAGGGCTCCAGGAATTATTAGAAGAAGACGATGAGGAGAAAAAATGAAAGAAATAGTATACCCAACATGTATGTAACAATAACAAAGAAAAAAAAAGGAGTAAATAGAAATGAAAGGCACAGAAAAACAAATAAAATGGGCTCAAGACATCGTTAACAAAACAACAGATATTATAGAGAACAACGATTTTTTGACAGATAGTGAAAAAGGAAACGCTATTGTGAAAATCAGGCGGCTTGATGACGCTGCTTGGATAATAGAGAACAGATACAATCTTGACGATGTAAGTTATGTGCTTGAAAACATAGCCACTGATGAGGAAATTACGGAGCTTGCAAGCAAAATAACAAACCCACAAATAATAAAAAGAATTAAGGCAAAAAAATATGAAGGTAGAGAAGGGAGGTATCGTGAAATAACCGAGAGCATGATAGTAGATATTCTAAATATTTCACGAGGTAAGGTCATAGCAAGGGTATACGATGAACTTGCAAGGAGGCTGTAGGTAAAAAAATTAAGAAACTATTAATAATATTGCAAAAGAATTTAATGATTTATTAATAAAGATTAACGTAAAGGAGGCACAAAATGATAATGGGACTTAGGGAATATGACCAGATGTGTGTTGGTTGTATTTACTATGATGATTATTATTGTCATTGTTTTATTGAAATGGATGGTGGCAAATGTCTATTTGCTATATCAGAAGATGAGGAGGATAGATGAGTTTTTATATTGATAAGTTTAGTTTTACTGATAAGAATACAGTTATCATTTGCAAGTATGGGAATATGATTAGAATTAAATTAATGGATAATGATAAGGGCATTGATATTGCACTTGATAGCGACCTTGCTATTGAGCTTTTAACATCACTTAAAAGCGTTGTTAATGATATCCTGCCTAAAGATACTGCAAAGGTTCTAAACCCGTTTAAAGACATACTTGACAGCTTTGAGAGGGGCAGTCATGGACTTTAAAGATGACTTTAAAGATGTGTTATATAAAGAATTCTATAACTTTATTAAAGCAAAAGTAGAGGGGCAAGACCCTGATTATTATGGTAAAGATATTCATGTATCCAGCCTGTATGGTTGCTTGCGTGCTAATGTTATGAGTCAATTTCCTGACAAGTTTAAGACAAGAGATAAAACTCTTGGTGAATATTTACAAATGTATATTGGAACTCTGGCTCATACCATGCTTGAAGATTTTGCTAAGTGTGTAAGCGAACGTATAGAATTTGTTTTCAGTGAAAAAGATATATCAAAATATCTTCCCAAAGGCATTGCTGGACGTATGGATATGCTTGTAAAAGATAAGAAGACTGGCAAATATTACATAGTTGATTTAAAGACCATGCGACCAAATGCTTTTAAGTATGGCAATTTGGTAAAGGATAACTACATAGCACAAACAAATACTTATAAGCACGGGCTTGTTAACATGGCAAGCAAATACCAAGATGCAGATATACTTTTAATTGCAATGGATAGGAGCGGGACAAATGATATGCAAATACTGGACGTTCCATTAATTGAAACAAAAGAAATTGAAAATCTTATCGAACAAAATTTAAGAGCGCTGAAGTTGTATGAACAGGTTGGGGAACTTCCTGACCCAGTGTTACCGATAGTAAACGTTGATGGCAAGCGACTTCCTACTAAATTAACATGGCAGTGCGACTACTGTAAATTTTATAAAATATCATGTGAGGGAAAGGATAAAATAAAGTGTCTGATGTAATACAAAAAAGATATATGGATGCTATTGAAAAAATAGAAAATGCAATCACAGACATAAAAGATAACTTAACAGAAAAGGAGATTAAATATTTTAATACAAGCAAAGTTTCAAAGCGTTTAGTTGTAGCAGAGATTGAAGAGTTGGCAGATAGGCTGGAGGAATTAGCATGAACACTATCTGGGGCTACATAGTAATGATTGTTTTTATATCAATAATATTATTAGCATATGAGCAAGGAGGTAGGGACAAATGATTATCAAAGCAAAAGCATTTTCAGATGTAAGTTATAGAAGAAATGTTATAACTTATACAATAGAGGGGCTGGTGTCTATGGACAGGTTGCTCAAAGCAGTATCAGCAAGGGCAACAGCAAAGTGTAACCCGACAGATGTTTACGATAGAGATTTTGGTATAGCACTTGCACGTTCAAGAGCATTTCAAAAATATTATAAAAAGATTGAGAAGATGTTAGTTAATTATAGCTACAGGCATGGCAAGCAAATTAAAAGAAAGCGAAGAACAAAAAAGAAAGGAGATGACTTACTTAACTACTTGCGAAAGAAGCAAAAAGAAATTGAAGTGCTTGCAAAGAAACATAAGATTGATTTAAGCAAAGATATATAAAGGAGGTAATAATGAACGAAGTTAAGGTAAAAGAAACTGATATAGTAGAAAAGAAATATACTGATAAGCAGGTGAAGTTGATACAGGATACATATGCAAAAGGTGCTACTAAAGAAGAGTTTGAACTGTATTTATATGTTGCTAACAAGTATGGGCTTGACCCACTCCTAAAACAAATATGGTGTGTTAAATTCTTTAAAAAAGATAAGACAGGTAGAATTATAGGTTCAGAACCAGCACAAATATATGCAGGCAGAGATGGTTTCTTAGAGATAGCACATAGAAGTGGCATGTTTAATGGGCTTAAAAGTGGCATGAAAGACAGCAAGACAGCATATGCAGAAGTTTATAGAAAAGATATGCAACACCCGTTCTATGTAGAAGTTGATATGTCAGAGTATTCTACTGGTATGGCACTCTGGAAATCAAAGCCAAAAACTATGCTCATTAAAGTAGCAGAGAGCCAGGCACTCCGAAAGGCGTTTAGTGTGTCTGGCATATACTCACCAGAGGAAATGAGCCAGTGGGAATATGATGCACAGGGGCTTACATTTGATAACAAGCCCGAGTTAGATAGTCCGCCTCCAGCAGGTAAAACAAAAGTAGAGTTTGATTGGAGTAAATTAAACTTAGAGGCAATACCAAAATGGAGTTTTACAGAAGATAAGAAACCGATAGCCCCACCGATAGTTAGAAGATTATTTGCTATTAGTAAACACATAGAAGATTTTAAACAATTAACAGTTGATGTTACTGGCAAAGAACATAGCTATAAATGGACTTATGGAGATATAAAGAATATTGAAGAAGCTATAAATAATTATGGCAAGGAAGAAACTGAGGTTGAGGAAGTAGAGATTGAAGAAGTAGAAGACATCGAAGATTTTACTGATGAAGAACGAGCGGAACTGGACGCACTACTATGAGATATATAAAACAGATACCAGAGGCAATTAAACGTATAGAAGATAATAAGGTTAAGTGTTGCATTAACTGTATTAATTTTAAAATGATGCCAGAGGCATATTCAGAAAATACTTATGAATATGAAAGACTTAGGGCAAGATGTATTAATAAAGATTCAAAGTATTATGGTAAATCAGTAATGTTAAAAATGTTTAAGGAAATAAATAAATATAAGGGCAGGCAACAATGCCCTTATTATGATGGAGTTGATGATGATGTATGAGAAAAGAGTTCTTGAGGGATATAATGACAGAGGTTTTGATAAAAGAGTAATGAAAATTATACATGATTACTGGAAACAAAACATTAAAGTAACGATAGAAACCTATGATAATCGGCAAAAAAGTGTAGTTGAACCAGCCTTAAATCAGGTTAAACAAGAGGTCAAACAAGAGATTAAACCAGAGGTTAAAGTATATACAGATAAAAAGATAGAGGCTAATACTGAACAAGAGGTTGAGAAGATTATTGATAACATCTATAAAGAACAAGAGCCGACTTCATATCTTGATTGTCCCAATGCTGTGTCTAAAAATTGTTACTATAAAGACCAGCATATTATCAAATATGATTTCTGTTATGAGTGTGTCATTGATAAAAACATATGGGGCGATAGAGCTTTTGAGTTAAGAAAAAAGGAATAGCTATGAAGATATTAAAGAATACTTTATATGCAAGTGGTGTAATATTTAGTCTGTGGGTTGGTGTTATGGCTGGTGGCAAAATATTTAGCACAAAAGAAATAGTAATAGAGGAAAAACCTATATACAAATTCTTAACTATTGAAAAGGAAATTGAGCCAGATGAAATAGAATATGAATTATTTAAAGTAACAGCTTATAGTGCTTGCGACAGCAGTCAGGGCACGACTGACATACTTAAAACAGGATATAATATTGATGATGAGATAGTTAAAAACTTGTCTGTAATAGCCACTGATGAAGAGGTAATACCTTTGTATAGCTTAGTTGAAATAAAGGGCTTAGGGTGCTTTATATCGCTTGATACGGGGGGTTTAATTAAGGGCAATAGAATAGATATTTTAATGGACACAAAAGATGAGGCAATAGAGTTTGGAATTCAAGAGTATCCAGCAAGAATAATATCTGGTGGTGTAAAGTGAACGAAGGGTATGTTAAGCTATATAGATGTATACTTGATAATCCATTTTTTAGCGATTCAAAAATCATACATTTATGGATAACCCTACTTGTAAAAGCTTCACATAAGGACAGAAAAATAATGTTTAATAAACAATTAATAAATTTAAAAGCTGGTCAGTTTGTTACAGGAAGAAAAGCATTATCGAAAATAACAGGACTTTCAGAGAGTTTTATTTACCGAACATTGAAAGTGCTGGAAAGTGAACAGCAGATTGAACAACAGAAAAACAACAAATATACTGTCATTTCAATCTTAAACTGGGAGAAATATCAAGGCAACGGAACGTTAAGTGAACAGCAAAACGAACAGCAAGTGAACAGCAGACGAACAGCAAGTGAACAGCAAGTGAACACAAACAAGAATGATAAGAATGATAAGAATGATAAGAATTATACTACTCCGAACGAAACAAGTCCGTCCGAAGAAACAAAAAAAGTGGCTAAAAAAAAGCCTGCAATTAAGTATGATATAAGTTTTGATTTCGAAAATGAGAAGTGGATAGGACTTAATAAAAAACATTTCGAAGATTGGCTAAAGGCATATCCGTTAGTAAATTTTGAGACAGAGTTAACTAAAGCTAAAGAGTGGTGTATGAGTAACCTAACAAAGGCAACTAAGAAAAAACGCTGGCGTGCATATTTAAATAACTGGTTTGATACGGCACAGCAAAGAGAGGAAAGGAAAGCAATCTATGGTAAAAAATAACACAGACATTTTAATTGAAGACAAAGTCCTAAATAAAGAAATGGACGCACTGCTAAAAAGAATATGGGCAAAACGTAAGCGACCAACTGAACCAGAATACAAGAAATTATTATTTGATACTGAGATAAGCTGGTATGAAATTAATTTAATTCATGCTTACCAAATAATGACAGCATTAAAAGGAGTTGGAGAGTATATACGAAAAAGAGCGCTTGCAGAAAACAATAACTTTAACTGGATAAATAGATTTACAAAAGATTTTAATAAAAAAGATAGGATAGACGGTTCAGGTTTTATATCAAGAATTGACCATGCAATAAAACATTTGCAAAGAGTATGTGCTTTTGCTAACAACTACAAACCGCCTTACAAGTATGAGTTTGAATGGTTGCTTGATTTTGATAATGTCTTAGCTGAAAGGCTTGAGGCAAAATATGGTGCAGGAAGTAAAAGAACTAAAAGTCAAAATAAAAACCAAGCCGATTATTTATCAAGGAAGTATGGAGTTACACAATGAGCATTAATGTAAATCGCAAAGGGAAAAAAGCAGAAAGAGATGTCGCAAAATTAATAAATAAAACGCTTGGCACTAATTGCAGGCGAACTCCAAGCTCTGGCGCACTATCATTTAAAGGAGATATCATTGATATAAATGTTGATAGCGTTGCACATAATTATCATTTTGAAATAAAAAACCAGAAAGCAATTCGAGTGCGTGAGTGGTGGAAACAAACAACAAGCGATTGCTCAATACATAAAACGCCAGTGCTTATTTTTAAAATGCAGGGCAGATTTTATGTAATGAAAAGATTAGAGGACTTTTTAGGCAATTTAAAAACAATAGATGAGGTTAAAAAATGAACTTTAGTAAAGAATATATTAAATTATGTGATGATGATAGGATACAAGGCTTAAAAAAATATCTTGAATGGGGAGACTGGATATACTACACAGAACAAAAACAAAAAAGCATAATTATAAAATCAGCAGAACTTGGTTTGAAGTATAATGAATTAGACCTAAAGTATATCTGGCTACCAACAGGCGACCAGTTAGACCGACATATAAAAGACAATACATCTTATTGGTATTGTGTAGAATATAAGAGCAAGGAATATGGCAATACGGACTGCAACGTATATCTTTATGAGGATGCATCGCAAACAAAACTTTATAGTTTTTCTCATACCAACCCACTCATAGCAAAAATAAAATTATTAATTAAATTACTGGAGGAGGAAAAATGAACATTAAAGAAGCATTTAATGACAAAGTGGCAACTGTTTTGCGACAAGACCAAATATGTAAAGGAATAATAGACGCTGGTGTATTTTTTGACGTTTCAGAAAGCAGAGCATTATCTTTGGTATGGTCTGGTATAAGTATAGACATAGGAACACCTTATCCAGATACTCATATTGTGCTTTTTGCACCTGGTGTACGATTTGACGTATATTTGCCAAAAGCATTTTACGATATGCACATTCAAGAAGTTGTATATGAAGTAAGAAACACTTTATGCAAGCGTTTCTTAAATGGAGAAATGCTCTTTGTAAAGATTGCTAACAAGATAAGGAAATTGGAGGAGAAATAATGTTTATGAAATTAACAAAAATTGATAGAAATAGAATATTTATTAACCCTGTTTTTATTGTTTCTATTAACAAAAGTTTTGATAAAGGAACAAGAGTTTGTTTGCCTGAAGGGTATGTTCAAGCTAAAGAAACGCCAGAAGAAATTCTTGCAATGATAAAGGAGTGTGAAAAATGAAATACATAATTGATAAAAAAGAATTAAAAGAATTTATCAATGATAATTATTATCCATATATGGGCATAGATAGTTATCAATTTGATGATTTTCTTAAATCCAAATCGCCAGTAACTGAAATAGCAAGCGGAGAGATAAATGTAGCGTGTTCAAGCTTTAATGGTAAATGTTACGTTACAATAAATAAAAAATCTATTGAACATCTTATCAATAAATATCTGAATAATAATATAAAAATTTACGCGGAGGAGATAAAATGAGAGAGACAAAATATAGAGCATGGGATAAAGAAGATAAGAAAATGTTACCGCCGCTCTCGCTTAGAAATGGTATAATCTATAGTGTTGATAGTGGGTACTTTTTTTGTGGCTTATGGGATGATTATTTTATAGACGAACTAATCCTTTTGGAATACACAGGACTAAAAGATAAAAACGGAAAAGAGATTTACGAGGGTGATATAACAAGTATAAAAGAACATATGAACCCATTGGTAGAAATTCAAAAAGCAGTAGTTACTTGGGACAAAGAAACAACAGGATTTTTGGGTATAGGTTTTTTCCCTTGGAATATGGTGGAGGTAATCGGTAACATCTATGAAAACCCAGAGTTATTAAGGAAGAAGAAATGAAAATAATAAGATATGTATCAGATAGCGAAATTAAAGACTTTATAGAAAATTCTAAAGACTCAAAGTCTTATGCAATCAAAAGGCTAATACAAAAAAGCCTGCCAGAAAAAGGTTATTATCACACTAAGCAAATTATAATAAGCATAGAGGGGGGCGAATAATGATGGTAAATTTATTAGAAGAAACAATATCAATTTTAAAAGCAAATGGTAAAACCAAAGAAGATGTTTTATGGATAGGTAATAATGAGGTTTATACTGACTGGGAAAGTTTCGAGAAAGTGGCTGATGTTGAATATGACGATGGGTTTGGAGTGGAAGAAGTTGCCAGAGATTTACTGATTGTGGGAGAAGATTGGTATTTATCACGTGGGGAATATGACGGTTCTGAGTGGTGGGATTTTAATAAAGTTATAGACAAACCTAAAAAAAAGATTGAGTTAAGAGCCTTAACGACAGGACAAGCCAAAAAGTTAAACCCTTCTATTTGCTGGTTTTCGGCAACTTTACAAACTTTAAATTATATATATGAGGAGTAACAAAATGAAAGAAACAGTCATCGACATCATTGACAGCAATTTTATAATGTTTAGAACACGTAAATTTAAATCTGATATGGAGTACATAAGCTGTTTAGGCAGGGTATCTGGTGAAATAATGAAAGTGTTCAAAGAGCAGTTATCAGACCTTGAAGAGAAATTAAAAGACAGGGAAGCCGAAGTGGCAAGCCTTAAAGCACGATTAAAGCACGAGCAACAGCTTGTAGCTATTTACTCAACAAACCTAAAAAAGGAGATAACATGAAATACACAAAAAAGCCTGTAGTAATCCATGCGTTTAGATATGGCCATGACAAAGAGCCTGCATGGTTTAAAAATGAAGAGGGAGCTTTATGGTCAAGAGATTTTGACGAGCCAACCGCCCCCATACTCCTTGAAATCTATGGGAAAGAAATCATAGTAACAAAAGGCGACTGGATAATTCTTGACGCAAAAGACAAGCTTTATTCTTGCAATCATCATATTTTCATAACAACCTATGAGCCGACAAAATAACGAAAAAGTCATAAAAACAAAAAGGAAATGTAAATATCGCATGTTTATAAGCTATCAAAATAGAATTAGACAAAGAATTAGGCATGCTGTGGGCGTTACAAGCTATAATGTAGTGGTATTTATCAAGTCGATATTTTACATAGGCTTAAATTCAATTTATTATAAAAGTATTAATATAAATAATCTTAATTATCCTATATATCTTTACAGTATTATATTAATATGATATATGATAAGTATGTATCATTATACATATAGGCAAATAAGAAATATTATAGCAATGGCTCAGGGATATAATCCTGTTAAGGGTTCAAGATTTTCTGACTATACTATTAAGACTTTAAATGCCAGCCCCTTTGAAGATATTATTATAGAAATTGTGGACGCCAGCGACTTGCTAAAGAAAGCCCTGCCAGATAAATATGAACAGCAATTGTTTATAGATGTTTGTGTGGGGCTTTCTGATATTGAAGTGGCTTTTAAATATAAGATAGAACCTAAGAGCATATCAAATATGATTAAGAAGATATTGTATAAAGTTAAGAGATATATAAAAATAAAAAAAAGGGGAGCAGATACATAATACCCACTCCCCTTTGTGTGCCTATTGTATGCACATTATTTATTATTACTTATCAGGGTTTCTAAAATCATATATGCCACTTGCACCAACGCCAACTATAAAACCAAACTTAATTATTTCAGGTGCATACCTTGCAAAATAAACCATAGCAAAACCAAGTGCTATTGCTACCAGCCTTGCATATTGTCCAAGCCTACCACTTGCAAGTGTTTTGATATATTCTGTTATTGCATATACAACTGCAATTAGAAATACTGCACTTGTCCAGTCAACGTTCATAGTAACTCCTTACGTATAAATTCTATTAAGTCTTTTAATGTTTTCCTCTTTAGTAAAAATACTGTTATCTTTCCAGTTTTCTACGTCAATTACTTTACCATTTTTATATATTATTCTCATGGACACGCACTCCAAAAACATGAGTAGCAGGTTTTACAACCGCCCTCGTTTATTAAATTGCCCCCACAGTGAGGACATAAATTAAGCATAACACAATGATTAAATTCTAATTCTTTTAGTTGGTAATACTGCATTGTTTTCCTTTATCAATTGATTATTAATGGAGCTGACACGAGGATTTGAACCCCGACAATCTGCTTACAAGGCAGATGTTCTGCCAATTAAACTATGTCAGCTTAATGATTTGGTGGAGGTGGAGATAATCGAAATCTCGTCCAGTCCTTTGCACTTCGGCTTTACAAACTGTCTAATCCTTACACCCCCAGAAAATAATAAATGGTTTTTTATAACAAGTGTTATAACAAATGTTATAAGGGTAACCATAAACCTTGCAGACCTATGTCGGTACGCATTGTTAAGAGGCGTCATAGGTACTATGCTTGACAGATACCGATTAAACTCGATATCAGAAACTCTGCCTACACTTGCAGGTGAGCTAACTGGTTTTTGACCGCTATGCAGAAAGGAATTAAGGCGTTCCGTCCGCTACGCAGAGGGATTAGCCAGCCAGCAACCTAAATATTATGGCGGCAAGAGGCAGTTTTTAACCGGTGTAAGCTCTTGCAAGACCGTTGGCACTAAACTTAATAGACAGTCAACCCACCTTGTCCTCTGCTTGTCAGAGGAAGCGATGGTGCTTTATCCCCATGCCAAAGGATTATTCAGCCACGCCATAACATTATTATATAAATTATTATAATAATTGTAAAATAATATTAGTCAATTTATAGTCGATTATTAGTCAATCACAAAAGTGCTTTGACTTAATGTAATGTATTAACATTAGTCATATGACTTATTGTAATCACCATATTCAAATTAATTAGGTGTATGTGTTCACCAATAATGAACGTTCACGAATACTTAACATATGTGTTCACTAATAATGAACGTTAGTTATATTGATACATGTATATCTTTCCTATCACCATATAAGCGTATACGTGGACTACCTGTTTTGGCAGGTTTATACTTTTTCTCTAACGCATATCCACCATAAGTTAACCAACTTGAACTTGAGACAAAAGTTTGAACCATTGATGTAACCTTGCCATTACGACTATCAACTTTAAAGGGCTCAAGTTTGCAGGTTAAGATATCATGTATATGAGCCATAACATTTAAATCACAGTTTTTTACAACTTCCGCTATGCTAAGTAATCTTGTTAATTTGCCCGCTGGTGTAGTCGCCCCGCCACTTCCATGAGTGCAATAAAATGTGTAGACCACTGGTTTACCATTTGGCTTTTTGCCAAGTCGTAAAGTTCCTGTATAATCTCCAAAGTGATATTTATCTTCTATGCCTAAAAATTTGCATAAGTCAAAGATAATTTCATCAGTAGTCTTGTTAAAAATACGGTTATCGTGATTGCCTGGTATTACTAAATCAATGTGATTTACAATAGGTTTTAAAATATCTTCTGCAAGTAACTTAGCCTCTCTTAATGTGCAAGTAGCCTCATGCATATTGCCAGGCGATCCGTCTAAGATAGCATCAAAAATATCTCCTAATATCCAAGCCCTCCTGGTTTCTTTTTCTGCAATCCAGTCAATAAAGCCTCTGAGCTTTTTCTCATCAAAAAATGGTGAACCTATATGCATACATGAAAGAGGTATAATATCTAATTGTCTATATGCTTTGCTGTAATTAAGTTCTATGTATTTTATTGTTTTTATCTTACCATTTATTTCTGGTAAATCAGGCGGGTTTAAGATTTTGATATAAAGTCAACCTCTCTTTTAGGTATACTTAATATTTAAATACTACTATTTTATTTTCTATTCCGGCATGAACAAAATTATTAGCCTTATAGTAGCCAAGATGATTGAGTTCAGAATACCGCACAAGATATGTGTAATAAATAAATAGTGGTATTCCTATTGCTCTGCTATCAACTGCCTGCCCTTTTAAGTGCTTACTGTTTGCCGCACCTTCAACTGCCTTGCTTGCGTTCCACTCTGGCGTTCTATAAGCAGATGTAATAAGGATCGGCACATCCTTTTTATAATCTCTTGTTAGCATATCTCTAACACGCTGTAATTGATTAGCCAGATATTCTATGAAAACGTAATAAGTGTCGGGCGGTGCTACTTTTTCCTTACCAAAGTTATTTGACCAAAACTCATAAAATTTAAAATTATCTGTGATTTTATAATTCTTATCTCTCAAGTTTTCTCCTTAATTGTTGAACAATAAACGATTTCGAGACCCCCGCAATAGGCGAACTCGCATAATTAATATTTACGCAGTATTCATTATTTCCAGAAAACCACCTGCCAGACGGTTCAAGGTAAGTTCTGTTAAATTCATAACTCCAAAACTTTATGCAATCCTCGTATGATTTAAAGCCTTTTGCAGACTCGTAAGCTGAGCTGTCATATGCAGTCCAGCCGTATAAGTTCTTCTTGTTACGAGCGATTATTGACGTTCCCCAGCCACTCTCTATTGCACCATGAGCAATTGAGTGAAGCACATCAAAATCATTATCTTTAGCATATCTATTAAAAGCATGACCAAGCCCTTTAAAGTCTTGTTGCATTAAGTTTTCTATCTGTGTATCTGTATAATTTATATAAGGCTTAATAGGTTCAAATACTTCTGGACAATAATTAATTTTATTATGTTTAGCTATTTGACCTTTAGTTTTAACACCGATAATTCCGTCAGCTATCAGCCCAGTTCTTCTCTGGAAGTCTTTAATAATTAAATGAAGATGTGAGGGTATTGCTACCTTATAACCTAAATGATTAAAATAATGCTCGTATGCCATAGTTACCTTTTTGTATACTTTTTGTATATGTTTGTATACATTTTGTATATGCTATTCAAATGCCATATAAATTTTAAGCATGGTAAGCCAGTAATTTGTAGTGAAGTTTGTTGCGTTTACGATAAGTTCAAATGTAGTATCCTTGCCGACAATTCCGTCAACTGCAAGATTATTTGCTCTTTGATAATCCTTGACCTGCCTATCAGTTAATGCCCCAAAAATACCATCAGCACCACCAGCGTTTTCAAACCCGTATTCTTCTTCAAGTATTTTTTGCAACCATACAACTTGACTACCCTTTGAACCAACTCTTAATAATTTTAATTTCATATCTAAAATCTCCTCTTTATGTTCTTTATACGCTGGCTTATACTTATTAATAAGACTTACCATATCGTTCCAGTAAGGACTTACAGGCTTGCTATTAACGTTGTAAGTCATATTCTCATGGCTTTCCTCGTTGTTATAATCCCAGTTAACATATACAAAACAAAAGGTTTCACAGCCTACCCTGCTAACTCTTTCAATCTGGTATTTAAGCAAGTCATGCCCTCTTGAAGTAGTTACGTCGTAAAAATTATTTCCCTCTGTAACCGCAATTCTAACGTTCCTCGTTCTTTTTAAATCTGATAACCAGTTACAGTAGTTATCAATATCACGCTTGCTACTAAGTCCGTCCTGCATGTGAACGTCTAATACCTCAAAATACTTGCTATGATTTAATGCCAGTTCATTATACCAGCCATACATCGGCGTTCTAAAGTTACCTGCCCCAAGTTCAAATTCTCCAGCTAAAGCGTCATGAATTACTCTTACCATATTCATATAATAATCAAAACTGGCATACTCATCACTTTCATTATCAACACTAAACCTACAATTGAACCTTGTAGCACCAAGTAATTTAAGCTTATTTTTAGTTTGTATTGTAAAATCTCTTAACTCTTGATTAGTTGGACGCCAGCGGTTATGAGTTAAATAAGTATCAATGTTTACGATTAAATAAATATTGTTATCAATGCAGAATTTGCTATCAGCCCAGAAATGCTTGTGTTCATTATTCTGTAATATTCTATTCTCATAGCAAGTTATTCCAGCAATAGGACGTGAATATCTGCCTCCGCACGAACCACCTATTAACATATTAAATTCATTTACCATTTTAAATATAAATATAAATTAATATTAATAAACATTATTAACATAATAGCATAATTATACAATGCTACCAAAAATTATCTCATAAATAGAATAGTTGTTATGACTGCAACGATAACCCCTAAGGCTGAAAGCCATGCAGTAAAAGCTTTGCCTGATATAAAACTTCTATGTTCTTCTCTATTAATCCTACAATCTTCTTTATAATTCTTTAAGTGTTCAGTAAGTAAAGTTTTAATCTCTGTAACATCTTTTTTGATTGGGTCTAACATATTTACAACTTCCCTTATTGTAGCTTTGTTATCATTACTCATAATGCACCAACTCTGACTCTTTTTTATTAAGTAGTATATCTAAAATATCATCTTTAACTGGAGCAATCTCAAGGTCTTCAAGAAATACTATTGCCTCATGGAGTGATAATTGTTTAAATTCTTTTAGTTCCTCTTTGTATGGTTCAAGTAATTTATTTAAATGTTGTTTTAATTTCGTCTTGCCCTCTATCGGGGCACTCTCTACAAATGATTTAGCCTCTTCAATTTCATCTACATTATGTATCTGCCTTAATATGAAATCATAATAATCATTAATAGAAGATTTAAGTTTTGTAGCACTTTCTATTTGGTCATCTGGATGCATAATATTATAAGTGCTAATCTCTGTATTAATTTCATCAGTGTATTCTCGATATCTTTTTTCTTTTTCCCTATCTACATTTAATGGAACAAGTCTTATGCCACCAAGAATAGATAGCATGTCATATTTTGTTTTAGCTGTTTCCTCTGGGGGAAGTAGCTTTGATAAGTTTTCAAGAAATGGAACTTGCTTTAATGTATGAGACCATCTATCAGATAGAAATAGGTTGCCCTCAGCATCGCGTTCACCACCGATTGTTTCGATAACCTTATCTGGTAATACCTTGCTTAAAAATGATAACCATTGTGGTTGCTTTCTTTTTCTTCCCTCTTTTACTATTTCATATCCAGTGAAGAAATCTTTATTTACAATCATTTCTAACGGCCATTTAAGCAATGGCGAACTTTGTGATAATAATTCAGATGGAGATAATTCATTAAAAATTTCATATGGTAAGTCTGGATGTATGTATAGAGGATGACCAAACTCATCTTTCATTTGAGTTTTTATCATTGCTTGTTCATCAAAGTAATCTGGTTTAAATTCCTTTTCCTCTTCTGTTTCATCTGAAACTCTGCTTAAATAACTTAATATACTACCCAATGCAGCATACTTGCCTGGCTCTTTAGATAGTATTTCTATCTGTCTGGATACGTTCTTTTTTGTCCAGGTATAAAAAGGAATAACTCTTTTTGCTAAATTAGACTCAAATGGAGTAATAGCTTTATAATCAAAGAAAGCATTTTTAACATCCCAAGCAGCATCAGCTAAAGATTTACCTTGCTTTAGTGAAACAATACCCCCTATTGCTCTGCCAAAGTTTTCTCTAAACTGACCTATCATCATAGAAAATTCAGCAGGCGATAAAAACTTTTTAGCACTATCAATTATATTATCAACATTGTTTCCAAGTTTACTAACTTTTTTAAGAAATTGTTCACCAGCTAATCTACCAAGTCCCTCTTCCCTGTATTGTCCCTCCATTATCCCAGACCTAAATAAGTCTTTTAAAGTATATGTTACTTCCCTGCCAGCGATGTTTGTTGTCTTTAGGCTACCTCCAAGCAATAATTTTATATAATCTACTGGATGCACAGGATTAAGAAAATCTACTCCCCACTTAACAATACCCATAGATGTATCACTCATTATATTTCGTAAATGATATCTTGGGGTCATCAAAGCCCAACGCTTAAACATAGTAAGAAATCTATCATAAGCTTTTACTATCCCCTTTGCACCCTCATCACTTAAAAATAATGCTTTTACATTTCTAAATACTTCTGAATATTCTTTAGGAAAATAAAAGTCTTTAAGTTCTGGTATGATTTCACCCTTAACATCTGTTAATTGAACATAGCCAGCAGGCACTTCGGTTTTATCTTTTATCATTTGACCAAATTGTTTTATCTCATCAGTTATTATCTTTCTGCCTATAGCCGTTCCGTATTCGTGTGATACTTGAGCAAGTGAAGATTCAATAGGTTTTAATTCTCTATCGCTTTCTATTGCTTTGAGATAATCTAATACTTTTTGTTTTTGAAAAGTAGCCTCATCTGGTCCGAGAATAGATGAACTTCTAAGTGTTTTATCAGCTGTTTCCCAGCGAGTAGGATAATATGAAATATCTTTTGGAACTGCCTCTTCACCTAAATATGATATAGCATCCTGTCTCATGCCTCTAAATAAGGTTTGAAGTGTATCATAAGCAGTTTGAACCTTTGGCGTTATGTTTAACTTTCTAAGATGGTCTTCAAGCAGCCTTAATGTTTTCTCTTCTCTGTTTATACCAGCCCTTAATCTTTTTAAATCTTGTGGCTCACCAAATAACATTGGTTCTCTATCTGCAAGTTCTTTGACATCATCATATATCTGTAAGCTTTGGTCTAAATGCTTTATCTTTTTAGCCAAATCTCTTGTGATAGCACCCATCTGATTTAGAGTTTCTCTTTCTTCTACACTTAAAGGTTTTAATATATCAGCAAAATCACCTATATAACCCTCTGTTATGTGTCTTGTCTGTTCTTCTGAAAACGCATAACTTGGTCTAAACTCGCTTGGCACACCTGCATAATAATTAAATGCTTTATTTATTACATCAGTTGGTTTTTTAAATACATCTTTAACTGTGCTAAATATTTTCTGTAACATAGAACTTGCTGTTGCTGTTTGCACCCCCGCCTGTGAGCCTATCTGTGCTAATGCCTGTCCTGCTTGTCCCGCTGTTGCGAGTGCTGTTGTTGCACTTGTTGCAGCCCCAGCTTGAGAGCCAAGACCTGCAAACATATGTCCTGGTATTATAGTTTCTCCAAGTGCTTTAAACCCACCTAAATCAAATATGCCAGGATTACCTATACCTCTTGCAGCCGATGCCCTTAACACACTTTCAGCTACAACTCTATCTACAAAACTTGTAGCAGTTTCAGCGTTCATATTAGATATTACATTAGCATATTGCTGAACTACTCTATCTCTTAAGCCTGCACTGGTTGCATCTTTAATTAATTGAGTGCCAATATTAGATGTATATATTTCTCCACCTTTAGGTATGATAACATTGCCAGCTTTGTCAACTACATCTTTAGTTGCCCTGCCTACCCTTATTGAACTTTGTGCTGTTCCAGAACTCATATATGTAAGTGGGTTACTTCCTATATCAATAATAAGCCCGCCTATATCAGCAGGACTTCCTACAAATGCAGATAAGATTTTTTGTATCCAGTTAAACCCTTTAACCCAGTCATCAGTATCTTTAGCCCACTCTGCCTTTTCTGTGCTATCAGGATATACTTGCTCCATAAATGTTTTGCCACTTATACCCTCTTCTGGGGAACCCTTAATATTGGCAAAACCTCTGCCAAATGCTTTAAACTCTTCTTTTAATTGTTCTCCCGTAACCTGTGAGGGAACTTCAATCTTGCCAGTTCCAAAAACAGCAAGATGTGAGTTAGCAGGATTAGCAAGTAGTTTAAGCTGTTCTTCTAATGGCAACTGTTCATACTCATCAATAGATATATATTCTTTATGTTCTTGTTCTTTTAATTTTTGCCCAACGATACCTCTTGAAAAAGCACCAAGACCACTGAGAATTTTTTGCAGAGGAAATTTCATATGCTGACTTGCCATGCCCCATATATTTCTACCCTCCATGTCAGGTAAGAAACCTTTATCAGCTAATATCTTATATGCTTCATTTTGCATTATTCTATCGCCATAAGGAGTATCTTTTATCTGCTCTCTTACCATAGCATTTAAAGCACTTTCTTTAGCTTTCTCTGCCTTATCAGCGTCAGTTTCTATAATTGTAGGAGTGCCTGCACCTGCACCTATAATGCCATGTTCTAAGAACTGGTCATCTATTTGCTCTTGTGTAATAAAAAACTTCTCACCATATTTTAATGCAAGTCTAACTGCCAGCTGGTCTGTTGGGTTAAGTATTTCATATAAATTATTTTCATCTATAAACTTTATAGCCTTGACTAAAGCTGGCTTTTTAGCAAGTCCGCTATTTATTATTTCAGATATCTGTTGGTTATTTCCTGCCAGCGCACTTATTATTGAAGTTTCATCCTGCATGCTCTGCTGTAGTGGACTGCCAATCTGTTTATTATCAGGTATAAAAGTATTCTGCATTTGAATATTTTGCATAGGTATGCTTTGTGTTTGTGTATTCTTTATAGGAAAAAACCTATTTGCAACATCATACACACTACTGCCTCCAGCAGAACTTTTAACTTTAGCTATAGGTCTATTAAGTTGTCCAAGTATTCTTGTAATATCCATATATTATTGATTTGTATTATTGAAAATAGCTTAAAATATCTCCAAGCGTTGCACCTTTATTAGCTTGTGTGGTATTCCAGTAAGTAGTTGCAGGTATGTAATAAGTCTTACCACCCACATTGAACGGAACCATATTAGAAGTATCCATTACTCTACTTATAGCACTTTTAGCTGCAGCTTGTTGCTGTTGGAAACCAAACTGTGCTTCTGCTAATGCTTGCTGTGCTTGCTGTTGTGCTATCTGTGCAGCCAGCTGTTGTTCACTAAAGCTTTGTTGCCATGAAGTATCAGCATAAGATTTTTCAAGACCTAATTTTTGTAACAGATTAGCATAAGTTACTTCTGATATTGATTGCTGTGCTAAATCATTTTGCAGTCTATTAACATAATCCTGCTGTATGTTTCTAAAGTGTTGTTCTCTTGCGGCAGCCTCAAGTTGTGAGAAGAAGTCTTGCTCATATGAACCTCTTAGTGCCTCAAGTGCTATTAAACTATCAGATGTTTCTGTTTGTTTAGCAAGTTCAGCCCTTGCAAGCTGTGCTAATACTTCATTTCTTGCACCCTCTACACCTAATCTTTGTTCAGTTTCAAACCTGCCAGCCTCACCTAATTGCCTTGTAAGCTCACCAGATGTTTCAGCACCTCTTGATATTGCACTATCAACAATACCCTGCTTAACAGTATTTTTTATAATATTAGCAATAGCTAAGCTTTCATCTGTAAACTGCTTATTATAGCCAAGCCTTTGTTCCATAGTTTCTTGCAGATATCTTTGAAGTGCTACATTAACTGCCTGTATTTGTGGGTCTACTACAAGTCCTGCTCTAACCCTTGCCTGTGATAACCAGTCATCACGCTGTCCTGCCGATGGCGACCAGTTAAAGCTCGGCACAGGAACATTAAATGCAGGTGGAGTATATGTAGGCACCTCTGCAAATACCGCTGCTGGACTACCGCC
>Ga0172382_10002100_pt1 | contig 34056 bp, 22 predicted proteins | sample Leawel138RmetaG_FD_122245 | JGI IMG/M metagenome (GOLD analysis project Ga0172382, IMG submission 122245) | Leachate microbial communities from a municipal landfill in Southern Ontario, Canada - Leachate well 138R metaG | ecosystem: Engineered > Solid waste > Landfill > Unclassified | place...
GCCATGGCCTACAAGCATTCGGTGGGCCAGCCCTTCATCTATCCGCAAAATAATCTGTCTTACACCGGCAATTTCCTGCGCATGATGTTCGCCACGCCCTGCGACGAATACGCCGTCAATAACGTGGTCGAGCGGGCCCTGGACCGCATCTTCATCCTGCATGCCGACCACGAGCAGAATGCCTCCACGTCCACGGTGCGTCTGTGCGGTTCGTCGGGCACCAACCCGTTTGCCGCGATCGCCGCGGGGGTCGCCTGCCTGTGGGGGCCGGCGCACGGGGGGGCCAACGAAGCCTGCCTGAACATGCTCGAGCACCTGCTGGCCAATGGCGGGGTCGAAAAGGTCGGCCAGTTCATGGAGCAGGTCAAGGATAAAACCTCGGGCGTGCGACTCATGGGCTTTGGCCATCGAGTCTACAAGAACTATGATCCGCGGGCCAAGCTCATGCAGGAAACCTGCCGCGAGGTGCTCGATGCCCTGGGCTTGCAGGATGACCCGCTCTTCAAGCTGGCCATGGAGCTCGAACGCATCGCGCTCGAGGATTCCTATTTCGTCGACCGCAAGCTGTATCCAAACGTCGATTTCTATTCGGGGATCGTGCAGCGGGCCATTGGCATTCCAACGTCGTTGTTCACGGCCATTTTCGCCCTGGCGCGCACGGTCGGCTGGATTGCACAGTGGAACGAGATGCTGTCGGATCCAGACTACAAGATCGGCCGCCCGCGCCAGCTGTATTCAGGCGCGGCCAAGCGGGACGTGAAATAGCGTCTCCCGGTCTCCTTGGTCAACAAGCGGCTCGAGCTGGCACCGGGTACGCGCTTTGCCGCGGCCATGGGGTTGGGGCTGCTCGTGCTGGGCGCCGTCCTGTGGCTCGCACTCTGGCAGCCCTGGCTGGGGGTCAATCTGTACTGGGATCCGGCGGCGCAGGCCGGCCGGGTGCGGGCCAGCCACGGGCCTGGTGCCGGGGTGGCGGCCGGTACGCAAGTGGCCGCCATCCAGGGTGACGGGCGTTCACACCGCTTCGAGGCACTGGACTTCGTCGTCGAGCCCGACGGCAACCTGGTCAATTACGCTGGATATCGCCGGTTTCTGCAGAATCAAGGTCTGCTGGCCCGGATTCAGGCGGCGCCGCAGCTCGAACTGGTGACGCCCGATGGGCAGCGCCTGCCGATCGCCCCGGCTACGCACCGTCCAGCCTGGGATCTGCCGGCCGACTTCTGGGTGCAGTGGGTCGTAGGCTTGCTGGCCTGGACGATTGCCGCCGGCGTCTGGGCATTCCGGCCGCACAATGTGGCCGCGCGCTACATGCTGATCAACGGGGCGACGGTGCTCCTGTTTGCGCCGGGGGCCGCCGTCTATACCACCCGCGAGCTGGCGATTCCACTGCCCGAGTTGCTGGTGCTCAAGACCATGAACTTCGGCGGCGGCCTGCTGTTTTGCGGCAGCATGGTCGCCTTGCTGCTGGTGTATCCGCGCCGCATCGGGTGGCGGGGGCTGGGGCTTCTGGTCATGGCCGCATACGCGGCGTGGTTCGTGCTGCAGGCCCAGGGCGCATTCGATTCGATGATTCTGGGGCGCCGCGTCCCCGTCTTCGTAGCTTTGCTGGCGGTGACGTGGCTGGCGGCGGTCCAGTGGGTGCGCTCGGATCGCGATCCGGTGGCGCGGGCGGCGCTGCGCTGGTTTCTGTTGTCGTGGCTGGTGGGCATCGGCCTGTTCGTGCTGCTCGTCATGGTGCCCCAGGTGCTCGAAGTGGATACCGGCGCGCTGCAGGGCTACAGCTTCCTGCTGTTCCTGGTGATTTACGGCGGGATGGTGCTGGGCATTCTGCGCTTCCGGCTGTTCGACCTGGGCCTGTGGTGGTTTCGCACGCTCGCCTGGATCGTGGGTGCGCTCATTCTGGTGTTCCTGGACCTGCTGTTCCTGTATCAGATGCGATGGACTGCGGAATGGTCCCTGAGCGTATCGCTGCTATTGTGCGCCTTGCTGTGGCTGCCGTTTCGCAACTGGCTCTGGGGGCGTGTCATGCATCCGACGCCACCCACCAGACAGCTCTTCAGCCGGGTGATGCACGTGGCGCTCGCGCCTACCGACGGCCAACGGGCCGAGCGCTGGGGGGCTCTGCTGCGCTCGCTCTTCGATCCGCTGGAGATCCGGCCGGGGCCGTCATGCACGGCGGTCGGCATCGAAGACGACGGCATCTGCCTGCGGCTGCCCGCCGTGGCGCACTCTCCGGCACTTGTGGTCCGCTATCCCGGGGGGGGACGGCGCCTGTTCGATTCGACCGACATCGAACTGGCCGGGCAGTTGGTGGACATGCTGCGCCATGCGGAGGAAAGCCGCCATGCCTACGAACAGGGCAGCCGCGAGGAGCGCAACCGGATTGCCTGCGATTTGCACGACGACGTGGGGGCCGTGCTGTTGACCGGCATGCACCAGACCAGCCTGGCTGCGGCGCGCGAAAGCATGGGGCAGGCGATCGACGAGATGCGCATCATACTGCGTGGCCTCAGCGGCCAGCATCATCCGCTGGAAATGGTCGAGAGCGACCTGCGCCACAAGCTGGGCGAGCGCCTGGACGCCGCGGGCATCCAGATGGCCTGGCGCGGTCTGGACGGGGCCGCGGCGTCCGGCCTGCAGTTAGACTACATCGTCTACCGGAACATCGTGTCGGCCTTGCGCGAGATCGTCAGCAACATCATTCGCCATGCACACGCGACCCAGGTCGAAGTCCAGCTCGATCTGATGGGCGGATATCTGGGCATCGAGATATCGGACAATGGCCGTGGCTTTGACGTCGATGCCGCCCGTGGCCAGGGGCTGGGCTTGCCGAGCGTGCGCCGGCGCATCGAAAACCTCGAGGGCAGGATCCGCTACGCCAGTGGCCCCGGCGGTACGACGGTGGTGTTGCAAATCCCGCTGCAGCCCTGAATCGGCGATGCCCACGGGTTGGGCCGCCGCCGGCGAACATTGCCGCATTACCGCGGCGGCTTGATCAGCCCCAGACGTTGGGCCTGCAAGGCGGCTTGGGCGCGCGAGGAGATGTTCAGCTTGCGATACAGGTTCTTGATGTAGCTGGCCACGGTCTGCGGGGTCAGCTGCAGGTGTTCGGCGACGTCGTTGACGCGCATGCCGCGGCCGATGAGCCCGAGGATCTCGGTTTCCCGGGGGCTGAGCACGGATCGGGTCGGTGGATCTTGAGGCCGTGCGGGGGGCGCCTGGTGCATGGCCTTGAGGATACGCCGGGCGATGGGCGGCGACAGCGGCGGTTCGCCCTGGCCGATGCGGCGCAGATACCGGACCATGTGCGCCATGTCGTGGTCCTTGAGCAGGTAGCCCTGGGCGCCGACACGCAGGGCCTCGAAGACCGAGTCATCGTCATCGTAAATTGTGGTCACGATGGGCGTGATGTCCAGGGCATGGCAGTCTGGGATGAGCTCCAGGCCCGAGCCATCCGGCAGGCGCAGATCGATCAGGGCAAGCCCATGGAGGCCGGGATATTGCCGGCGCTTCTGCTCCATGCAGTGGCGCGCCTGCGCCAGGGTGGCGGCACTGTGCACGTTGATGCCTGGAAACGCCCGTTCCATAGCCTGTTTCAGCCAGTCGCGCGTGGCCGCCATGTCTTCGATGACGATGCCGCACGAGGGCAGGGCGAAGGCGCTGGTGTGCGCTGAATGGTCCGTCTGGGGCATGGGAGAATGTCGTGTCCGCTTTCAGGTGTGTGGGCTGTCAGATGGGCTGGGCGGCTTCCTGTTGGGCATCCACGACCGCCAGGGCCGCCATGTTGACGATCCGGCGCACAGTGGCGCTGGTGGTAAGAATGTGCACCGGGCGGGCCGCCCCCAGCAGAACCGGCCCCATGGCCACCCCGTGGCTGCCGGTCATCTTGAGCATGTTGTAGGTGATGTTGCCGGCGTCCAGGTTGGGGGTGATCAGCAGGTTGGCCGGGCCCGACAGGGTGCTGTCTGGGTAGGCTTTCAGGCGGATGGTTTCAGACAGCGCCGAATCGGCGTGCATCTCGCCGTCCACTTCCAGCTCGGGGGCGCGTTCGGCCACCAGCCGGCGCGCTTCGGCCATCTTCAATGACGACGCCGTGGGCCGGCTGCCGAAATTCGAATGCGAGAGCAGGGCCACTTTGGGCACGATGCCGAAGCGGCGGACTTCTTCGGCCGCGAGTATGGTCATGTCGGCGATTTGTTCGGCGCTCGGGTCTTCGTTGACGTGGGTATCGCAGACGAACAGCGTCTGGGTGGGCAGCATGAGCACATTCATGGCGGCGTACGTGCGCGCGCCGGGGCGCAGGCCGATGACTTCCTCGACGTAGCGCAGCTGGTTGTCGAAGCGGCTGGCCACGCCGCAGAGCATGGCGTCCGCGTCGCCGCGTTGCAGCAGCATGACGCCGATCAGGGAATTATGCTTGCGCACCATGGCTTTCGCGATGTCGGGGGTGACACCCAGGCGCCCGCGCATCTTGTAGTAGGCCATCCAGGTTTCGTTGAAACGGGCGTCGTCTTCTGGGTCCACGATCTCGATGTTCTGCCCTGGAACCAGGCGCAGGCCGAATTTGTGGATGCGCATTTCGATGACCGCGGGCCGGCCGATCAGAATGGGCAGTGCGAATTGTTCGTCGAGCACGGTTTGTGCCGCGCGCAGGACGCGTTCGTCTTCGCCGTCGGCGAAAATCACCCGCTTGGGCGCCGACTTGGCCTGATGGAACAGGGGTCGCATGAGTTGGCCCGAGTGGTACACGATGCTCATGAGCGACTGGCGGTAGGCATCCATGTCCTCGATCGGCCGGCGCGCCACGCCCGAGTCGGCCGCCGCCTGGGCGATGGCCGGCGCCACCTTGATGATCAGGCGCGGATCGAAGGGCTTGGGGATGATGTAGTCTGGCCCGAAGCTCAGGTCCTGGTCGGCATAGGCGCCGGCGACTTCGGCATCCGTTTCGGATTCGGCGAGCTCGGCGATCGCCTTGACGCAGGCCAGCTTCATGTCTTCGTTGATGACGGTGGCGCCGCAATCGAGGGCGCCGCGGAAAATGAACGGGAAGCAGACGACGTTGTTGACCTGGTTGGGATAATCCGACCGGCCGGTGGCAATGATGCAGTCCGGCCGCGCGGCCTTTGCGAGTTCGGGTCGGATTTCAGGTTCGGGATTGGCCAGGGCCAGAATCAGCGGCCGGTCGGCCATGCTGCGCACCATGTCTTGCGTGAGCACCCCCGGGGCGGAGCATCCCAGGAACACGTCGGCGCCTCGGCAGGCGTCTGCCAGTGAGCGGGCGTCGGTGGCCCGGGCGTAACGCGCCTTGTTGGGCTCCATCTGGGCGTCGCGCCCGGGGTAGATGACGCCGCGCGAATCGACCACGGTGATGTGCTCGTGGGCCACGCCCAGCTTCACCATCAGGTCCAGGCAGGCGATGGCCGCAGCCCCGGCCCCGGAACTGACGATCTTCACCTGGCCGATGTCCTTGCCGACGATCTTGAGCGCGTTGAGCAGGGCTGCCGAGGAGATGATGGCCGTACCGTGCTGATCGTCGTGGAAGACCGGGATCTTCATGCGCTCGCGCAGCTTCTTTTCGATGTAGAAGCATTCGGGTGCCTTGATGTCCTCGAGGTTGATGCCGCCCAGCGTGGGTTCGAGCGCGGCAATGATGTCGACCAGCTTGTCGGGATCGGTTTCGTCCAGTTCGATGTCGAAGACATCGATACCGGCGAACTTCTTGAACAGGCAGCCCTTGCCCTCCATGACCGGTTTGGACGCAAGCGGACCGATATTGCCCAGGCCCAGCACGGCCGTGCCGTTGGAGATGACGCCCACCAGATTCGCCCGCGACGTATAGCGCGCCGCAGCGGCGTCGCCCTCTGCATGGATCGCCATGCACGCCGTTGCCACCCCCGGCGAATAGGCCAGGCTGAGGTCATCCTGATTGGCCAGCGGCTTGGTGGGCACCACGGAGATTTTCCCCGGCGTGGGGTAGGCATGATAATCCAATGCGATTTTGGCGCGTTCGTTTTCGTGATCCATGGTGAAATCTCCTTCGAGGCGTGCGGGTGTGCTTGCCGGCCAACGCCGATGGGCGGAAAGTGGCGTGTTTTCTGGCCTTCAGTTTAAATCTGCAGGGCAAGACAGGTATACTTTAACCTTAATACGGCATATGCAAGGCGTCGTACCCAGGCCTTCTGCCCCCTGCTATCCGCTTTACGGTCTGGCCGTGCCGCGGAAGGTTGATCAATCTGCATCGTTTCGGGTGAAGCACCCGTCCAGGTGAAGCATACAATGTCCTCTCAGCAAGAACTTCTTTCCAATTCCTATTTATTCGGTGCCAATGCACCCTACGTCGAAGACCTCTACGAAGCCTACTTGAATGACCCCGGGTCGGTGGCCGACCAGTGGCGTTCATATTTCGACCAGCTCCAGCATCAGCCGGCGGTCGACGGGCGCGAATCCACGCACGACCAGGCGCATGCGCCCATTGTGGCGTCATTCGTGCAGCGGGCGCGCGACAACGCTTTCCAGATCCGCCCGGCCGTATCGACGGATCACTCCCTGGCCATGGCCGGCAAGCAAGTGTATGTGCAGTCCATCATCGCGGCCTACCGGTCGCTGGGGGTGCGCATCGCCCAGCTCGATCCACTCAAGCGCCGCGACCGCCCGGACATCCCCGAACTCGACCCGGCCTTCTATGGCCTGACGGAAGCCGACCTGGACCAGGTCTATTCCGCAACCAACACGTATTTCACCAAGGCCGACACGATGACGCTGCGTGACATCGTCAAGGCCTTGCGCGACACCTATTGCCATGACGTGGGTGCCGAATTCATGTACATCGGCGACCCGGCCGTCAAGCGCTGGATACAAGAACGCCTCGAGTCCACGCGCAGCCTGCCCGAATTCACGGCCGAGCAAAAGCGCAATATTCTGCAGCAGGTCACCGAAGCCGAAGGCCTCGAACGCTTTCTGCATACCAAGTACGTCGGCCAAAAGCGTTTCTCCCTCGAAGGGGGTGAAAGCTTCATCGCCGCCATGGACGAAGTCGTCAACCATGCCGGCGCCAGCGGCGTACAGGAAATCATCGTCGGCATGGCTCACCGCGGGCGCCTGAACCTGCTGGTCAACATTATGGGCAAGATGCCCGGCGATCTCTTCGCCGAGTTCGAAGGCAAGCACAACGACACGCTCACCGATGGCGACGTCAAGTACCACAATGGGTTTTCCAGCGACCTCGCCACGCGGGGGGGGCCGGTACACCTGTCGCTGGCCTTCAATCCGTCGCATCTCGAAATCGTCAACCCCGTGGTCGAGGGCAGCGTGCGGGCGCGCCAGGATCGCCGCAAGGATGCGGCGGGCGACCAGGTGCTGCCGGTACTGGTCCATGGCGATGCCGCCTTTGCCGGCCAGGGGGTAGTCATGGAAACCCTCAATATGGCGCAAACCCGTGGCTATGGTACCGGGGGTACGCTGCACATCGTCATCAACAACCAGATCGGCTTCACGACGTCCGACCCGCGCGATGCCCGATCCACGCTGTACTGCACCGACGTCGCCAAGATGATCGAGGCGCCCATCTTTCACGTCAATGGCGACGACCCGGAAGCGGTGGTCTTCGTCACCCGGCTGGCGCTGGATTTCCGCCAGCAGTTCAGGCACGACGTCGTGGTCGACATCGTGTGCTTCCGCAAGCTGGGCCACAACGAGCAGGACACCCCATCGCTCACCCAGCCGCTGATGTACAAAAGCATCGGCAAGCATCCAGGCACGCGCAAGGTGTACGCCGATCGTCTGGTGGCGCAGGGCGTGCTCACCGAAGACGAACCCGATCAGATGGTCAAGAACTACCGCCAGCTCATGGAAGACGGCCAGCGTACGGTCGAACCGGTGCTCACCGACTACAAGAACAAATACGCGACAGACTGGTCGCCTTTTCTTGGGGCCAAATGGACGGACCACGCCGATACCGGGGTGCCGCAGGCCGAACTCACCCGCATCGGCGAGCGCCTGACCCAGGTCCCTGACGGCTTCACGGTACATCCACTGGTCAAGAAGCTGTTGGCCGATCGGCTGGCCATGGCCCGGGGCGAACATCCCATCGACTGGGGCATGAGCGAGCACCTGGCCTATGCGACCCTGGTCAGCAACGGCTATGCCATCCGCCTTGCCGGCCAGGATTCCGGCCGTGGCACCTTCACGCACCGTCATTCCGTATTGCACGATCAGAACCGCGAACGCTGGGACGCGGGTGCCTATGTGCCGCTGCAGAACGTCTGCGAGGGCCAGGCGCCGTTCGACGTCATCGACTCCGTCCTGTCCGAGCTGGCCGTCCTGGGCTTCGAATACGGCTATGCCACCGCGGAACCCAATGTGCTGACCATCTGGGAAGCCCAGTTTGGCGATTTCGCCAATGGCGCCCAAGTGGTCATCGATCAGTTCATTACCTCGGGCGAGGCCAAGTGGGGCCGTCACTGCGGGTTGGTGCTGATGCTGCCGCATGGCTACGAAGGGCAGGGGCCCGAGCACTCGTCGGCCCGCATCGAACGCTTCCTGCAGTTGTGCGCCGACAACAACATCCAGGTCGTGCAGCCCACCAACGGTGCGCAAATCTTCCACGTGCTGCGCCGCCAGATGATTCGTCCGTTTCGCAAGCCGCTGATCATCATGACGCCCAAGTCGTTGTTGCGCAACAAGAGCGCAACGTCGTCGCTGTCCGATCTGGCGACGGGGTCCTTCCAGACGGTCATCGGCGAAACCGATGCCAGCCTGGCCCCCGAAGGCATCAAGCGGGTTCTGATCTGTTCGGGCAAGGTCTACTACGACCTGCTCCACGCGCGCGAAGAGCAGGGGCGGTCCGATATGGCCATCCTGCGCATCGAGCAGCTATACCCCTTTGCGCACAAGGCTTTCCAGACCGAACTGCAAAAATACCCAAATGCCCGGGAGCTGGTCTGGGTGCAGGATGAGCCCCAGAACCAGGGGCCGTGGTTTTACATACAGCACCATTTGTACGAGAACATGACCGAAGGTCAAAGATTGGGGTATGCAGGTCGCCCCGCTTCGGCTTCGCCGGCCGTGGGCTATCTGGCCAAGCACCAAGAGCAGCAGAAGGCACTTCTCGAGCAGGCATTCGCTGCGCGGCTCAAGAGCTTCTCGCTGATCAAATAAGCAACCCCCTTTCAGACTCATACGGAAATCCCATCATGGCCATTACAGAAGTTCACGTCCCGCAGCTGTCCGAGTCCATCTCCGAAGCCACGCTGCTTCAATGGAAAAAGCAGCCAGGCGAAGCCGTGCAGGAAGACGAGATCCTGATCGAAATCGAAACCGACAAGATCGTTCTCGAAGTGCCGGCACCGGTGTCGGGGGTCATCACTGAAATTGTCAAGGGCGACGGCAGCACGGTCGTCTCCGAGGAAGTCCTGGCGCGGATCGATACCGATGCCAAGGCGGCCGCGCCGGCGCCCAAGCCAGAGGCCGAAGCGCCCGCCGCGCCAGCGGTTGCGCCGCCCGCTGAAGCGCCCAAGGCGGCGGCCACGGCTGCGGCGGTGGCCTCGCCGGCGGCCAGCAAGATCCTGTCCGAAAAAGGGCTCGATGCCGCCAGCGTGGCGGGCACCGGGCGGGGCGGCCGCGTGACCAAGGGCGATGCTCTGGCCGCGTCGGCGCCAGCAGCCAGCCAGGCCCAGGCCTCCGCGGCCAGCCAGACGCCCGCGGCCGGCATGCCAGTCAGCCTCGACGGGCGCCCCGAGCAGCGCGTGCCCATGAGCCGTCTGCGGGCGCGCGTGGCCGAGCGCCTGATCCAGTCGCAAACCGAAAACGCCATCCTGACGACCTTCAACGAGGTCAACATGCAGGCCATCGTAGATCTGCGTAAAAAATACAAAGAGGCCTTCGAAAAGGAACACGGCGTCAAGCTGGGCTTCACGTCATTCTTCGTCAAGGCGGCGGTCGCCGCCCTCAAGCGCTATCCGGTCGTCAACGCCTCGGTCGATGGCAAGGACATCATCTACCACGGCTATTTCGACATCGGCATTGCCGTGGGCAGCCCGCGCGGCCTGGTGGTGCCGATTCTGCGCAACGCAGACCAGCTTGGCATTGCCGAGATCGAAAAGCAGATCGCCGATTTCGGCCAGCGGGCGCAAGATGGCAAGCTCACGCTCGACGAACTCACGGGCGGTACCTTTTCCATCTCCAACGGCGGGGTGTTCGGCTCCATGCTGTCCACGCCCATCATCAATCCGCCCCAGTCCGCCATACTGGGCATTCATGCAACGAAGGAGCGGCCCGTGGTCGAGAACGGCCAGATCGTGATCCGGCCCATGAACTACCTGGCCCTGTCCTACGATCATCGCATCATCGACGGGCGCGAGGCCGTGCTGGCGCTGGTGGCCATGAAAGAGGCCCTGGAAGACCCCCAACGCTTGCTGCTGAACGTCTAACGAGAAACCACCATGGCAAAACAATTTGATGTCGTCGTCATCGGGGCGGGTCCCGGTGGCTATATCGCGGCCATTCGGGCCGCTCAGCTGGGCCTGTCGGTGGCCTGCGTCGATGCCTGGTCCAATGCGGCCGGCAAGCCGGCGCCGGGGGGCACGTGCACCAATGTCGGCTGCATTCCGTCCAAGGCGCTGCTGCAGTCTTCCGAGCACTACGAGCAGGCGCGCCTGCATCTGGGCGACCATGGCGTCGTCATCCAGAAAGTGGGGCTCGATCTCGAAAAGCTCGTCGGCCGCAAGGATACGGTGGTCAAGCAGAACAACGAGGGCATTCTGTTCCTGTTCAAGAAAAACAAAGTGTCCTTTTTCCATGGCCAGGGGTCGCTCGTCGCCAAGACGGACTTCGGTTGGGCCGTCAAGGTGGCGGGCCCAAACGAAGAAGACCTCGAAGGCCGTCACGTCATCGTGGCCACGGGCTCCAGTGCGCGGGCCCTGCCCGGCCTGCCCTTCGACGAGGAAAAAATCCTCTCCAACGATGGCGCCTTGCGCCTGAAGGCCGTTCCCAAGACGCTCGGTATTATCGGCGCCGGCGTGATCGGGCTCGAGCTCGGCAGCGTGTGGCGCCGCCTGGGGGCCGAAGTCACGCTCCTAGAAGCCATGCCGGATTTCCTTGCGGCAGTGGACCGCGACGTCGCCAAAGAGGCACAGAAGGCCCTCACCAAGCAGGGCCTGGTGATCCATACCGGGGTGCGCATCGGCGAGATCCAGGCCACCGGCAAGAAGGTGGCCATCCCCTATGTCGATGCCGCCGGCAAGGAACAGGCCCTGTCGGTCGATCGCCTGATCGTGTCCATCGGCCGGGTGCCCAACACCCAAGGGCTGGGCGCCGATACGGTCGGCCTGAAGCTCGATGAACGGGGCTTCGTCGTGGTCGATGACGACTGCCGCAGCAATCTGCCCAATATCTGGGCCGTGGGTGACGTCGTGCGCGGCCCCATGCTGGCCCACAAGGCCGAAGAAGAAGGCGTCGCGGTCGCGGAAACCATCGCTGGGCAGCATGGCCATGTCAATTTCGACACCATCCCCTGGGTCATCTACACCGCGCCCGAAATCGCCTGGGTCGGCAAGACCGAGCAGGCGCTCAAGTCCGAGGGGCGCGATTACAAGGTGGGCAGCTTCCCGTTCATGGCCAATGGCCGTGCACGGGCGCTGGGCGACGTGACCGGCTTCGTCAAGATTTTGGCCGACGCCCGCACCGACGAGGTGCTCGGCGTGCACATCGTGGGGCCCATGGCCTCCGAGCTGATTGCCGAGGCGGTGGCCATCATGGAATTCCGTGGTGCGGCCGAGGACATTGCGCGCATTTGTCATGCGCACCCGACCTTGTCCGAGGCCGTCAAGGAAGCCGCCCTGGCTGTGGACAAGCGTACGCTCAACCTGTAGCCGTTGCATGGATGTCAGTGCGTACTACGCGCAGGCGCTGCGCGAGCGGGGCTTTGTCGCCGACAAAGCCCAGCAGGCGGCCGTGCGCCGCCTGCTGGGCTACTATGATGACTGGATCGTCTTCAAGCAGCAGCGCTCGAATCGCCTCAAGAAGCTTTTTCTGCACCCCGAGGTCCCACGCGGGGTCTACCTGTGGGGCGGGGTGGGGCGCGGGAAAAGCTTTCTCATGGATGCGTTCTATCTCACGGTGCCGGTCAAGCGCAAGGTGCGCCTGCATTTTCACGAATTCATGCGCAGCGCCCACCAGCAGATTCGTGAACTCAGCGGCCAGACGGATCCTCTCGACCACGTGGCGCGAAAAATCGCCGAGCGCTACCGCCTGATCTGCTTCGATGAATTCCACGTATCGGATGTGGCCGATGCGATGATTCTCTACGGATTGCTGTCGGGTCTGTTCGAGCACGGGACGTCTTTCGTCATGACGTCGAACTACGAACCCTCCACGCTGTATCCCAACGGCTTGCACCGGGACCGCATCCTGCCCGCCATCGAACTGATTCAGAAGAAAATGGACATCCTCAACGTCGATGCGGGGGTGGATTACCGGCGCCTGGCGCTGGCCGAGGTGCGGACCTACATCACGCCGATCATGGCCGCCACCCACGACGAATTGCGCGCCACCTTCGAGCGGCTTGCGGATACGGCGGAGCAAAAGCCGGTCCTGCAGATCGCCGGGCGCGAGATCCAGGCCGTGGCCTTGGCCGGGACCGTGGTCTGGTTCGATTTTGCCAGCCTGTGCGGTACGCCCCGCTCACAGAATGACTACCTCGAGCTGGCCAGCCGCTTCCAGACGGTGATTGTGTCGGATGTGCCGTGCATGAGCCCGCGCCAGGCATCCGAAGCCCGGCGCTTCACCTGGCTGGTCGATGTTCTGTACGATCACAAGGTCAAGCTGATTCTATCGGCCCGATGCCCGCCCGACGCGCTCTACGTCGATGGCCCCCAATCCAACGAATTCCCGCGCACGGTGTCGCGCCTGCTCGAGATGCAGTCGCGCGAGTACCTCGAGGAAACGCGCCGGGCGCTGGTTACTTTGTAGCAGGCGGGGGCAGGGACGCCGTGCTACCTCCCCCTTTTTTTAGTGGAACACAGGCATGAATACGAACAAAGTCCGGGTCCTGACCGGCATCACCACCAGCGGGACACCGCATCTGGGCAATTATGCTGGGGCGATTCGGCCGGCCATCGAGGCCAGCACGCATGCCGAGGTCGACGCGTTCTTTTTTCTGGCGGACTATCACGCGCTGGTGAAGTGCGACGACCCAGCCCGGGTGGCGCGTTCGCGGGTGGAGATCGCCGCCACCTGGATTGCAGCCGGTCTGGACACGGATCGGGTGACCTTCTATCGACAGTCCGATATCCCCGAGATTCCGGAACTCTGCTGGATGCTGACCTGCGTCACGGCCAAGGGGCTGATGAACCGCGCCCATGCGTACAAGGCCTCGGTGGATGCCAATGCCGCCCGCGGCCAGGAGCCCGATGACGGCATCAATATGGGGCTGTTTTCATATCCGATCCTGATGGCGGCCGATATCCTGATCTTCAATGCTCACAAGGTCCCGGTGGGGCGCGACCAGATCCAGCATCTGGAGATGGCGCGCGACATTGCACAGCGCTTCAATTACCTGTATGGCGGTTCTGGAGATCTGTTCGTACTGCCCGAGGTGCAGGTCGATGAGTCCGTCGCCACGCTGCCTGGCCTGGATGGGCGCAAGATGTCCAAGAGCTACGACAACACCATTCCCTTGTTTGAAGGCGGGCGGGCCGCGCTCGAGCGCGCGGTGGCGCAAATCGTGACGGATTCACGCCAGCCTGGCGAGCCGAAACAGGCCGAGGGTTCGCATTTGTTCACCTTGTATCAGGCCTTTGCCACGTCGGCCGAAGTGGCCCGCTTCAAGGCGCAGCTCGAGGCCGGCCTGGCCTGGGGGGATGCAAAAAAAATGCTGGCCGACCGGATCGAGGCGCAGATCGGCCCGATGCGGGCGCGCTATGCCGAGCTCATGGCCCATCCCCAGCAAATCGAGGACATCCTGCAGGCGGGCGCCCGCAAGGCCCGTCAGGAAATCCTGCCGTTCATGGGGCGCCTGCGGATGGCGGTCGGTTTGCGCTCGGCCGCCGTTTCGGTGCCGGCCGATACGGGGGCACAGGCTGTTGATGCCACCGGTGCGGCCAGTGGTAAAGAAAAGCAGGCCCGGTGGGTGTCATTTCGCGAGACGGATGGCCGATTTCGCCAACGCCTGTTTGCTGCCGATGGCCGCGCATTGCTGCTGACCGAGGCCTTCGACGATCCCAAGGCGCTGCATGCGCTGGTTCGCGCCGCAGCGCACCTGGATCCGACCAGCCTGCTGGCCGATGCCGATGGCATGGTCAGCCTGGTGGTCGATGGGCGGTGCCTGGCCCGGGCCCACAAGGATGACGTGGCCGATATTTCAGCGGCCCTGGCCCAGCTCTGAATCGGCCCGGGGGTCTGCGGCGCAGCGCTCGGCCAGAAGGCACAGTATTTCGTACATGAGGGTCGCCCCCACCAGCGCCGTGTTGCCGCTGGGGTCGAATGGCGGCGCGACTTCGACCAGGTCGCCACCGATGAAATCCAGCCCGCGCAGCCCGCGCAACAGGGCCTGGGCCTGGAGGGTGCTGATCCCGCCGACTTCGGGGGTACCCGTACCGGGCGCATAAACCGGATCGAGCCCGTCGATGTCGAACGACAGGTAGACTGGGCCATCGCCCACGACCCGGCGGACCTCGGCGATCACGGCTGGGACGCCGAGCTCGGTGAATTCTTCGATGAACATCACGCGCATGCCGTGCTCGCGGGAATAGTCCCAGCCCGCCGGCGTGTTCTGTGCCCCGCGGATACCGATCTGTATGGTGCGCTGCGGATCCATGACGCCCGCCTCGGTTGCCTGGTGGAATGGCCCGCCGTGGTGGAACTTCGAGCCCATGAACGGCCCCCAGGTATCGGTATGGGCGTCGATGTGAATGATGCCCGGCGCACGGGTGCCGGGTGGCGAGCCCGCGTACAGGCCGGCGAGAATGGGAAAGGTGATCGAGTGGTCGCCCCCCGCGCTCAGGGGGCGTACCCCGGCGCGCCCCAGCTGATGATAGAAACCGCTGATGGCTTCATAGACGGCCGGGTGATCATAGACGTGCGGCAGGGGGACGTCGCCCAGATCGGCCACCCGGCATAGTTCGTAGGGGTTGAGGCGGGTGACGTGATGAATGGTGCGCATCATGCTGGAGGCGTTGCGGATTTCGCGCGGCCCGTGGCGGGCCCCTGCGCGGTTGGTGACGCCACCGTCATAGGGAACACCGACCAGGCCGATGTCCACGTCGGCCGGGTCGCTGGCCAGGGGAGTGCGCATGAAGGTCGCGATCCCCGTGTAGCGGGGCGCCGACATCGCGCCGGTGTCGGTTTCCCGGTGGGGATGGGAGGGTGTGCCTGATTTCATGGGATGATGACTGCGGGTAGCCGGAGCGGGGCAGCCAGAGTGGCTGCCGCGCCGCCCCGGGGTGGCGGGTGGCTAGCGCGCCGCCCAGGCGGAGAAACGCTGTTCGAGCTCTTCGCCGTGGTCGGTCCAGAATTCGAGGTCGTTGAACAAGGCGTTCTTTGCGTTTTCAGGTGAATTGGGTACGCTGGCCAGTACGTCGGCGTCCAGCATCTGGATGGCCTTCTTGCTGACCGGGCCGTAGGCGATGTGTTCGCTGTAGGCGGCCTGGGCCTTGGGCGTGCTGGCGTATTTGACGAATTCGATGGCCTCTTCCTTGTTGGGCGAGCCCGTGGGGATGACCCAGTAGTCGAAGTCATAGACGCTGCCGTCCCAGACGATGGCCAGGGGCCGCCCCTCGCGCTGTGCGGCGTCGATGCGCCCGTTGTAGACGGCCGACATGACTACGTCGCCGGCCGTCAGCAGCTGCGGCGGTTGTGCGCCGGCTTCCCACCATTGGATGTGGGGCTTGAGCTCGTCCAGCTTGGCGAAGGCGCGATCCACCCCTTCGGGGGTGGACAGCGTTTCGTAGACCTTGTCGACCGGCACGCCGTCGGCAACGAGCGCGAATTCCAGGTTGTAGTGCGCCCCCTTGCGCAGGCCGCGCTTGCCGGGGAATTTCTCGACGTCCCAGAAATCGGCCCAGCCCGTGGGCGCCGTCTTTAGGATGTCTGTGTTGTAGGCCAGTACGGTGGACCACACGAAGGTCCCCACGCCGCAGTATTTCATGGCCCCCTCGACCATGTCGTCTGCGTCGATGATGGCGGCCCAGTCGATGTCTTCGAAGAGGCCTTCATCACAGCCCCGGCCCAAGTCGCCGGTTTCGACCTCGACGACGTCCCAGACGACGTTGCCGGAATCGACCATCGCCTTGATTTTGGCTTGTTCGCCGTTATAGGCGACCGGGATGATCTTGCGGCCGGTTTCTTGCTCGAGCGGCTTGATGAATGCCGCTTCCTGGGCATCGCCGTTGGCGCCGCCGAAGTTGACGATGGTCAGGTCGCGGGCCTGGGCTGGCGATAAGCCAAGCAGGGCCACGGGCATCGCCAGCGCGAGGGCTGTGAGCAAGGTGCGTGATGTTTTCATGATTGCCTCCGGAGTGTGGGTTTTTTTATGCTGCCAGGGAATCCAGGGCCGCCGCCATCTTCTGCAAGGCCTGATCGACCTCGGCAGGGGTGATGACCAATGCGGGCAGCAGCCGGATGATGTTGTCACGGGCGGTCAGCACCATCAGGCCGTGGTCCTGGCAGGCTTGGACGATCCGTGTGTTGGGCGTATGGGCGGGCAGGCCGATCATCAGGCCCAGACCGCGCAGAGGCTCGGAGATGTGTTGGGGGTAGCGGGTGGCCAGGTTGGACAGGCCAGCCCTTAAGTGTTCGGCCACGGTGCAGACGTGGTCCATGAAGCCTGGTGCCGTGAGAATGTCGAGCACGGCGTTGCCGACGGCCATCGCCAGCGGATTGCCGCCGAACGTGGTGCCGTGGTTGCCGGGGCCGAAGGCGTTGGCCACGCGTTCGGTGGCCATGCAGGCCGACAGTGGGAAACCGCCGCCCAGGCCCTTGGCCGTGGTGAGTACGTCGGGCGTGATGCCCGACCATTCGTGGGCATAGAGCTTGCCGGTGCGGCCATTGCCGCACTGGACTTCATCGACCATGAGCAGCAGGCCGTGTTCATCGGCCAGGGCGCGCAGCGCGCGCATGAAAGCCGGATCGGCACAACGCACGCCGCCTTCGCCCTGGACCGGCTCGATGAGAATCGCGGCGGTTTCGGGGCCGATGAGCGCGCGCACCGAATCGATGTCGTTGAATTGGGCGCGGTCGAAGCCGGGGGCGTGGGGTGCATAGCCCTCGCGGTATTTTTCGCCGTCGCCCGCGACGATGGTGGCCAGCGTACGGCCATGGAAGGCCCCGTCGAACACGATGGTGCGCCAGCGTTCGGGTTGCCCGGTGAGATCGAAATGGCGGCGGGCGAGCTTGAGCGCCGTTTCGTTGGCCTCGGCCCCGCTGTTGGTGAAGAACACACGATCGGCGAAGCTGGCGGCGCACAGCCGGTCGGCCAGCCGTTCCTGTTGGGGGATTTCGTACAGGTTGGACAGGTGCCACAGCTTGCCCGCCTGCCGGTTCAGGGCTTCGACCAGGTGCGGGTGGCAATGGCCCATGGCATTGACCCCGATGCCCGCCGTGAGATCCAGATAGCGTCGGCCGTCTTCGGCCGTCAGCCAGACGCCGTTTCCGTGGCTGAACGACAGCGGCTGGCGCGCATAGGTGGACATCAGATGCGAATCGGACATGAATGAACCTGCGGGTCGATGGTGGGTATGAAAAACCGTTTGAACGATGAAACCGGGGGCGAACCCCCGGACGCCCCGTTGCCGGGGCGGTTTGCTTCAGGCTGTGCGGATCAGCGCAGCGGCCAGCCGTACATCAGGCCGCCATCCGTCCAGAGCGCATTGAGGCCGCGCTCGAGCTTGAGCGGTGAACCTTGCCCGATGTTGCGCTCGAAAGACTGGCCATAGTTGCCGATTTGCTTGACGATATTGTAGGCCCACTTGGCATCCAGGCCCAAGCCTTTTGCCATGTCGCCCGACACCCCGAGGATGCGCTGCACATTGGGGTTGTTGCTTTTCAGCATTTCATCCACGTTTTCCGACGTGATGCCGTATTCTTCGGCCTCGATCCAGGCGTTCAGGGCCCAGCGCGCCACCATGAACCATTCGTCATCACCCTGGCGCACCATGGGGCCCAGGGGTTCTTTGGAGAAGTTCTCTGGCAGGATGATGTAGTCGTCCGGCGTGGCCGATGAGGCCCGGAGGCTGGCCAGCTGGGATTTATCGCTGGTGACCACGTCGCAGCGGCCGGCCTCGAAGGTGCGGAACCCGCCTTCGGAGGTTTCGATCACCACGGGCTTGAACTCGAGCTTGTGAGCGCGGAACCAGTCGGCCAGGTTGAGCTCGGTGGTGGTGCCCTGCAGCACGCAGACGGCGGCGCCGTCGAGCTCGGCGGCGCTCTTGACGCCCAGGCTCTTCTTGACCAGCACGCCCTGGCTGTCATAGTAGTTGATGCCGGTGCTCATCAGGCCGAGTGTGGTGTCGCGGATCATGGTGGCCGTGGAGTTTCGGGTCAGCACGTCGACTTCGCCCGACTGCAGGGCGGTGAAGCGTTGCTGCGACGTGAGCGGGGTCGCCTTGAATTTTTCGGCATCGCCGAACATCATGGCCGCGATGCTGCGGCACATGTCGATGTCGATGCCTTTCCAGACCCCCTTGCTGTCTGCCAGGGCAAACCCGGGCAGGCCGGAGTTCACACCGCATTGCACGTAGCCGCGTTCTTTGACCGCGTCGAAGGTGCTGCCTGCCTGGACGGTGCCAGCAGCCAGCAACAAGGTGGTGGATAAGGCCGCGAATTTCAGTCGCTTCATGTGTCTCCCCCTGTTGTGGGTTGTCGTTGAATGAATCGGGGTATGCCCCTGCCGGGACGGTGCTTTTGGCTGCCATCCTGCGGTGCATAATCATCGCCGAAATGACGCGCTTGTGCCAGTGGGTTAATCGAGTAGTCGAATGCGGCACAATAGTGTTCAAATCAAGGGATCGTGCGGTCCCGGTAGACCGCAGGTTCCCTGCCGTTCCCTGTTAGCCATTTTTGAGGTTTCCCATGACTGCCATCCCTTCTCCCACCGAGCGCCTTGCCGGGCATGTACTGGTCGACCAGTTGCGTGTACACGGTGTCGATCACGTGTTCTGCGTCCCTGGTGAAAGCTACCTGGCCGTGCTCGATGGCCTGTACGACGCCGGCATCGAAGTCACGGTCTGTCGCCAGGAAGGCGGGGTGGCCTACATGGCCGAGGCATATGGCAAACTCACTGGGCGGCCCGGCGTGTGCATGGTCACCCGGGCACCCGGCGCCTCCAACGCGGTGCCCGGCATCCACGTGGCTTCGCAGGACTCCACGCCCATGATCATGCTGGTGGGCCAGATCGACCGTTCCGCGCGCGACCGTGAAGCTTTCCAGGAAATGGACTACAAGGCGGTCTTTGGCTCCCAGGCGAAATGGGTGGCCGAAATCGATCAGGCCGAGCGCATTCCTGAATACCTGGCGCGTGCATTCAAGGTGGCCGTTTCGGGCCGGCCCGGGCCCGTCGTGCTGGCCTTGCCCGAAGACATGCTGGTCGAACACATCACGCTGGCCGATGCCCGTCCGGGGCAGCTGCCGCAGCCATGGCCGGCGCCCGAACAAGTGCAGGCCTTCGAGGCGTTGCTCGCGCAAGCCCAGCGGCCCATCGCGCTGCTCGGCGGCAGCACTTGGGATGCCGCCTCCGTGGCCGCGTTTGGTGAATTTGCGCAGGTCCACGGCATTCCCATCGCCGTGCAGTTCCGGCGCCAGATGCTGTGTCCGGTCGACCATCCCTGCTTCGTGGGCGATCTCGGCCTGGGTTGCGACCCGCGCCTGTTGGCGGCCATCCGCGAGTCGGACCTGATCCTGGCGATCGGCGGCCGGCTGTCCGAAGTGCCCAGCCAGAACTACACTTTGTTCGGCATACCCAATCCCGGCCAGACGTTCGTGCACGTCCATCCGGATACCAGCGAGCTGAACCGGGTCTATCAGGCGGATCTGGCCGTTGCCTGTCCGTCCGCCGCCTGGGTGCGGGCCATCGCCGGGCTGGCGCCGGCCGCGGCCGCTACTGCGCGCATGAGCCGCTGTGCCGAACTCCACGCCGCGCGGCAGGCCTGGAGCGACCCCTCTGCCATCCATCATCCGGGCCGGCTGCAGATGGGCGCCGTCATGGCGCACTTGAACGCCGTCCTGCCAGCCGACACCATCATGGCCAACGGCGCTGGAAACTTTGCGACCTGGGTACACCGCTTCTATCGTTTTCGCGAGTTCGGCACCCAGCTGGCCCCCACCTCGGGTTCCATGGGGTATGGCCTGCCGGCGGCGGTGGCCGCGCAGCGCCTGTTCCCGAACCGGCGCGTGGTGTGTTTTGCCGGAGACGGTTGCTTCATGATGCACGGCCAGGAGTTCTCTACAGCCGTGCAATATGGTTTGCCCATCGTCGTGATTTTGGTCGACAACGGCATGTACGGCACCATCCGCATGCACCAAGAGCGCACCTACCCGGGTCGGGTATCGGCGACGACGCTGCACAATCCGGATTTTGCGGCGTATGCGCGGGCGTTTGGCGGGCATGGCGAGCGCGTCGAGACCACCGAGCAATTTGCACCGGCATTCCAGCGGGCCATCGACAGCGGCCTGCCGGCCATTGTGCATTGCCTGCTCGACCCCGAGGCAATCACCCCCACCACGACACTCAGCAAACTGCGCGCGGGCTGAAGGCGGGTTCAGCCACGGCGGCGCCGTGCTGTGCGGCGTCGACCAGCCATTGCCTGAATTTCACGACCGATGGCTGGGATACCTTGCGCTCGGGCACGATCAGGTGAAAGGCGCGCGGGTCGGGGCTGCTGTGCGGGTTCAGGATGATCAGCTGCCCGCTGTCCAGTTCGGGGCGGATCAAAAAGGCCGGGATCAGGGCCACGCCCAGGCCGTCCCGAGCGGCCTGGGCAAGCATCGAGAACAGCTCCAGGCGCATGCCGGCCATATCGTTGGGGGCCATGACCCCGGCCGAGCCGAACCATTCCCGCCACGCGGTGGGGCGGGTGCTTTGCTGCAGCAGCGGCAGGCGTGCGATGGCGGCTGGCGCCAGGGGGGTGGCGGCCAGCGTGGGGCTGCACACCGGTACCGGGTTCTCATGCATCAGGAAATAGGCTTCGGTGCCCGCCCAGCGCGGGTTGCCCGAGTACAGCGCGGCATCGAACCCGGTTTCTTCGAACATGAACGGTGTCGTGCGCGTGACCATGTTCACCTGCAGGCCCGGTGCATGAACCTGCAGGCTGGCGAGCCGCGGCAGCAGCCAGCGTGTCGCGAAGGTCGGGACCACCGCCAGGTCGAGCACACCACCAGCCTGGTGGGCCATGATGGCCAGCGTATCGCGTTCCATGGCCTGCAGGTGGCCGCGCACCATGCGCGCATAGCGTTCGCCGGCATCGGTCAGGCGCACGCCGCGCCGGATGCGCTCGAACAGCGGGACGCCGACGTGCTGTTCGAGGCTGGCGATCTGGCGGCAGATGGCGCCTTGCGTGAGTGACAGTTCGTGGGCGGCACGGGTGAAGCTTTCATGTCGCGATGCCGCCTCGAAGGCCTGCAGAGCCCGTGTGCTGGGAAACCGGTGGCGCATGTGTCGTGTGAGTTATTTGCACAGATAGCGGAAATTATATCGTTTGCCCGGAACGGGCATGTGCGGCTAGCATGGGCCTGTTCGATCGTCCATCCGCTTTTTGCACAGGAGTCTTCATGTCCCAGCCCCGCCCCCAATTCCAGTGGCTTGATCCGCTGCTGCTCGATCAGCAACTCAACGACACAGAGCGCATGGTGCGCGATGCGGCGCGCGCGTACTGCCAGGACAAGCTTCTTCCCCGCGTCCAAGAGGCTTTTCGCCACGAGAAAACGGATCCCGCCATTTTCCGTGAACTGGGCGAACTGGGCCTGCTGGGCGCCACGATCCCCGAGGCGTACGGTGGGGCGGGCCTGAACTACGTGTGCTACGGCCTGATCGCGCGCGAGGTCGAGCGCGTCGATTCCGGCTACCGGTCCATGATGAGCGTGCAAAGCTCGCTGGTCATGGTGCCCATCGATGCGTTCGGCACCGAAGAACAGAAGCGCAAGTATCTGCCGCGCCTGGCGAGTGGCGAATGGATCGGCTGCTTCGGGCTGACCGAGCCCAACCATGGGTCCGATCCGGGCTCCATGGTGACGCGTGCCCGGGCGGTGCCGGGTGGCTACAGCCTGTCCGGGGCCAAAACCTGGATCACCAACAGCCCCATCGCCGATGTGTTCGTGGTCTGGGCCAAGGACGACGAGGGCAAGATCCGCGGATTCATCCTCGAGAAGGGCGCCAAGGGCCTGTCGGCGCCGGCCATTCACGGCAAGGTGGGGCTGCGGGCCTCGATTACCGGTGAAATCGTCATGGACGAGGTATTCGTCCCTGAAGAAAATGCCTTTCCCGAGGTACGCGGCCTGAAGGGGCCGTTCACCTGCCTGAATTCTGCGCGTTTCGGCATTGCCTGGGGGGCCCTTGGCGCAGCCGAGGCCTGCTACGAGACCGCCCGCCAGTACGTGATGGACCGCCACCAGTTCGGACGGCCCCTGGCAGCCAACCAGCTGATCCAGAAGAAGCTGGCGGACATGCTCACCGAAATCACACTGGGCCTGCAGTCTGTGCTGCGCGTCGGGCGCCTGAAAGACGAAGGGCAGGCACCCGTCGAGATCACCTCCATCATCAAGCGCAATTCATGCGGCAAGGCGCTGGACATCGCCCGCATGGCGCGTGACATGTTGGGCGGCAACGGCATTTCAGATGAATTCTGCATCGCCCGCCACCTCGTCAACCTCGAGGTCGTGAACACGTACGAAGGCACGCACGACGTCCACGCCCTGATCCTGGGGCGCGCGATTACTGGCATTGCCGCGTTCGCCAATTAAGGAACGCGCATGTCTGCTCAGCAGCCAACGGCCACCCAGTCCGGCCCCGGCCCGGGCACTCGGGGGGCGCTGTCGCACGTTCGCGTTCTGGATCTTTCGCGCGTGCTGGCGGGTCCCTGGGCCACCCAGATCCTAGGCGATCTCGGCGCCGACGTGATCAAGGTCGAACGCCCTGGCGCGGGTGACGACACCCGCCATTGGGGGCCCCCGTGGATGCCGGATGCGGCCGGGCAGGATTCGGACGTCGCAGCCTACTACTTGTGCACCAATCGCAACAAGCGATCCATGACGGTCGACATGGCCAGTGCCGGCGGGCAGGCGCTGTTGCGCCGGCTCGCGGCCGAAAGCGACGTCCTGGTCGAAAACTTCAAGGTCGGCGGGCTGGCGCGTTATGGGCTCGACTACGATACGCTGGCCGCCCTCAACCCGCGGTTGGTCTATTGCTCCATCACCGGCTTCGGCCAGACCGGGCCGTACGCCGAGCGCGCTGGCTACGATTTCCTGATCCAGGGCCTGGGCGGGCTGATGAGCATCACCGGGCGCCCGGATGGCGAACCCGGCGGGGGGCCCATGAAGGTCGGGGTGGCCCTGGTGGACATCCTGACGGGGCTGTACGCCGCCAACGCCATCCAGGCGGCACTCGCGGCGCGCGAAAAGACCGGCCGTGGCCAGCACCTGGACATGGCCCTGCTGGACGTCGAGGTGGCTTGCCTGGCCAACCAGGCCATGAACTACCTGGCCACCGGGCGTGACCCGCAGCGCCTGGGCAATGCGCATCCCAGTATCGTGCCGTATCAGGATTTCCCCACTGCCGACGGACATATGATCCTCGCCATTGGCAACGACGGCCAGTTCGAGCGTTTTTGTTCCGAAGCCGGTCAGCCCGAGCTCGCGCGGGACCCCCGCTTTGCCACGAACCAGGCGCGGGTGGTTCATCGCCAGGCACTCATTCCGCGCCTTCGCGAGATCACCCAGACCCGCAGTACGGCGCAGTGGATCGCGGCGCTCGAGGCCCGCGCGGTGCCGTGCGGGCCGATCAACGGCCTGCACGACGTATTTGCCGATGACCAGGTGCGCGCCCGCGGGCTGCGGGTCGAGATGCCGCATCCGGATGTGGGTCACGTGCCATTGGTGGCCAGCCCCCTGCGGCTTTCCGACACCCCGGTCGAATACCGCGTGCCGCCGCCCGCACTGGGTGCGCACACCGAGGAAATCCTGCACGACTGGCTCGGCATGTCGCCCCAGGAAGCGGCTGCACTGCGCGAGCAGGGCATACTCTGACGCCAGGCCAGGCCTGGCCTGGCCGCGTGCGGTGTCCTCGCGGTGTCCGGTGCGCCCGGCCTGTCTTTGCCGGGAACGGGTCAGGGGCGGCGATCCTTCTGCCGACCGCGCGCAAACGCCTGGGCCATGGCGCTTTGCGCGGCAGCGGGGCGCGGCGGCATGGTGCGGCGGCCGCCCGCGCGGCGGGCGGGCGCAGCGGCGCCGGCTGGCGCGCCAGGGCTGGCGGTTTCGCGCACGTCGTCCCCATCCTTGCGCATGCTCAGGCTGATGCGCTGGCGTGCGATGTCCACGGCCACGACACGAACCTGCACGGTCTGACCTACCCGCACGACGTCGCGCGGGTCTTTCACGTAGTGGTCGGCCAGCGCCGAGACGTGCACCAGGCCGTCCTGATGCACGCCGATGTCCACGAAGGCGCCGAAGTTGGCCACGTTGCTGACCACACCCTCCAGCAGCATGCCGGGCATGACGTCGCGAATGTCCTGGATGCCTTCGGCAAAGGCCGCGGTCCGGAATTCGGGTCGTGGGTCGCGCCCGGGTTTCCTGAGCTCTTCGAAGATGTCGCTCACTGTGGGCAGGCCGAAGCGTTCGTTTGCAAAGTCGGCGGGTGAGAGGCCCTTGAGCGCATCCGTCCGACCCATGACGGCATTCAGCGGTTGCTTCAGGCGCCGCAGGATGTGCTCGACCACGGGGTAGGCTTCGGGATGAACCGCGGAGGCATCCAGGGGGTTGTCCGAGCCAGGAATACGCAGGAATCCGGCGGCCTGTTCGAAGGTCTTGTCACCCAGGCGGGGAACGTCGCGCAGAGCCTGCCGGTTGCGGAAGGCGCCATGGCGCTCGCGGTGTTGCACGATCTGGCGCGCGAGGCCCGCATTCAGGCCCGAAACCCGGGTCAGGAGCGGCACCGAGGCCGTATTCACATCCACGCCGACGGCATTGACACAGTCTTCGACCACGGTCGCCAGCGAGCGCGCCAGTTCGTGCGGGTTCACGTCATGCTGATACTGGCCTACGCCGATGGCCTTGGGTTCGATCTTCACGAGCTCGGCCAGCGGGTCTTGCAGGCGCCGGGCGATGGACACCGCGCCTCGCAGGCTCACGTCCAGTTGCGGGAATTCTTCGGCGGCCAGCGTCGAGGCGGAATACACCGATGCGCCGGCCTCGGACACCACGACGGGGCGGAAGGCGTGCCCCGGATGCTGCGCCTGCAACTGCCTCACCAGCTGCATCGTCTCGCGCGAGGCGGTGCCGTTGCCGATAGCCACCAGCGAAATCGCGTGCCGCGTGATGAGCTGGGCCAGGGTGCGCAGGCTGCCCTCGACGTCTTTGCGGGGCGCGAACGGATGGATCGTGGCGGTATCCAGCAGCTTGCCCGTGGCGTCGATCGCCGCCACTTTCACACCGGTGCGTATACCGGGATCCAGGCCCAGCACGTTGTGGGGCCCGGCTGGCGCCGACAGCAGCAAATCCTTCAGGTTGGCGGCAAAGACGTGAATGGCCTCGATCTCGGCCTGCTCGCGCAGCGCGCCGAGAAATTCGGTTTCGAAACGCGGCAGCAGTTTGACCCGCCACGTCCAGCGGCAGACTTCGCCAAGCCAGTGCTGGCGGGCATCGTCCCGGTGGTCGAAGCCGACGCCGGGTGTCATTGCATCGGCGATCAGGCGTACACAGGGGTGCGGCTGCAGCGCCTCGTGGTCGGGGGGCAGGCTGATGTGCAGCGCCAACAGGCCTTCGTGACGACCACGCAACAGCGCCAGCATGCGATGAGATGGAATGTTGCGCAGGCTTTCGCTGTAGTTGAACCAGTCGCGAAATTTGGCGCCTTCCATTTCCTTGCCTTCGATGACGCGCGCGTTCAACATCCCGGTGTCGCGCAACGTCTTGCGCAGAGCCTGGACCAGCTCCGCGTCGTCGGCGAAACGTTCGGCGAGGATGTCACGCGCTCCGTTCAGAGCGAGCCTGGCATCGCCGAACCCCGCGTCCGCATTCAGGTGGTGTGCCGCCAGGGTGTCGGGGTTGGCCTCGGGATGGGCCAGCAGCTGTTCGGCCAGCGGCAGCAAGCCTGCCTCGATCGCGATCTGGCCCCGGGTGCGGCGTTTCGGCTTGTAGGGTGCGTATAGATCTTCGAGCCGCTGCTTGCTGTCGGCCGCCTCGATGCGAACCCGCAGGGCGTGATCCAGCTTTCCCTGAGCGGCGATGCTGCCCAGGACGGCGGCCCGGCGTTCCTCGAGCTCACGCAGGTAGGCCAGGCGCGTCTCGAGTTGCCGCAGCACGGTGTCATCGAGCCCGCCCGTCACTTCTTTTCGGTAGCGGGCAATGAACGGGACGGTGGCGCCGGAATCGAGCAGCTGCACGGCGGCCTGGATCTGGGCCGGACGTGCGTCGAGCTCGGTGGCCAGCTGCCGTATGATGGCCTGCAGGGTTTCGGTCGAGGGGGTGGGATCTGTCAAGGCGTTGTGTCCATCAAGGATCGGTATCAGCGGCGCATTTTGCCACAGTCGCTCGAAATCCCCTAAAGGCATGGCGTATGATGCCTGCATTCCACGTTTCGGTGTATGGATCCTGCTTCAAATGGCCCACGACACACTGGAGGCGGTGTTCGGGCCGGACGGCCCGCTGGCACAGGCGCTTCCCGCCTACCGGCCGCGCAAGGCCCAGCAAGAATTCGCCCAGGCCGTGTGGCAGGCCCTGCTGCACGGCGACGTACTGATTGCCGAGGCCGGCACGGGCACCGGCAAGACCTGGGCCTATCTGGTCCCGGCCTTTCTTGCAGCGCGCAAGACCCTGGTTTCCACTGGAACCCGCACCCTGCAGGATCAGCTGTTCCACCGCGACATCCCGCGCTTGCGCGATGCGCTGGCCTTGTCGGTGGATGTCGCGCTGCTCAAGGGGCGTAGCAATTATGTGTGTCATTATCATCTCAACCGCCTCGAGCAGGATCCCAGGGCGCTGAAGTCGCGCGAAGAAATCCCGCAGTTGCGTGCCATTCGGCAGTTCGTGCAAGTCTCCGAGACCGGCGATAAGGCCGAGTTGCCCTCGGTCCCGGAGACAGCGGATCTTTGGAACCGGGTCACGTCCACCCGCGAGAACTGCCTTGGCCAGGACTGCCCGTTCGTGCGCGAGTGCTTCGTATACAAGGCACGTCGGCGGGCCCAGGACGCCGACGTCGTGGTCGTCAACCATGCTTTGTTCATGGCCGACCTGGTCCTGCGCGAGGAAGGGGTGGCCAGCCTGCTGCCCGAGACCGATCTGGTCGTGTTCGATGAAGCCCATCAGTTGCCCGCTACGGCCACCCAGTTTCTGGGTGAAAGCGTCTCCGTGCACCAGGTGCTCGATGGCGCCCGGCAAGCCGAGGCCGCTGGGTTGGCCCATGCGCGCGAGGCGGTGCGCTGGTCTGATCTGTGCGGTGCCCTGGAAGCAGCCGTACGGGCGTTCCGGTTGGCTTGCGCACCGGTGGCGGCATTGCCTGGCGGGCGCGCGACCTTTCAGCAGATCCCGCAGGCACAGGCCTTTGACGAGGCGCTGGAGCAAATCGGCACGATGCTTGAACCCGTATTGGGGGCGTTGGCCGCACAGGAAGAGCGGCACCCTGACCTCGGTGCCGCCTTGCGCCTGCTCTCGAGCGTGCACGAGCGGCTCCTGCGCTGGGCCACACCTGCTCGCGGGGCGCCCGACGCCGCCGCAGAGGCGGCGGTACGCTGGGTCGAGTGCGGCGTGCATTCCGTGCGCCTGCAGCGTGCCCCCCTGTCCGTCGCCAAAATATTCTCGGGCTTTCGCCGCCCGGATCAGGCGTGGGTGCTGACCTCGGCCACGCTGTCGGTGCGGGGGGATTTTCAGCACTTTCAGCGCCTGCTGGGGTTGACCGATGCGCAGGTCGCCAGCTGGATATCGCCTTTCGATTACCCCGCCAGGGGGTTGTTGTACGTTCCGCGGGCGCTGCCGTTGCCGGGTTCGACCGGGTTTTCCGTTGCTTTTGCGCGTGCCTTGCGGCCCTTGCTGCAAGCCTGCCCGGGCGGGGCGCTGGTTCTGTGCACCACGCTGCGCGCCGTGGCCGAGATCGCCGATCAGCTGCAGCAGGCCGCCGGCGACAGGCGGGTGATGCGCCAGGGCGAATCTTCCCGTGCGGTGCTGCTCGAGCAGTTCAGGCAGGCCCACCATGCGGTGCTGGTCGGCAGCGTGAGTTTCTGGGAGGGCATCGATGTGCCCGGCGATGCCCTGACGCTGGTCGCCATCGACAAGCTGCCGTTTGCGCCACCCGATGATCCTGTCCTCGAGGCCCGGCTGCAGGCCTGCCGGGCCGAGGGGGGCAATCCGTTCATGGAGCACCAGCTGCCCCAGGCGGCCATGCTGCTCAAACAGGGCGCCGGGCGCCTGATACGGTCAGAGGCGGATTGGGGGGTTCTGGTGGTTGGCGACGGCCGGCTGGTGGACAAGCCCTACGGCCGCCTGCTTTGGCAGGGGCTGCCGCCCTTTGCCCGAACCCGGGATGCGGCGCTCGCCTTGGAGTTTCTGGAAAGCCCGCCGCCCGGCCCGCCCCCCGCGCCGGAGCGCTGAACCGCGGCCTGGCCCAGTCCTTAGAACCAGTTGATCGGGTTCCAGTAGCTGACCGGATCGTCCAGCCCCTGCTTGTAATATTTGCTGTCGGGGAAGTTGTGGTCCAGCACCCGCTTGGCATCATCGCGCAGGTCGGGCAGTTCGAGCTGGTCGTAGCTGAGCATCATCAGATACAGGGCCTTTTCGACGATCGGTGCGCCCTCGAAGTCGGTGATCACGCTTTGGGCGCGGTTGGCGGCCGCGACGTATGCCCCGCGCTTGTAGTAGTACGTGGCGACGTGGACCTCGTTGGCTGCGATCGTGTTGACCAGCCAGGCCACCCGCTTGCGGGCATCGGGGGCGTAGCGGCTGTCGGGATAGCGGCGCAGGAGCTCGTTGAAGGCCTCGTAGGACTCTCGCAAACCCTTGGGGTCGCGTTCGCTGGGATCCTGCTGGGTGAGGTCCGACAGCATCGCACTGGGCGGCGTGAACGTGATCAGACCCTTGAGATACAGCATGTAGTCTGTGCCGGGGTGGTTGGGATATTGCTGCATGAAGCGGTCGATGGCCGCCTTGGCCTGTTCGGGCTCTTCGTCTTTCCAGTTGACCCAGGCCTGATCGATCAGGGCCTGTTGCGCGTAGACGCCGAACGGATAGCGGGCCTCGAGCGCTTCGAGGTTTTCGCGCGCTTCGGACCAGTTGGCGCCTGCCATTTCGGTACGGGCCTGGCTGTACAGGCGTTCGGCGCTCCAGCCCGCGGTGGGATCGACATTGCTCGTGGTCGAACTGCACGCCGCCAGCACCACGGTGATCAGACCGGCCAGGGTGAGGCGGGTGAGGCGGAGAAGGGGTCGGTGCGAAACCAGTGCTTGAAAGGCCACAGGATATCCTTGGTCAAGGTGTTAGCATTGTCGGCAGATTATATGATTTGTCGCCATGTCGCACACGAAACTCGATCTCCAGGATCCGGGCCCGGTCGAATCACTGCCTTTTGTGCTGCCTGCCGATGCGGTTCCAGACCGGCTCGACAAGGTCCTGGCGCGGCTGATCCCAGAGCATTCGCGCAGTCGGCTGCAGGCCTGGATCGAGGCTGGGCACGTGTGGGTGGCTGGCCGGCCGGGGCGGATCCGCACGCGCGTCGGGCCCGGCGATTGCATCCAGGTCTGGCCGCAGGCCGCCCCCGAAGACCTGGCCTATGTGCCCGAAGACATTGCCTTCGAGGTGGTGGCCGAATCGCCCGATTGGCTGGTCATCGACAAGCCGGCCGGCCTGGTTACCCATCCCGGGGCGGGCAATTGGCAGGGCACGCTGCTCAACGGCCTGCTGTTTCGCTATCCGGCGCTCGCGCAGGTGGCCCGGGCCGGGATTGTCCATCGGCTCGACAAAGACACCTCCGGCTTGATGGTGGTGGCCCGCAACGAGACCGCGCAGACCCATCTCGTGCGCCAGCTGCAGGCCCGGACGGTGCATCGCGAATACTGCGCCCTGGTGCATGGCAGGCTGGCTGGTTCGGGGCGTGTGCAGGCCGCCATTGGCCGGGACCCCCGGGTTCCCGTGCGCATGAGCGTGATCCGTCCCGTCGCGCCGCGGCCGGCCCTCACAGCCTATCGGGCGCTTGCGCAGGGCACGATTGGGGGCGAGGCCGTCAGCCATGTGCAGTGTCGCCTCGAGACGGGCCGCACGCATCAGATCCGTGTCCATCTGGCCAGCCTGCAGCACCCGCTGCTGGGCGACATCCTGTATGGTGGCCGGCCGCTGGCCGGGGCGCGGCGGCAGATGCTGCATGCCCGGGCCCTGGGTTTCATCGATCCGCGCACCGGGGTGGAACAGATCTTCTGCCGGCTGCCGCCCGAAGACTACCAGCAGGTCTGTGCTGCCATCGAATGGCAGGAGCAGGGGCGTGGCACGGATTGATCTGCCTGCAGGCCTGCGCGCCGAGACCGGGTCGCCGTGGCCCGGGGTGCGCTATTTCACGACCTGGCGCCACGGAGGGGCCAGTGTTGCGCCGTTTCAGAGCCTCAACCTGGGCCTGCACGTGTCCGATGACGCCAGCCGGGTGCTCGAGAACCGTCGCCGCTTGCGCCTGGGCCTGCCGGGCGAACCGGTGTGGCTGGATCAGGTGCACGGCACGGCGGTCTGCGATGTCGACTGCGCGGTCGTGTCGTGTGGTCTGGGCCTGGATCCGGGTCCGGGTCCGGGTCCGGGTCCGACGCCGCCGCCGTGTGCCGATGCGGCGATCACGATGCGGCGCGGGCGGCCGCTGGCGATCCTGACGGCCGATTGCCTGCCGGTCGTGCTGGCAGATCAGGCGGGGCGGGTGCTGGGGGTGGCGCACGCCGGATGGCGTGGCTTGCTGGCCGGCGTGCTCGAGAACACGCTGGCGGCCCTGCGCGCCCGGCAACCGCTGGCGCAGGCCTGGCGCGCCTGGATCGGCCCCGGGATCGGGCCTGGCGCATTCGAGATCGGGCCCGAGGTCCGCGCACAGTTCCTGGCGCGCGACCGCCAGGCGGCGCGATACTTCGCGCCTCGCCCGGGGTCCGATCGCTGGTTGGCCGATTTGCCGGGGTTGGCACAGGATCGGCTGCGGCGTGCAGGCATCGACTGCATCGAGGTCAGCGAGGCCTGTACCTATACCCAGAGCAGGCGGTATTTTTCTTATCGCCGTCAGGCCCGTACGGGGCGCCAGGCCACCGTGGCCTGGCTCGAGCCTTGACCCGGTGCGCGGCGTGCGGCCACGCCCTGTGCCGATCAAAAGCAGCGGGTCGGACAGCAGGCCGGCGCGGCGTCGTGGCGGCAAGTGGATCGTGTATGCTTGTAATGTGTCGGCGTCAAGCCGCAGCGGCTGGCGAATTACCCCGATTGACGGCTTTGCGCTTCGTGGCACAATGAAATACAGCTTCAGCCATCCGGCTGCATGGCGTTTTCGGTACAGGGGGGCACGTGGTCAATCCCGTCTTTTTTCCTTGGCAGGCAGGCATGAGCCTGATATCCGGGCAAGGGGCCGCGATCCAGAAAAACTTCATGCAAGCTTGGCAGGGCCTTTTGCGCGATGCCCGCCGGGGGGCCCTCAAGCCCCCCGCTGACCGCCGCTTTTCATCCGAGGCCTGGGCGGCCAGCCCCCAGGCCCTGTTCACCGCCCATGCCTACCTGATTACGGCCAATACCCTCAAGGAAATGGCCCAGGCGGCCCGGCTCGATGATGCCGCCCGCGAACGCCTGCAGTTTGCCGTCATGCAGTGGGTCGAAGCCGCATCGCCCTCCAATTTCCTGGCCACCAATCCCGACGCCCAGAAAAAATTGATCGAGACCCGGGGCGAATCCCTGCAGCTGGGGTTGGCGAATCTCATGCACGACCTGCAACGCGGCCGCATCACCCAGACCGACGAAGACGCTTTTCAACCTGGCGAGAACCTGGCCATCACGCCAGGGGGCGTCGTGTACGAAAACCCGTTCATGCAGGTGATCCAATACAGCCCGCAGGCAGAAAAAACGTACCGCATCCCGCTGCTCATGGTGCCGCCCTGCATCAACAAGTACTACATACTCGATTTGCAGCCCGCCAATTCGGTGGTCCTTCACGCCTTGCAGGCCGGATTCGACATCTTCATGGTGTCCTGGCGCAACCCGCGCCCCGACGACCCCGATCGCACCGACACCAAGACCTGGGATGACTACCTCGAACACGGCGTGTTGCAGGCCATGAAGGTGGTCTCCAGAATCACCCGCCAGCCGCAGATCAACGTGCTGGGCTTCTGTGTGGGCGGCACCATGTTGGCCAGCGCGCTGGCCGTGGCCAAGGCCCGGGGCGCCGATCCGGCGCAATCCCTCACCCTGTTGACCACGCTGCTCGATTTCGGCGATGCAGGCATTCTCGATGTGTTCGTCGACGAACTCCATGCCCGCGCGCGCGAGCGCCAGCTGGGGCAGGGCGGGCTGATGACGGCCGCCGAACTCTCCACCACGTTTTCCTTCCTGCGGCCTTCCGAGCTGGTCTGGAACTACGTCGAGTCCAATTATCTCAAGGGCGAGTCGCCACGCGCCTTCGATCTACTGGCCTGGAACGCGGATGGCACCAATTTGCCCGGGCCGTTCTTTGCCTGGTATTTTCGCAACATGTATCTCGAGAATCGCCTGGTCAGCGGGCAGCTGGAAAGCTGCGGTGTGCCAATGGACCTGCGTGCCCTCGACTTGCCCACATACGTCTATGCCTCGCGCGACGATCATATCGTGCCATGGGCATCGGCGTATGCCTCCACGCAGCTGCTGTCTGGGCCGTTGCGGTTCGTGTTGGGCGAATCCGGTCACATTGCCGGGGTGGTCAACCCGCCCGAACGCGGCAGGCGCGGCTACTGGTCGAGCGGTTCGGATCATCTGCCGCCCGATCCCCAAGCCTGGCTCGAAGGCAGTGCACACGCCCGGGGCAGCTGGTGGCCAGATTGGCTGCAGTGGCTCGAAGGGCACTCCGGCTCGCTGCGCGCGGCGCGCAAAACGCTGGGCAACAAGCGCTTCCCCGTCATCGAGCCCGCACCCGGGCGCTATGTCAAAGTCAAGGCTGTCTGAAAGGAGAACATCATGAGCGGAAAACTGGCTTACGTCACCGGCGGCATGGGCGGCATCGGCACGTCCATTTGCCAGCGTCTGGCTACCGAAGGCTTCAGGGTGGTGGCGGGTTGTGGCCCCAGCCGCGACTACGAAAAATGGCTGGCCGAGCAGGCGGCGCAGGGTTTCACTTTTAGCGCGTCGGTGGGCAATGTGGCCGATTGGGATTCCACTGCGGCGGCCTTTGCCAGGGTACGGGAAGAGCATGGCCCGATCGATGTGCTTGTCAACAATGCGGGTATCACGCGCGACGGTGTGTTTCGCAAAATGACACTCGACGACTGGCGCGCCGTCATGGATACCAACCTGAACAGCCTGTTCAACGTGACCAAGCAGGTGATCGATGACATGGTCGACCGTCAATGGGGGCGCATCATCAACATCAGTTCGGTCAACGGCCAAAAGGGGCAGTTCGGCCAGACGAACTACTCGACCGCCAAGGCTGGTATCCACGGCTTCACCATGGCGCTCGCCCAGGAAGTCGCCAGCAGGGGGGTCACGGTGAATACGGTATCGCCGGGTTATATTGGTACCGACATGGTGCGCTCCATCCGGCCCGACGTGCTCGAGAAAATCGTGGCCACTATCCCGGTCAAGCGGTTGGGTGCGCCCGAAGAAATCGGCTCCATCGTGGCCTGGCTCGCTTCGGATGACTCCGGGTTCTCCACGGGGGCCGATTTTTCCATCAACGGTGGCTTGCAC